>Ga0209118_1000872_pt1 | contig 15051 bp, 12 predicted proteins | sample BlaSpr_A8_Ref_M1_FD_187988 | JGI IMG/M metagenome (GOLD analysis project Ga0209118, IMG submission 187988) | Forest soil microbial communities from Thunder Bay, Ontario, Canada - Black Spruce, Ontario site 2_A8_Ref_M1 (SPAdes) (version 2) | ecosystem: Environmental > Terrestrial > Soil > Boreal...
GCTCGCCGGGCGCGCGAGCACGGCATTCAGCGCCAGGCCGCCGCCGCCGGCCGCGGCGGCGACGGCCGCGGCGCCCGAGATGCCGCCCAGGAAGCTGCGGCGATTGAGCCCTGACGCCGAGGGCGCCGATGACGCCGCCACGTTGTCGGGTGGCGGAGGCGTCACTTCGTCGGGCAGCTCGCTGCGCTCCAGATCAGGCATGCGGGGTCTCCTCGTAGCTGGTCGTGGCCCATGGTGGCCGGTCGTATCCGGTCGTATCCAGTCGTTACCGGTCGTAGCTGGTCTCAGCCAGGCGTCGAGTGCGCCGGATTCTATGGCAACTTCCCGCCCAGCGGGCCGTATGCAGGGACTGCGCGCTCGGCGCGGCCACGCCCGCGGAGGAGACTGCCATGTCGAAACGATCCGTGCTGCAGGTGTTCACGTTCTGCGGCCTGTCGGCGTTGAGCTGGTCGAGCTTACTGCCGGGCACTGCCGTGGCCCAGGCGCCCGCCGCCGCGCCCGCGTCCGCTGCCGCCAAGCCGGCGGAGGGGGCGGCACCGGCGGCGTCGGTGGAGAAGAAGCCGCCCGAGGAGAAGCTGTCGACGACGCGGCACGTCATCACCCTGGACGGCCAGAAGGTCCCTTACACGGCGACCGCCGGCAACGTGGTGCTGAAGGACGAGGACGGCACCCCCAAGGCGTCGGTGTTCTTCATCGCCTACACCCGCGACCCGGAGCCCGGCCGCCCGGCGGATCCCGGCGCCCGCCCGGTGACCTTCAGCTTCAACGGCGGTCCCGGGGCGGCGTCGCTGTGGGTCCACATGGGAGCCTTCGGCCCGAAGAAGGTGGCGCGCGACGAGGACGGCATGGCGCTGCCGCCGCCGGTGCGCATGATCGACAACGAGTTCTCGCTGCTCGACGTCACCGACCTGGTGTTCATCGACCCGGTGTCGACCGGCTACAGCCGTCCGGTGCCGGGACAGGACGCGAAGCAGTTCCATGGCGTGCGGCAGGACATCCAGTGGGTGGGTGAGTTCATCCGCCTGTGGGTGACCCGCAACCGGCGCTGGGCCTCGCCGAAATTCGTCGCCGGCGAGAGCTACGGCACCACCCGCGCTGCCGGCCTCGCCGCCTACCTCGACGAGCGCTTCGGCATGCAGCTCAACGGCGTGCTGCTGATCTCGACGGTGCTCAACTGGCAGGACCAGGAGTTCCACGTCGGCAACGACCTGCCGTACCCGATCATCCTGCCGACCTACACCGCGGCGGCCTGGTATCACCACAAGCTCGCCCCCGAGCTGCAGGCCGACCTTGCGCGGACGCTAGCGGAGTCCGAGGCCTTCGCCCTCGACGAGTACGCGCCGGCGCTGCTGCAGGGCGACCGCTTGCCGGCCGAGCGCAAGCAGCAGGTCGCCGCCAAGCTGGCGCGCCTGACCGGACTGTCGCTCGACTACGTGCAGCGCTCCAACCTGCGGATCGAGCTCAACCGCTTCACCAAGGAGCTGCTGCGCGCCGAGGGCAAGACGGTCGGCCGCCTGGATACGCGCTTCACCGGCAGCGATCTCGACGCGGTGGGCGAGGAGCCCGAGTTCGACCCCGCCGCGGTCTCGCTCGACGGTCCCTATGCCGCCGCCATCAACGACTACGTGCGGCGCGAGCTGAGCTACGAGAGCGATCTGGTCTACGAGCGGCTGGCGAAGGTCTGGCCCTGGAGCTTCGACGGTTACGAGAACCAATATGTCAACGTCGCGGAGCCGCTGCGGCAGGAGATGGTCAAGAACCCGGCGCTGCGGGTGCTGATCGCGAGCGGCGTCTTCGATCTCGCGACCCCCTACTTCGACGCGGTGTACACGGTCGAGCACATGGGGCTGCCGCCGGCGCTCAAGGGCCACATCGAGATCACGCGCTACCAGTCGGGGCACATGATCTACATCCGCCGGTCCGAGCAGCGCCGCTTCAAGAGCGACATCGCCCGGTTCATGCGCGGCGCGGTGGCCGGCTAGCGGGCGGGCTAGCGGCGAGGCCGGCGCCAGCGGCCGAGCTGCCGGCGGCACCAGTCGATGACCTGGTTGCCGAACCGCTGCTCGAGCATCATTCCCGCCGTCGCGCCAATCGCCAGAGTTCCCGCCGTCACGATCATCATGCTGACTGCCCTGCCTTCACAAAGAATGGACTGCCGGAGCTCGCAAGAGCTCTTCCGGTCCGAGACCGCTGGAGGCGCCCGGAACGGACGCCGAAGGGAGCGGCCTGCGTGTAACCTTGACCAGCTTGGACGCTATCCTGTAGCGATTCTAACCTCACCGCGATCGGCGGTCAAATTCAGTTCGCGATGCCTCGAGAGGCGGCCCGCGCGGCGGCGGCATGCCGGGTTGCTCACTGCGACAACTGTTCGCGCCCGCTATACTTTCCCGCGATGAGCGACACGGTGACCCGCGGCATCCGCATCCAGGTCGCGAGCTTCTACGACGCCGATCGCAGCTCGCCGCAGGAGGGCTACTACTTCTTCGCCTACCGCGTGCGGGTCACCAACGTCGAGAGCGACACCGTGCAGCTGATCAGCCGCGAGTGGTTCATCACCGACTCCAACGGCGAGGTGCAGCGGGTGCAGGGGCCGGGAGTGGTGGGCGAGCAGCCGGTCCTCGCCCGCGGCCAGAGCTTCGAGTACACCAGCTTCTGCCCGCTGCCGACCGCGGTCGGCTCGATGCACGGCTCCTACCGCATGGTCTATCAGAACGGCGACGGCTTCGACGCCGTCATCGCCCCCTTCTCGCTGGCCGTTCCGCACGCCGTGAACTAACCTCATCCTCGAGCCCCCAGGGCGGCGTGGTAGCGTAGGCGCCGATGGCGATCAGCGAGGCTTCCGGCGGCGCCGGCGGCGAGCTCCCCGGCGCGGTGGAGACGGCGCCGGCCGAGCTGCCACCGGTGCCGGCGTTCCGGCCGTTCATCCCGGCGGAGGTGGTGCTGCCGGAGCTCACGCCGCTGCCGCTCCTCGCCGGCACCGTGCTCGGCGTCATCTTCGGCGCCTCGTCTCTGTACCTGGTGTTGAAGGTAGGCATCACGGTCAGCGCCTCGATCCCGGTGGCGGTCATCTCGATCACCCTCTTCCGCATGCTGGCGGCGATGGGACTGCGGCGGCGGAGCATCCTCGAGAACAACATCGTGCAGACCGCCGGCTCGGCCGGCGAGTCCATCGCGTTCGGCATCGGCGTCACCATGCCGGCGATCCTGATCCTCGGCTTCGATCTCGAGATCACGCGGGTGATGCTGGTGTCGGTGCTCGGCGGACTGCTCGGCGTCCTGATGATGATCCCGCTGCGCCGGGCGATGATCGTGGCGCAGCATGGCGTCCTCAAGTTCCCGGAGGGGACCGCCTGCGCCGAAGTGCTGAAGGCCGGCGCCTCCGAGGAGGAGCGCCGGATCGCCGCCCGGGCGGCGGCGGCGGCCCCCATCGCGCTGGCGCCGTCGCGGGAGCCGGCCGGCGAGGGCGAGCAGGCGCTGCCCGAGTCCGGCGCCGGCACGATCTTCGCCGGCTTCGGCGTCGGGTTGCTCTACAAGTCGCTCAACGTCGCCGGGAAGGCCTGGAAAGACATCCCCGAAAAGGTTTTCAAAGCGCCGTTCGAGGCCGGCTCCATCTCGGCCGAGATCTCGCCCGAGCTGCTGGGCGTCGGCTACATCATCGGGCCGCGCATCGGCTCGCTCATGTGCGCCGGCGGCGTGCTCGCCTACCTGGTGCTGATCCCGGCGATCAAGTTCTTCGGCAGGGCCGCGAGCGCAGTGGTGCCGCCGGGCACGGTGCCGATCGCCGACATGGCGCCGGACGAGATCCGCAGCGCCTACGTGCTCTACATCGGTGCCGGCGCGGTCGCCGCCGGCGGCATCATCAGCCTGGTGCGCTCGCTGCCGACCATCTGGCAGGGTCTCAAGGGCGGGCTGGCCGACCTGCAGCGGCAGCGCGCCGCGTCGGCAGCCCAGGCGCGCCTGCGCACCGACCAGGACCTGTCGCTCAAGGTCGTGGCAGGCGGCTGCGTCGCGCTGGTCGCCATGATCATGCTCGCCTCCTCGCTGCGGATGAACCTGCTCGGTGCGGTGCTGATCGTGGTCTTCGGGTTCCTGTTCGTAACCGTGTCGTCCCGCCTCACCGGCGAGATCGGCTCGTCGTCCAACCCGATCTCGGGTATGACCGTGGCCACCCTGCTGCTGACCTGCCTGGTCTTCCTCGAGCTGCACTGGACCGGACCGAGCTACTACGTCACCGCGCTGTCGGTGGGGGCGATCGTCTGCATCGCCGCCTCGAACGGCGGCACCATCTCGCAAGACCTGAAGACCGGGTTCCTGATCGGCAGCACGCCGCGTCACCAGCAGGTGGCGATCCTGGTGGGCACCCTGGCTTCGGCGCTGCTGCTCGGGCCCATCCTGCTCGGGCTCAACGACAACTCGACGGTGTACGTGCCGCGGCTCACCTTCGAGCCGCTCGCTCCCGCCGGCAACGGCGCCGGCGCCGCCCCCGCCCCCGCCCCCGCCGTTGCGGGCTTAGAGCTCGCCGGGCTGCCGCCCTACGCCGACAGCGTGCGGCCGCCGCTCCCGGGAAGCTACCGGCTGCTGCACGTGGCGGCGGGTACCGAAGCGGAACGCAAGGGTCTGGGATCGGGCGATTACCTGGTCGACGGCGCGGGCCGGGCGGTGTACCGGCTCAGCCACAACTTCCCGGCCGGGCTGCGCGCCGGTCCGGCACTGCCGGGCCAGCCTCTCGAGATGGAGAGGCTGCAAGGACCGCAGGCGTTGCAGGACCACGCCGTCTACCGTGTCTGGCAGAAGACCGACGACGTCGGCGGCGCGCCGGGCCGGTACCTGGTGGATGGCGGCGGCGTTCCCGTCTACCTGGTCGATCCCGGCATCAACGGCACCCATCCGGTGCGCCCCGACGGCACGCGGGTGCCGAAGTACGACGCGCCGAAAGCGACGCTGATGTCGTACATCATCAAGGGCATCCTCAATCGCCAGCTGCCCTGGGGCCTGGTGCTGCTCGGAGTGATGATCTCCCTGGTGCTGGAAATGTCCGGCATCCCTTCGCTGGCCTTCGCGGTCGGCGTCTACCTGCCGCTGTCCTCGACGAGCCCGATCTTCATCGGCGGGATGGTGCGCTGGTGGGTCGACCGTCGCCTGCGGCGCAAGCTGGCCCACCTCGAGCTGAGCGAGGAGCAGTTGGTTGCCGAGGGCGACCGCAGCCCGGGCGTGCTGATGGCCTCGGGCTACATTGCCGGCGGCGCCATCGCCGGCATCGTCATCGCCTTCATGACCGCGGTGACGACCGGCTTCAACGACCGCGTCACCGCCTTCATGACCCGGCGCAATCCGCTGTTCGCCGGTCCGTCCGCGGACGCGCTGGCGCTGCTGCCGTTCGTGGTGCTGGTCGTGCTGCTCTACCTGGCCGGCCGCGAAGCGATCCTCGCCGGCCCCGGAAGACATCGGAGCCAACGGAGCCGCGAAGCGGGGACGCGCAGGCCGCGGCCGCCGGCAGGACCATGAACCAGACCATCCAGTCCATCCAGACGATCCCAGCCATCCAGACTACCAACCCGGATCCTGAAGCACGCAAGGAGGGCGCGCGGCAATGACCACCGACACGGATTTCGCGGGCCTCTCGCAGATCGGCCAGATCGCGATCAACGTCCAGGACGTCGAGCGGGCGACCGCGTTCTATCGCGAGACGCTGGGCATGCGTTTCCTGTTCGCCTTCCCCGGCCTGGCGTTCTTCGATTGCGGCGGGCTGCGGCTGATGCTGAGCAGGGCCGAGGACCCCAAGCTGGACCATCCGGCCTCGATCCTCTATTACCGCGTCGCCGACATCGAAGCCACGCACCAGGCCCTGGCCGCCCGCGGCGTACGCTTCGAGAGCGGGCCGCACCTGGTGGCCAGGATGCCCGATCACGAGCTCTGGCTCGCCGACTTCTACGACAGCGAGGAGAACCTCCTGGCGCTGATGGCCGAGAAACGGCCCGCCGGCTGAGCGCCGGCCGCGCTCCTCAGGACCTCCCTTGCACCAGCCGGCGCGAGCTTGGAGCGTGCGGCCGTTGGGCCGCGGCCGCGGCCGCGCCGAGGAGCTTCGGCCGGACCACCCGGGTGATCTGGGAGATGACGTGCTCGGCGGACATCATGGCGCCTTCCTGCCAACCCGGCAGCGTCGAGACCTGGTCTCCCACGATGTAGAAGCGATGATCGGGGGCGAGCAGGCGGGCATAGGCCTTGTCGTCGGCCTCCGTGCTGCCCCAATCCACCCAGCCGCCGAGCTGGTAGGGAACGTTGTGCCACGCGATGGAGAGGCCGAGACTCTGTGGAACGAGGTGGTCGTTCTGGAACTCCGGGTGCAGCCGGATGCCGGCCCTGGCATGCTTTGCGTTACACTCGCATCTTCACCATGCCGCCAGCGAATGCAGCGCACGGCCGCGACCTGCACCTCTTGACGCAGATCTCCAGCACCCCTTCGTGATCGCCAGCCACGCGACCGCCAGCCGCCCGCGCCGCGCGCCTGCCGCGCCGCCGCCGCATCTCGCCATCCTCGGCGGCGGTCCCGCGGGGCTCGGCGTCGCCTCCTACGCCCTGGACCGGGAGATTCCCTTCACGCTGTTCGAGCGCGCGCCGGAGGTCGGGGGGCTCTGCCGGACCTACCAATGCGGCGAGCATCGCTACGACTCCGGCGCGCACCGCTTCCATGACCGCGACCGCGACATCACCATGGACGTGCGGCGGCTGATGGGCGACGAGCTGGTGCGCGTCAGCTCGCCCAGCCAGATCTACGATCGCGGCCGTTTCATCGACTTTCCGCCGACGCCGCTCAACTGGCTCCGCAGCCGCGGCATCGGCGAAGCGGCGCTGATCGGCGCGGAGATCCTCAAGGCCCGCTGGCGGCCCAAGCCCGAGCGGACCTTCGAGGACCTGGCAACCAACCGTTATGGCCGGCGCCTCGGGGAACCGCTGCTCATCTCCTATACGGAGAAGCTCTGGGGCCTGCCGGCCGGAGCCCTGGCTCCCGAAGTGGCCACCCGCCGCCTGGCAGGCCTCGGACTGCGGTCGCTGCTCTTCGAGCTGCTCCTGCCGCGGCGCGGGCGGGCGCATCTCGACGGAGCGTTCCTTTATCCGCGCCGCGGCTATGGCTCGCTCGCCACGCGGCTCGCCGCCCGGCTGCCGGCGGGCTGCCTCGCCACGGCGCACGACGTCGCCGGATTCGAGTGCGACGGCGGCTCGATCCGCGCCATCCAGTTCGCTGGCCGCCCTCCGATCGCCGTCCGCGGCCGCGTCGTCAGCACGCTGCCCCTGACGGCATTGGTCCGCTGTCTCGGCGACGCGCTGCCCGCGGCGGCCCGGCACGCGGCGGCGCAGCTGCGCTTCCGGCACATCCGGCTGGTCTTCCTGCGTCTCGGCGTGCCCCGGCATTCGCCGAACGCGACGATCTACCTCCCCGATCCGCGCTTGGCGGTCTCCCGCCTCTCCGAGCCGAAGAACCGTTCGCTCGCGATGGCGCCGGAGCGCGAGACCGGATTGGTCGTCGAAGTGCCGTGCTCGACCGGCGATGCCCTTTACGACCTCGACGGCGGGCTGCTCGCCGAGCGGGTCGCCGCCGAGCTCAGCGGGATCGGGTTGCTCGATCCGCGCGCGGTCCTCGCCAGCGAGAGCCGGATGCTGCTCAATGCCTATCCGGTCTACTCACTGGACTACGCCGAGCACGTCAAGGTGATCGCCGAGGCGCTGGCGGCGATCGAGAACCTCGACCTGCTCGGCCGTGGCGGGCTCTTCTGGTACAGTCACCTTCACGACCAGCTGCGTTGCGCGAAGGACTACGTCGGCTCGTTCGAAGCGCGAGCCGTGCCCCTGGGGGCGAGCATCGCTCCGCACATTCTGAGGTCAGCCGCGAAGCTGTAGTACGGGCGGCCGCCTGCCGGCCGCGGCGGCGTGGCGAAGCTCGGCCGGCCAGGTGCCGGCAATTCTCGCCGGTGGCGCCGGCGGCGCCGGTCGCGTCGGCTGGCGATGCCGCGGATGCCGCGGAGGCTGCAGATGCCGCAGATGGCGCCCAGCAGGCTGGCGGACGGCTGGCTCCACGAAACCGGCCGGTTGCCCTCGAACAGGAGGTGTCCGAGCCAGCAGGGGGCCACCGCGAGGACGGGCACGGCGAGCAGCAGGAGGGCGCTGCGCTCATGGACGGCGGCCGCGAGCCCGGCGATCGCCAGCAGCTTGGCGGCCAGGTGCAGCGCTCGATTCAAGGGATGGCGGTGATGCGCGAGATAGTCCGCGTAGAAGTCTGAGAATGTCGGGTCGCTCTGGCTCATCCTCAAATCCCCGGAACCTTTCGCTGCGGCTGACGCTCGCGTCGCAGCGGCTCGCGCGCGCGCCGATGCGGCTCACGCTCGCGGTGGTACGGCTCTCGCTCGCCGAAATCGTGGTGCCGCTCGGCGTCGCGGCCGCGGTCGGCATTGCCCTGGCCGCGATGATAGTACCGCGTTGGCGCGCCCCCGGCATGCCGTACTTCCTGGGCTACGGCAAGAACGTCGAGTCGGCGGCGGTGGCGGGCGCGCTGGCGGCGGGCGCGGCGACGCAATGGCTCGTCCGCTCGCGGCGGGGCCTCGCCGCGTGCCTGGTCGCCGCCGCGCTGGGGCTGGCGCTGGTCGTCTCCCTGGTTCCCGTGGCTCCCCTGCTGGCCGGCTGGCCGCAACTGCTCGGCGTCGCGGCCCTCGCGACGATGCTCGGCCACGGCCGGCGCGAAGGCGGCGCTCTCGCCGAGACGCCGGCGGGAGGGGCGCGCGAGGTTGACGGCGGCGCGCGCGCGGGGGGCGCTTTCGGCGCAGGCCTCGCCGCGGCGTTGCTCGTCGGCACCCTCGCCGCCGCCGCCCTCGCGCTCACCGTCGGCCCGCCTCTGTTGAGCATCGACACCTACCACCACGGAGAAGTCTTGAGCACCGCAGTCGATCTGCTGCGGGGCGGGCGCCCCTTCGAGACCCTCCTCTGGCCGCACGGCCTGCATGACACCGGCCTGACCGCACTGTGGATCCTCGCCACCGGCAAGATCGGCACGTCGCCGGTCGCGCTGGCGTGGGCCTCGTGCTGCGCCCTGGGCGTCGTGGCGCTGTACGTCTTCGCGCGCCGGGTGCTCGGCTCGCGCGCCGCGGCGCTGGCGGTCTGCGTGGTCGCGGTCCTCGCGCCGGTGCTCACCGAGCAGGGGCAGCTCGGCGGCTACGGCCAGGCGCTGTACCAGCTCGGCGAGCTGTTCTTCGTCGTCCTCGGCTTTGCCGCCGTCACGTCGCGGCGGCGCGATCTCGTTGCCGGCCTCTGCTTCGGCCTGGCCTATCTCTTCCGCATCGAATCGGCGCTGTACGGGATCCTGGCCGCCCTGGCCGTCATCGCCTATCGCGATCTCCTCGCGCCGGTCACGGCGGGCGAGCCGTGGGCCAGGGCCGCGAAGACCACCGCCGGCAGCCTGTTGCGGCTCCTTGGCGGCGCCGCCCTGGTTCTCGTCGCCGCCCGTCTGATTCTCGGCTGGCCAGGTGCCGAGTGGTACCGCGAGACCCTCTGGCAGCTGCCGAGATACCACCGCGACGCGGCGGGGTTTCCCCTGCCTTGGCCCCGCTGGGGAGTCGAGCCATCGCCTCTCGAAGCGCTCTGGTCGAGCAGGGCGCTCGCCCGGCTGCTCCTCACCTTGCTGTTGCTCGTCCAGGCGCTGCGCAGACTCTTGGAGTTGCCAGGCCCCCGCCCGCGTGCGGCGTCCGAGCGCACGGCGCAGCTCCTGTTCGTCGCGGTCTTCGCGGCGGCGGCGGCCAAGTCCGTGCTCGATCGTAGCGACGTGGGGCACGTGCTGCATTGGAGCGCACTGCCGCTGCTCGCCATCGCGTGCGTCGCCTTCTCGGGTTGGCGCGAACGGCGGTCCTGGACCCGGTGGCGGGCGGGCCTCGCCCTCGTCGTACTCATCGCGCTGCTCGATTTCGACGGGCTCGGACTCAAGATCCCCATGCCGCGCACGCCGGCTGCCGCCGCGGCCGTTGCACGCCAGCGCTGGGATGCCTTCGTCGAGCACCTGGTTCCCAACCCACCCGCCGGCAGCTGCGCCGACCGGATGTTCACGCTGGGCGAGAGCCGGCTCGCGGCCAATCGCGCCTTCATCGCCGGCTCCTGCGCCGTGGAGGCGACGCTGCGCTCCCACGGCGTCACCCGGCTGGTGATCGCCGACTCGGCTTCGTGGTACTACGTTCGTTTCCGCATGCCGTTTCCCACCCGCTACTTCGCCATGGCTCGCGCCTACACGCCGCCGCGCCAATTCGAGCTGATCCGGGAGCTGCGCGCCAGCCGCCCGCAGGCGCTGCTGCTGGCGCGCGGGTATGGCGCCCTCGGCGACTTCGACATCCCGGACGCGGTGCGCGTCTCGATCGTCGACGCTTATTTGAGAAGCCGCCGGCGCGGCGTCGCCGTGACGCCGACACCGCTTGGCGACCTGTTCTTCTGGGATGAGCCGGCGACGTGCGCGCCGGCAATGCGTCCGGCAGGGGAGAGTCCTCGCCCCGAGCTGGGGACGGAGCTGGTGGTCTATCAACCGGTGAGCGGGCTGCTCTTCGCCAAGGGATGGGCGATCGACGGCGCAACGCAACAGCCGCTGGCAGCGCTCACCCCGCGGGAGGCATCCCCAGGTGCCGCAGCCGACTTCGAGCTCGGGCGGCAGCGCGACGACCTGGTAGAGGGGTCGCACCGCGAGGCTATGCGACATTCCGGCTGGGAGCTCATGGTTCGCGGCTGGCAACCGCACGGCGCCAATCGCGCCGCTCGTGCCGATCACTCCGATCACGCCAAAGATGCGCTGGACCTCGAAGCCACGGCCGCCGGCGGGCGCAAGGGCCGCGTCCGCCTGGACCTGTCCAGCCCGCGCATCCTCGGGCCGCTGAGCGGCGCCGAATGGAACGACCTGGGCGCAGCCATCGACCGCGCCGCCGCGATGGGCCGCGCCGACCGCGCCCAGGCGCTCGGCGATCCGGCGAGGGAAGGATCGCGGACTGCGCAATGCGATCCGCCGGAGAGCGGGCGCGAGCGGCGTTAGCGTGGCCGGTCCCCGCCCGGCGGATAGGCGCGGCGCGTGGGGCCTACAAACCACCTTTCAACTTTGCTCAGCCGAGGAGCTTCAGGCCGCGAGCCGCGGCGAAGTGGCGGAAATCGCCATCCCTGCTGACCAGGGTCACATCGTGGTCCAGGCAGCTCTGGGCGATGAGCGTATCGGCGAGTCTGGCCTTGAGGTTCCGCGACAGGATCTCGGACCGCAGGGTGCCTGCCCTCTCCCAGTACCCGTCGGTGACCGCGAGCAACGGCAGATCCTTGAGCAGCGCGGCGACCCGCTTCGGCAGCTGGGGATCGCTCAACAGCTCCGTCAGCACGACCGGCACCAGGCAGACCTGGCTATCGCCGAGCGCCTTGCCGACCAGCTCGACGTCCTCGCCCGAGGCTCCGGAGAAGAAGGCGACCCAGGAGCTGGTATCGATGGCGATCATCGATCCTCTCTCAGCTGCTCGAGGTCGATCGACAGCGCCACCTTGCCCTTGAGCCGAAGCAGCTCCTCAGAGGCCCTGCCCGCCGCCACCAGCTCCAGGCCGCGTCGGATGGTGGCCGTGATTCCCGCCCCGGTCGTTCGCTGCGCCTTCCGCAGCAGCTCGCCCGGCAGCTCGACGGTGACCTTGCGCGTGGACTCCATGCATTCAGGATACCATAGAGCACACCATACTTTAATATGGTCCAAGCGGTGGGATAGACTACCTACGGCGCCTCTCCCACCCGCACCACGCTTCCCGCCGAGTAGGCCGTGAACTCCGGCGCGTACATGGACTGTACGGTCGCCGGGCCGGCGCGGAAGGTGCCGCCGAGCGCGGCGCGGACGCGGTACTCGAGGGTGTACTCGCCCGCCGGCAGCCATTCGAAGAAGAAGTTCGTACCGCTGTCGCGCACCTCTTCGTAGCGCGCCGGCCCCAGGTCCCACTTCCAACCCGATACGACGACGCCCGGCTCGAAGCCGGCTGGCCGCGGGTCGCGCAGGTGGACGTATTCGGCCGGGGCGCGGCTGCGGAGCGACAGCTGCACCTCGACCTCGTCGCCCGGCGCGAGGACGGCGCCCTCCGCGAGCGGCTGCAGCACCATCTCCTTGCCCTGCTGCACGCGCCGGAAGTAGCGGCGCTCGACGCCGAAAAGGTCGCCGCGCGCCTCCCGCGGCAGCTCCTCGGTCGAGAAGTGCCAGGTCGCCGACGCGAAGAGCAGTCCCGGCGTCTCCTTCGACACCGTCACCGTCGCGTCGCGCGGCCCGAGCTTCTCCCCCGGCACGACGATCTGCACCTTCTTGCCAGTGTAGCGGTCGGGCTCGAAGACGAGCTCGCTGGTCCCGCCCGCGACCTCCACCTTCGCCGCTTCGCGGACCGCCAGCTCGTGATGGCTGTCGAGGTACCTGGCGAGCGAATACACGACCTCCGCGGTCGTGCGCGTGGACTTCCAATGGTTGAGCTTCTTGTTGAGGAACAGCCACTGCACGAGGCCGTCCAGGTGCGGGTCCGTGGGCCGCAGCTCCATGAGCGCCCGCAGCGCGAAGGCGTGCGTCTCGATGGTGTCGTTGTACCAGAGCCAGGAGCGCTCCTCGGGCAGCCAGAACGTGCCTTCGTCGGGCGTCGTCTTCGCCGAGTCCATGACCGAGTCGAAGACGAGCCTCGCGTCCTGCGGCCGGCCCATGCGCTTCAGGGTGAGCGCGAGCATGCCCTTCAGGTAGGGCGAATGCTCCCGCCAGTGCCGAAACGAGGCGTCGAGGATGCGCTTGCGCTCGCCAGCCGGCAGGGCTTCGCCGAGCCACGACGGGTCGGGATACGCGGAGGCGACGTAGTTGAGCAGGGTCAGGAACTCCCAGGCGCAGTCGCAGTCGGGCTGGTCGAGCTTGCGCCGCAGCTCGTGCTGGTACTTCTCGCCTAGGTAGCGCCAGCCCTTCGTCACCACCGCGCGCGGCACCGCGACGCCGAACTCTCCCGCCTTGGCGAAGCCGTACAGGAGATAGAGCGTCATGAAGTCCGACGGCGGGCCGTTCGACCACCACGGGAAGGCGCCGCTCGGCAGCTGGTCGCGCTCGAGCTTCGCCAGCGCCGACTCGCGCAGCGCCTTGGCGATCCGCGGATCGAGCACCTTGACCAGCGCGCGCTCGGCGGTGCCCGCCTTGCCCTGAGACTCGAGCAGCCACGGCGTCTCCTCGAGCGCCATCCGGCGGTTCGAGTCGGCGCCGCCGAAGGCCTCGACCTGCGTGTCGCGCTGCGCCAGCTCCTGAGCCATCCGCCCGACCGCCGGATAGCGCTCGAACAGCGACGCGAGGAGCGCCGTCGAGAGGAAGCGGTTGAGCGTCTGCTCGGTGCACTCGTATGGGTACTCGACGAGGTAGGGCACCGCCGCGAGCACCGAGTAGAAGAGCTGCGCGTCGAGCGTGACGATGAGCTGCTCGTTGATCCGTGCGGGGTCGCCGGCGCCACGCAGGTCGTCGAAGGTCATTGTCCGCGTGTCGCGGCCGTGGAGCGCCACGAAGCGCGATTGCGCGAGGTGCACCCGCGACGGCAGGAGAGGCAGCGGGCGCAGCTCGCCGTCGCTGGTGTCGCCGGCGGTCGCCACGACCTTGAATGCGACCTGGCCGACGCGCTTCGGAACGGCCAGCGGGAAGGTGACACTCGCGCTCTTGCCCGCCTCGACGTGGAAGCGCCGGCTCGCCAGGGCCGGCGCGACGCCGAACTCGCCGAGCAGCGAGGCGTCCTGGTCCGGCCGGTCGAGATCGAGGATGTCGAGCGTGACGACGCCGTCGAGCGCGCGCTCGGCGGCATCGTTGAGGACCACCCGGAGCTCGGCACGGTCGCCCTCGCGCAGGAACCGCGGCAGGTAGGGGCGCACCATCAGGTCCTTGGCCGAGCGCGCCTCGCGATTGCTGGACCCTGAACGGAAGTCCCTGGTCACCGCGTGCACCCAGACGCTCCACGAGGTGACCGAGTCCGGAACGGTGAACTCGATCGCCGCGGTGCCGTCCGCCGCCGTCAGCAGGTGCGGCTGCCAGAACGCGGTCTCCGAGAAATCGGAGCGCAAGGGCGGAGGCGGAGGCGCGGCCGAGCTCGGGGTACCCGGACCACGATAGCGGGAGGAAGCTCCCGATTCGTTGCCGCCGACGTTGATCCCTTTGGCGTCGAGCAGCGCCTGCGGCTTGGCGGTAACGATGCCGATATTCGCTTCCGTTCCGACCCAGCCGCCGGCCACGCTTTCGGCCACTCCTCCGGCAACGCCGCCCCGGAAAGACCGGCGCACGCCCGGCCCACCGATGCCGTAGGCGTCGATCTCGCGCAGCGAGTCGCCGAGCAGGCCGGCGCCATCCGGCAGGTCCGCGAAGTGTGTGCCCATGCACCAGCTCGTGCTCTGGGCGCCGAGGCTGGCGGTCAACCAGGCGAGCGCGGCGCTCTGAGGGAAGAGAGCGGAGGGACGTGGAGGGTTGTGCGGCGTGTAGACGTCCAGGCTCCGGTCGTACATGTAGGCGAGCAGCTCGGCGACCGCGGGCTCCGCTCCACGCGCGCCGTTCGCGGTGACCTCGAGCCGCCAGGTCTCCCTGGCACCGGGACGCAGCAGGTCGCGGAAGGTCTGGTATTCGATCTTCAGCTCGCGGTTGTCCCACGGCACGGCGACCGCGGCGTCCTGCTGCAGCAGCTGGTGATCGCGCACCGCGACCAGGCGCAGCGCGATGCCGCCGCGGTCCTGGTCGCGCACGGCAAGATCGAGCCGCTGCGGCGCGGCCTGGGCGACGATGATGCGCCACTCGATGCTCGTGCCGCGCCGGATCTCCAGCTCGAGCCGCTGGCCAAGGAATCCCGAATGGACCAGGGCCGCGACCGTCTCTCCGACGTGCGCGCTGGTGCGCTGGACCTCGAGCCAGGCGGCAACCTCGAGCGGCGCCTCGCCTGCCACCAGGAACTCGCGCTGCGCCGTCGCCGTGCCGCCGAATTCGTCGCGCGTCTCGTAGCGCAGGCGGTACACGCCCGGCGCGAGTGGCGGGAGCTT
>Ga0209118_1000873_pt1 | contig 15035 bp, 19 predicted proteins | sample BlaSpr_A8_Ref_M1_FD_187988 | JGI IMG/M metagenome (GOLD analysis project Ga0209118, IMG submission 187988) | Forest soil microbial communities from Thunder Bay, Ontario, Canada - Black Spruce, Ontario site 2_A8_Ref_M1 (SPAdes) (version 2) | ecosystem: Environmental > Terrestrial > Soil > Boreal...
CGACCCTTAGCTCCGGAGGCTAATGCTCTATCCATCTGAGCTACTGGCGCGCAGTGGGTGCTCCTCAAATTTTCCTGAGGATGCAACACGCGGGAACTTCTTCTAACATTAGCATTCTATCCGGTATGATTCGCCGGCGCTAGGGCCCATTCCCGGCGGAGAGGATCGCCGGCGGGTTCATCCTTTCGCGCGGGACCTGATCTCCTTGGCCAGTTTTTCGATTTCGTCGGTCTTGCGCAGCATGGCGACAGAGAGCACCAGGACCGAATCCGTCTTTTCCACTTCGGCCTTCAATTCGCTCGCCAGATCGTAAAGTCTCTCGACATTTTTCTTAATTTCCTTTTGATTCGCCGCCAGGATCAGTTTGGGATCGAACTTGGGCATATGCGAATCATCTTCCTTTTCCTTCTGTTGTTCAGGGTTTTGCGGGCGCTGGGCGCGTACCTGCCCGCTGGGTGCAAGAGCGAGGATCCCGGCAGGTACCCCTCCGGCAATAATGACGGTTAGAAATTTTCGTCTCGATTCCATGGCCAGCCCCCCCTTGCGTCCGCGCAGTCCCCCGCCGCACGGGACGACACTTTCTCGAACCTCTTCCAATGTTATACTCCCCCTCTCATAAAAATCATGCCTAGTTCCTTCAATCGCTGGTTGGATTTGGCGCTTCCCAACGCGCTTCATCTTATTGGGATTTTCGTCATCGCGCTGGTGCTGAACCGGCTGCTCCGCGCGGTCACGAGTCTGGTCATCAAGCAGGCGTCGGCGCCTGGCCGACCGGGGCAGCTGCGCGAGCAGCAGACGCGCACGCTGGCGGGAGTTCTTTACGGAGCAGGGAGTAAAGTTGTCTGGGTAGTTGCTCTGCTGACTGCCGTCCGGGAATTCCATATCGACATCACCCCGGCGTTAACCCTTGCGGGTCTCGCCAGCCTCGCGGTGGGCTTCGGCGCGCAAACTCTGGTGCGAGATGTCATCACCGGCATTTACATCGTTCTCGAAGACCAATACATCGTCGGCGACACAATTCAATTCGCAGACTACATCGGCCGGGTGGAACACCTGACCCTGCGGCGCACGGTAATCCGCGATGCCCGCGGCGCGCTGGTGACCATCGGGAATGGGGAGATCCGCACGGTCAGCAATCTCAGCCGCGACTGGTCACAGGCTTTCGTGGATGTCTCGCTGGCGCCGGAAAGCCCGATCGAAAAGACCATGCAAGCGTTGGAAAGCGCCGCGGCCGCTTTGCGGGGCGATCCCGCCTGGTCACAAACGCTGGTCGACGGGCCGCGGATCCTTGGAGTGCAAAGCTTCGACCGCAGTTCATCCACGGTACGATTGCAAGTGCGGACGGCGCCGACACGGCAGGATGAGGTCGCGCGCGAGCTCCGCCGCCGCATCCAGGTCGAATTTCAGAAGCAGGGTATACCCACATCGAGCGTGCACCGCATCGAACTGGCAGGCGTTGCTCATTCTTCGCAGGAAGCAGCCCAGGCAGATGCGGCGGGGAGTTAGGGCAAGGAGGACCGGCAATGGCCCAGATCACCTACGACGAAGTAAACCTGATGCTGCGCTTGTACGACATGCGGCGCGAAGCGCGCCTACGCCAGGCGCGCGCCTGGTTCGTCGAAAACTTTCATCCGGAATCTCCGGAAGAGATGATGCAGAGATATCCCCAGGGCGGGGAGGAAAATACTTATATCCGCATGGTGATCAGCTACTGGGACATGGTGGCCGGAATCGTGAACCGCGGGCTGATCAACGACGAATTATTCTTCGACAGCAATGGAGAGATCTGGGTGGTGTGGGACCGTATGCGGTCGATCGTTCCTACGTGGCGGGCCGCTTTCAAGAATCCGCATCTTTTCCAGAACATGGAACAAACTTGCAAGCGGCTGGAAGCCTGGAGGGAGAAGCGCGCGCCTGGATCCACTGCGGCGATGCGGCAAATGATGGTGCAGGCGAAACCAGGCGCCAAGGGCAGCTAGGATTTACAGAGCGAGAAAGTTTCCTGGAAGCGAGTCTTGCGTGACGATCAGCGCCGCTGCCGGGCAGTCTCATGGGGCTGCGAGTCCGGATCAGCAGGGGCAATTTCCGGAATCGCGACTTTCACGCAGTTGCGTCCCGCCGCCTTGGCCGCGTAGAGCGCCGCGTCGGCCTGGTGAAGAAGCTCTTCCAAAGGCAGGGAGCCCCATTCCTGGCTCGACAAGAGCCCGAGGCTCATCGTAACTGGAACGGCGCCGTTGGACGATTGCACCGGGAGATGGGCGATGGATTTGCAAATCTCCTCCGCGCGGGCAAATGCGAAAGCCGGATTGCAATTGTTCAGGACCACCAGAAACTCCTCACCGCCATAGCGGCCTACGAAGTCATACGATCGCACGGAAGAGAGCAACCGCTTGGCTGTTTCCCTCAAGACTTCATCACCGGCGAGATGGCCGTAGGTATCATTTACACTCTTGAAGTGATCCAGATCGCACATCAGAATTGATGTGGAGACTCGCTCGCGCCTGGAACGGGCAAGTTCACGCCCCAGCAGATCTACGATCACGCCGCGATTCCAGAGAGTTGTCAGCCCGTCATGAGTGGCCTGGAATCGCATCTTCTCGCGTGCCTCGACCAGACGGTCTTCGAGATTGAGGATCCGCAGACCGGTGCGTAAGCGCGCCTTCAGTTCTTCCGGGTCAAATGGTTTGGTAAGGTAATCATCGGCCCCCGATTCCAGGCCCGCGACGACGTCTTCTTTCGACTCTTTGGATGTGAGCAACACCATGTAGACATACGATTGCTCTTTCCTTTTCCGCACTTCCCGGCAAACGCCCGGCCCGTCCATCTCAGGCATCTCCCAGTCCAACAAGGCCAGCCGTGGCCCATCCTCCGGGCACAGATGCTCCGCCGCCAGGCGGCCGTTCTCGACAGCAGTCACTTCATAGCCCGCGCGCACCAAAGTTTCCTGGAGCAGCCGCCGTGACATCATTTCGTCATCGGCAATCAGAATCCTCATCAATGCACCTCTGCCATGCAGGCGTCTAGCTGTGGCAGTAGAGTCGTGATGTCCCTCTCGAAGGCTGCAAAAGCGTCTCGAAACCCCGAAGCTTCCCCGCCACGTCCCATCTGCTCCAGACGTCCCACTGCGGCTGCGGCCTGGCCGGCGGCCAGGTTCAAGAGCATTCCCTTCAAGGCGTGGGCTGCAACAGCGACAAGCTTACCATCTCCGGAATCCACAGCTACGCGCAAGGCTTGGAGATAGCGGGGAAATTCCTCTTTGAAGATCGTCAGGAGGTCGTGCAACAGTTCGCGGTCATTGTCCGCACGCGCAAGCAGCTCCCCTTGATCGAAGGACAAATTAGACGAGCCTTTTTCTGTTTCCTTCATTACTTCTTCCTCCTGATGCACAGCCGCCCTCGCCAACCGATCAATCTCGTCACGAAGCAAAACGCTCCACATCGGCTCGGATACGTAGGCATCCATTCCGGATGACAAGTATTTCCCCGCACCGCCGATGGTGAATCGTCGTGCCCCGGGTTATTTCCGCGAGGGAAGTTCCAAACGGAAACTCTCCGAAAAGGCAGATCAGAAACTGAGCTTTCTCGGACGGTAATGCCTCCTGCGGCCATTCATCAGAGCTAGGGAAATTCGCCAGAGAGTTGGCCTTTGCGCGACATCCGGGTGGGGTGGAGTCTTTAGCCGGAAGGGGCAGCGCAGTCAATAGGAGAAACAGTGTCGCGACCGCGCGCAACTGCGCCTCCCGGGACAGAAGCCCCGGTGCGGTGGGCAAATTTCGATTCTGGCACTGAAGGCGAAACACGAGAATCCCCCCGAGAACAAGGGCACGCGGGTGCCCACGTTCAAATGCGTCAATCAAGCTAGCTGATTGATAAGAAGCGGGTTCGGCCAAAGGCCTTTGGCTCTGCCATGGGGCAGAATACCCGTGATGGAACGAAACCGGAGAAATGGGTCAATTTGAAACTAACGGCTGAATCGACTGATTTTCAGAGGGAAACCTGGAGGCGCAGGTGGGATTCGAATCCACCAAGGGTGAGAAAACAAAGGAGTTTTGTGGTGCAACCGGGCCTTCTAGGGTACTGAAAGGAAAGGAAGGGAATTCTTAGTGCCCCCTTAATGCCCCCGAAAATTCCCGAGATCAGAGCGGGCGGTAGGAGAGCAGATCCGTCCGTCGAGACGTAAAGACATGCGTTATGGCATGCGTGTGCTGCGCAGCAATCCCGGCTTTGCGGTTGTCGCGTTGTTGACCCTTGCGCTCGCAAGGCGTACGACTTCGCTCGGCTTGGCAGGGTCGCTCGCTCGGATATGGAGGTGAGGCTGGCGCTCGGGTTAGGATGAGGTAACGGATACACCGTGACGAAAGCACGTAAGACTTACTCGCCGCAAGAAAAGGTGGCCATTCTCCGCCGCCATGTGCTTGATAAGGTCCCGGTCTTGCGGCTCTGCACTGAATTCCAACTTCAGACTGCCGCCTTCTATCACTGGTTAAGACAGTTGTTCGATAATGGCGCTGTGGCGCTGAAACGACAACCTACTTGTGGCAAACGGCCCGATGCTCGTCAACGTGGCATCGACGACCTCCAAGAACAGTTAGGTCCTCGCGAATCCAGCGAAGCCGAACAGAACCGGATGATTTCATTGACACAGGGACGGCTCAGCAGCGAACAGGTCAAGCAAGCCATCCATGACGGACCCAGTCCTGAGGATGTTAACAAGTTGCTGACCTGCGTTCGTAACAAGCCGCTAAAGTATCGCAATCGAGCGGTAGCGGTTCTTTCATACCACCGCCTCATTCGAGCCGGTCATGTTGCAAGCTTTCTCGGCGTAAGCCCGTCGACTGTTCGCGATTGGATCCGTATGTTCGCCCAACGCGGCTGCCAGCTCCTTCTGCCGTCGACGCGTGAATACTGCAAGTCTAAGGACGCGATCTACCGAGACGCGGTTTTTGAAATACTGCACGCCCCGCCATCAGCACACGGAATCAACCGGACAACATGGAGGCTACCGGATATTCATTCGGTTATGGCAAAGCGGGGATTACCGATAGCGAGCAGTAACATTCGGAAGATCACCAAAGGAGCTGGTTATCGTTATCGCAAGGCTAAGAAAGTTCTGACCAGCAACGATCCGAATTACAAAGATAAACTCAAGAGGATTACAAGCATTCTCCAAAACCTCAGTCCAAAAGAAAAGTTCTTTTCAATCGACGAATATGGACCATTCGCGATAAAGATCCAGGGCGGCAGGTCCTTGGTACCAAGAGGTCTTGCCCGGACTGTGCCACAACATCAACGTAGCAAGGGTACTCTAATTGTTACAGCGGCCCTGGAACTTTCCACCAATCAGATTACTCACTTCTACTCTCCAGCGAAGAACACGTCGGAAATGGTGAAACTGCTGCACAGACTCGTGGAGGTATACGCTGACCAGGAATGCATCTACTTTTCGTGGGATGTGGCGTCATGGCATGCTTCAAAGGCATTGTATGCGAGAGTTCGGGAGATCAATCTGAAAGGCAACGGCTGTCCACAAGTGAAGCTTGTTCCACTACCATCTTCGGCGCAATTCTTGAATGTGATCGAGTCAGTCTTCAGTGGTATGGCGAGAGCAATCATACACAACAGCGATTTTCCTTCCCTGGAAGCGGCGCGGGATGCCATCGACAAATACTTCGCTGATAGAAATAAACAGTTTTCTAAGTACCCGAAACGAGCGGGCCAGAAAATCTGGGGAAACGAGCGCGCACCTAGCGAGTTTTCGGTATGCCATAATTGCAAAGATCCCAAGTACCGCTGATGATGCCGGAGACGGCTTGGGGGAACGACTACAGGCTCATTCTATTGGCTCGGACCAGGCTTTCAGGAAAATCTTGCGATCACGCATGCTTGCCGAGAAGACAGAACGCTTCATCGGTCAGAACGAATTGGTGATCGAACCGACGCCCCCCTGCTTGCAAAGCGGGGAACCAAATTTATCAAATCTTGCCGGAGCCGACGCAACCCGCTAAAAAGTGACCAATTGTGACAAAGCGAAGCAAGCCGTTGGCTTACACCCGGAAGGGCCTCACATAGAAAGGTCTGGCGAAGCCACACCACAGCTTTCAATGCTGTACCGTGGCATCCTTCCGCGACATGTGTGGTCCGCCGCTTCGTCGCAGGCGAGAAATGAGTACGAATAAAGTCATTTGAGCTACCCGCTGACAAGAGAGAAAGCACTAGGCGGCTTCCCCTCGCCAGAGGCTCAAATCAAAAAGCGCCGACAGCATTTGGCCATCGGCGCTCATTGAATTAACTCTTTAGCTTTTCAAGCCCCCACAATGCTCGGCATCGCAACCGGTGCGTGAGTCTTGATCTCTGGACGCATATTTAGAGCCTCCGCGTAATTGACTAGCGTCTCTAGACTGAATTTTGCGATTTTACCCCTCAGGAGATCACTCACCCTTGGTTGCGGCTCTTTCAACATCTGTTGCAATTGAGTCTGTGAATAGTGCTTGGCATAACGGATTATTTTTGAATGCAGCTCCGACTTCATAGTCAACGCTGCCGCTTCTTCAGAAGAAAAACCGAGATCGTCAAATACATTTCGTTCTCTACGCACTTTCCTCCTCCTCTTCGACAAAAGGCTCGTCTTTTCTAGCTCTGATAGTCTTCAACCGATCTTTTGCTTTGTCTATGTCACCTTTTGAAGTCTGGTTCGTTTTCTTCTTGAAGCAATGCACCACGTAAATCCATCCAGAATGAAGCCAGTACAAAAGTCGATACCAAAAATCTTTATCCTCATCACGCAGTTCGCGAACGCCGGGCAGCGATTTGCCCATAGACTTGCTGTCTAGAGGCTCTTCGTGATTGTCTAGACGGTGAAGTTCAAGACCTATGTTCGCCCGAACATCATCGGGCCATGAGCGAATCTCCTCATTGGAGTCGCCCTCCCACTTAATTCGGGTTTTTGAGCCCTTACTGGTCATGGTTAGGTTATATAAGTATTTATATGGAATGTCAAGCTGAAAAATCGGAGGTTTGCAACTCCTTGATTTCAAAACTGTTTTTGAGGCTTTCTCAAGCGGCGTGAGTCGATTCTCCTTCAGGTTGAATGTGACACGCCGGCCTGAATCCATGCGCAGTTGCAGATTGCCGTTCTTTTCGATTCTCTCGATGGTTCCCAATTCACGATTCGCAATGTGCCGCTCCCGGTTCGGCGCGGTGAATTGCACGCGTTCGCCTTTGGAGAATGCCCGCTCAGTTTCACGGTAGAGCGTCACGCCTTGCAGGCGGCGCGGATCGTAGCTGATTCTGCTCGCCACTTTCGCGCCGGACCGTGAGCAGGTTTTCTTTCGGGTTGACAGTTTCCACGCGCGAGTATTCTCCGGCTTCGATGCCATGCGTCTTGCTGCCTTTCGTGTAGCGTACGATGTTGCCCGGTTCATATTGCTCGGCCCACCGACGGTCTGCGCCGGTAATCTCCTGCCGGGCGACCAGCACTCTCACGTTTCTCTCCCTGTGGTCCACTTGGCCGGTCTTTTGTATTTCCGTGTGGATCATCCGGTTGATTTCCATGCGCGACTGGTGGTCGGGTGAGACAACGAGGGTTCCTTCCGGCTGCTTCGCGTATTCAAGGGAGATTGCTTTGAGCCGTTCGTTAGGATCTGCAATTTCATGGACGCGGTCCTGTGTATCGAGCTTCTCGATTGCCTCCTTTACCTCTCCGCGTGAGAGATGCTCTACGACTTCCTTGAGGGCCGGGTCTTTCTGCCGAATGATTTCCTCGAGTCGAGCAGTTTGTCGTCGCGGGTGATTTCGTCGAGGTAGGTTTTCTTGCAGGACGCGAGGAATAATTCGACTGCGTTCTTGTATCCGACGTAGGTCTTGCGAGATTTCTGTTCACTGCGCTTGATGTATTCTTCCGCTTCGAGCGCCAGTCGCTTCCGGTCGGCCTTATCGGGTTGCAGAGTGATGACCTGCACACCTTTCAGGAGCCGGGCCTCAAGCACTTTGCGCTGAGCATTCCGCTTCGAGCACATTTGCTCCGGCTGGAATGCCAGTGGCGCTTGCCCCCGGCGCGGTAGCGCAAGTAGAACGCAGTGGCATTCTTGTCCGCAATCGGCGAGCCGTTGCGCGAATACGGGACCGGGATAAGCGGGAAGCCTTCAGTATTGAGCCGCTGATATAGTCTGACGCTGGTTGCCATGTGTGCGCTCCCAAGGATAGTACTGAGATTTTTGCTTTCGCATCTCAGGCTTTTTCGCTATGGGCAGCAGTGCGGGCAACAGTTACGAAGGAACCTACATTTTCATTGAGTTTTTGAGGATTTGGTGGAGCCGATGGGATTCGAACCCCTCGGGGGGATTGATACGGCGTAACTTCAGAACTCCTTTGTTTCCAGGCGGAAGACGGGTTGGTGCCCCTTAGGCACGTGGTGAATCGCAACCCTGCCGATTACTCCAGATTCTGTATGTTGTTGAAGCATCTGGTTCTTCTTTGCGTCTTGCATCATGGTTTGGCATGGGTTTCGGGACCAACGAATATTGTTGTCGATGCTGTAAGGGGCGCCTGTCTCGTGAGCAGGCGCGTCGGATGTGCCCCGAAATATTGTGAGCCGTTTTTCACGGTTTCAAACCATACCGAGCCAGGCCCTCACTCATGGTAACCACTGGGGTTTTCTTTTCAACTAAATGGTTCACGGTCTGCTCGATAATTTCATGAGAAATGCTAATGGGATTCCCAGGTTCATCCACGCGATGAAACAGTAGAATCAACCAAGTCCCATTGGCTTGCGCATCATCAATCGCCTGCGTGATTCGGTTGATGTCGTTGTTATTGTGATCGTCGATTATAAAACACTTGAGCAGTAAGGCTTGAGAATTGGAGTTGTTAAAGCCTTGACTGATTGTTCTAGCGCCGCTGAAACCGTCAGCCCTTACGATAGCAACCGTGCTGTCGTTGTAGTCACCGTACGGATAGGCAAAGACCGCGGCATTAATTCCCCAGTTCACGCGCAGGTCTTGCAAAGAACCGTCAATCTCGTCGTGCTGTTGCGCGTCCGTAAGAGTGGACAGATGCGGATGTGTGCGGGTGTGGGCGGCGATTTCATGACCATTTGCCTGCATAGCAAGCATTTGGCCCGCGGATACGCGGGATGGCTCATCTAGCTTTCGAGTGATGATGAATTGTGTGGTTTTGAGCCCTGCTGCGTCAACGAAAGGCATCCCGTTTACAAACGCAGATTCAAAGCCATCATCAAAATTAATTGACACCACCCCTTCCGCAGCGGGAGATACCGGGGTCGCGATGGTTCCACGGTGGCAACCGATGACAAATAAGGACATCAGGAAGATACTAGAAGTTCGCATCAAAAAACTCCTGGAGCTTGCTCATACGGAATTCAACGTCCCCGATTTCGACTCGAAGGACCATCTGATCAGCAATCAACTGATTGCGAAATGCGATGGCATTGCTCGTGTCCACGCCTTCCAGGGAACGAAGATTCGCTTCAATTTCCTTATCATGGGCATGCAAAATGACGAGTTGTGTCTTCTCAATCTCCATGGTGTCAGTGATTTGGTGGCTCAGAATTGCGGCTTGATTCACAACGTCATCAAACTGTGTTTGTTTCCACCCAACATAAGCAGCTTCGGACTGGTCAATGTGCCTGTTGATCGCGCGGCGACCCAGATTGTAGGTTAGATTAAATTCTCCGTAGGCTCCAAAGGGCGATACGCCGGGGGTGTTGGAGGATATTTGACGGTGGGTACCACCGCTAAGCTTGATGTCCCAACTGCTCTGCTTTTCCAGCTTGTCAGTGGCTCGCAAATTCGCAGCCTCTGCCGCCAGCTTGTCCGTAATCAAAACTTTGATTGGTGTATCGCTCAGGGGAGGGACATAGGGCGAAGCTATCCCTGTCAACGCAGCAGTCCGGCTCGTATCAAGGCGCACCTTTGCCCCTTCTAATGCGTACAGTGCGGGACGCGTCAGATTTTGCGCCTCAACCAGCTTCATGTTGTCCGCGATGACGGCATCCAGCTTATCCGAGGCTGCCTGGATGAGGTCCAAACGATGACGGAGGATGTCCTTCTCGATGCGTGGGAGCGCGTAGATAAGATGTTGTTGTGCCTCCGCTGTGGAGGTGTACAGGTTACAATTGGTCTTCGCCGCCTTCATCACCAAGCCGGATTTCATAACGTCTGACAGGCTGTCGGAGAGCCCAAACACCAACTGAGATGGCGTCCCAGTGCTGGGCTGTATTGGCCCCAGCAAAGCCGATGGCGTGCGGAGAAGATCGCGTTGTGCGGCGGCCTGTTCTGTAACGTATTTGCAATAGTCAACTTCCGCTTCACTCTGCGCAAAGGCGCTGACGGGAACCAGAAAGATGGCCACTAGAACGAAAGTTTTCATGATCTCCGCGGTTAGATCCACAACGGCTTGCGGCCTACAAACAGCACCTTCTCCTTTGCCGCTTCCTCTTCCGTCAGGTTGAGTTGGACGAGTGAACCACGCAACTCGGACTTGAAAAATGGGAATGGGTTGTTGGTCTTCTCCTCATCCGTAAAGATCTGTTGCACGGTTCCCACGTTACGGCAGATGATCATACTCAGGTAGCAGCTATAGACTTCCGCTCCCTGGTAGACTTTGGGTTGATTCTCATAGGGGACGAACGCAAACTTCACGTCGTGTTTGGTTGCCAGGAAATACGGGCTGTTCTGCGCGGTAGCAATAGCCGCACGGAGTTGAGCGATTTGGATTTCATCCGAGCGGAGTTGTTCCTCGCCGGACGTAATCTGAATAGCGAGTTGGATGATGCTGCTTCTCAGTTCTGCCTCTCTTGAGAGAGCATCCACGGTTGACCCATAATTGGGTGTCTTTTGGCGTACGTTATCACGGAGCAAAACCTCCGCAATCTTCCCGTCCGTATAGGTGTTACGAGTTTCACGCAGCTGCGTCTTCGCTACCGCTGCGTCCCCCTTGGTGATAAGACCGGACCGTAAGTCCTTGTCAATCTTGGCTTCAATTTCCTTGACTTCATCAAGAATGTGCAGGGTAGCGGCCATATCCTCGTTCTTCTGCATGTTCAATTTATTCAGTTCCGGTGCGTCCACGAGGTTTGCCGAGGTTTGCAGGTACAACGCCTTTTGAAATTTCTGGTCAAGCAGGTCCAAACTGGCTTTGGACTTCTTCAGATCACCGAGGCTGTCACGCAGGCGATCGCGGTCCAGCACCAGGGTGGTCATGGTCTGCTGACTGGTTACCAGCTTCTCGGTAAGGTCCAAGATCTTGTCGTTGGTAGGAGCGGCGATAAACGGAGCCGCCCAAGAAGTGTTGAGAGCAAAGAACACTTGAATAAAAGCATAAGACCCGACAAACGCCAGGACACCGTATAACGTGAGTACCGCCGCCGCGCGATACGTGGGAATAGCCAATTGATGCGCTGCCCGGAAGACTTTGATGCTCAACGATTGCACTTCTGTTCTCCTTGAAGTAGCGCTGTGTCTCTAACTCCGCCCCAGGCGTCTGAGTCCAACGTAAGCAGGGCAGCCGGGACCATGAACAAAGTTCGTACAATCCCCCAGGTACCGTAAAGCGCCACACGAATGGGATTTATCTTCACGGTTTGTTCTGGGTGAAAAATGTTGATTGCCCAAATGGCCAAGACTATAATCCCTGTCAGACTAACCGTCATTTTCACCAAGGCCATGGCCGGGTTATCCATGGAAAGTAATACAGAGATTCCCATGAGCAGGCTCAGCGGACTCAAAAAGTAAGTATAGAGAGCCATCGGTTTGTTTATCCGCACATTCGCGGGTAGATTGAAAATAGTCTTGAAGAAGTCGGCGAAGCTGCTACGTTTCCAGCGAAGTTGTTGCCCCCAATAGCCGTTGAAGGTGTTAGGCGCAGGAGTCCGGCATTTCGCTTTTAGGTTAATGTACGTGTCATAGCCGCGCAAGAGCGTTTGGTGGGTAATAAAACGGTCTTCTCCGTAGCGCACAGGTACACCCACAAAATGACGGGCTTCAATATCAGGAATGAGCTCCAGGAATACGCTGCGGCGAATAGCGGACATACAACCGCTTACACAAGCCACGGATTTGAAGTATGCCTCAGGAATTTTCAACAGGCGAAAGAAAACGAAGTAAATATAGACCTGGAAGACGGTCAGGGCGTTCTCATCCGGATTCGAGATGCCTACGGAACCGCCAACCAAAGCGATTTTAGGGTTCGTGAAGCAAGCCATCAGTTCGGACAGGGCATCTTTGGCCATGATTACGTCGGAATCGACAGTGACGATGATTTCCGACGTGGCTGCTTGTACCGCGGAGAGAATTGTCCTTCCCTTGCCCCGATTGACCTTGTTGGGCCGGGACTCCACGTTCGGGAAATCGGCGACCGCCTTGTTAATCCACCGGAGACTTTCCCCGCCGTCCGTTGAGCAGTCGTCCATTACGACGACGTGATATTTGTCAGGGGGATAGTCGGTCTGGCAAATACTCTCAATGGTGTCGTAAATGGCTTTCCTTTCCTTGTAACAAGAGATGAGCACCGTCACCGTTGGCTTGAGGGTGTAGTCTTTCTCCAAGCCCACGTCCTTGGACGATAGGTAGATGATCCCGGCTAAGCACAGTTGAACGATCCAGAGCAGGATAAATAGGTAGGGCAACAGGATCAGTAAATTCATGATGGATCGACAGAGCAATCAAAGACAACCTGAGCATTGTCACTACGTAATCCGACCGGGCCGTGAAACTGTAAGATCAATGCCGGCAGCGTGCCGCGCCAAACCACTCTGCCGTCAGCGGTGACATTGAGATGCTGGCCATCAAGCTCGGCTGCCAGTATGTGCGGCTCGTCAACGTGCAGGGCGGGGGGATCGGTCTTGATATCCGCCCTGATGTCATTGATATAACCGCGGTCAAGACACTCCTCGTGAGTGCGTTGGCTGGGATTGGTCTTCACGGATACGGCAATCTTTTGTGTGTCGAAGTTCCACATCACGTAGACTAAATTGCAGATGTCCTGGGCTCTTAGCTTGATGCCAAACTGGTGGCGGATTTCGCCGCTGCCCAGACGAGAAACTTCCCGTGAAGGACCAAGGTAAGCAAAACTCACGGTCACGTGCTGTGGAGTGTCTTTCTTAAGAGTTGCGCGCATTTCCTTCGACTGCGTCATCAGGCGATTGCCCGTGGCCTTCTCAATGCGACCGTCCGAAACGTTCCAGTCTTTTACTTCAGTCTTTAACCGTTCTCCTTGATCAAAGAGCGCGGAGGCAGTGCCGGGTCCAAATGATCTGCCCAATTGCGCCTTGGCAGTGGGGATTATTAGAGCTGCAGCCAAGCTCAACTCGAACGAAAGTCTTCTCATGTTTGTTCGCACATCGCCTTTGTTTTCATACACTTTTCTGCGTCTTAATTAGATCGACACCCTGCGCGATTCGCGCGTGATTTGAGATAGACCTCCAAGATGACGTGACAACATTAGCTGGCGAACGTGCTCGCTACAATGGACCGCCTGTACCAATGGACAGTGGTCTGCAGTACCATTGCGCCGTGGGCATGATGTACCAGTACTGCACTCAAGCGCTGGCAGATGTGACCGGCGGAGAGTCTTGCGTTCCGCCCGAATCGTTAAGTAGCCCAAGATCGCATCAATCTTCATCATTAAGTACGCGCGAGGACATTCGGAACTCGCGCTGTAGCTGACTTCGCCTGTAAGCATTTTTTTGTTTGTCGTCCTGTGTCGCAGTTCCGATCCCGCCGATACGCGGTAGTCGTCAAAGTTCTGGCCTGGTTCTTTTTCCAGCGCGTCTAGAATGCTGTGAAACTCAACGACATACTTCTGCTCGACGGTGATGCCGCGGGCAGATTGTTCTTTAGTGCCACAAGAGAGATACTAACGGCGTCAAAGCAGCATCTCTTGGACAACCATGATCCAAACGTTCTTCTGAGCACGAACGAACTATAATAGCTACGCGCGATTGTCGCTCTGCAAGACTTCCAGCCAGTTCGCGATGTAGGAAGCATGGTCCGCGCGGGGTTCGAGCGTCAGTTCCAGGTCGGCGCACGGAAACGCGGCGCCAAGTTCCGCCACGAGTTCTTCCTGAGCGTAAACGTTGCTGCCGAAACGGTGCCCGCCGAAATCGCGGTCAAGGCGGTTTTTGGTGCCAGACCAATGGGTTAGCTCATGGGAAAGCGTTGAATAATACGAGTCAGCATCGCGGAAGTATTCAAACGGCGGCAGCTGTACGGCATCTGTCGAGTGGCTGTAATAGGCGCGGTTTCCGCCGTGGGCGATTCTTGCGCCGGTGGCGTGCAGAAATTTCTCGGCGTGGTCGATGCGGGCGACGGGGTCGAGCGTTGCGGCGGCTTATGCGTAGTAAATTTCCGGCAATCCGTCAATTTGCTCGACATTAAAAACTGAGTACCCCTTCATGTACGGAATTCGCGCTCGACATCCTCGCCGGATTTTTCGCCGTGCTCGGTGCGCGTGATGCTGTTGGCGTAGACCACGAGCGAGCCCTATTCGCCCTTGCGGACGTGCGCATCGAGTTCGAGGGCCTGCCGGAATGTCATCCAGATGGGCGCCGCGAAATTCTGCGCCATGGCTGACATCCACAGCGAAAGAATGTTGATTCCGCTATAGGGCTGGCCGTTGTGCCGGAGCGGGCGCGTAATCCGGCCGGCGGCGTGCTCGGCGTTCCATGGTTTGACCCAGGGCCTTACGCTCTACTCAAGGTCGGCCACGATCTGGCCGGTGATGCGCGTGTAAACGTCCTGACGTTCTGTTTTCTGCATTGAAGTTTCCTCCATTGAAAGTTTTTTCTTTCCGAAATCCCTCGGAATCGAGGCCGGGGTTCAGAGCCGAAAAGCGCACCAGTCACAGGGCGGAGGCGCAGCCGGAGTTCATCGCAGACCCTTGACGGGGGCGCGCGGCTCGATAAAAGGCCGCAATAGAGTTCGAGGGATGAAGGAAAAGAAAGAAAAAACGAACGAAGGAAGGCTCAGAGAAACAAGAAGCGGACGCGGAGAACGAGGAGAAAGAAGAGAACGACGACCA
>Ga0209118_1000874_pt1 | contig 14993 bp, 11 predicted proteins | sample BlaSpr_A8_Ref_M1_FD_187988 | JGI IMG/M metagenome (GOLD analysis project Ga0209118, IMG submission 187988) | Forest soil microbial communities from Thunder Bay, Ontario, Canada - Black Spruce, Ontario site 2_A8_Ref_M1 (SPAdes) (version 2) | ecosystem: Environmental > Terrestrial > Soil > Boreal...
GTTGTGGATTCCGCAGGCGGTGATGCCGATCGGCACGCTGGCGGTGATCTTGTCACTGCTGCGGTCCGCTACATTGAACTTTCGTCGCTGCCGCGCCGTGTGGCGCTGAGCGATGAGCGTCGCGTTCGCGCTGATCGGGTCGTTCGGCCTGTTCCTGCTGCTGCCGACCCTTGTCATCGCATGGGGATCCTTCACGACCAAAGCCGGCGACCTGACACTCGCGAATTTCACCTCCATCAACCAGCCGTATCTGGTGAAAGCCTTTGTGCAAAGCGTGTCGATCTCCGCTGTGAGCGCGCTGGTCGGGGCCTTCGCCGGCGCCCTTCTGGCCTATGCAGTTGTCACCGGCAATCCGAGGGGGATTCTCCGGCGTGTCATCACTTCAGCCTCAGGCGTGCTCGCTCAGTTCGGGGGCGTCACGCTTGCGTTTTCATTCATCGCCACACTCGGATTCACCGGTATCGTCACGATCTTCCTGAAGCAGCACGGCATCGACATCTTTCCCGGCGGAACAGTTTGGCTGTACGAAGTGAGCGGCGTGACCCTGGTTTATTGCTATTTCCAGATCCCGCTCATGGTCCTGGTCTTCCTGCCCGCGCTCGACGGCGTCCGGCCGCAGTGGCGCGAGGCGACCGAGAGCCTGGGCGGCAGCACCTGGCACTACTGGCGCTACGTGGCCGGGCCACTGCTCGCGCCCTCCTTTTTGGGATGCATGCTCCTCCTGTTCGCGAACGCTTTCTCTGCTTATGCCACGGCGGCTGCTCTGATCTCGCAGGGCAGCCCCATCGTTCCGCTGGCCATCAGCAACCTGCTCACAAGTGAGGTCGGTCGCGCCAAGCCCGGGCTCGCGCAAGCTCTTGCGCTGGCCATGATCGTCATCGTCCTCGCCGTGATGGTCCTCTACGCCGCACTCCAGCGACGAACGTCGCGGTGGCTGCGATGAGCGTCGGTCGATCGGGCGCAGTCGCGTGAGCAAGGCCCGCCGTCTCAAGCTGCGCATCTTTCGTACGGCCGTCTTTCTCGTTATTGGAGCTTTCTTCCTCGTGCCCCTGTTTGCGATGTTCGAGTTTTCGACCCGCGGCAACAGCCTGACATCACCGCGAACACTTGACGCGTGGGCCCAAATAGTCAAGGTTCCCGAGCTCGCGAAGGCGATAACAGCCTCGCTGGAATTGGCCGCGATCACCTCGATCGCGATGTTGGTTTTGATCCTGCCCACCATGGTATGGGTGCGGCTGAGACTTCCCACTTTGAACCGCGTCATCGAGTTCATCTGCCTACTGCCACTGGTCGTGCCGGCCATCGCCCTTGTCGTCGGCATGGTGCCGCTGTACAGGTGGATCAGCATCAACATTAGCGACTCGATCCTCACGCTCTCGTTCGCGTATCTCATCCTCGTGATGCCGTATACGTATCGCACTCTGGACGCCGGGCTCGCGGCCATCGACCTCAAGACGCTGACCGAGGCGGCTCGAAGCCTCGGGGCCGGATGGGGCACCGTGATGGTTCGGGTGGTCGTCCCGAACATGTCGAGCGCGATCCTCAACGCTTGCATCCTCTCGGTCGCCCTCGTGCTCGGTGAGTTCACATTCGCCAGCCTGCTTGCCTTTGAGAACGTGCAGGTCGCAATCCTGTATGTCAGCTTCGTCAGCGCCGGCACGTCGATCGCCGTTGCGCTGGCATCGCTGCTTTTCACGTTCGCACTTCTCCTGGTCCTGTCGTTCGTCGGCCGGCCGCGGGAACGCGTGGCGGCTGCCGAGGAGGCGATCTTCACTGCGCCAGCCCAGGTGGGTGAGTGGGGAATGAGAGCTTGAGCGAATCTGGAGGTCCGCGAGCCGGCGTCGAGGTTCGCCTCGAAGATCTGCGCCGCCGCTATTCCGGCGTCACAGCCCTAGATGGGCTCAGCCTGACCCTCGCACCGGGCGAGCTGGTCGCGCTGCTCGGGCCGTCGGGTTGCGGCAAGACCACCGCCATGCGTCTGGTGGCCGGCCTCGAAGAGGCCGACGGCGGCCGCGTTCTCTTCGGCGGTCGCGATGTCACCGACCTGCCGGCCAACAAGCGTGATGTGGGCATGGTGTTCCAGGCTTACTCGCTCTTCCCGCATATGACCGCGCACCAGAACGTCGCCTTCGGGCTGCGCCTGCACAAGGTCGAATCAGATGAGCGGCGGAAACGGGCGAGCGAGATGCTCGAGCTGGTCGGGCTCGGTCCGCACGCCCACAAGTACGCACACCAGCTCTCTGGTGGCCAGCAGCAGCGGGTTGCACTGGCACGGGCGCTGGCTATTAAGCCAACCGTCCTTCTCCTGGACGAGCCGCTGTCGGCGCTCGACGCCAAGGTGCGGTCCCGGCTGCGGGACGAAATTCGCCGCGTGCAGCTCGAGATTGGGATCACGACCCTCTTCGTCACCCACGACCAGGAGGAGGCGCTCGCCATCGCCGATCGCGTGGGCGTCATGAACAAGGGCCGGCTGGAGCAGCTGGCGTCGCCTACGGTCGTGTACTCACGACCCGCCACCCCCTTTGTCGCAGAGTTCGTCGGCCTCACCAACCGCTTGCCCGGCGTGGTGCGCGACGGAGCCGTAGACGTTCGAGGAATACGTCTTCCTTTGGTGCAACCCGACGCCAAGGATGGGCCGGCGGTCGCCCTTGTGCGGCCGGAGACCGTATCCCTTGCGGCTGATCCAAAATCCGACCTCGGCCCGCTCGTCGGCACCGTCATCGCGATCTCTTTCCTCGGCGCTCTGAGCCGGGTCACAGTCGATCTGGGCGACGTAACGATGGTCGCCCAGCTGACGACTTCAGATGCAGGGGCGCTGCCAATGGGGACCCGCGTTCGCGTTGTCCTGCGCCCGGACGCGGTCCTCATCGCGAGGGACGAGGCAGCCGCAGTCCCAGCGTGAGCGCTGCGCGGGCCCTCACGATCCATCGCCGTCTTGACGCGGGAGCCATCGCGCGAGCTGGGTCGGTCGCTCCCTATCGCTTCATCGCCGAGGTCGAAGGCGAGCCGCATTCGGTTCGATCCGAGCTCATCGGCGCGACCGCTGCCGAGTTGGCGCGCGGCGGTCGAGCGCTCGTGTGCCTGGCGCAGCTCACCGACCTGCACATGACCGACGTCGAGTCGCCCGCTCGGTTCGAGTTCGTCAATCGTGAGTACGCAGATCCGCGTTTTCGCGAGCTGCTTCCGATGCAGCGTCCGCAAGAGGCGCTGAACGCATACGCCCTCGAGGCAATGGTGCGGACGATCAACGGGATCGAGGACGGCCCGGTGACCGGTGCTCCGCTCGAGCTGGTCGCAATGACCGGTGACGCGGTCGACAACGCGCAGGAAAACGAGCTAAACCTTTTCATTGATCTGTTCGACGGGGGATACGCGAACCCCAAATCGGGCGGACCGGAGTACGAGGGCGTCCAGGCACCGAGCTGGCCGGGGGACATTTACTGGAAGCCTGACGGGGTTGATCACGGAGAGGATCTCTTCGCGTCGGCCTATGGTTTTCCACGCGTGCCCGGGCTCCTCGAGCGTGCGCTGCAGCCGTTTCAAGCCGGCGGTCTGAGACTGCCCTGGATCGGCTGCCACGGCAACCACGAGGAGCTTTGCCAGGGCGTCGGGAGCGTGACCAAGAAACTGGAGGCGGCGCTGGCCGGCCCGCGCAAGCCCTTTCGGCTGCCGGATTCATTCGATCGCGACACGGCGCTGGAGACTTTCGTCAACCGGCCGGAGTCCTTCATGGCCGGTCCCGCCATCGACGTGACTGCTGACCGCTCGCGGCGCCCGCTCCGGCGCGACAGCTTCGTCGACGCGCATTTTCGATTTGGCGCGCGGCCGCGCGGGCACGGCCTCACAGCGCAGAACCAGGAGGACGGGACCGCGTACTACGTTTTCGACACTCCGGCCGTACGCTTCATCACCCTCGACACCGCGTGTCCCGCCGGAGGCGCTGACGGGTGTCTCGGCGCCGACCAGATCCGCTGGCTCGAGCGACGACTCGAGGAGGTTCACTCGAAATTCCAATCCCGACATGGCCTGAACGTGAAAACGTCGCACCAAGATCGGCTGGTGGTGATCCTTTCGCACCACGGCCTCGACACGCTGTCCAACCCCAGAGCACATCCAGGAGTCGAGGGCTCCGCGTTTGTCGCGGCGGACGATCTGCTTGAGCTGCTGCACAGGTTCGACAACGTGGTCCTGTGGCTGAACGGGCACATCCATGCCAACAGGGTTCGCCCGCGCCCCGACCCCCTTAGCGTTACCGGTGGCTTCTGGGAGGTCACCACCGCCTCGCTGGTGGACTGGCCGTGCCAGGGACGCCTGGTCGAGGTCTTCGACGCCGGCGACGAGACGGTCGCGATCGCCTGCACGATGGTGGACCACGATGGGGCGAACCCGGCCGGCGAGGCGGACTCTGAGGACCTCGCCGGGCTGCATCGCGAGCTGGCGGGGAATGCGCCTTTCGCGGGGTTCGCCTCCGGCCGGGCCGGCGGGCCCCAAGATCGGAACGTGATCCTTCCCCTTCGGGCGCCATTTCCGCTCAGGCGCTTGCAGCCGGAATGAGGCGCCGTTGCGCGGAGCGCGACAGTACCATATAGTGCGACAGGTTTCGTGAGGGTGGCGAGATGAGGCGGGCGTGGTGACGATCGCTGATGCCGCGTCCCGGCGGTTGGGCCGGATCGACGACGCGAGCAGGAAGGCCCTGGTCGCTTTCCTGCGCTCGCCGCGGTATGAGGTCCTGCCGACCGAGGACGTCGAAGAGCGAGTCGTGGCCAGCGTTCCCCGCGACGTCACGATGACGATCACTGCATCGCCTCGCCGGGGCATCGACGCGACCATCGACCTCGCCACGCGGCTGGCGGGACACGGCTTCATCGTTGTCCCCCACCTCTCCGCGAGGCTGATTCGCGATGAATCTCACCTGAAAGAGATCCTGGCGATCCTGACGACGATCGGCGCCACCGACGTCTTCGTGGTCGCCGGCGACGCGCGTGAGCCGGCCGGCAAGTTCCCGGACTCGGTTTCCCTGCTCGAGGCGATCAGTGCCGAGAAGCACGGATTGCGCGACATCGGCGTCACCGGCTACCCAGAGCGTCACAGCTTCATCGATGACGACCTGACCATCCAGGCGATGTGGGACAAGCGACGCCTGGCGACCTACATCGTCAGCAACCTCTGCTTCGACCCGCGCGTGGTCAAGAGGTGGGTGGCTCGGGTGCGCAAGCGCGGCGTTCAACTGCCAATACGCATCGGTCTGGCCGGTGTCGCCGACCCGGCCAAGCTGCTACGCGTTTCGACGAAGATCGGCGTGGTCGACTCGGCGCGCTTTCTGAAGGGACACTCCAACTGGTTCCTGCGGACGCTCCAACCCGGCGGCTACAGCCCCGAGCGCTTCGTCACCGGCCTGCTGCCCGAACTGGCGGCCGCGGACCGCAAGGTGATGGGGCTGCACGTGTTCACGTTCAACGAGATCGAGCCGACGGAACAGTGGCGCCAGGAGACGCTGGCCCGCCTGCTGGCCGCTTGAAAGGAGGATAGCGATGGCTGTTACTTTCCCGACCGACCTCCAGATCGCGCGCAAGGCGCGGCTCCTTCCTATGCCCGAGATCGCGGCCAAGATGGGCATCGGACCTCACCTTCTCGAGCCGTACGGCTACGACGCCGCGAAGATCAAGCTCGAGGCGATCGAGGAGCTGGCCGACCGGCCGAAGGCCAAGTACGTGGTCGTGTCGGCGATCACCCCGACGCCCCTTGGCGAGGGCAAGACCACCACCACCGTCGGCCTCGGCCAGGCCCTGTCGTACATCGGCAAGCGCGCGACGGTGGCCATCCGCCAGCCGTCGATGGGACCGACCTTCGGCATCAAGGGCGGCGCCGCAGGCGGCGGCTACAGCCAGGTCGTGCCGATGGAGCGCTTGAACCTTCACCTGACCGGCGACATGCATGCCATCACGTCTGCGCACAACCTGCTTGCGGCGATGATCGACAACCACATCCACCATCATGAGGCGCTCGTCGACCGCGACAGCGTCACGTGGCGGCGCGTAATGGACATCAGCGATCGCGTGCTGCGCAACGTCATCGTCGGCCTCGGCACACGCGAGGACGGCGTCATCCGCCAGACCGGCTTCGACATCACCGCTGCCTCGGAGGTCATGACCGTCCTAGCCCTCACTACCTCGCTGCGGGACATGCGTCAGAGGCTCGGCCGGATCGTCATCGGCAACACCAAGACGGGCAAGCCCATCACAGCAGAGGAGCTCTTTGCCGCCGGAGCGATGACCGTGATTCTGCGCGACGCGATCAAGCCCAACCTGCTGCAGACGCTCGAGAACACGCCGGTGCTGGTCCACGCCGGGCCATTCGGAAACATCGCCACCGGCAACTCGTCTGTGATCGCGGACCGGATCGGCATCCACTGCGGCGACTTCCTGGTGACCGAGGCCGGCTTCGGCGCCGACATGGGGGCCGAGCGCTTCTTCAACATCAAGTGCCGTGCTTCCGGTCTCGAGCCGGACGCCGCTGTCGTCGTCGCCACGGTGCGAGCGCTGAAGGTCCATTCGGGCCGCTTCAGGGTGGTGGCCGGCAAGCCGCTGCCGCCGGAGATGGTGAAGGAGAACCCAGACGACGTCTGGGCCGGCGCCGACAACCTTCGCAAGCAGGTCGAGAACATACGCATCCACGGCGTGACGCCGGTGGTCGCGATCAATTCATTTCCGACCGACCATCCCTCGGAGCAGGCCGCGATCCGCGAGATTGCAGAGGAGCTCGGGGTCCGCTCGGCCGTCTGCAACAACTTTGCCGAGGGCGGCCGCGGCGCAACCGCACTGGCCGAGGCGGTGGACGAGGCCGCGCAGGAGCCGAGCTCGTTCCATTTCCTTTATCCGTCCTCGGCGACCCTGCGCGAAAAGATCGAGACGATCGCGACCAAGGTGTATGGCGCGGACAGCGTCGAGTACTACCCACCCGCGGCCGAGCAGCTCGACTCGTTCGAGCGCAACGGCTTTGGCAACCTGAGCGTCTGCATCGCCAAGACGCACCTCTCCATCTCATCAGACCCCAAGCTGAAGGGCGCCCCGAAGGGTTGGAAGCTGCCCGTGCGCGAGGTTCGGGCGTCCGTCGGCGCGGGCTTTGTCTACCCGATCTGTGGCGAGATGCGCACCATGCCGGGTCTGCCCTCCAGCCCGAACGCGATGCGCATCGACATCGATGAGAACGGGGAGATAGTCGGGCTCTCGTAGTGCTTTGACCCTGGCGGGTGCGGTTCCCCTCGTGGCGGCAGCGCTGTTCGGCGTCGTTGCGGGCTTCAACGACGGCGGAAATCTCATGGCGTCATTTGCGTCGGGCCGCTTCATAACCCCGCGTGTTGCCGCAATCCTTCTGCTGTTCTGCGGGCTCGGGCCGCTTGCGCTCGGGACCGCAGTGGCTCAAACGGTGGGAACGAGCGTGATCGATCTCAAGAGCCAGGGCGAGGTTGGGTTTGCGCTCATCACGCTGGCGCCGCTGTCCGTGGTGCTCGTCTCGTGGCGGTTTGGAATTCCCACGAGCATGACGCTGGCTCTGGTGGGCGCGATGTTGGGCTGGGTGCTGGCCACAGGCAATCAGCGAGGCATCCATTGGAGCGGCGTGTCTCGCGTGCTGATAGGGATGCCCGTCTCCGTTCTAGGTGGAGGGCTTCTCGCCCTTGTCGTTTACGCCGCCATTCGAAGGTACCTCGGCTCGATGTCCCATGGGACAATGCTCGGCCTGGCCAAATTCCAGCTTGCGACCGCGGCCATCCAGGCTTTTGCGTACGGCGCCAATGACATGGAGAAGACGGTCGGCTTGATCGCAGTTGGTTTGTCTTTTTCCAATAACGCGCACTCAACTGTGTTTTTCGGTGCGGCGCCTATCATTGGCGCATTCCTGTTGTTTCTTGTTGGCGCTCTGTTTGGCGGCTCGCGAATCGCTCGTCGCGTGGGGTTCGGGGTGCTCAAGGTCAGGCCGATGCAAGCGCTGGCCCAACAGCTGGCATCCGGAAGCGTGGTCTCGGCGCTCGCCATCGCGGGCGCTCCGGTGAGCATGACGCAAACGATTGACGGAGGTCTGATTGGCGTGGGCGCTGCTTTGCGCGCATCATCGATCCGCTGGGGCATTGTCAGAGAGATGGTCGGCAGCTGGCTGCTGACGCTCCCAATCGCCTTCATCGTGGCAGCCGTCCTCCATGCGATCGTTCGGATTACGGGTATCGCGCCATGAGCTTCGGCCGCTCGATTCGAGCACTGGCAAGATCGAATGACCGCCGCTTCGTCAATCTGCTGTGCGAGCAGGCCGACCTCACCGTGCGAGGGCTCAAGGTGCTGGAAAAGTTCGGTCGCGAGCCTAGCGGAAACGATGAGCCGGTCGAAGAGATGAAGACGATCGAGCGCGATGGCGATGCCAAGAGAAGGATCCTGATCGACGAGCTGGCGCACACGTACGCAACGCCGTTCGACCGTGAGGACTTGTTCGCTCTGTCACGCGCGATCGACGACATCCTCGACGCCGCCAACGAAACCGCGGTCGAGCTCGCGATCTACAAGATCGATCCCCCAGATGGCCTCGACGAGATGGCCAAGGTGCTCGTGGAGGGGGCGACCCACATCCGTTCCGCCGTGGGCGAGCTGCTGGACCATCCCGCAGTCGCGTCGGAGCACGCAGTGCGCGCGAAGCGTTCGGAGAACCGGATCGACAGCCTCTACCACCAGGGGGTCGGCCAGCTCTTCGACAGCGGAGCTGAGATAAACAAGATCCTCAAATCAAGAGAGATCTATCGCCATTTGAAGAACTCGGCCGACCGCATCGACCGGGCCGCCGATGACATCTCGGTGATCGTGATCAAGCGCAGCTAGACCTCCCCACCTGTGGGGAGGTCGCCAACGGCCGCGAAGCGGCCCTGGGCGGAAGGGGGCCGGGGCCGAGGTTTAGCCTTCGGCCGCACGAAGCAGTTTCGGAAAGTCCCTCGACTCGAGCACGTTCACCGCACGCTCCCAGCGTGTCGTGTAGTAATCGGCGAAGTCGAAGTCCAGCGCGGAGATCCTGGCCTGGATGGCGCCCCACAGCGTCCAGCCGATGTCCGACATGAGCGCGAAGAGGTTCATACGCGCCAGCTGCTGCGGATCGTCCTTGCCGAAGTAGGCCTCACAAAGAGACCCTCGGAGCTCCTCGCCGAAGAGCGCTTCCTGCGCCGTGTTGCCGAGGTCGAAGCACGGATCGTTGTTGCCGCTCAGCTCGTAGTCGACGATGCGAAGCATGTCTCCGTCGTCGATGAAGTTCTCGCACAGCAGATCGTTGTGACAGGGAACCGGGGTCAGGGCGCCGGCAGCCACCGCGCGCTCGATCTCCGCGACGGTCGGCAGCCAGTCGCGATAAGTCGCGGGGATGGTTACGGCTTGCTCCGCGACGATGCCCAGGTAGTACTCGATGAGCCGGAACATGTTGAAGTCCTTGAGGAACCGTCGCCCTGCGTGCAGCCGGCGAAAGGAATCCGCCATGCGCCGCGCCATGTGCTCCGAGCCCAAGGTGCTTGCCGACATCGTCGGGCCGGGTATGAACTCGAGCACCATGACGTCGAGATCGGGCAGGTGCTCGAGGACCTTTGGCCCCACGCCGGTCTCTGCCGCCGCTTTCGTGTTGTACACCTCGTTGGCGCGGTCGATGGAAAGCAGCTCGGTCGACCTCCCGGGGAGTCGCATGACATATCGCTTTCCTTCCGACTCGACGAGGTAGTTCTCGTTGGTGAGGCCTCCTGACAGCGGCGAAACGGAAACTCCCTGGCCGCGCCAAAGGGAGACATGAGAGACCACGCCGTCGATCCGTGGCGAGCTCTGCGTCACGCGGGTATACCGCGCACGACCGCGTGCTCAGTGACGCTCGCAGGCACCCGCTCTCCGAAGACCTCGACCTCCACCGGCGCTCCCGGACCGAGCTCGACGGGGAGGTACGAGTAGGCAAGATTGCGTCGCACCGTAAAGCCGTACGCGCAGCTGCGCAATCGGCCGATCGCTCTGTCGTTTCGATACACGGCCTCGCCTCCGTAGATCGAGATGTATTCCTCACCACCGACCAGCACGGTGCGCAGCCGCCTGGTGACGCCCGCCCCTCGAGCGGCGATCAGCGCGTCGCGCCCGTTGAACGACGGCTTGTCGAACCGCACGCAGAAACCCAGGCCAGCTTCCAGCGGGTTGTCGAGCAGCGTGAGATCGGTGCCGTAGTACCGATAGCCCTTCTCCATACGGAGTGAATCGAGGACGCGGTAGCCGCCAGGCCGGATGCCGAACGCGTGACCTGCGCGCATAAGGCGGTCCCACACCTGACCCGCCCAACCGAGCTCGAGGTAGAGCTCCCAACCCAGCTCACCGACGTATGTCACGCGCTGCGCGAGCGTCCTCGCGCCTCCGATCCGGATCTCGCGCGCCTGCATGAATGGGAAGCCATCATCGGATACGTCGTCATCGGTAACCTGACTCATCACGTCGCGTGCGCGCGGTCCCCACATGCCGATGACCGACAGCTCTTCCGTTGACTCTCGCAACAAGACAGGCGGATCGCCATCCCGCACCTGGAGCCGCAGCCACCCGAGGTCGCTGTTGACATAGCCCGCGCCGGTCACGACGCGGAACTCGTCCTCGGCGAGTCGCGTGATGGTGACGTCGGCTGCGATGCCCCCGCTCTTCTCCAGCAGCTGCGTGTAGACGACGCTGCCGACCGGCCTGTCGATAAGGTTGCCGGCCGAGCGCTCGAGCAGCGGCAGTGCGCCGGGACCGGTCACCTCGATCTTGCCGAACGAGGTCATGTCGATGATGCCGACGTGCTCGCGGAATGCGCCGTGCTCTCTGGCGAGCTCATCGAAATAGGGCGGACGTGTCCAGCCGAAACGCCGCTGGTCGGCGCCGGCACGCCGCCACGGCCGGCCAGGCTCGAAGTGCTCGACCCGCTCCCAGCCGTTCTTGGCGCCGAACACCGCGCCGAGGTCCTGCATGCGCGTGTGGAGCGCGCTCGTGCGTCGCGGCCGGCCCCACTCGTCCGAGTCGTAGGGATAGCGCAGGTAGTAGTAGTAGCGGTACGCCTCGCGCGCCTGTTCCGCGGCGTAGCGATGGTCTCGATGGACGGGACCGAAGCGCCAGGCGCGGTATGCGAAGAGGTCGAGCTCGGTCTCATCCGCGGTAATCAGCTCGGCGAGCGCGCGGCCGATGCCGCCGGCCCCGCCGAAGCCGTTGAGAGAGAGTCCCGCGGCCAGGTACAGACCGTGCACGCCGGGAACCGGGCCCAGCAGCGGATTCGAGTCGGGGGTCATCGCGTCCGGATGGCAGACCAGCTTCACGATTCCGGCCTCGCCCAGAAACGGGAACCGGCGCGCCGCGCCGCGAAGGAGCGGCTCGAAGCGGCCCTGGTCTGGGGGCAGCGATGTTCCAGAGTGATCCCAGGGCACGCCATCGATCCACCGGGCCACCGGGTCTTGCTCGTAGCCTCCGAGGATCACGCCGCCGGCTTCTGACTTGCCATAGATGAGGTTGTCCGGGTCACGGAAGCACGGCATGTCGCCTGGCAGCTCGTGCCCGGGAACCGCGCGGAGGGCGGCGTGCTGGTGATCCACCGGCGTCGAGGTGATGAACGCACCGGCCATCGCCGCGATCTGCGGAGCCCAGATCCCGGCTGCGACGACGACCACCTCGGTCTCGATCCGGCCCGCTTCGGTCACGACCGCCTTGATCGCGCCTCGATTCGACAGCTCGATGCCGGTGACCCGAACATCGGTGAGGACGGTCGCCCCCAGCTCGCGTGCGGCTCGGGCCAGGGCGTGCGTCGCGGTGTGTGGGTCGAGGTGGCCGTCGCCCGGAACCCACACGGCGCCGAAAAGCGAGCTGCCGCTGATGGCGGGCATCAGCCTCACCGCCTCGGCTGGGGAGACAAGGTCCACGTCGAGGCCGATTCCACGGACGCGGCTGGCGGTGCGCTGCAGCTCCATCAGCTGCTCCTTGCTCGAAGCGATGCGAAGGCTGCCCACCGTTTCGAACACGCCGAGCTCGCGATAGAGCTCGATGCTGTAGCTGCGGAACCTCATCATCGTTCGTGACGGGTTGAACTGCGTCACCAGGCCGGCGGCGTGGCAGGTCGAGCCGCTGGTCAGCTCTCCCTTCTCGACCAGGACGATGTCGTGCCACCCTGCCTTCGCGAGGTGGTAGGCGACGCTGCAGCCGGTGATGCCTCCGCCGACGATGACCGCCCTCGCCTTGTCCACCCGGCTTGCGCTCATCGCGCCGATCTACGCACCCGGACTCGCGCCGGCGCCGGCGTCCCATGCCTTGCGGCGTTCCACCGCCTCCGACAGCAGCGTCGCCACGTCGATGACCTGCAGCTTCGCCCCGGTCTCGCGCACGCCGTCGTCGAGCATCACGGTGCAGAAAGGACACGCCACCGCGAGGGTCTGGGCGCCGGTCGCTGCCGCTTCGCGGACTCGTTCCTGGTTGATCGCGCGGCCGCGGTTCTCCTCCATAAACATCCTTGCGCCGCCCGCGCCGCAGCAAAAGGTGCGCTTACCGCTGCGAGCCATCTCCACCGGCCGCCCGGCGGCGGCCACCAGCTCACGCGGCTGGTCGATGACGTCGTTGTGGCGTGCGAGGTAGCAGGAGTCGTGATAGGTGATGGCTCGGTCTCCCGCCAGCGGCTTCAGCTTTCCGTCGCGAACGAGCTCCGCGAGGAACGCTGTGTGGTGCACGACTTCGTAGCGGCCGCCAAAGTCCGGGTACTCGTTGGAGAGGGTGTTGAAGCAGTGCGGGCAGGTGGTGACGATCTTGGTGACCTTGGCCGCGTTCAGGGTGGCTACGTTCTGGTTGGCCATCTTCTGAAACGTGTACTCGTCACCCATCCGGCGCGCCGGGTCGCCGGTGCAGGACTCACGTGGACCCAGGATCGCGAAGTCGACGCCGGCGGCTTTCATCAGCTTCGCGGTCGAGATCGCACCCAGGCGGGCGCGCTCGTCAAATGCCGGCGCGCAGCCAACCCAGAACAACACCTCGGGCGGCTCTTCGCCAGGCTGGAGCATGTGGACGCCGAGCCCGTCCGCCCAATGCGCGCGGTCCGACTGCGGCTTGCCCCAAGGGTTGGAGGCGCGATCGACGTCCCGCAACATTGTTGCGGCCTCCGCCGGAAAGCGTGACTCGACCATGACCAGGTTGCGCCGCAGGTCGATGATGTGGTCGATGTGCTCGATGCCGACAGGACACTCCTGCTGGCACGCCCCGCACGTGACGCAGTCCCAAACCACGTTGTCGGTCACCGCGGCCGGCACCAACGGCGCCAACTTTGCGGCCGGCGAGCTGCCGGCAGCCAGTGCCTTGGGGCCATCCGCCAGGAGCTGGTCACGCAGAGCCATGATCAGGAGCTTCGGGGACAGCTCCTTGCCTGTGTTGTAGGCGGGACATACGTCCTGGCAGCGACCGCACTCTGTGCACGACATCGTGTCCACCATCTGCTTCCAGGTCATGTCGGCAACATTCGCCGCGCCGAACCTGACCTCCTGGCCGCCGCTCGGCTCGAAATCGATCGGCTCCAGGCGGCCCCGCGCCCGAGTACGCCCGAAGAACACATTCACCGCGGCCAGAAAGATGTGCAGGTGTTTCGAGTACGGCAGATACACGAGGAAGCCGAGGATCAGCAGCACGTGAGCCCACACCGCAGCGCGCTCTAGATATGGCGTGAACGGGCCGCCCAGGGCTTGGGCGATGAGGCTGGATATCGGCGCCCACGAAGCCGGGTACTCGTTGAGCCCGAGCGCGATCTGGCTCGCGTGCCACAGGAACAGTGAGATCACGATGCCCGCGATGAGCAGCAGGATCACGTCCGCCTCGCGAACGTGGCTCCCAGCAAAGCGCTGCGGCCGCTGGACCTTGCGGATGACGAACGCCGTGATGACCCCCGCGAGCACGAGGAAGGCGAAGACGTCGACGAGCAGCACATACCAGCCCTGGGTGCCGAGCCACGGTAGCGTTGCGTGCTGGTCGACGATGCCGATCATCGCGATGAAGATGGTCGGAAACAGCACGATGAAGCCCCAGAAGATCGCGGCATGCATCAGGCCCGGCAACAAGCGCTGCAGGAGCTTGCTCTGCCCCATCACGACCACTGCTTCGGCGCGCGCTCGCCCCGGTATGTCGTCGACACGCGACACAGGTTTGCCCATGCGGATCAGGCGGAAGAGGAGCAGCGCGCGCCGGCCGAAGAGGACCCCCGCAACGATCATTGCGACCGCGAAGATGGCCGCGGCCACCGGGTTCATTTCAGGTTTCGGACCTCGGCCGAGATTGCAGGCACCACCTCTCGCAGGTCGCCGATCACCGCGTAATCGGCGTTCAGCATGATCGGCGCCTCGCCGTCGGAGTTGATCGCGAGGATCCGCTTGGCCCCCTTGCACCCGGCCATGTGTTGGGTCGCTCCAGAGATGCCGCACGCGATGTAGAGCTCGGGCGCGATCTTGGTTCCCGTCTGCCCGACCTGGTCGGTGTGCGGGCGCCAGCCGGCGCTGGTGACGACCCGCGAGCACCCCACCGCGCCTCCGAGCAGGCCGGCGAGCTCCTCGATGATGTCGAAACCCTCCTTGGAGCCGACGCCGCGCCCTCCGCTGACGACGACCTTCGCCTCGGCGAGCGAAATCCCGCCTCCCGTCTTGCTGATCCGCTCGGTTACGCGCACAGCAAGCTCCTCGTCTTTGAGCTGTGGCGTGAATTTGTCGACCTTCGTCTGGGCGCTCTGCGGCTCGGCCACGACCGTATGAGGCGCCACCGTGATCAATGCGCGCTGGGCGTGCACAAGGGCCTCTTCGAGCAAGCTGCCGCCCCAGCGCTGACGGGTCACCTTCAGCGGGGTGCCGGCGGTGACCGCCACGCAGTTCGTGGCCAGGGGAAGAGCCGTGCGTGCCGCCACACGCGCCATGACATCGTTGCCGCGATCTGTTCCCGCGGCACCGTGCGTCTCAGGGCATCCAG
>Ga0209118_1000875_pt1 | contig 14991 bp, 13 predicted proteins | sample BlaSpr_A8_Ref_M1_FD_187988 | JGI IMG/M metagenome (GOLD analysis project Ga0209118, IMG submission 187988) | Forest soil microbial communities from Thunder Bay, Ontario, Canada - Black Spruce, Ontario site 2_A8_Ref_M1 (SPAdes) (version 2) | ecosystem: Environmental > Terrestrial > Soil > Boreal...
CGACCACCCACCACTACATCTTCGATATCAAGCCCGACTCTGTGTACTGGTGCGCCGCCGACATCGGCTGGGTGACCGGGCACAGCTACATCGTGTACGGTCCGCTCTGCAACGCCACCACCGGCGTCATCTATGAAGGCGTGCCCGATTTCCCTGACCGAGATCGCTGGTGGTCGATTGTCGAGCGCTACAAAGTCGACATCCTCTACACGGCGCCGACCGCGATCCGTACCCACATGAAGTGGGGGCCGGAATACGCGAAGAAACACGACCTCAGCTCGCTCCGCCTGCTCGGCAGCGTAGGGGAACCAATCAACCCCGAAGCCTGGATCTGGTATCGGGAAAACATCGGCGGCGGCCGGACGCCGGTGGTCGACACCTGGTGGCAGACCGAGACGGGAATGATCTTGATCACGCCGCTGCCCGGGATCACGACGCTAAAACCTGGCTCGGCGACCAAGGCCTTTCCGACCGTCGACGCGGCGGTCTACGACAACGAGGGCAAAGAGGTGCCGCCGGGCGGGGGTGGTTATCTCGTGATCCGCAAGCCGTGGCCCGCGATGCTGCGCGGGATCTATGGCGATCCCGAGAGATATCAAAAGACCTACTGGGATCGCTGGAAGGACACCTATTTCGTGGGCGACGGGGCTCGGATCGACGAGGATGGCGACTTCTGGCTCCTCGGCCGCATCGACGACGTGATGAACGTCTCCGGGCATCGGATCTCGACCATCGAGATCGAGAGCGCCCTCGTCAGCCACCCCGCGGTGGCGGAGGCCGCGGTCGCAGGCCGCAACGATGCGCAGACAGGACAGGCGATCGTCGCGTTCGTCACCCTGAAAGGTGGCCGCGAGGGCTCGCCCGAGATGCTCCACGAGCTGCGCGACCATGTCGGCAAGGTGATCGGAAAGTTCGCCGCGCCCGCGAACATCGTCTTCACGCCTGAGCTGCCCAAGACTCGCTCGGGCAAGATCATGCGCAGGCTGCTGCGCGACGTTTCAGAGAATCGCCCCCTCGGCGACACCACTACGCTGGCCGACCCCGCAGTCGTTGCCGAGCTCGCGCGGCGCGGCAAGGAAGAGGCCGGAAAAGACGATGGCTAGACGACCGTTGGAGACGGCTAACCTGCTCTGAGCTGTTGGCCCACGAGAAGGGAGCCAACAGTGGCCAGGAGGCTCGAGTGATCGAATGGTTTGCTCATTACTACGTCGGCGGCCGCCGCGGCCTCTTTGGCGCCCGGGGTGCCGGTGATCGCCACGATAGGGAGAGCAGCCGTCCTTTGGTCAGATTTGAGGCGGTTGATCAAACTGGCGCCGTCCATGATCGGCATCACGATGTCCGTCACAACGAGATCGGGTAACGCCTCTTTGACTCGGATCAAGGCTGCGACTCCGTGCTGCGCCTCGCTGACCTCGTAACCAACGCTTTCAAAGAGCAGCCTCAGCAGAAATCTCACGTTCGGATCGTCGTCGACGACCAGAATTCTCTTGAGTGACATCGCGGGCATTCGCCCAGCCTCCATTTTGCAGCCGTTGCTCCGTAGCCCCCGGCTATCAACCTTCACGGCGGCAAGCCGCCTGCCAAGAATGGTCTGTCAGCAGGCGTAACAATGTCAGCAAAGGCTTACGGGGTTTGCGCGAGATCGCTTTCCATAGAGGTTAAGCCGGGCCCCTAAGCGATTGCAGCAGCAGCGCGTTGTGGAGCGCGACGATGGCCAGCGCCACCGTCGTCACGCGAATCGAGGACAGCGTGAAGACGTAGATCCAGCCGGCGCCAGGACGGCCCTTGCGCACCCACAGCAGAGCGAGCAGGACCGCGGTCGCGCCGGCAGCGACGAGAGCGACCTTCACGAGGATGAAGAGGGTCATGCCCCCCTCGTTCATGACGGCGGCGCTGATCGGCATTGACTCAATCGCACCGCGTGCGCGCCCGATGTCGGTCGTGATGATGTCCATCGCCTCGATGGCGGCGAGAAGGCTCATCCAGACAAGACTCGATCGAAATCCCGCGTGCATCGACCGTTTGGAAAACGCCCATTCGTGGTCGACCACCCATCAACGAGCGCGAGCCGTGTTAGCCGCCGGCAGGCGCCGGAGTTGCCCCGCCGCGACCACCTCCGCGGCCGCCGAATCCGCCACCGCCCAATCCTGTTACGCAGGTCCCTGACGGGCCCGCGGGCGTGATGGTGATCGATGTGGCCTGGACGGTGCCCGCCGCGTCACGGGCGCCCGTTGCCCGCAGGCATTCACCTGTGCGCAGGTCGGTCGCGGCCGCTACGACGGTCGTGGTGACAGCCGCGATCGTGGGAACGGTGATGGTCTGACTGCCGGAGGTAGTTGTCAGCACCGTGATCGAGATGCCTTTCGCCGCGGTCACCTCGCCGCTCACAAGGGCGATCGCCGGTTGACCTGAAGGGGTCGGCCTCGGCAAGGCGCCGGCGGGAGGAGAGGCATTCGGCCCGAACCGCCCGGCCGCCGCGCATCCGCCCGACACCTTGGGCGACAGCCGGACGGTCGTCGCGGTCAGAGCGCCGGCTGCGTCCTTCTGTCCGGTCGCGAGGATGCAAACACCCGGAATGATGTCGGCCAGCACCGCGGTCGACGTGCGAGTGAAGGTCGTGGTGCTGGAGACGGTGACTGTCACGTCGCCAGTCGGCGCAGTCAGGATGAGCGCTTGCCCGTTGACCTGCACCAGCTGGCCCGAGGCGCCGTTGTTGCGAAATTGGGCCCCACCGCGCCCACCGCTCGGCGAGGGAGACGCGGTGTTTGCGGCAGTCGCCGCGCTTCCACACGCGACAGCCACCAAACCGACGGTCGCGGCTGCCAAAACCCACAAGCGATTCATTGCTTTGTCACCTTCCCTTATTGAGCCCGCAGCGCTTCGATGGGCGCGAGCCGAGCCGCCCGCAGCGCCGGATACACGCCGAAAACCAAACCGACCGCCACCGCGACGCCGACCGCGACCAGCACGGGCAGCGGCGTGATGTGTACGGCGATGTTCGCCGCCCGCGGGACGATGTAGCCCACCGCCAGCCCCGTGGCGACGCCGAGCAAACCGCCGAGTGCGGTCAGCATCCCCGCCTCGATCACGAACTGACGGAAGAGGTCAAACGGGGTCGCGCCCAGAGCTTTGCGCAGCCCGATCTCACTGGTCCGCTCCGTGACCGAGACCAACATGATGTTCATGACCCCGATGCCGCCGACCAGCAGCGAGATCGCCGCCACGGAGGCGAGCAGGATGGTCAGGGTCTGAGTCACCGCCTGCGCGGTGCTCAGGACCTGGGTCTGGGTCGTGATCGTGAAGTCGGCTTGCGACGGATCGGATATGTGGTGCGTCTGAAGCAGGATCTGGTTGGCCTCGAGATAGGCCGACCCGATGGTGCTCGCGCTCGTGGCGCTGAGCAAGATCCGCTGCACCCCGCCGCCGAACAGCTCGTCCTGCGCCGTGGTGAATGGGACCACCGCCAGGTCGTCCTGGTTGCCGAACCCCTGGCTGCCTGCAGACGCGAGCACGCCGATCACCTGGAAGGGGATCTGCTTGACGAGCACGATGTCGCCGACGCTGGCTCCGAGGTTCGCTGCGGTGGTGGAGCCGAGCACGATCACCTGGGTGCGCGTGGCCACGTCGTTGGCGTTGAAGAACGTACCGCTGCCAATCGTTCGCGTGTTTGTGACGAGCCACCCGGCGGTGCTGCCCGAGACGGTCGTGCTCCAGTTGGTGGATCCGTCAACGAGGGTCGCCCGTCCTTGCGAAACGGGAGCGACCGCTGCGATGTCAGGAGCGCTCTGCCGGTCCTGCAGGCCCTGGACGTCCGACATGCTGAGCGAGTTGGCGCTGCCGGCGCCGCCAAACACCCCGGCTGAAACCGAGCTGCCCGCGGTGATCGTAAGGAGGTTCGTGCCCAGCGATGTGATCCGCGCCGTGACGCTGTCCGACGACGCCTGGCCGATGCCGACGGTGGCGATCACGGCCGCCACCCCGAACAGGATGCCGAGCGTGGTGAGGACCGACCTGAGGCGGTGTCCCAGCAGGCTGCGGAGCCCTGTTTCGATTGTTTTGAGGAGGCTCACGCCGCGACCTGCTCGACCAACCGGCCGTCTCGCATGTGCACGGTGCGCTGCGCCACCGGCGCGACCTCAGGGTCGTGGGTGATGATGACTATGGTCCTGCCCTGCTGGTTGAGCTCTTGAAGCACCGCGAGCACGTCGCGGCTCGACGCGGTGTCAAGGTTGCCGGTGGGCTCGTCCGCGAGGATCAGATCGGGGTTCGTGACGAGCGCCCGCGCTATGGCGACCCGCTGCTGCTGCCCTCCCGAGAGCTGGCTCGGCCGGTGGTCGACACGGTTGGCGAGGCCGACCTGCTCGAGGGCCTGAAGGGCCAGGCTGCGCCGGTCGCGCACGTTCCTGTAAAGGAGAGGCAGCTCGACGTTCCTCCACGCCGAAAGCTTCGGCAACAGCTGGAACTGCTGGAAGACGAAACCGATCCTCCGGTTTCGCACGCCCGCGAGCTCCGTCTCGTTGAGGCGGCTGACGTCCTGGCCCGCAAACCAATACTGCCCGGCCGTCGGCGTGTCCAGACAGCCAAGGATGTTCATGAGCGTCGACTTGCCTGATCCAGAGGGGCCCATCACCGCGAGGAATTCGCCGGAGGCGACGGTCAGTGAGAAGTCGCGCAGCGCGGCCACTGCAGCTTCGCCGGTGCCGTAGACCTTATTGATCGACTCGAGGTGGATGAGCTCGTCCGAGGAAGGCACGGGCTAGCCGCCCGTCGTCCCGCGGAATCCGCCGCCGCCGCCGCCTCGGGTTCCACCGCCGCCTAGGACGCTAGTACCGTTGCTGCTCGGCACGGAGCTCGTCACGATCGCGATCACGACGACTTCGTTGATCTGGAGGCCGGAGGTGATCTCGATGCGCGTCGGGTCCGAGGCGCCCGTTTGAACGGGAACGGATTTCAGCACACCGCTCTGCAGCACGTTGACGGTGCTTCCGGCGCCGGTGGTGTGGACCGCGCTAATCGGCACCGTGAGCACGTGGACGACCTGGTTGATCACGATGCTGGCCGACGCGGAGATTCCGGGCCGGATCGAGTTGCTGGTGTCGGTCAGCTGCGCGGTGACGGCGAACGTGGCGATCCCGGAGCTGACGGTGGCGGCCGGCGAGATCAAGGTGATCTTGCCCAGCAGGGCCTGCGTCGAGCCCGCGGGCGTGACCTGCACGCTCTGTCCGATGGCAACCAGGTTCACCTGGGAATCGCTGACAGTGCCGGTCAGGTCATACGAACCCGGCGAGAAGACAACGATCGCGTAGGTGGTTCCGCCGCCTGTGACCGACTGGCCGACCTTGATATTGACCTGAGACACGATGCCCGGGATGGGCGAGGTCAGCGTCGCTCCGTCGAGCTGGTGCTGTACGGAGTTGACGTTGACCTGGTCGATCGAGATCTGGGCGTCGTCCATCTGGATGGTCTGGGGTGTGGTGCTCGTCTGCTGCGCCGACAGCGAGCTCTTCGCAGCCGAGTACTGCTGCTGCATCGATGCCAGCTGGGCTGCCGCCTGGTCGTTGCTCTGCTGCGCCTTCGCGGTCGCAGCGGCAAGGGTGGTCTGGGCGGCGGTAAGCGTCGACTGGTCATGGGCCAAATTCCCCTGGTCGGTCGTGAGCTTCAGCTGATCAGCGGCCACAGCGTTGGTGTCGGTTGTGCATGTGGACGAAGGCACCGCAGGTGGGCTGCCTACGCAGGCCGCGGTCATGGCTGCCTTGTCGGCGGCGAGTGTCGTGTTGTCCTGGGCGACGACCGCCTGGTCGGCGGTGACCGGTCCTTGCGCGGCCGTCACGGGCGCCTGGGCCACGGCGACCGCCTGGGCGTTGATCGCCTGGGTATCGGCGAGGCTCGTCTGCGCGTTGTTCATGGACACCAGGGCCGACGCCACCGAGTTTTGAGCCGAGGTGAGGCTTTGCCCCGTGGGGCCGGCCTGGTCTTGCGACAGCTTGGCCTGGGCGCTGGACAGCGTGGCTTGCGCCTGGAGGAGCTGCGCGGAGAGAAGCGTGGTGTCGAGCGTGGCCAGGGGAGTGCCGGCCCCGACGGCCTGTCCGACCTGTACGTACAGGTTGGAAACGGTCCCGGCGGAGGCGAAGTTGAGATCAGCCTCGTTCACGGGACTCAGGTTGCCCGCCATCCCGATGCTCTGCGTAATCGTTCCGTAGGTGACCAGGGCGGTTCGATACGTCGTGGTGACCTTCCCTGCCTGGGCGTACACGATGGTGCCGCCGAGAATGGCGGTGACGAGCACCAGCGCGGCCAGCACCCTCCGTCGCAGGAGGTTTCTCAGAGGCAGATTTCTAAATGCGAACAACGCTTCGCAAGGTTGCCGCGGGATGCTGAGAGATTGCTGTGGGGGCTCTCATAGATCGCTGGGGTGCGAGAGCTCCCAGGTCACCCGCTTTGGCTGCCATCTGGCCGCGTTTGATCAAGAACTAATAAGCAACTCGGGTTGACATTTCTCGGATAGGCAACTACAGTTGCTTGCATGCCAACCGCCCCTTCTCCGCTCGACGGCCCGGCCGACGGGCTGGCGGCCGCCTCCGCGCTGCGGGCGATCGCGGATGAGCTCGAGGACGCGGAGGTCGAAAGGGCGATGCGGGCAGGCTGGTCGTGGTCGCAGGTGGCGGAAGCCCTTGGGGTCACGCGCCAGGCCGTCCACAAGAAGCACCTGAGGCGACTGCTGCTGGCTCAGATCGCGCTGCGACGGCGGAACTATGAATAGGCTCGTTACTGCGCAAAGGCTCGCGCCGGTCCTCATCGCGTGGGGAATCCCGGCGAGCGCGTCTCATCAGTTTGAGATCGAGGCGAAGCAAGACGGGGCGAAGGTCATCGAGGCCGAGCACATGCTCCTGGCCCTGACGACGAGCTCAGATGGGGACGCCGCGAAGCTGATGCACGAAGCCGGTCTGGATCACGAGCGCATGGCTTCGGCCTTGAAGGAAGAGCGCCGCCGGACGCTCGCGTTTGCCGGCATGAAAGCGCCGGACAAGAAATTGGTGGCCGCGACCGAGCTCGAAAGCCCGCTGTCGTTTGGGACGTCAGCCAAAGCGGCGTTCAAGCGCGCATTGATTGGGGCGCGCCACGAGCGGCATCGCGCGCATCCCCTGCGCAGCACGGATCTCCTGGGCGGGATCCTCGAAGCCGAGATGGGCACGGTGCCGCGCGCCCTTGCGATCGCGGGGATCGACCGGGTCGCGCTGGCCATACGTGCGCGAGGATTCAAATGATGAGGCCGCCATGGCGCGCAAGCGCCGATAAGGACGGGCCTGCTGAATGCTGATCAAGCTGCTTCGCACGTACCTGAGGCCGTACACCTCGGCCCTGCTGATCGTCGTGGCTCTCCAGCTGGTCTCGACCATGGCGAACCTGTATCTCCCCAGCTTGAACGCCGACATCATCGACAACGGCGTTGCCAAGGGCAACACCGGCTACATCCTCTCCACGGGCGGCTGGATGCTCGCGGTGACGCTCGTGCAGATCGTCTGCTCGATCGCCGCGGTCTATTTCGGCGCGCGTGCGGCGATGTCATTCGGGCGGGATGTGCGCTCGGCGATCTTCCACAAGGTGGGCACGTTCTCCGGACGCGAAGTCGCCCAGTTCGGTGCGCCCTCGCTGATCACCCGCAACACCAACGACGTCCAGCAGGTGCAGATGCTCGTCCTCTTGACGTGCACATTGATGGTCGCCGCGCCGATCATGTGCGTCGGCGGCATCATCATGGCCTTGCGGCAGGACGTCGGTCTGTCCTGGCTCATGCTGGTATCGATACCGGCCCTCGTGGTGGCGATTGGCCTGATCGTCGTGAGGATGGTGCCCCAGTTCCGGCTGATGCAGGCCCGCATCGACACGGTCAACCGCGTGCTGCGGGAACAGCTCTCGGGCATCCGGGTCGTCCGCGCGTTCGTGCGTGAACGCGACGAGGCCGAGCGATTCGCGGAGGCCAACGCTGCGCTTACCCTGACGGCGCTGCGAGTCGGGCGATTGATGGTCCTGATCTTCCCAACCGTGATGCTGATCCTCAACGCATCGAGTGTCGCCGTGCTGTGGTTCGGCGCGGCGCGCGTGAACAGCGGCGAGATGCAGATCGGGGCGCTCACCGCCTTCCTGATGTACCTGATGTTGATTCTCATGTCGGTGATGATGGCCACCTTCATGGCGATCATGATTCCGCGCGCAGCGGTCTCCTCCGACCGCATCGGCGAAGTGCTCGCCACCGACTCCTCGGTCGTGCCGCCAAGCCAACCCGTTCGAGAGGTGCATGGTCGCGCCGAGCTCGACCTGCGCGACGTCGAGTTTCGCTATCCCGGAGCGGCAGAGCCGGTGCTGCGAAACATCTCGTTTCGAGCTGGCGCAGGTCAGACCACGGCGATCATCGGAAGCACGGGGGCGGGTAAGACGACGCTGGTGTCGTTGATCGCCCGGTTGTTCGATGCCACGTCGGGCACCGTCTCGATCGACGGAGTCGGCATTCGAGACCTTGATCCCGAGATGCTGTGGAGCCGCATCGGGCTGGTGCCGCAGAAGCCATACCTCTTCACAGGCACCGTCGCGAGCAACCTGCGCTACGGCAACCCGAAGGCAACCGACGCGGACCTGTGGGAGGCACTCGAGGTGGCCCAGGCCGCCGACTTCGTGCGGGAGATGCCGGCCGGCCTCGAGAGCCCCATCGCGCAGGGCGGCACGAATGTGTCGGGTGGGCAGCGCCAGCGGCTGGCCATCGCACGAGCGCTCGTGCGGAAACCCGAGATCTTCCTCTTCGATGATTCGTTCTCGGCCCTGGACCTGGCCACCGATGCGCGGCTGCGCTCGGCGCTCCGGCCACACACCGCGCAGGCGACGGTAGTGATCGTGAGCCAGCGGGTGTCGACGATCACGGACGCGGACCAGATCATCGTGCTCGACGACGGCGAGATCGTCGGCCTCGGCCGCCACGAGCGGCTGCTCGAGACCTGTCCCACGTACCAGGAGATCGTCCAGTCGCAGCTGGCGGCGGAGCCCGCGGCATGAGCCAGCGTCCGAACGGGAGCACTCAAACACTTCAGCCGCCTGCCCGGCCGCGCCCGCCGATGCGTGGCGGCTTCGGCCCCTTTGGCGGCGGCGCACCGGTCGAAAAGCCGATGAACTTCCGGCGCTCCGTGCGCCGATTGCTCGAGCGCTTGAGCCCGGACCGGATGAGGCTCGCCGCCGTGATTCTTCTCGGGGTGACCAGCGTGGCTTTCCTGGTCATCGGCCCGAAGATCCTTGGGCGCGCGACCGACCTCATATTCGCCGGCGCCATCGGCAAGCGGCTGCCGCCCGGGCTAACGGAGGCCCAGGTGATCGCGATGGCTCGAGCGTCGGGCAACAGCAACCTGGCCGACCTCCTTGCGAGGATGCATGTCATCCCTGGTCAGGGCATCGACTTCAACGCGCTGGGCGGAGTCCTGATTCTGGCCCTGGGTCTTTACGTGGCGGCGGCCTTCTTCGGTTGGATCCAGGGTTACCTGCTCAACGACGTCGTGCAGCGCACGGTGTTCAAGTTGCGAGCCGACGTCGAGGACAAGCTGAGCCGTTTGCCGCTGCAGTTCTTCGACCGGCAGCCGCGGGGCGAGCTCCTCAGCCGCGTCACCAACGACATCGACAACGTGGCCATGTCTCTGCAACAGACGATCAGCCAGCTGCTGTCTTCTGTGCTGACTGTCGTCGGCGTCCTGGTGATGATGTTCGTGGTCTCACCTCTGCTCGCCGTGATCATGCTCGTGACGGTCCCGCTGTCCGTCGTCATCGCGACCCAGGTGGCGAAGCGCTCCCAGAAGCAGTTCGTCGCGCAGTGGGCCAACACCGGGTCTCTCAACGGCCACATCGAAGAGGTGTTCACCGGCCACGAGCTGGTGAAGGTCTTCGGCCGCCAGCGCGAGGTCGAGGAGGTGTTCAGACAGCGGAACGATGCACTTTTCCAGGCCAGCTTCAGCGCCCAGTTCATCTCCGGGCTGATCCTGCCGGCGATGACATTCATCGGAAACCTCAGCTACGTCGCCATCGCTGTCATCGGCGGCTACCGCGTCGCTACGGGGGCGATGACCCTCGGTGACGTGACGGCGTTCATCCAGTACTCGAGGCAGTTCACCCAACCGTTGACACAGGTCGCTTCGATGGCCAACCTTCTCCAGTCGGGTGTGGCGTCAGCCGAGCGGGTGTTCGAGCTGCTCGACGCGGATGAGCAGGAGGCCGATCCCGCCAGCCCGGCGCTTCCGTCCATCCGCCACGGTCGGGTCGAGTTTGAGAACGTCTCGTTCCGCTACAACCCAGGGCAGCCGCTGATCGACGACCTGTCGCTCGTGGCCGAGCCGGGGCATACGATCGCGATCGTCGGGCCGACCGGCGCCGGCAAGACCACCCTCGTCAACCTGATCATGCGGTTCTACGAGCTGGACTCTGGGCGCATCACCCTCGATGGCGTCGACATCAAGACCATGCGTCGTGACGACCTGCGCTCGCAGATCGGCATGGTGCTGCAGGACACCTGGCTTTTCGGTGGAACCATCCGCGACAACATCGCTTACGGGAACCCAAAGGCGAGCGAGGAGCAGATCCACGCGGCGGCCGAGGCCACCTTTGTCGATCGTTTCGTGAAGAGCCTGCCGCTGGGTTACAACACGGTGATCGACGATGAGGGAAACAACATCAGCGCCGGCGAAAAGCAGCTGCTGACGATTGCGCGCGCGTTCCTGGCCGACCCCTCCCTACTGATCCTCGATGAGGCAACCAGCTCGGTTGACACGCGCACCGAGGTGCTGGTCCAGCGCGCCATGGCCGCCCTGCGCTCCGACCGCACAAGCTTCGTGATCGCCCATCGGCTGTCCACCATCCGCGACGCCGACCTCATCCTGGTGATGGAGTCGGGCCGCATCGTCGAGCGCGGCACTCACGAAGAGCTGCTCGCCGCGCGGGGCGCGTACCACCGCCTGTACGCGGCGCAGTTCCGCGGCGCCGCTGACAACTCGGCAGCACCGGTGGCGGTGGCCTCAATCTGACCGAAAATCCCTTATACCCCTAGGGGGTATGATGGATTGATGCCGGGTTACACGAAAGACAAACTGAAGATCGAGGCCAGGCTCAGGCGCATCGAGGGCCAGGTCCGCGGGATCCAGAAGATGGTTGAGGAGGACCGGTACTGCATCGACGTCCTCACCCAGGTCAACGCGACCAGGGCAGCGCTCGAAAGTGTCGCATTGCAGCTGCTCGCCGACCACACCGAGCACTGCGTGATGGAAGCAATCCAATCGGGCGGCGGAGTTGAGAAGGTCCGGGAGCTCAACGACGCGGTCGAGCGATTGGTGAGGAGCTAGTTCGTCATCTTCGTGGTCAACGCGGTCCTTCACGCGCTGCAGGTCTCGATGTTCATGTTCTGGGAGGTCCTCTGGCCTCTCGCCTTTGGATTTCTTCTTACCGCCATGGTGGAGACGGTGGTGTCGAAGCGGGCGGTCGCAAATGCGCTGGGCCGACCTGACCTGAAGGGTTTTGTCCTGAGCCTGGGCCTTGGCGCCGCCAGCTCATCCTGCTCCTACGCGGCGGTGGCCATCGCCAGGGCGCTCTTCCGAAAGGGCGCGCATTTCGTGAATGCCATCATCTTCGAGTTCGCGTCCACGAACCTGGTTTTCGAGCTGGGCCTGGTCCTCCTCATCCTGTTGGGCTGGCAGTTCGTCGCGGCTGAGTTCGCCGGCGGCCTCCTGATGGCCGTGATCATCTGGACACTCTTCAAGGTGACCCTTCGCCGGCGCATGGTCGACGAGGCCCGGCGGCAGGCGGACCGCGGCATTGTCGGGTCGGCGCATGAAGCCCACGCGGAGATGGACATGTCCATCACCGATGGGCCGTTTTTGACCCGACTCATATCACCCCGCGCGTTCACCGCGATCTCGCATTACTTCTACATGGACCTGTACGCGGTGTACGTGGACATTGGGGTGGGCTTCCTGATTGCGGGCGCCCTTGCGGCCTGGGTGCCGAACAGCGTCTGGCAGGCGTTTTTCCTGACCAACCACCCGACCTTGAATGAGTTCTGGAGCCCTCTGATCGGCCCAGTCATCTCGATGCTCAGCTTTGTCTGCTCGGTGGGAAACGTGCCGCTTGCCGTGGTGCTGTGGAACGGTGGAATCAGCTTTGGCGGGGTGATCAGCTTCATCTTCGCCGACCTCATCATCCTGCCGATCCTGAACATCTACCGGAAGTACTACGGACGCAGGATGTCGCTTTACTTGCTCGCGGTCTCCTACGCCGCGATGGCGTTGGCAGGCTTTCTGGTGGGCGGCGCATTCCAGCTGCTGGGCCTGGCTCCGACCAACCACCACGTAACGGTCTTCGAGACACAGCCGTCCTGGAACTACACGACCTTTCTCGATCTCGCTTTCTTGGTCCTGATGGCCGTCATGGCCTGGCGATTTGTCACCACCGGCGGCATGGAGATGCTGCGCGGTCACGCGCGCGGGCCAGAGCCGGATGCGAAGTTGGTCCACGACCCCGTATGCGGAATGAGCGTTGACCCCGCTCACGCCGAATATCGCTCGTCTCGGAACGGCGAGACCTACTACTTCTGCTCCGCGGGCTGCAAAGAAACGTTTGACAAAGATCCGGGCAAGTACCTTGCAGAACCCAAGATGGGGTCACACGGCTGACGTTACTCGGGCCGGCTGCCCAGTGCTACTCAGGCCCTGAGGTCGCCTCCAGCACTGCGACCGAGCGGGCTGAGGTCGTGATGCGCTTTTCCACCGGCCTGGCCGTTTCGTGCGGCTGGCGCCTGCGAGTGTCCAGGACCAGCTTCCAGGCTGCCCCGTACTCGGCCGGGATAGTCCATCGCACGCCCCCCGTGTGGGCGTTGAACAGCAAGATGAACGAGTCGTCGGTGATCGGGCGGCCGTGCTCGTCCGGTCCCTGGATCGCCCTGCCGTTCAAGAACATTCCGAGCGACCGCGCGTAACCAACGTCCCAGTCGTCGTCTGTCATCGATTGACCGTCCGGCTTGAACCAGCCGATGTCCACCGTGCCTCGGATCGGCCGCCCCTGGAAGAACCTGCGCCGGCGAAATGCCGGGTGATCGCGGCGAAATGCGATGAGCCAGCGGGTGAAAGCAAGCAGCGACTCGTCGGTGGTGGTCCAGTCCACCCAGGACAGCTCGTTGTCCTGGCAGTACGCGTTGTTGTTGCCTCTCTGAGTCCGGCCCAGCTCGTCGCCGGCGACGAGCATGGGGACGCCCTGGGCGGTGAATAGCGTGGTGAGAAAGTTGCGCTGCTGGCGCGCCCTGCACTTCAGAACCTCAGGGTCTTCCGTCTCGCCTTCGAATCCGCAGTTCCACGAGCGGTTGTGCGACTCGCCATCCCTGTTCTGCTCTCCATTCGCGTCGTTGTGCTTCTGGTGGTACGAGACCAGGTCGCGCAGCGTGAAACCGTCGTGGGCGGTCACGAAGTTCACGCTCGCGAACGGCCGGCGGGTGTCGTTCTGATACAGGTCGGAGCTGCCCGTCAGACGTGAGGCGAACTCCGCGACGGTCGACGGCTCGCCGCGCCAGAAGTCGCGCACGGTGTCCCGGTAGCGCCCGTTCCATTCCGACCAGAGAGGGGGGAAGTTCCCGACCTGGTAGCCACCCTCGCCGATGTCCCACGGCTCAGCGATCAGCTTGACCCGGCTCACGACGGGGTCCTGCTGGATGATGTCGAAGAAGGTGGACAACCGGTCGACTTCGTGGAACTCGCGCGCCAGCGTGGCGGCGAGGTCGAACCGAAACCCGTCGACGTGCATCTCGGTGACCCAGTAGCGGAGCGAATCCATGATCAGCTGCAGCGTGTGCGGGTGGCTGACATTGAGGCTGTTGCCGGTCCCGGTGGTGTCGTAGTAGAACTCGGGCTTTTCCGCCACCAGCCGGTAGTAGGCCGGATTGTCGATGCCTTTGAAGCAGAGCGTCGGCCCCAGGTGGTTGCCTTCGGCGGTGTGGTTGTAGACCACGTCGAGGATGACCTCGATGCCCGCCTGGTGGAGGGTCCGCACCATCGCCTTGAACTCGTTGACCTGTTCCCCGCGCTGGCCGGTGCTCGCGTACTCGTTGTGCGGCGCGAAGAAGCCGATCGTGTTGTAGCCCCAGTAATTCCTGAGGCCACGCTCCAACAGGCGCTGGTCCTGAATGAACTGATGGATGGGCATCAGCTCGACGGCGGTGACTCCCAGCGAGGTCAGGTGATCGATCACGGACGGATGTGCGAATCCCTGGTATGTGCCGCGGTGGGCCTCGGGCACGTCCGGGTGGCAGCGTGTGAAGCCCTTGAGGTGGGCCTCGTAGATGACCGTCTCATGAAGCGGCCGGTCGGGCGGCCGGTCTCCGGCCCAGTCGAAGTGAGGGTGGTGGACCACTGATTTGAAGACGTGCGGGGCGCTGTCCTCGATGTTGACCGCGGTCGGGTTCTTCAGGTCGTAGCCGTAGCAGGAAGAGTTCCAATCGATGTGGCCCTCGATCGCGCGCGCGTACGGATCCAGCAGCAGCGTGCGTGGGTTGCAGCGGACTCCCTCGTCGGGTGCGTATGGACCGTGGACCCGATAGCCGTAGCGCTGGCCGGGTCCAATGTTCGGCAGGTAGACATGCCAGGAGAATGCGTCGACCTCCTCCAGCCGGACCCTTTGCTCTTCGCCCGCGTCATCGAAAAGGCAAAGGTCGACAGCTTCGGCGACTTCCGAAAAAAGAGCGAAGTTCGTGCCGGCCCCGTCGTAAGACGGCCCGAGCGGATACGCGTGGCCTGGCCAGGCCTGGATTCGGTCAGTGCTCATGCGCGCCGGTCGATGGCGTCCGAGACGATTTCGGCCATGGCCGCGATGAACTCGGGCCGGGTGTTGAACGAGGCGGTGCGGCGAAGCTTGAGGTCCCGCTCGCGCGCGAAGGCCTGGGCCTCGACGTCGAGGTCATAGAGGATCTCGAGGTGATCGGCGACG
>Ga0209118_1000878_pt1 | contig 14971 bp, 7 predicted proteins | sample BlaSpr_A8_Ref_M1_FD_187988 | JGI IMG/M metagenome (GOLD analysis project Ga0209118, IMG submission 187988) | Forest soil microbial communities from Thunder Bay, Ontario, Canada - Black Spruce, Ontario site 2_A8_Ref_M1 (SPAdes) (version 2) | ecosystem: Environmental > Terrestrial > Soil > Boreal...
CGGTAGGCGGCGGAGCTCCTTCCCGGCCTCCGATGGGCGAGCGGGCTGGATGCGGGGGCGATGGACTGCGGTGGCTCGCCCAAAGGAGGCCGGGAAGGAGATCCGCCGCCTGAGGCCCTTCCTCCGCCCCTACCGGCCACCCGTCTCTACGGCCGCCGCTTACTCAGACGGGCTCGTAGCCAGGCCGCGGATTGCCGCGGGCACTCCCTGCCAGCCCGCTCAGGAGCCGCGGCCGGCGGGATCAGGACTTGGCGGTGCCGAGGACTCTGCCGCGGTGGATTCGATGGCTGCGGTGGGCGCAGTGGAAGCCGAGGGCGCTGCCGGCGCTGCCGCGGGAGCGATCGGGATGCGCCCGTGCATGTAACGGAGCAGTTTGTGGAAGCCCCCGAGCATCTCGCTCATGGCCTGCTCCTCCTGCTGGGGCAGCGGCTCCTCGGCGCCGAGGATCTCGTAGAGGCCCGGACCACTCGGCAAGCTCCCACCGGACTTGTCGGCGGCGCGCCAGTAGTCGCCACCGGCGTTGCGCATTCGCTCCGGGCGCCCATTGACGATCTGCAGGGCGTTGTGCAGATCGTTCAAGTCGCAGACCAGGGCGTCGAGGATCTTCTCGAGGGTATCGAGCGAGGGCTTCTGCTTGCCGGTTTCGTAGGCGGAGAGCATCGCCTTGGTGATGCCGGCGCCCGCTGCCACCTGGTACTGCCGCTTGACCTGCCTCTCACGCAGCCAGCGCAGCGACCTGCCAAGGCCGTCGAAAATGGGCATGCGCGGGAATGTATCCTCATCGTCTCTTTCAGGCAAGCGCAAAACATTGCAAATCAATAACTTAGATCAATATCCAGGTTCTCGGCAGGCAACTCTTTATTACTTGACAGCAAGATTAGAAGCGGATAGAGTTGTTGCCGGCGACAACAAGTATTCGAAAGGCACCCCGATTTTTCGCGTGGGGACCTTATCGATCTGCGGTACCTGGATCCCTCAGGAGGGCAAGCAGCAATGACCCACCCGTCCGACCCTCGCGACCACCCCGATCCTACCCTGCTCGAGCGGTTCATGCGCAACGAGGTGGCGGCAGCAGAGAGGCGATGGATCGTCCGTCACCTGATCGCCGGCTGCTCGCGATGCGTCGCGGTGACCAGCAGGCTCTGGTCGCTGGGAGATCCGCCGGCCGCGCCGGCGACATCGGCGGCGCCGGCGGCCCCGGCGATCGACGCTCGTGCGGACCAGCCCGCCGGCTGGCGCCGGCTCCTGCAACCGGGTCCACCGTGGCCAGGCCGGGAAAACCGAGATTCCGGGAGTGCCGGGGAAGGCCCGCACGACGAACGCGGCGAGCACGCGCCGGCGACCGTGGCCCGCCTGCGCGAGCGGATCGCCGGGGCCACAGCGGTAGCCGGCTCTGCCGCGGCGTATGGCGACCTGTTCGAGCGTCTCGCCGACGTCGGCCGGCGCATCGAGGAGGAGCGGGAGCAGGCGCCGCGGCTGGCGGCCGAGCTGCTGGCCGACCCACCGGCAGCTCGGGCCGCCCTGCTGGCGCGGCTCGATTCCCGTCAAATCGACGGCGGCGGAGGACCCGGTGCCCGGCCTGCCGGGAGCGGACCCGCGTTCCTCACCCCCGCGGTGTGCGAGGTGTTGCTCGATCGCAGCCGCGAGGCCGGGGCCACCGAGCCCGCGGTGGCGCTGCAGGCGGCGGACCTGGCGCTGGCGATCGCCGAACGGCTGGATCCCGAGGCCTGCGGCGCCACCGTCGCGCGGGGCTTGCGGGTGCGGGCCTGGGCGCACATCGCGCAAGCGCGACGCCTCGGCGACGACCTCGACGGCGCCGAGTGGGCGCTGGCAGTCGCCGAAGCGCTGGCTTCAGGCCTTGGGTGCCGCGCCGGCAGCGCCCCTGCCGCCAGCAGCGCCAGCAGTGCCGGCACCGCCATCAGCGACGATGCGGCGAGTGCCGCGGGCAGCCCCGAAGGCCGCGCCGGAGCCGGAACCGGAGCGTTGCCTCTCGAGCCGGCGGAATGGGCGGAGCTGCTGGTCTTCAAGGCGGGCCTGTTTGCCGATCGCGGCGATCTCCGAGGAGCGGATCGGCTGCTGGGTCGCGCCGCCGAGCTCTTTCACGCCGGCGCCGACACGCAGCGGGCCGGCCGCACCCTGCTGCAGGAGGGTTTGATCCGGGCCGAGCTGGGCGACCGCCAGCGGGCGGCCGAGCTGCTTCGTGCCGGCGTGGACCTCCTCGATCCGGCGGCGGACCCGGCGCTGGTGGCCGCCAATCTCTACCGCCTGGCGACCCTGCTGCGCGGCATTGCCATGGAAGCGACCGCGGCGGCGACGGCGACGGCTGATGCGGCGGCGACCGCGGCGACCGAAACGACCAGCGAGACCGCGGAGAAGACGGGGATTCCTCGAGGTCCGGAGGCTCCGCGGACGGCCCCGGCCCCGGTCGCGATCGCCGCCCACGCCTGCGGCGTCGAAGCGCTGCAACTCGTGGAGCGAGCCCGCGCCCTCTATCGCGAGCTTGGCGACTCCGCCGCCGAGGCACACCTGTGGCGGCTGCAGGGACAGATCGAAGTGGTGCTCGGCAGGTTCGAGGATGCGGAAGGCGCCCTGCGTGCCGCCACCGGCGCCCTGGCGCGCCACGGCCTCGGAAGGGAGGCCGCCCTGGCGCAGATCGAGCTCGCCCTGGTGCTCCTTCAGCAGGGGCGCACCGCCGAGATCCACCGGCTGGGGCTCGATCTTCGGCCGGTGAAGCACGCGCGGGACAAGAGCTGGCCATTGGAAGCGGCGTTGCTGGTGTTCCAGGTGACGGCGCTCGACCCGGCCCACCTGGCACACCCGAGCGAGAGCAAGCTGCTCGGCGAGCTGGCGCGCTTTCTCGCGACTCGGTCCCCACGCGTACCATCGCAACCCCACGACCGCCGGCCTCACCGCCTGGAGCGGGTGGCGTGAGCCGCGCCGCGCCTGGGCGGTGAACCTTCAGGCGAGGTAACGGCGCGATCGACGACGAAGGCGGCCGAAGAGATCCACAGCCGCAGGGGGGGAGACAGGTCCGAGGGCGGCGGATGTCCTCTCGGCCGCCGCTTGGGCGAGCCCCGCAGTCCGCGAGGCCCACATCTCACGACACTCGCCCACGCGGAGGCCGAGAGGACATCCGCCGCCCCCCAGAGGCCTGTCGGAGGGGCATCCCCGGAGGCGTGTAGACTGCGGCAGGTGAACGTTGCCGCCGCGACCTCGCTGCTCTCGCCCGCAAGCGCCCAGGCCCTCGAGCTCCCCAGCCTCCTTGCCGTGCTGTCGCGGCTCGCGGCCACCGATCTCGGTACTCAGAGCATTCTCGCCCTGCGGCCCTTCGCCGACGAGGCGGCGCTGCGTGCCCATCGCCGCCGCTACGAGGAGGCGGCGCGGCTCGTCGGCGAGCAGGCGCTGGTGCCGGAGAGCGAGGCGCCGGCCGGCGACCTGCTCCGCCGCCTGGCTTCCGGCCTGCCGCCGATCGAGGGCATCGACCTGGTGCGTCTGGCCGAGATGGGGAGGGCCAGCCGCGCCGCCGCGCAGCGGGTGCGCAGCGCAGACCCGCCATGCCCGGGGCTGGCGGAGTGGACCGCGGCCCTGCCGGAGATCGAGCCGCTGCTGCGGCGCATCGATCGCACGCTCGACCGGCGAGGCGAGGTGCGCGAGGACGCGAGCCCGCGTCTGGCCGCGTTGCGGCGGCAGCTTCGCGGCGTCCGCGATCAGCTCTACCGCGAGCTGGGCGACTACGTTGCCGCGCATCGCGACGAGCTCTCCGAGGACACCATCCCGATGCGCGGCGGGCGCCTGGTGGTGGTGCAGGCGGCCGGTGCCCGCGGCCGCGGCGGCGGTCTGGTGCACGGCCGCTCCGCGACCGGCAAGAGCTTCTATTTCGAGCCGCTGCAGGTGGTCGAGCGCAACAACACCCTGCAGCAAACCAGCGAGGACGAAGAGGCCGAGCGCCGTCGCATCTTCGCCGAAATGCTGGGGGAAGCGCGCGCCGCGCTGCCGGCGCTCGACGAGCACGCCCGCTTCCTGGGCGCTCTCGATCTGCTGCAGGCGTCGGCCCGCTTCGCCGTGCGCTGCGCCGGACGGCTGGCCGAGATCGCGCCAGCCCGCCGTCTGGCGCTGGTCGCCGCCCGCCATCCGTTGCTCGACCCCTGCCTCGCCGAGCTGCGGGCCGAGGCCCTGGGGCAGTCGGGCCACCTCGGCGAGATCGTGCCGCTCGACGTCGAGCTCGACCATGATCGGCGCATCCTGGTCATCACCGGCCCGAATGCCGGCGGCAAGACGGTGGCGCTCAAGACCATCGGCCTGCTCGCTCTCGCCGCCCAATGCGGGCTGCCGATCCCCGCCGGAGCGGGCAGCAGCGTGCCGTGGCTCGGCGGCCTGGTGGCCACGGTCGGCGACGATCAGGACCTGCTCGCCGACCGCTCCACCTTCAGCGGCCGGCTGTTGCGCCTGCGCGAAGCCTGGGACGCGGCGACTCCCGACAGCCTGGTGCTGCTCGACGAGCTCGGCTCGGGCACCGACCCGGAGGAGGGCGCGGCGCTGTCGATCGCGTTGCTCGAAGGCTTGCTCGAGCGGGGCGGCATGGCGGTGATCACCACCCACCTGACCCAGCTCGCCGCGGCGGCACTCGAGATGGACGGCGCGGCCTGCGCCGCGATGGAGTTCGATCCGCGGACCGGCCGCCCCACCTTTCGCCTGGTGCCGGGACCGCCCGGCGGCAGCGAGGCGCTGGCCCTCGCCCGGCGCCTCGGGCTCCCCGCCGCCTGGCTGGACCGCGCCGAAGCCCGCCTCGGCAGCGAGCACCGAGACTTGCGGCGGCTGCTCGCCGAGGTCGAGCGGCTGCGCCAGGAGCTGGGCCGGGAGCGGCAGCGGCTGGCCGTCGAGGTCGCGGACGCCGAGAAGCTTCGCCTGCGTCTGGACGAGGAGCGGCGGGGCCTCGAGCAGGAGCGCCGCGAGGTGGCGCGCCGCACCCGCTCCCAGCTCGAGACCTTCCGGCGCGAGACCGGCGAGCGGCTGCGGCAGGAGGTCGCCCGGCTCGAAGCGAGCTTCGCCGCCGGGCGACGGCGGGGACTGGCCGCCGAGGCCGTGGATCGCCTGTTCGCGCAGGCTCCGGACCTCGGCGGCGAGCCGGAGGCCGAACCGGCGGGGCCGCTGGCCGTCGGCCAGCAGGTGCGTCATCGCGGCCTGGGCTGGAGCGGCGTGCTGCGCAAGCTCGAGGACGGCCGTGCGGAAGTGCTGGTCCACGGCAAGCGACTGCGCAGCCAAGCGGACGAGCTGGTGCCCGCCGCGGCCGGGGCGCAGGAATCGCCGGCCGCGCCGGCAAGCACCACCCGGCCGCTGGCCCAAGCCGCCGCCCGAACCGCAAGATCGCGCCATCGCGCAGCAGGTGAGGCCTCCGCGCGCGACCTGGACGAATCCGCTGCAGTCCCCTCCGAGATCAACCTGATCGGCATAAGAGTCGAGCCCGCGCTGGAGGAGCTCGACAGCTATCTCGACCGAGCATTGCTGGCCTCGCGCCGCCAGGTGAGAGTGATCCACGGCCACGGTACCGGCCGTCTCCGTCAGGCGATCCGCGACCACCTGCGAAGCCACGCGGCAGTCAAGGAAGCCCACGCCGGAGCCCCGAACGAGGGAGGCAACGGCGCGACTGTAGTGACCCTGCGCGACGCCCCCGGAGCAGGCTGAGGACTTCGGGGAACGCCTCTCCGGCCCGCCAGGGAACTCGCTTCGCCGAAGAGATCACCAGCCGAAGCGGAAGGAGGAGGGCCGTAGCGGCGGATCCCCTCCGGCCGCCGTTTGGCGAGCACCGAAGTCCGAGGCCCTCCCATCCACGACCCTCGCCAACCGGAGGCCGGAGGGGATTCGCCGCCACGGCCCGGCCGGGAGGGCTCCCCGGAGGCGTCCGAAATGTCCGGTCGTGCCGCGCTGTTGGGAGTCTGCGAGCATGCCCCTCGGCAATGTCAGCCTTACGCCGCAGCTGGTCCAGGCGGTGCGCGACGCGGTGGACATCGTGGCCATCGCCTCCGAGCACACCCGCTTGCGCAAGGCCGGCCGCCAGTACCAGGGCCTCTGCCCCCTGCACAAGGAGAAGTCGCCGTCGTTCAGCGTCGACCCGGTTCGAGGGCTGTTCTACTGCTTCGGCTGCGGCGTCGGCGGCGACGCCATCAAGCTGCACATGCTGGCGACCGGCGACGACTTCCCGGCGGCCATCGAGGCGCTCGCCCAGCGCTACGGCATCCCGCTGCCGTCGCGCGCCGTCCGCGCCGGCGGCGCGCCCGAGCGCGACCTCGAAGGGGCGCTGGTGGCGGCGGCGCGCTTCTTCGCCGACCAGCTGCGCAAGTCCGCCGCCGCCCAGAGCTACCTTGCCGGCCGGCGCGTGTCGCCCGAGCTCGTGGAGCGCTTCGGGCTCGGCTATGCCCCTGACGGCTGGCAGGCGTTGACGGACGCCCTGACGCCGCGGGTGGCACTCGCCGACCTCGAGGCGGCCGGCCTGACCGGCCGCTCGGAGCGCGGAACTTACGACCGCTTCCGGCACCGGCTGATGTTTCCCATCCACGCCCAGTCGGGGCGCCTGGTCGGTTTCGGCGGCCGCACCCTGGGCGACGACAAGGCCAAGTACATCAACACCGTGGAGACCGAGCGCTTCCACAAGGGGCACCTGCTCTACGGCCTCTACCAGGCCCGCCAGGAGATCCGCGAGGAGCGCCGCGCGGTGCTGGTCGAGGGCTACTTCGACGTCATCGCCACCGTCGCCAGCGGGCGGCCGGGGACCGTCGCGGGCATGGGCACCGCCCTTACCCAGGAGCAGGCGAGGCTGCTGGCGCGCTACGCCGACGAGGTGGTGGTCGCCTACGATGGCGACGCCGCCGGCGAGACCGCCTTCGAGCGCGCCCTGCCGATCCTGCTCGCCGAGGGCCTGGGAGTGTTGCGGGCCCGCTTCGGCGAGGGGCACGACCCCGACTCGCTGCGCCTGGCGAGCGGCGAGGCGGCGGTGGCAGCCGCGATCGACGCGGCCGAGGACGGCGTCGAGCTGCAGCTCCGCCGCGCCATCCCTGCTCCCATGGCTAGCGCCAGGCTCAAGGCGACCCAGGCCGGCGCCGTCGCCTTGCTGCTCGAACCGATCCGCGACCCCATGATGCGCCACGAGTACGCCCGCCGCGCGGCCGAGATGCTGGGTGTGCCGGAGAAGGAATTTCTGAGCCGGCTCAAGGAGTTGAAGGGTTGGCGCGGGGTTTCCGAACGGGGTGTTGCCGACCGCGGGGTTGCCGAGCGGGCCGGTCCCGGGGCAGGTGGGAGCGGCGGCCCCGGGCCGCGCGTCGTGCGGAGCGTCGAGGAGCAGGTGTTGGCGAGCCTGCTGCAGGCGGGCGCCGGCGAGCCCGAGGCCGGATTGCCGGCGCCGCTGCCGCCGATTGCCGAGTTCCCCCCGCCGGAGGTCTTCTTCGACCCGGAATGCAGGAATATTTACCGCGGTTTCTGCACTCTATATGCCGAAGGAGGGGCCGCCGCCGTCGATTCCCGGGCGGTGCTGGCGAAGGTGGCATCGGAGCAGGCCACGATTGACCGAATGGCCCAGATTCTGTTAGAAAAACCGTTTGACCCGGCGAAATTCTCCCTCTCCGAGTCCCTCGACAAGCTGATTCGCCGCTGGCGCCAGACACGGCTTCGGGAGCTGCAGAGCGAGATCGTCGAGGCGCAGCGCAAGGGAGATCAGGCGCGCCTGTCGAGTCTCGTGGAAGAGAGGACCGGTTTGAGTCAGAGCTTGCAGGGAGTGCGACCCGGCGACCCCGGCGACCCCGGCGGTCGGCGGAGGCCCGGGTGAGCTCCCGCATGTCATGACCTGTCCGTGTGAGTCTATGCCGGTAGCCGAGAGGAGAGCCCATTGACCATTTCGAGCCTCACGCCCGTCGAAGATAAGTACACCACGGTCAAGCAGTTGATCGAGCTGGGTAAGGAGAAGGGCTATCTCCTCTACGACGAGATCTACGAGAGCCTGCCCGAGGAGGTGGTGAGCCTCCCCGACGAGCTGGACGAGATCTACATCCGCTTTGCCGACCTCGGCATCGACGTCATCGATCGCCCCGAGCGCTACCAGAACCGTGACGACTTCGAGTCCGGTAGTGCGAGCGAGTTCGACAAGAAAGAAGACGAGACCACGGAGTTTGGTCTCACCACCCACGAGAAGACGAACGACCCGGTGCGCATGTACCTGCGCGAGATGGGTACCGTGCCGCTTCTCGATCGGGAAGGAGAGGTCGAGATCGCCCAGCGCATCGAGCAAGGCGAGTGGACGATCTACGAGGCGCTGTGCGAGAACCCGGTAGTGCTGCGCGAGCTGCTGCGCTTGAATGAGATGGCGGCCCGCGACAAGCGCATGCTGCGCGAGCTGGTGTCGACCGACCCCGACGAGCCGCTCGATCCCAAGGCCTCCGATCGCATCCGCGGCAATCTCAAGATCTTCGAGCAGATCGCCGCCAACGACCACGACATCCAGGAGCTGCGCAAGCGCCAGAAGCGCTGCAAGCCGGAGGGCGGGAAGTATCTCGAGATCGAGCGCGAGATCGACCGCCTGGTGGCCAAGATCGCCAAGGACATCCGCACCATCGATTTCAGCGTCCAGACGCGCAACCGGCTGGTCGAGTTCCTCAAGGACATCGACAAGCAGTTCTCGCGTTTCGAGCAGGACATCAAGCGCGCCCAGACGGCGCTCAAGCGGGAGAACAACGAGGACCTGAAGGCGCTGCACCGGCGGCGCATCGAGAAGTACCGCGTCAACCTGCGCGAGATCGAGGTGCGCTACGGCACCACCCATGCCGAGGTCGCTTCCACCATCGAGAAGATCCGCCAGGGCGAGGCGACCTGCGAGCGGGCCAAGGAAGAGCTCATTGTCGCCAACCTCCGGCTGGTGGTGTCGATCGCCAAGAAGTACACCAACCGCGGGCTGCAGTTCCTCGATCTCATCCAGGAAGGCAACATCGGCCTGATGAAGGCGGTCGAGAAGTTCGAGTACCGGCGCGGCTACAAGTTCTCGACCTATGCCACCTGGTGGATCCGGCAGGCGATCACCCGCGCCATCGCGGACCAGGCGCGGACCATCCGCATCCCGGTGCACATGATCGAAACGATCAACAAGCTGACCCGCACCAGCCGCTCGCTGGTGCAGGAGCTGGGGCGCGAGCCGACCGCCGAGGAGATCGGCGAGCGCATGGATCTCCCCGCCTCGAAGGTGCGCAAGATCATGAAGATCGCGCAGGAGCCGATCTCGCTCGAGACGCCGATCGGCGAAGAGGAGGATTCGCACCTCGGCGATTTCATCGAAGACAAGAACGCGATCTCGCCGATCGAGTCGGTGATCTTCGCCAATCTCAAGGACCAGACCCGCAAGGTGCTCAAGACGCTGACGCCGCGTGAGGAGCTGGTGCTCAAGATGCGCTTCGGCGTCGGCGACGGGTCCGAGCACACGCTCGAGGAGGTCGGCCGCTCGTTCAACGTCACGCGCGAGCGCATCCGGCAGATCGAGTCCAAGGCGCTGCGCAAGCTCCGGCACCCCAGCCGGGCCACCAAGCTCAAGCCGTTCCTCGACAACACGGCGTAGCCTGCGCGGCACTCTCGCCCGCCCTCTGACTCTCCGATGGGCCGATTGACAAGCGGCTGCGAGCCTCCTAAGATGCGCGTCCCGGGCCCTGCCTGGCGGTTCTCCTGTTCCTCGGTAGCTCAGTGGTAGAGCGATCGGCTGTTAACCGATTGGTCGGGGGTTCAAATCCCTCCCGAGGAGCCATTTCTCCTCTCCCCCCGTTAACACCTTCTAGTGCGAGTAGTGCGAGGCCCCGCCGGCCTTGGGTCACGAATCGGCGAGGATTCGCCGCAGGAGGGCCAGCAGGAAGACGGCCGCTACCGCCACCGCGGCCGGCACCACCCAGCGGCTCCACCAGGGAACGGCGCCTTGCCTCAGGTCATCGCCGGTGAGGTCGAGCTGGGCGACCTGCGCGGGGCGAGCCGGCAACACCTCGGCCAGGGCCGCCAGGTCGTAGGTCGGCGCGGTGAGCGCCGGGGCGCCCGCCAGCAACTGCACCTTTCCAAGCTCCGGTCCCTGCCCTGACGGCTGCCCCGCAATCTTCCCCGGCCACGCGAAGAGAAGCACGTCGCTCCGGCGCCAGGCGGCGACGTCCACCGAGGCGAGCGGCGGGTTGTCGCCGTCGGCGAAGCGCAGCGTCAGGTGGCGAGGTGCCGGTCCGGGCAGCGGCAGGGCGAGCCGGCAGGGCAGCGGCGGCTCGGGAAGGCACTCCCAGTTGCCGCGCGCTACCAACCGCTCCTCGCGCGCCGCCAAGCCGGGCGGCCCCGAATCGGGATAGCGCACGCCGATCGGCCGGCGCAGCGGCGACGGCGGCGCGGTCAGGTGGAGCTGGGTGACCGGCAGCCCGGCGGCCGGCAGGTAGATCTCGATGCGGCTGTAGTGCCGGCCCTTCTCGGCTTCGGGACGCAGATAGGCGCGTTCGACCACCGCCACCGGATCAGGCGGCGACCAGCGCACGTAGGGGATCTGCCGGCCGCCGGTCGCCAGGCGCAGGTCGCCGAGATCCGGCCGTGCCTGGGAGTAGACCGCGTCGGGAAGCGCCAGGCGCACCAGGTCGCCGGCCGCTGCCCCGACCGCGGTCACCGCCCAGGCGGCGCGGAATCGCTCGTGGGAGAGCACCGCGCCGGGGCCGGCGGCGGCCGGCAAGAGAGCCGTCCGGTTCTCTGCTTCCGGACCCGGCTCGATCCAGGCGGCCTCGACCCCTGCCGCCACCGATTTGGCGTCGGGCTGGGCCGCGCCGGGTCCAGGTGACAGGACGCCGCCATAGGACAGGGTGTAGCGCCCCGGCGCCTCGGCAAAGAACAGCACGGTATCGACGGCCAGGTCGACGCTGTGGCTGAGCAGCCGCGGCGCCGGATCGCCGGCGGCGCCGAACAGCTCGAGCCGCAGGTCGTCGCCGGCCAGCGGCTCGCCAGGGAGCGGGATGACGTGCCGGCCGGACCTCGATCCGCGCCACACTCCCTGGGCCAGGGGTTCCCAGGCACCGCGCAGCGGCTGATAGAGCAGGTAGCCGACGTCGGTGCCGGCGGCGAGCTCGACCGTCAAGCGTCGCACCGTCTGTCCGGCGGCGGGCAGCGGCAGGCGGCAGGTCCGGGCGACCGCCGAAGCTCCATCGCGGCAGGGGCTGCTGCGCGAGGTGACAGTCAGCGAACGTCCGGGAGAGGTGGGCTCGACCATCACACCGCGCAGCGCGGGGAAGCCGGCCTGGGCGGGCCAGGACAGCCGCAGGTACCGCGCCGAGGTGGCGGGATAGAGCAGCGAGGTGCGTGCCAGCCCTTCGCCGCTGCCGAGCCGGAACAGGTCGCCGGCGACCAGCGGCTCCCAGCTCTTGCCGTCCTGGCTGGCATCGAGGGCAACGTCGGGAACGGTGGTCAGGCGGGCGAGGTCGAGCAGCAGGCGCTCGTGCACCAGCGGCTCGGGACCGACGTCGAGGCGCAGGGTCCAGCCGCGGTCGTCCTTGGCCACCTCAAGCACCTTGACCGGCCGCCGCTCGCGGTCGTCGCTCCAGGGCGCTATCCAGCGCGGCAGGTCCTCGCCGGTCGGAGCGGTGACCCGGAGGCTGCTGGCGAGCCCGATGTGCCGCAGCGCCGCGAGGTCGAGAGGCACACGCACCCAGCCGGCCGCCGGCACGTCCACGGGGCGGGAGAAGGGAGTGCCCTGCGGCCGCTCGTTGCCGGCCGGCGCCGCCGCACCGGCGAGCGCCATCGCCGCCATCGCCAATAGAACGGCGCCGACCAGCAGCCTCGCGGTCCCGGCCGCCGCACGGCCGCGATGGGCATGCTGCATGCCTCGGAGCTCGCATCCTCGCGGCCACGCTTGCGGGGCGGCACTCACCCCGGCTCGCTCCCCGCCGGGCCGGCCGGTCGAAAGACGAACCGCTGGTAGAGGAAGCCCAGCAACAGCAGGCTCGCTCCGAGCCCCAGGAAGGAGAGGACGCGGTACAGATCGGAGAGCTGGGCGGTGTCGTACACGAAGACCTTGGCCACCGCCAGGAGCATGACGGCGAGCGAGCCGAAGCGCAGGAGCGGGCCGCGGCGGGCGATACCGGCGAGCAGCAGGCCGACGCCGTACAGCACCCAGGCGGCCGAGTAGGCATAGCGCTCCGCGGCTCCAGCCGGAGCCTGGTCGAGGTACGTGCCGTGGAAGAGCTGGCGGACGGTGAGCGAGATCCAGGCGAAACCGAGCAGCAGCGCGACGGCGCCGGCCGCCCGCGGTAGCCGGCGGCCGCCGTGACGCCGCACCTCGGCGGCGGCGGCGATGGCGAGCATCGCCGGCAGGGCATAGGCGATGACCAGCACGTTGAGCAGCGGTGTCCGGCCCACCAGCTGATGGCCCCAGAGGGGGTTGTCGGCCAGGCATGGGCCGGCGAGGGCAGCGGCCAGGCCGAACAGGATCACCAGGCGGCCGGCGAGCTCGAGCGATCGCCTGGCCAGCCGGCGGTTGGCCCACAGCAGCCCCGAGCCGAGGAGCAGCCAGGCGCCGGCAAGCGCGCCGTGTTGCGCCAGGTCCCAGCGCAGGGCCGCCACGTTCGCCTCCGGCGACGGGACCGCCGGCTGGAACAGCTGATGGATCTCGAGCGTCAGCAGCAAGAAGGCGAGCGCCACCGCCTGCCACTCCAGCTCGGCCGCCAGCCGCGGCGGCGAGGTGAGCGGCTTCTCCGGCCGCAGGAGGAGCGGGTTGTCGCGGCGCGCCATCCAGGCCGCCCAGGCCAGGGCGAGCAACGGCACGCCGTAGGCATAGAGCAGCTCGTTCCACAGGGGCAGCTCGCCGCGCGCCCGCTCCTCCGCCCTGGACAGCAGGGCGCCGACGACCGCGATCGGCGCCAGCGTTCGCGCCATGGCGACGAGCACCGGCAGGCAGAAGCGGCCGGCGAGCCAGACCAGCGCGGCGACCTCGAGCGCCCAGGCGGCGGCGAACGACTCGCGGCCAAGGGCCAGCGGCACGGAGATGCTCACCAGGCTGGTGACGGCGACGGCCAGCGCGGCGAGCGCCGGCGTGAGGCCGTCGTGGGCATGCCGCCGCCGCGCCACCGGCACGGCGCCCGCCAGGTAGAGCGCCGCCGCGGCCAGCGCCAGCCCGGCCCAGGCCTCGGAGCGCAGGCCGGCGACGGCATGCGCCGACTTCCAGGCGACGAGGAAGAACAGCACCCCGGCGGCAGCCGACAGCGCCGCCCATCGGCCGGCCTGGGCGAAGACGTCGTCCGGCCCCGGCGCGCCGCCGGCCGCAGATTCGGGCGCCTCTTCTGGAACGCTCCCCAGCGGCCCGTCCCACTCCGCCGCCGGTCGCGACCACCCGGGAGGCGGCCGCCAGGAGGGTCTCCCGGCGAGCGCCGCGGCCCAGCCGGCCAGCGCGAAGAGCCCGCCGCCGGCGAGCGCGGTGATCAGGAAGCGGGTGCAGTCGGCCGGCGTCAGCTCCCAGCCCCAGGCCGCGAGCGGCGCCGCCGTCATGGCGGCGGCCACCCACGCCAGCGGCAGGTAGCGCGCGTCGAGCCAGGCGAGGGCGAGCACCCCCGCCGCCAGCACCGCCAGGAAGCCCCACTCGCCCGGCGAGTAGCCGCTGCGCGACACGGTTCTCGCGAGCAGCGCCAGCGCCGCGGCGGCGAGCGCGAGGGAAGGCGCCCGATCGGGCCAGGCTGCAGGCCGAAGCGGCGAGACGTCGAAGCCGCCGGCGACAGCAGGGACGGGCTTGGCCTGGACGCCGGCGCTTGAGGGAGCGCCTGAAGCCTGGCCGCCGGCGCCGAACGGGGGTGGCAGCGCCGCGCCGGCGCCGGGGCGAGGCCTGCCGGCGGGGAGCGGCGGCAGCGTCGCGCCGGCCGCCAGGGCGACGAGGAAGAGGCTGAGCCACGACGCATCGCCGCCGTGGAACGGAGTCGCCAGCCACACGACCGCCCAGGCGAGCCCGGAGGCCAGTGCGGCGATTGCCAGCCACCGCCAGCGGCGCCGCCATGCCACCGCCAGCAACCCGGCGATGAGCAGCAGCAGGTAGCCGAAGAGATGGCGGGCGCTGGGCCGGCCGGTCTGGATCAGCGCCGGGGTGAGGAAACCGCCGACCAGGCCGACCAGCGCCACCATGACCCCTTGCCGCAGCGCCAGGGCCACCGCCACGGCGGTGGTCAGGCCCATCAGCAGAAAACCCGCGGCCGGTGGCACCAGGTGATAGAGCTGCACCGCCGCCAGGAAGCAGGCGAATAGGTCGGCGATGCCGGCCGCGGCGAGCGCCTCCGAGATGCGGCTCGAGGTGCGGCGCAAGCCTTCCGCGAGCGCGAGCAACGCGATGCCGAAGGCCACGCCCGTCGCCACTCTCACGGTGGGCGAGATCCAGCCGCGCTCGAACGAGATCTTGACCAGGAAGGCGCCGGCCAGCGCCAGCGCCATGGCGCCGACCCACACCTGCAGCCGCGCTCCCACCAGCTCCTCGAACGTGGCACGCCTCGCCGTGGCGCCCGCCGCGGCCGCGGCGGCAGGTTGCGGCGCGACCACCACCACGACCGCGGCTCCGGCTGCGGCCGTGGAGCTTGCCGCGAGATCCGGAATGCCGAATGGCGGCGGACCAGGAGGAGGCGCAGCCGCCGCTTCTCCGGGCATCCCGGGCAACGGCGTCAGAGGCGGCGCGAGCGGCGCTGGCGTGGGCGGAGGCGCCTCGGCTCCGGCCTCCCTCGGCGGCTCGGGGCGCGCCCCGGCGCCGGTGGCCTCCGGCGGCGCGGTCTCCGGCGGCGTGGCGCCCGCCGCGCATGGAAGACCGCTAGCAGGCTCTCAGGGAACGATCGCCAGCCCGACGCGCAGCTGCGCGTTACGCCGCACGTTGTAGTCGAGAATGCTCTCGCCGAACCCATTGAAGAACTGCAAGTGCAGGTAGCCGCTTAGCGGTCCCACCTTGATGTCGCGCGTACGCCGCGACAGGTCG
>Ga0209118_1000879_pt1 | contig 14969 bp, 15 predicted proteins | sample BlaSpr_A8_Ref_M1_FD_187988 | JGI IMG/M metagenome (GOLD analysis project Ga0209118, IMG submission 187988) | Forest soil microbial communities from Thunder Bay, Ontario, Canada - Black Spruce, Ontario site 2_A8_Ref_M1 (SPAdes) (version 2) | ecosystem: Environmental > Terrestrial > Soil > Boreal...
GACGTCGCGGTACTTGCCTACCTCGATCCTCGTGACCTCGTCGGCCAGCTTCGTGGTGAGGGCTTCGACCCTGCCCGAGTGGCCGGCGGTGCTCGGGTCTCTCTGCTCGATCGCATAGACGCTTGCCGTCACGAATTGGTCGAACAGCTCTTCGATGTCCTTGAGAAGGTTCTTGTTGTCGAGTGCCACCGCGGCCTGGCTCGCGATCGACTCGATCATCTCGATATCGTCGTCGTGAAAGCTGATGACCTCGTTGTCGACGTTCGCTGCCGTCAGGCGCGTCTCCAACCGGCGCTTCGCGTTGATCAGCTGTACGGCCCCGACAACCTTGTCGTTGTAGTCGCGCATCGGCACGGTGAGCATCGACTTGGTCCTGTATCCAAACTGGGCGTCGAAGCTCTTACCGCCCACCGGCTTTCCGGCTGGCGGGTTGTACGCGTCCTCGTACCTCTGGCTCTTCCCGACTGAGACCGTATAGCCGACGACAGTCTTTTCGTCCACTGGCACCGTGAACGCCGAGTAGGTGCTCTTGTCGATCGAGTGGTTCTGGCTGGATGCGAGGAAGAGTTTGGCGCCGTTTTCATCTTCGGTCTTCAACCAGAGACTGGCGCCGTCGGCGTGGGTCAGCTGACGCATGGACGTGAGGATGAAAGACTGCAGCCGCTCGATGTCTTTCTCCGCGGACAGGGCGATACCGATCCGGTTCAGCTCGCGGAACTGGCGGTGCCTTCGGGTCGCCTGCTCGTCGAGCTGGGCCACCTGGCGCTTAAGCACCACGTTCTCCATCGCGACGCGAAGCAGCTCGCGCAAGACGGACGGAGGGGCGTCGTCTGGCGGCGTGAACGAAATATTGGAGTATCCCGGCGGCACCTCGTGGCCCGGACCGATCAGGATCAGCGCGGGTTCCAGGACCTCAACCGGGTTGGTGAGCGGTATGCCCTCCAGGCCCAGCTCGGCCAGCAAGCCGGCCAGCCCGGGCTGCTTGAGCTCGCCCAGCACGTAGAGATGAAACACCGGAGCCGCCTTCATCGGGCCCTAATGTCCACCATCAGTGTCTTGCATTCAGTGTTTTGCATCGCCGTCCGAGTTTTGGGCGTAGATAAGACGTAAACCTTCCAGGGTCAGAAGCGGGTCGGTGGTCTCGATCACATTGGTCAGGCCGGCCACGAGCGCCGCCTGGCCACCGGTCGCGACGACTTTGGCCGTACCCCCAAGCTCCGAGACCATCCGGTGGACCATGCCTTCCACCTGGGCCACAAAGCCCCAGACGAGACCCGATTGGATCGAGGCGACGGTGTTGCGGCCGATCACGGAGTCCGGCGCCACCGCCTCAACCCTACGCAGCATCGCCGTGTGCGAAACCAGGGCGTCCAACGAGATCTCGACCCCGGGCGCGATGGCCCCGCCGAGATAATCACCCTCGGCGTTGATCGCGTCATAGGTGACCGCGGTACCGAAGTCGATCACCACGACGGGACCCCCGTACTTCGTGTAGGCGGCCAGGGCGTTCGCGATGCGGTCTGCGCCGACATCCTTGGGGTTGTCGTAGCGGATTCGCACGCTCGTCTTGACGCCGGGTCCCACCATCAGCGGCTCGCACTTGAGGTAGCGCCTCGAGGCTTCGACCAGGGCCGGGTTGACCGTTGGCACGACGCTGGAGATCACCACGCCGTCGACGACGCCGATCTCGAAGCCGCGCAGCTCGAAGAGCTGTCTCAGCTCGACCGCCATCTCGTCAGCCGTGCGCTCCCGATGCGACGTGACGCGCCAGTCCGCAACGAGACGGTCGCCGTCGAACAGCGCCAGGGTCACGTTCGTATTGCCTACGTCCACGGCCAGCAGCATCAGGGAGTCGAACTCTAGCTCGGAAGTCTGGGGGGATGTCCCTTCGCCCACCTCCGCAGGGCCGTGGCTTCGCGCCTCACGGCCGCCGCCCGCGCGGCAACCCGGCGCGGGTGCGGCGCGCCTGGCAGGTCGCGTTTGGCGATCGAAGCCTGGGCTTTCCACGGCGCCTTCATGGTTCCGTCGCGTACCTGCCGGCCGATCGTCTCGTGGGCCTTGCGGAACGGCATGCCGGCCTTCACCAGCACCTCGGCCGCATCCGTAGCCAGGAGACCCGGATCGCTGCCGGCAAGAGCAAGCCTGGCGCGATCGAACTCGAGATGCTCGACGAGGAGGGCCGCAGCGTCCAGCGAGTCCAGCGCGTTGTCGACGGCCGCGAAAAGCGCCGGTTTGTCCTCCTGCAGGTCGCGGTCGTAGGCGAGCGGCAGGCCCTTCAACACCGTGGCAAGGCTGACCAGGCTTCCGATCGAACGGCCGGCGCGGCCGCGCAGCAGCTCCGCGATGTCCGGGTTCTTCTTCTGGGGCATCAAGCTCGACCCGGTAGACACTTCGTCGGCGAGGCGGATGAAGCCGAACTCCGCGCTGGCCCAGATCACGACGTCCTCTGCCAGGCGGCTCAAGTGAATCGATGCCGACGTGCATGCATACACGAGGTCCAGCGCGAAGTCGCGATCCGCGACGGCGTCGATGCTGTTGGCGGTCAGTCGCTCGAACCCGAGCTCCCTGCGCACCCGCTCACGCTGCAGCGGCAGCGTCGTGGCTGCGAGCGCGCCTGAGCCCAATGGCATTTCGCCTGCAGCTTCATAGGCGTGACGCACCCGGCCCGCGTCCCGGAGTAGCGGTTCAGCGTGAGCCAGCAGGTGATGGCCGACGGTCACCGGCTGCGCGCGCTGGAGGTGCGTGTAGCCGGGCATCACCCATCCCGAGTGGGCTCGAGCCTTCGCAGCGAGGGCGTCGACCGCCTCCGCGATCGAGGACACGAGCACAGAGGCGGCGGCCCGGCAGTAAAGGCGAAGGTCAAGCGCGACCTGGTCGTTGCGTGATCGGCCGGCGTGCAGGGCGGCGCCGGCCGGGGTGAGCTCGGTGAGCCGGCGCTCGATCGCAGTGTGGATGTCCTCGTCGGTCTCTTTGAATTCGAACTCACCGGAGTCGAGCTCGCGCTTGACCCGTCGGAGGCCGCGCTCGATCGCCGTCAGCTTCGCCCTGGACAGAAGGCCTGCCGCCGCAAGGCCGCGCGCGTGGGCGACGCTCCCCGCGATGTCGAACGGATAGAGCTCGAAGTCGATTTCCAGGGAGGACGAGAAACGCTCTAGCTCAGGGAGGAGTGGGCGGCTGAACCGGCCCCCCCAGAGCTTGGCTATGGCGTTAGCCTCTTCACGTCCCCAAGCAGGTTCCCCAGCTCGGTCGCGTGCAACTGCCCCTGGACTCGCGCCGAGGTGCGGACCCCCATTCCCCACAGCTTGATGAAGCCCGCCGCGGCGGACTGGTCGAACGCATCGCCCTTCCCGTATGTCGCGAGCGACAGCTGATAGAGCTGGTGGGGACCTTTGCGCCCGACCACCTGCGAAGAACCCTTGAACAGCTTGAGCCGCACGTCGCCGGTCACGTGCCGCTGGGTTTCGGCCACGAACGCGTAAAGCGCGTCGCGCAGCGGACTGAACCAGAGCCCGTCGTACACCATCTGCGCCCACTGCTGCGCGACCGTGTCCTTGAACCTCGCCACCTCTTTTGGAAGGGTGATGTCCTCGAGCGCCTGGTGGGCTTGAAGCAGCAGGACGGCGGCGGGAGCCTCGTAGATTTCGCGGGACTTGATTCCGATCAGCCGGTTCTCCAGGTGATCGATCCGGCCGACGCCATTCTCGCCGCCGACCCGATTGAGCTCGGTCACGAGGTCCAGGGCATCGACAGGCTTGCCTTCGAGCGACACAGGCAATCCGTGCTTGAAACCGATCTCCACGTAAGCGGGGTCGTCCGGGCAGTCGCGCGGATCGCGAGTCCAGCTGTACACGTCGCGTGGCGGCTCGGCCCATGGGTCTTCCAGCACGCCTGCCTCGATCGACCGTCCCCACAGGTTTTCATCGGTCGAGTAGGGGGAGCGCACGGTCGCAGGCACCTCGATGCCGTGCTTGGCGGCGTATTCGATCTCGTCGTCGCGGTTCATGCCCCACTCCCGAACGGGTGCCACGACTTCGAGGTCGGGCGCGAGAGCGGCTGTGGTCACGTCGAAGCGCACCTGGTCGTTTCCTTTGCCGGTGCAGCCATGTGCGATTGCGCTTGCGCCTTCGCGGCGCGCCACCTCGACCATCATGGCCGCGATCAACGGCCTGCCGAGCGCGGTCGCGAGTGGGTATTCCTTTTCGTACACGGCTCCCGCCTGCAGAGAAGGCCAGACGAAAAGCTGCAGGAATGGCGCGCGGCCGTCGGCGACATAGGCTGCCGACGCGCCGGTCTTCAGCGCGCGGGCCTGGATTGCGTCGAGGTCCTTCTTTTCACCCAGGTCGACGGTGAAGGCGATCACGTCCCAGCCGAGATCTTTCAACCAGCGGATGGCCACGGAGGTATCGAGTCCGCCCGAATACGCGAGGACGAGCTTCTTGTTTTTCAGGGGGGACTCCCCCCTTTGCGGCGGCCGGGCAAAGCCCGCCCACCGCCCCCTCTAGCCGCCATGCAGCAGAAGTTCCTTGAGTGCCCGACCGGCGCCAGGTTTGCGCAGCACCGCGATGATCGTGTCGTCGCCCGCCACGGTTCCTGCGACGCCAGGCAGCGCGGCTTCGTCGATGCGCCTGGCCACGAGGTTGGCGGTTCCTGGAGGGGTCCTGATCACTGCCACCGGCGTGACGAGCTCGATCGACAGCACGAGCTCGCGCACGAGTGCGACGGAGCTGCGGTATCCCTCGCCTGAACGGACCAGCCCGAGCTCCTGGATGTCGCGCGAGATCGTCGCCTGGGTCGTGCGCATGCCGCGCCGCGCGAGCGCATGGGCAATGTCCTGCTGCGTGTGCGCGGAGCCGCGATTCACGAGATCGAGGATCGCGCTGTGGCGCTGGGTCTTTGTGGGCGTCACTGGGCCGCCTTTCGCATCGTTGTGTGCGCGCGGTCGATTTGCGCGCTGTCGATGATCAGAGGCGGCACCAGCCGGACCGAATGGTCGTCGACAGCGTTCACGATCACGCCGGCTTCGAGGCACGCTTGCTGAAACGCCTTGGCGCGCGGCTCGGCAAACTCGAATGCCTGCATAAGACCGAGGCCTCGCACCTCCTTGGCGCCCAGGTCGCTGATCGCCTCGTGTAAGACCTCGCCCATCTCGGCCGCGTGGCCGACAAGCCCATCGCGTTCGATCACCGACAGCACGGCGATCGCCGCCGCACACGCGAGCGGGTTGCCACCGAACGTCGAGCCGTGGTCGCCGGGCTCGAAGACGTCAGCGCGCGGGTTGGCCAGGCAGGCTCCGATCGGCACTCCGCCGCCGAGACCTTTGGCCAGCGTCATCACGTCGGGCATGACGCCGTGGTGCTGGTGCGCGAACCAGCGGCCGGTGCGGCCGAGCCCGGTCTGCACCTCGTCGAGGATCAAGAGCAGGTTCTGCGCGTCGCACCACTCGCGCACGCCCGCGAGGTAGCCGGGGGAAGCCGGGATGATCCCGATCTCGCCCATCACCGGCTCGAGCATCACCGCGACCGTGCGAACGTTGGTCGCGTCCTTGATCGCATCGAGGTCGTTGTAAGCCACATGGACAAAGCCCTGGGGCAGCGGCTTGAACGGATCGGAGTACTTGTGCTGCCCGCCCGCGGTGACTGCAGCCAGGGTGCGTCCGTGGAATGAGCCGGTCGTGGTGATGATCTCGAAAGCGCCGTCGCGGTGCCGCGTACCCCACTTGCGCGCGATCTTGATCGCCGCCTCATTGGCCTCCGCGCCAGAGTTGCACAAGAAGACGCGAGACGGGAACGACAGCTCCACGAGCCGCTGAGCCAGCTCGACCTGCGGCTGCGTGTAGTAGAGGTTGGAGGTGTGGATCAAAGCGTTCCCTTGCGCGGTCAGTGCGGCAACGACATCTGGGTGAGAGTGCCCGAGAAGGTTCACCGCGATGCCGGCCACGAGATCGAGGTACTCGCGGCCCGAATCGTCATAGACGAGGCAGCCGCGGCCACGCACGAACGTGACGGGCAAGCGCCGGCCCGTCTGCATCAGGTAGCGGTCCGCAAGCTCAGCCGTCGTCACAAGGCACACCTCGCGTTTACGGGGTCGTCAAATTGCTTCTGCGGACCCCGCCCACTGACCCCACCTGGGCTCCCCACCATGTGGGGAGCTCGGCTCTGCGCGCAGCGCACAGCCGTGAGGGGATCCTCCCTCAGGGGCTTCTCTGTGTGGCGGGCGGTAGAGTACGAGGGCTCCGAGCAGGTGTCAATCCAGGTCGTTAAGGCCATCAGGGAGTGACCATCGTCCCGATGCCGGCCTCGGTGAAGAGCTCGAGCAGCAATGCATGTGGCGTGCGCCCGTCGACGATGTGCGCGAGCGGCACCACGTCGAGTGCGCGAAGGCAGGCCTCGAGCTTCGGGATCATTCCGCCCGTGACCTCACCGGCCTCGATCCGCTGCCGCGCATCCTCGCGCGAGAGGACAGCCACCACCTGACCGTCGACCCCCAGCACGCCTGCGACGTCCGTCAGCAGGATCACCTTGGCCGCGTTCAGCGCGACCGCGATCTCCGCCGCGACAGTGTCCGCGTTGATGTTGTACGCGTGACCGTCGTAACCCAGCCCGATCGACGCGATCACAGGAATGTAGCCCCGGCCGAGCAGCGCAGTGATCGGTTCCTTGTTGACCTGCGTCACGCGCCCGACGAATCCCATCGACTCGTCGAGAGGCTCCGCGATGATCGTGGGTCCGTCCTCGCCGCTCATCCCGACGGCCTGCCCGCCGAGCCGGTGGATGGCAGCCACGAGGTCCGGGCTGACCTTGCCGGTCAGCACCATCTTCACGACCTCCATCGTCTTGTCGTCGGTTACGCGAAGGCCCTTTCTGAACGTCGGTTTCAAACCGAGCCGCTCGCTCATGGCCGAGATCTCGGGCCCTCCGCCGTGGACCAGGATCGGCTGCATTCCGACGTAGCGAAGCAGCACCACGTCGAGCAGCGTCTCGTCGCGCGCCGACTCGATGGCGTTGCCCCCGACCTTGATCACGACCACCTGCCCGTGGAACCGCTTGATGTAGGGCAACGCCTCGACCAGGACCTTAGCCCGCTCTTCGACCGACAGCGTCATGTCGTGTAGTCCGCGTTGATTCGCACGTATTCCTCCGAAAGGTCACATCCCCAGGCTTCGGCATGCCCGTCCGCCAGCCCGAGTGTGGCCACGATCTCAATTTCCGGTTGCTCGAACGCGTGGCGAACGGCCGACAGGTCCACGTCCACGCCGGCGCCCCGCTCGAAGACGACCTCTCCGCCCACGGTGAGGTGAAGCTTGTCGAGCGCCAGTTCGGCGCCACTGTAACCGAGGGCGCACACGATCCGGCCCCAGTTCGGGTCACCGCCATGGATGGCCGTCTTGACCAGGCTCGAGGCGGCGACCGCGCGGGCGGCGAGCCGGGCATCCGCGTCGGACATGGCATCGCTCACCTTGACAGTGATGAGCTTGGTGGCGCCTTCGCCGTCGCGGGCGATCGCGCGGGCCAGCTGCTGCGCGACCTCGAGCAAGGCCTGTTCGAGCTGCTCGGCCTCGACGCTGCCGCTCCGGATCGGCGCATTTCCGGCGGCTCCGTTCGCGAGGATCAAGAAGGTGTCATTGGTTGAGCTGTCCCCATCGACCGTGACCTGGTTGAAGCTTCGGTCGGCGATCGATTTGACCAGAGTCGCCATCAGGCCGGGCTCGACGGCCGCGTCGGTTGTGACGTACGCGAGCATCGTCGCCATGTTGGGGTGGATCATCCCGGACCCTTTGCACATGCCTCCCAGACGCACGGTCGTCCCGGCCAGCTCGAGCTCTCGCTGCGCCGTTTTGGGCACCGTGTCGGTGGTCAGGATCGCGCGGGCCGCTGCCGCCCCACCTTCAGCGCTGAGGTTGCCGCACGCCTCGCCAATACCAGGCTTGATCGCGTCCATGGGCAGGTAGCGGCCGATCACCCCCGTCGAGCTGACGAGCACCTGGTCCGGGTCGAGGTCCAGCCGGTCTGCCGAAAGTTTGGCGATCATCAGTGCGTCCTTGAAGCCCTGGGCGCCAGTGCAGGCGTTGGCGTTGCCGGATGTGATCGTCAGCGCTTGAACGCGGTTGTGCTGGAGGTGAAGCTGGTCGATCACCACCGACGCGGACTTGATCTTATTCGTGGTGAAGACTCCGCCGGTGTCACACATCAGGGAGGAGTGAATCACGCACAGGTCGTCCCTCTGGCCGGTGGGAATGGCCGAAGCCCCGGCGGTGAAGGCCTTGATCCCGCAGGCGGCCGTACCGGCGCGAAAGCCGCGGGGGAAGGTCAGGGCCACTGTGCCGGCCCCTCCAGCGCGGTCGTGCGGTCGAAGCCGAAGGCGATGTTGAAGCACTCGACGCCCTGGCCCGAGGCGCCCTTGAGCAGGTTGTCCAGCGCCGCGGTGACGACGGCCTTCTTGCCCTGGGCCGCCACGTTGATCAGGCACAGGTTCGAGTGGCTCGCGAGCTTGGTGGTGGGAGTGTGGTCGACCACCCGCGTGAACGGCTGGCCCGCGTAGAACTCGCGATACGCCTCCTCCAGCTCCGCCACCGACCCCTTCAGGTCGAAGTAGCAGCTGGCGAGGATGCCGCGGGTCATCGGGATGAGATGCGGGACAAACGTGATCTGGACCTCCCCGTTTCGGCTGAGCTGGCCGAGCTCCTGGGTCAGCTCCGGGAGGTGGCGGTGGCCACCGATCGCATAGGCGCCTACTGACTCATTGACCTCGCTGAAGTGCACGCCGATCCCAGTTGAGCGTCCCGCACCGCTGACGCCGGATTTGGCATCCACGACGATGTCGGAAGCCACCAGCCCCGCCGCCACCGCGGGTGCGAGCGCGAGAATCGAGGCGGTCGAGTAGCAGCCGGGGACGGCGACAAGCGTGGCATCGGTGAGCTCGCGCTCGTGCAGCTCGGGCAGCCCGAACACCGCCTTCGCCAGGAGACCCGGCTCGGGATGCTCCTGGTGGTACCAGACGGGGTACTGCTCGGCGTCATGCAGCCGGAAATCCGCGCTCATGTCGATCACGCGAGCGCCCGCGGCGATCCAGCGGGCAGCCTTTCCCGCGCCTACGTTGTGCGGCAGACAGCTGAACACCACGTCGATGCCTTCGGGATCGGGCTCTGGCACGAACTCGCCTGTCAGCTCGAGGAGCGGAAAGACGTCTGAGTAAGACTTACCCGCGTAAGACCTGGAGGTGAGCTGGCTCAGGTGCACCCCGGGATGGCGGGCCAGCAGGTTCACGAGCGTCATCCCGGCATAGCCGTTGGCCCCGGCCACAGCCGCCTTTACCGTCTTGGACATCGGCGCATGAGTATACAAGAAAGTGCATAACCATCCGGTCCGCCTTTTCCCTCCCCCTAGCTTTTCCCTCCCCCTTAGGGGGCAATCAACAAGTCACATCCTTATCGCCGCTTTGCGCGGAGGGCAGGGTGGGGGATGGTTCGTTAAAGAAACAGGACTCGGCCCCGGTGTGGCAAGCCGGCCCGGCGGCCTTCACCCTCAGCAGCACCGCGTCAAGGTCGCAATCCAGCCTTACCTCAAGCACCTCCATCGTGTTGCCCGACGTCTCACCCTTCCGCCACAAACCCCGCTCGCGCGAGTGGAACCACGCCTGTCCAGTCTCGCGCGTCCGCGTCCAGGACTCCTCGTCCATGTAGGCGAGCATCAGCACCTTGCCGGAATCCGCGTCCTGAACGACCGCCGGCACGAGACCTTTCGAAAAGTCGGGTTTCATGGCCTGATCTCCAAACCCCTGGCCGCCAGCTCTTGTTTCACAGCCGCGATTGACAGCTCTCCGAAGTGGAAGACGGACGCCGCGAGCATCGCCTCGGCGCCGCCTTCGGTCAGCGCCCGGTACATGTGGTCGGTCGTTCCCGCGCCGCCGGACGCGATGACCGGCAGCCGTACGGCCGACGAGATCGCCTGCAGCAGCTCGAGGTCATAGCCCTCGTGCGTCCCGTCCCTGTCCATCGAGGTCAGCAGGATCTCCCCCGCTCCCAGCCGCTCTCCAAGTGCGGCCCATTCCTGCGCGTCCCGGCCTGTCGTCCGCCGCCCGCCGTGGCTGAACACCTCCCAGCCCGGGTGACCCTCGACGCGCCGCCGCGCGTCGATCGCGAGCACGACACACTGAGAGCCGAACACCTCCGCGCATTCGCCGATCAAGTCGGGGTTCTCCAGCGCGGCCGTGTTGATGGAGACCTTGTCAGCCCCATGAGTGAGCAGCTCGGCCATGTCCTCGACGCTCCCCACCCCTCCCCCGACAGTGAGCGGGATGAACACCTGGTCCGCGGTTCGCGCCACGACGTCCAGCAGGATCTTCCGCGCGTCGGACGATGCGGTGATGTCGAGGAACACGATCTCGTCGGCGCCTTCTCGGTCGTACGTGGCCGCCAGCTCCGCCGGGTCACCCGCGTCCCGCAGGTCCTTGAACTTCACGCCCTTCACGACGCGACCATCGGTGACGTCCAGGCACGGGATGATGCGCTTGGCCGGCATCAGCTGCAGTACGTCACGAAGTTCTTGTAAACGCGGAGGCCGTCCGGCCCGCTCTTTTCGGGGTGGAACTGCGTACCCATGACGTTGCCTCGAGCCCCAGCCGCCGCGGGCGAATGCTCGGTCCACGCGATCGCCGCGTCCGACGACGAGGGCGTGTACGAGTGGACGAAATAGAAATAGGAGCGGTCCTTGATCCCCTGCCACAGCATCGAGTCGTCGCTCTGCTGCAGTCGGCACCAGCCGATCACGGGAAGGCGCGGGCTGTTCGCGACCTCGACCACCTTTCCGGGGAGCAGCCCAAGCCCCTGGTGGCGGCCGTGCTCCTCCGACTCTTCGAACAGGAGCTGGTACCCGAGGCACACACCGAGCAGCGGCTTGCCCTTGCGGGCCATGTCCACGATCCGCCGGCCGAGGCCGTTTTCAGACAGCCTCTGCAGCGCCGGCGCGAAAGCCCCGACTCCGGGGAGGACGATTCCTTCCGCGCGTTCGAGCTCTTCCGCGTCCGCCGTGAGCTTTGGCTCGGCTCCCACTTGCGCGAGCGCCCTCTCGACGGAATGGATGTTGCCCACGCCGTAGTCCACGATCGCGATCACGTACCCCTCCCCCCTCGGGAGAGGGTTGGGAGGGGGAGGGACCGAATTTCGTTTGTCATCCCAGCAGTCCTTTTGATGACGGCACGCCGGGCGCGCCGCCGGGAGCCATCGCCTCGCGCAGCGCCAGGCCGAGGGCTTTGAACGTCGCCTCCGCGATGTGGTGGCGGTTTCGCCCGCGGATGACATCGACGTGGATGGTCGCGCCGAGGTGGATGGACAGAGCTTTCCAGAACTCTTCGATCACCTCGGACTCGAGCGTTCCGATGCGCCCGCGCAGCTCAACGTTGTACGAGAGAAAAGGACGCTTACCCAGGTCGATGACGACGCGGGCGAGCGATTCGTCGAGTGGCGCGTAAGCCGACGCGAACCTGGTGATCCCAACGCGATCGCCGAGGGCCGCCGAGAGCGCCTGGCCGACGACGATACCCGCGTCCTCGACCAGGTGGTGAGCATCGACGTGGAGGTCGCCGGAGCCGCGAAGGGTGAGGTCGAAGCCGCCGTAGCGGGCGACCTGCTCGATCATGTGGTCGAGGAACGGCAGCCCGGTCGCGACCTTGATGCGGCCGCGCCCTTGAAGATCGACCTTCGCCGCCAATCGCGTTTCCTTGCTCTTCCGGGCGATCTCTCCCTTCCTGCTACTCAAGGCGAACCTCCACTGCGTGAGCATGTGCTCCAAGCCCTTCGAGCTCCGCGAGGCGCACGCACGCGTCGCGCAGCATCTCGAGGTCGCCGCGGTTGAGGCTCAGGACGCTCATTCGCTTCAAGAAAGTTTGGACGCCGAGCGGCGAACCGAATCTGGCAGCTCCCGCGGTCGGCAGGGTGTGGTTCGGACCCGCCACGTAATCCCCGAGCGGCACGGTCGCATACGGCCCGACAAAAACCGCGCCCGCGTTTTCGACCTGCGTCGCGCGGTGACTTGCGTCCTCGGTCACGATCAGCAGGTGCTCCGGCGCGAAGTCGTTGGCGAGCTGAATCGCCTGGTCGAGATCGTCGGCGACGACGATGCAGCAGTTGGCCTTGCGGATGATCTCCTTGCGTTCCAGGCCGCCTACCAGGCTGGCGAACTCCTCCTCCACCCGATCAGCCAGGTGTGACGAATCGGTGATGAGCACCGCCCACGCCAGCGGATCGTGCTCCAGCTGAGCGGCCAGGTCCGAGGCCACGAAATCAGGTCGGGCCTTGTCGTCCGCGATGACCATCACCTCGGTCGGGCCCGCGATGCCGTCGACCCCGACGGCGCCGAACACCTCTCGTTTCGCAAGCGTGACGTAGATGTTCCCCGGCCCGGCTACAACGTCGACGCGAGGGATTGACGCCGTCCCGTAGGCGAGCGCGGCGATCGCCTGCGCACCTCCTATCCGGTAGACGGTGTCCACCCCGGCGATGTGCGCCGCCGCGAGGATGGCCGACGGCACCGTGCCGTCTGCGCGGGGCGGGGTCGCAAGCACGACCTCGGGCACCTTTGCGATACGGGCGGGTATGACGGTCATCAGCACCGTCGAGGGATATGCAGCGCGCCCGCCGGGGGCGTACAGACCGGCGCGCCGAACAGGGCGTGTCAGGAGCTTGAGGCCCGGCAGCCCGACCGATGTCGACTGCAGCTGACGCTCGTGAAAGGCGCGGATGCGCTCGGCTGCGAACTCCAGCGCTGAGCGATCGGCAGGGTGCAGCTTGCCGGCAGCCGCGGCCAGCTCGTGCTGCGGCACCTCGAAGGTTTCGCCGGCTTGCGGCGACCAACCATCGAACTTAGCTCCCAGCTCTCGCAGCGCATCGTCACCCTCGACTGCAACGCGGGCGCAGATGTCTGCCACCACCGCTCGTTCCTTTCCGAATTGCGAAAGGTCGAGCCGCCGGCGCGACATCGGCGAGTCAAGCCACGAACCGACATCGAAGCGCTTGACGGTCATGAGCCCGCCGCTTCGCGCAACCTGCCCACCGCAGCCTGCACCGCGGTGGTGCGCGTCTTGAGGCTGGCCTGGTTGGCGATCAACCGAGCTGTCGACGACCCCAGGACCGCCGTCACCCGCAGCCGGTTCTCTTTCAGGGTCCGACCCGTCGCCGTGAGATCCACGATCGCGTCGACCAGCCCCACCTGCGGCGCGAGCTCGACGGATCCGTGCAGCTGCACGACCTCGACCGCCTGGCCGCGCGCTTCAAACCAGGAGCTCGCGGTGCGCGGGTATTTGGTGGCCACCCTCAGCTGCGGCGGCCATGTTTCAGGCCCGTTGAGCCTCGACGCTAGAGGTACTGCGAGCACCAGCCGGCACCCGCCGAACTTGAGATCCACCAGCTCGTAATGCGCCCCGGGCGTCTCCCAGAGAATGTCCTTGCCCACGATCCCGAGGTCGGCCGCCCCATGGTCCACGTAAGCAGGCACATCCGCCGGCCGCACCAGGATCACCCGGACGCCGGAACGGTCGACCATCAGCTGGCGGCCAAGCTCCTCCGCGCTGAGCCGGGCGACGCCGGCGCGCGCCAGCAGGCGCAGTGCGCCTGGCATCAAGGCCCCGGTTGGCACCGCGATCGACACCTTCCCGCCCACCGCCGACTTCCGCGGTGTCACGCCATCCCCCCGGCCAGGCGCCCAGCCACGTGCTCTGGAGGGAGCCGGCGCGTGCGCTGCCCGCGCGCCGTCCACGACACTGTCGACTCGTTCTGGCAGTGGATGAGGTTGACCGCGCCGACATTGCGCCACCAGGCCTTCGACCCTGCCTGGTCTCGCGCCTGGGTGTCGACGACCGCGCGCATGCCGAACAGCCGGAGGGTTGCGCCGAGCCTGAGCGCCGTCTTGAGTCCCGAGCCGCTCCACGCCACGGCGGCGTCGATCCGGGGCAGCGCCGGGGGCCGGGCGGACCGGGTCAGCATCTCCCACACGAGGTCGAGCTGAACGACGAAACCAGTCGCGGGGGCCGGCCGGCCGAAGCGCGCGAGCAGGCCGTCGTACCGCCCGCCCTGGGCAACCGGGCGTCCGATGTCGGGGCCGTAGCCCTCGAAGATGATCCCCGTGTAGTAATCGAAGTCGCGGATGGCTCCGAGGTCCAGGCTCACGACGTCGCCCAGGCCGTGCGCCAGCAGGAGCTCTCGCACCTCGGCGAGCTCCGCGAGCGCGCGTTCGGACCGGCGGTTGCGAACCAACCCGCCAGCCGCCTCGAGGATCTCCGAGCCGCCGCGCAGGGCGGGGAACCGCAGCAGCAGCTCATGCTCGGCGGAACGCAGAGTGGTCTTCTCGAGCAGCGCTTCGAGCGTCACGAAATCTCGGGCGGCCAGCGCGACGCGGACCGCGGCTTTCACGTCGTCGGGCAGCTTGACCGCGTCCATGATCCCCTGGAAGAACTCGGCGTGGCCGACGTCGACCTGGTAGCGCTGCACGCCGCTTGCCTGCAAGCACCGGGCCGCGAGCGCGATGACCTCGGCGTCCGCCACAGTGCCCGGAGCCCCGATCAGCTCGGCCCCCACCTGGTAGGTCTCGCGACGCTGGTGGAAGCGGCCCTCGTCTGTCGACAACACCGGCCCCGCGTAGCAGAGCCGCAGGGGCAGCGGCGATCCCTTGAGCTTGCTCGCGACGAGCCTGGCCACCGGCACGGTGCGCTCACCGACCAGCCCGATGACCTCACCACGCGCATCGGCGAACTTGAATAGGCGGCGTCGCTGCTCAGCGCCGATACCGCGCTCGAGCACCTCGGTGCTCTCGACCATCGGCGTGATCACGTGGCGATAGCCCCACCGGCGCATCTCGCCGAGGACCGATTCCTGCGCCTCTCGCAGCACCTCGGCCTCATCCGGAAGACGGTCGCGAAACCCCGGGACTCCGCCCAGGGGAACTACATCGGTTGGTTCGCGACTACCGCCGGTGAAGAGA
>Ga0209118_1000880_pt1 | contig 14954 bp, 17 predicted proteins | sample BlaSpr_A8_Ref_M1_FD_187988 | JGI IMG/M metagenome (GOLD analysis project Ga0209118, IMG submission 187988) | Forest soil microbial communities from Thunder Bay, Ontario, Canada - Black Spruce, Ontario site 2_A8_Ref_M1 (SPAdes) (version 2) | ecosystem: Environmental > Terrestrial > Soil > Boreal...
GTCTGCCGCATCGGCGCGCTCCTACGCCGGATGGACCTCATGGAAGGGGAGGCCGGGGCGTATCAGACGGAGTCAGCGCGGCTGACCTCTCGCGCAGCCCTGCAGCGCTTCGCGGCCGCAATGCCCGCGCGCGAGGCGGCGCTTGAAGGGGACAACTCTTTCCTGCTTGCCGAATGGGTGGACTTCGGCAAGTGGACCGAGGCCGGCCGGGTTGCCGCGGCCACGCGGACAGCGGCGTTCTTCAGATCGCGGGCGAACCGGCGCTTCCTGGCCTGGGTGCGGCGAGCGGGGCTCGTGGATCTCGACGCCGGGACGAGTGAAGCCTTACACATCGCCGAGACGATCTGGGATCGTGGTCCGCGCGCCCCGGGCGACTTCAAGACCCTCGAGGGTGAGCTCGGCCAGATCATCGACCGTATGGAGACTCGCCTCGGCGCGGGCTGGACGGCAGGGTTCTGAGGTGGATCTCGGCCTCGTCACCTTGGAGCACCCGACGCCGGCGGGTGGCCAGACCCGGGTCAGTCATGCCATCGACGGCGTAACCAGCCAGGTGTCGGTCTTCACCCTGACCTACGGCAAGGGCCGCTACCTGCCGCTCGAGGTCCTCGGCGACTGCCCGACCGGCACGATCGCTCCCACCGTCCGGCCAGCCGCGGGTAGCCGCTGCCTCCGGCCTCCTCGACGGCGTCGTGGCCCTGTGGCAGCGCCTGCTTGGCGTCTTGGACGACACCGGCAGCGGCCTCGACCCCTTCGGCCGGCCGACCGCTGGTCGCACCCCGCCGCATGTCTCCCACGCCTCGGCGCCCGGCCCGGCGATCTGGCCGAGCACCGGCGGCCTCGATGTCGACGACCTGCGCGCCCGGCTCCTCGCCCTGGACCCGAGCGAGGAGAGCCCAAAGACCCGCCAGAACTGCGGTCGCGCCGGCTGCCTCGGTGGCCTCTCCAAGAGCCCGGCCAAGCTCGTCGCCGCCGCCAAGGACCGCCGCGCTCGCTGGGCCCATCGCCAGGCCCCGCCGGCCGCTCCCTCCGCCAGCCCCGCAGGTAGCGCAACGCGGCGCGGCTTCGTTTTGCGCCAGCCGACCAGCTCGTGCGGCCGGCGGGTCCACCACGTGGTCGGGTCTGTGCCGAGGGCGGCCATCCTGCGGCAGGCGCCTGCCCTCATCTCTCTCCCTGGCAGCTAGCGGCGCCAGGGAATGCCGCCGCGGCCGCCGTGCCCGGCATTCTCTTTAGACCGGAGCTGGATGATTCACCGGCACAGGCTGCACGGTGCCCCACAATTGCAGCGCTCCCCATAGCGTGACCGAGAATATCGATGCGCTATTGTCATCGTGGGCAATGGCGTGCTTGACGATGAGGCCGGGTCCCCGCTCGTATCGCTGGCCCCACTGTGCTAGGGCTTGCTCAAAGCCGGCACCTTGGCGCGGATCGACGAACATAGTGATGCGGTACTGGGGCGTGATGAGGCGCTGGGCGCGCAGGTAGGTGAGTCCTCGTGCCACCTTTTCTACTAGTCGTTCCAGTGACTTTGCGGGGACGCCGATCCCAATTGGCGGTCCAGGATGGGGTCCAAAGCCAGGCAGGATGGCACGCGCGTGCTCGGGTCCGACAAGAAAAGTTTCGCCGAGGATCTGGCGTCTGCGGGCTTCTCGGGCTCGCTGATCTACATCGTTCTTCGCGTGTGCTGGGTCCATCGCGCGGAGTGCCAGCGCGGTAATGCCGCTGGCCTCGATGGTAGTTGGGTCGAGACTGAGCCCTGCTCGCAGGAGGAGGTCTTGTTCGAGCAGACCGTATGCGGCGTTGCACGGCTCGCATGAGGGGAACTTCCATCGTTCCAGGTTGTCGGGGGTCGTGTCGGGGTACCACGATACCGGGAAGACGTGATCCCAGGTCCGCTCCTTGCAGTGAGCGAGACAGTGGATGCACGGGCCAGGGCCGGCTTTGTTCTTCTTCGCCACGGTGCGAACCAGCAGTTGCTAACCGGGAGCACCGGTAGGTTCGAGCGAAGCCCAATCGGTGACCACGTCCTGCTGTTCGCGGAGCAAGACCCCTTCGTCGGCATCCCAGCCGAAGACGTTCCAGTTCGCGATCGTATCGAGCCCGCTGGGCTCGTCGCGAAAGGCGCCGCCACGGATGCGGACCCGCTGTTCGACGACTGGCATCCTGGTGCGCACCGAGGTCCACGTCACGCCGGTCATCGTCCCTTCTTTGGTTTCGGCGCCCGCTGCGAGAGGTCGGACGCCGCGACGCTCTTAACCTTGGCCGGTGTCTTGGGATTGCTCAAGAGCTGGGCGGCGAGCGATGCGTCTTTGGCGCTCGTCTGTCGACCCGTCGGTTTCTTCCGCTTCATCGAAACACGCTCCTTGTTGAGAATCCTGCGATGAGGAGCTTACGCTCTAGTTGCGCTCCTGTCTAGTGAAAGCGACCGACCTCCCGACCTCCGACCTCCGACCTCCGACCGATTCTAGGGGGCGCACCGCCGATACGGCGGTTAAGGGCGTGCGCTGCCGACGCCCAGCACCATGAACACTGCAGTTTCCGGTCTTGCTGCTGTTTATGGCATGGACACAAAGACTGTCATTTATGGCCTTACCATTACTATATCTGGTCATACAGTTGACACGACATGGTCGCAAGATTAGACTGCCCTCGCACTTGTCGCAGGAGCGGGAGAAAAGGGGCTCGTGACCAGCATGCTCGAAGGCAGCAGGGAGCACTCGGAAGCGATGCGCCGGTACCTGGGCGCCGGGATCGTGGCGGCGCTGGCGGACGACGACGTGACCGAGATGGTGGGCGTGCGGGTCTGGATCCCGGGCGGGATGCGGGGCACGGACACCGCCGTCGGCGACCTGCCCCTGCACGCCCCGACGGGCACGTCCTGCCGCTGCGGCGCGTGGCGACGCTCGAGCCGGTCGCCGGGCAGCCGCAGATCACCCGCGAGAACCTGCAGCAGATGGTGGCGATCACCGGGCGTATCACCGGCCGCGACCTGGGCTCGGTGATGGTCGACGTCCAATCGGTCCTCGGCCAGCCCGGCGTGCTGCCGCCGGGGATCACCTATGAGCTGGGCGGCCTCTACCAGCAGCAGCAGATCGCGTTTCGCGGCCTGATGATCGTGTTCACCGCCGCGGCCCTGCTCGTCTTCCTGCTGCTCCTCTTCCTCTACGAGAGCTTCCGCCTCGCCCTGTCGGTCCTGGTGACCGCCCTGCTCGCCGTGTCGGCGGTCTTCATCGGGCTGTGGCTCACCAAGATCCCGCTCAACATCTCGGCGATCATGGGCATGACCATGATCATCGGCATCGTGACCGAGGTGGCGATCTTCTACTTCTCCGAGCAGCAGGAGCTGGGGGAGTCGGTCAGCTGGCGGGAGTCGCTGATCGCCGCCGGGGTCAACCGCATGCGCCCCATCGCCATGACGACGATCGCCGCGATCCTGACGCTGCTGCCGCTCGCCTTCGCCATCGGGCAGGGCTCGCAGATGCAGCAGCCGCTGGCGATCGCCATCATCTCGGGCCTCACCGTGCAGCTCCCCCTGGTCCTCTGCGTGATGCCGGTGCTGTTCGATCTGGCTCACCGCCGCGCGGACAGCGCCTCGCGAGAACCGACCTGACCGGCAGGGAGCGGCCACCCGTTCGCCGCTCCGATCGGCGCCGAATGGTTGAAAGCGGCCCCGGGATTCGCTACATTCACTGCTGTTGAAGTCGCCAATCTCATCGGCTGGCGGGCCTGCGACCCATGCCATCCATCACGTCCCGGGGGTCGGCGACCCTGGGGCGACCGGCGGGCGGCCGCCCGAGATGACCGATGCCATGCGCGAGGCGATCGAGACCTGCCGCCGCGGCGGCTGGCGGGAGGGGTTGCCGGCGCTGGCTCGCATCGCCGAGCAGGAGGAGCGCGCGGGCGCGCTGCCGGCGCTGGTGTACTCCTACCTGGGCTACGGCATCGCCCTGCGCCAGCAGCGTCTCGCCGAGGGCCTGAAGCTCTGCCAGCACGCGGTGAGGGTGGAGTTCTATCAGGCGGAGAGCTACCTGAACCTGGCGCGCACCCAGGTGCTCGCCGGCCACCGCCGGGCCGCGGTGCGGACCGTGGCCGACGGCCTCAAGATCGAGGCCGACAACCAGCCCCTGCTCGAGTTGCAGCACGAGCTCGGCCTGCGCAAGCGGCCGGTGCTGTCGTTCCTATCGCGTTCGAACCCGCTCAACACGCTGCTGGGAAGGATCCGCAACCTCGTGAAGCCCCGGCGGGCGCCGCCCGTCTGATCAAATTGCGCCGGGCGCCTGATCAAACCGAGCCGCGCGCCGCGCCCGTCTGATCGAATCGCGCCGGGCGCCTGAGCGACGGCGACGGGCGATCACCGGGTGGTCGGCACCGGCGTCGGCTTCATGTCATCGAAGACGATCCCCAGGTTCTGGGCGCCGGCGTCGCGGGTCAGGTCCATGAAGGTGGCGACCTTGTCGTAGGGCAGGTCGCCGTTGGCGGCGAAGAAGACCACCTTGCTCTGGCGCCCGGTCAGCGCGGTGTGCAGCCGTCCCTGGAAATCGGCCAGCTCGACCGGCGTCTTGTTGATGAAGGCGTGCCCCTGCTCGTCCAGGCGCACGATGATCTGATCCGCGTCGGGCTGGGGGGTCGCCGTCGTGACCTTCGGCGGCACCTGCACCGCGTAGCCCATCTGCAGCAGCGGCACCGCCACCATGAAGATGATCAGCAGCACCAGCACCACGTCGACGAGCGGGGTGATGTTGATGTCGCTGCGGATGCCGCTCGCTCCGCCCCGTACCTCCATTGCCATCGGGCACTACTCCTTTTCCGCGCCTGGGATCTCCGGGCCTCCAGGCTCCATGCCGCCTTCGGAGCCCTGCCGCCCTGAGTGAGACCCGCGCGCAAACCAGCGATAATCCATCGCCCGGGCGCCGGCACGCCGGCGCACGGCGCCGGGAACCGCTAGGTGGCGACCCCGCTCTTGACCTTCTCGACCACCAGGCCCACCCGGCTGAAGCCGGCCTCGTTGATCAGCCTCATCACGTCGCGCACCTTCTTGTACTTCAGGCGGCGGTCGCCCTTGAGCACCACCTGCTTGTCCGGGGTCTGATCGTGGATGATCTTGAGCTGGTTCGGCACCTGGTCGTCAGGCACCCAGTTCTGGCTGATGTAGACGCTGCCGTCCTGCTTGATCGAGATCGTGAGCTGCTTGCTGTTCTCCGGCATCTTCTCGGGCACTTTCGTCTCGGGCAGGGCGACGTCGATGCCCTTCTGCAGCATCGGCGTGACCACCATGAAGATGATCAGCAGCACCAGGCAGACGTCGACCAGGGGAGTCACGTTGATCTGGCTCTTGATCTCCGTGTCGAGATTAGGCTTGACGCGCCGCGGCAACATTCCGGGACCTCTGCTTCATGAAGAAGTCGATCAGCTCGGAGCCGGAGTTGGACATCTCGACCTGCAACCGCTCCAGCTGGTTGGCGAAGTAGTTGAACATCCAGGCCGCCGGGATGGCGACGCCGAGACCCAGGGCCGTGGACACCAGCGCCTCGGCGATGCCGGCCGAGACCGCGCCGATGCCGCCCGAGCCGGTCAGCGCCATGCCGGTGAAGGCCCGGATGATGCCGATGACGGTGCCGAACAGGCCGATGAACGGGGTGAGCGTGGCGATCGTCGCCAGGCTGCCGATGCCGCGCTTGAAGTCCGAGGTGGTGAGCAGGGCGGCGCGCTCGACGGCGCGGCCGGAGGCCTCGACGATCTCCACCTGGGAGAGCGGGCTGTTCGCGCTCTCGAACAGGAACGACTGCAGGCCGGCGGCTACGACGCGGGCGAGATGGCTCTGCGGGTACTTCATCGCCGCGTCGATGGCGGCCTGGGGCCGGTCATGCTTGAGGTGATCGGTCGCCAGGCGGGCGAATTCGAGCGACTGCCGGCGCGCCTTGCGGAACAGCAGCCAGCGCTCGACGGAGACGTACAACGTCCAGATCGACAGCAGGATCAAGATGACCACGACGACCTTGTTGATCAAGGTCATGTTCTCCCATATCGCTGCGATGCTAAAGCCGGCCATGCGCTTCTCCTCTTAGTCAGAGCGTTAGACCCCAATGAGGCCAATGGCAACCAGGCGTCATTGCACCTGAAAGTTGACGGTGAGCGTGTAGTACACCTTGACGGGTTTGCCCTGCAGGGTGGCGGGCCTGAACCGCCACTTGCTCACGGCCTCGACCGCGGCCTTGTCGAGGCCCATCGGCATGCCCTTGAGCACGTGCGCGTTGACCACGTTGCCGCTGGCGTCGATGATCGCCTCGATGATGACCACGCCCTGCAACCGCGCCTTGCGCGCCATCTCGGTATAGACCGGCGGCGGCGCCGAGATCTTCTCGGGCTTGGTTACCGCGCCGCCGACGCGCAGCGGCGCCTCATCGACGCCGCCCAGCACGCCGCCCTCGACGCCGCCGGGGACGCCGCCCATGACGCCGCCGGGCACGCCGCCGGGCACGCCGCCCTCGACGCCGCCGCTGGTGTCAGGGGCCACCTCCTCCGCCTTCGGCTCGGGCAGCTTCTCCGGGATCACCACCGGCTGCACCGGCTCGGTCATCTTGATGACCTGGACCTGCTTGACCACCGGCTTCGGCGCCGCGGGCGGCGGCGGTGGCGGTGGCGGAGGCGGCGGCGGCGGTGGCGCCGCGTTCATGAACACCACGTTGATGGGCGGCTCCTCGACCGCCGGCACGTTCCAGTACTCGGCGAACAGGACGCTGGCTAAAAAGGCCATGTTGAGGACGATGGCGGCGATCAGGAGGAACCAGCGGAGCCCCCGACTGTTCCGCTTCTTGTCCAAATCGACTAGCGAGTTCTCGAACATCGGATCACCTATTTGCCCTGGGCCGTAGCGGCAGGCGCGGCGGGTTGCGCCTTCCTGCGCAGCTCCAGGCCTTTCTTCAGCCAGACCTCGGCTTCGTTGACGTCGGCGGTGCGGGCGTTGCCGTCGGTCTCGAGCTTCGCCTTCTCGCGCAGCATCAGGCCGAGGTAGAACATCGCGTCGAAGTAGTCGGGCTTGATCTCGACGGCCTTGTGCAGCGCGCGCAGGCCGAGCTCGACTTTCTGCTGCTTGGTCGCGAAGTCGATCGTGTTGTTGTTGTAGACCTTGTTCCAGGCCGCGACGCCGATCGAGTAGAGCGAGACGGGCTGCTCGGGGCCGGGGGTCTTGAGCGCCAGCTGCTCGGCGTCCTCCGGGCGGCCGGCCTGGATCAGCACGTTCACCCGGTACTTGTTCCACTTCGGGTCGTTGGCTTCCTCGGGGTGCTGCTTTTGCAGGGTATCGACGAACGCCAGGGCCTGCGGGTATTGCTTGGAGCTCACCAGGATCGACATCAGGTAGTCCTGGACCTTGGCGTCCTCGGGGCTGTCCTTGAGGTATTTCTCGAAGGCCTCGGAGGCAGTGCGGGCGTATTCCAGGTTCTTCGGGCTGTCGTCGCCGGGGCGGTAGAGCGCCAGGGCGGAGAGCCCGATCGATCTCCAGGCGAAGGTGTCCGCGGGATCCAGCTTCAGGCCCCTCTGGTACGCCACCAGCGCCGCGCTGTACTGCTCCTGCTGGTACAGGGAGTTGCCCTTCTTCAGCTCGACTCGCGCCTGCAGCCGCTCGCAGCCGAGCAGCGGCAGGGCCAGGAGGGCCAGGGCAGCGAGGACCAGGGATCTACGCATTCGTCACCTCTTCCAGCCTGTTGGAGGGGTGAGCCTCCAGTTTGGTTCCCGCCCGCCGAGTGTCGCCGGGATGAAGAGGCGGGGCGGCGCACCCCCGCGTGCCGCTGCCCGGGTACAGAACGCGCGCGCCAACCCCCACCCGCTCTTGAAGCATGGCGCGCCAGTTTACCGTGGAAGCGATGCTTGTCAAGTAGCCTTCCTCCCCCCACTCGCGCCGCCAGCCCGGGAGACGGGCAAGGGCAAATCAACAGACCCATCTGCGCGGCAACACATGCAAAGCGCAGGCCCGCGACCGCCCCTGATCGTCCCCCATCGCGCCGACCCTGCCCCCAACCTGCCGGCGCTTCCGGGTTCGTCGATCCTAGTGGAAAAAGGTGCAGATGCCAAACGCGTTGGCAAAGAGGGATTCATCATGCACCTTCCAGAGTATTCGCTCCGCTGCTGGGGGGGCCTCCGGGGACCCCCCCCGGCCGGGCCTCGGGTGGGCGAATCTCCTCCAGCCTCCGCTTGGGCGAGGGTGTTGGATGGAGGGGTGGAGGCCTGCGGTGCTCGCCCAAGCGGCGGCCGGAGGAGATTCGCCCACCCGGGCCCTCCACTCCGCCCCAACGGCTGTGATCTCTTCGGCACCAGCTTCTACATTCAGGGCCTTCATCTTGCGAGGGGGGTTGGGGCGTGTCAGACTCCCGCCGCATCGATCATCGAGGCCACCGCGGAGGCCCCTGTGCTGCGAGGCATCTTTCAACCCAAGCCACTGGGGGCCATCCTGGCCTCCGCCGAGGCGCCCGAGACTTCGCTCAAACGGTCCCTGGGGCCGGTGCAGCTGACCCTCCTCGGCATCGGCGCGATCATCGGCGCCGGCATCTTCTCGACCGTCGGCACCGCGGCGGCCGGCGGCGCCGACCACCTCGGGGCTGGGCCGGCGCTGGTGCTGTCGTTCGTGATCACCGCCATCACCTGCGGCTTCGCGGCGCTCTGCTACGCCGAGTTCGCCTCGATGGTGCCGATCTCGGGGTCCGCCTACACCTACGCCTACGCGACCCTGGGCGAGCTGATCGGCTGGATCATCGGCTGGGACCTGATCATCGAATACGCGGTCGGCAACGTCGCCGTCGCCATCTCCTGGGCCGGCTACTTCCAGGCGCTGCTGAGCGGCTTCGGGCACCCCCTTCCCGCCTGGCTGGCCACCGACCTGCGCACCGCCTTCGACTCGGCGCGCCAGGTGGCCGAGGCCCGGGCCGCCGGGATCGACCCCGCCACCCTGGGCGACGCCGTGGCGCAGGGGGCGCGGGCGATGGCGCAGGCGCCGCACCTGGGCGGGGTGCCGCTGGTGTTCAACCTGCCGGCCTTCGTCATCGTCATGGTGGTCACCGTGGTGCTGGTGATCGGCATCCGCGAGAGCGCCTGGTTCAACTCCTCGATGGTGACGCTCAAGCTGGCGATCATCACCGTCTTCATCGTCCTCGGCGGCTTCTACGTCAAGCCGGCCAACTGGCACCCGTTCGCGCCCAACGGCTTCAAGGGCATCTCGGCGGCGGCGGCCATCATCTTCTTCGCCTACATCGGCTTCGACGCGGTGTCGACGGCCGCCGAGGAGACTCGCAACCCGAAGCGCGACATGCCGATCGCGATCATCTCCAGCCTGGTGATCTGCACCGTCATCTACATCGCGGTGGCGATCGTGCTCACCGGCATGGTGCCGTGGCGGCAGCTGGGCACCCCCGAGCCGCTGGCGACCGCCTTCTCGGCGCTGGGGATGAAATGGCCGGCGGCCTTCATCTCGCTCGGCGCGGTGTTCGCCACCACCTCGGTGCTGGTGGTCTTCCAGCTCGGCCAGCCGCGCATCTTCTTCTCCATGGCGCGCGATGGCTTGCTGCCGCAGTGGGCGGCGCGCGTCCATCCCCGCTACCGCACGCCGTACGTGACGACCTGGATCACCGGCATCGCGGTGGCGGTGTTCGCCGGCTTGCTCAACATCAACGAGGTGGTCGAGCTGACCAACATCGGCACCCTCTTCGCCTTTCTGCTGGTCTGCATCGGCATCATCGTCCTGCGCTACAAAGACCCCGACCGGCCGCGGCCGTTTCGGGTGCCGCTGGGGCCCTGGCTGCTGCCGGTCTTGGGCGGCTGCTCCTGCATCTTCCTGATGGTGTACCTGCCGCCGTCGTCGTGGTGGCGCTTCATCGGCTGGCTGGTGCTCGGCATGTCGATCTACTTCTCATATGGCTACAGCCAGAGCCTGGTCGGACGCGACCTGGGCCGGCCGTCGCGCACCCCGGCGACCCTGCAGGCGGCGGCGCTCGGCTTCCTGCTGCTGGCGTTCGGCCTGTTCACCATCCCCCATGACGCGTCGCTGCCGCACCTGGTGACCGAGGCCCTGGCGACCCCGGGGCCGGCCGGGGGAGCAGCGGCCGCAGCCGTCTCGCCGTCCGAGCACCTGCGGGCGCTGGTGGGCCTGGTAATCGTCGTCGCCGGCCTGGTCCTCGGTATGGCCGGACTACTGGCCGAGTGGCGCCGGCGGTCTCCTCAGCCGCCGGGGCCTGCCGGCGGCGCTCAGCCGCCGGGTCCTACCGGCGGTGCTCAGCCGCCGGGACCTTCCGGCAGCGCTCAGCCGCCAGGACCTGCCGGCGGCGCTGGACCGCCGGGACCTGCCGGCGGCGCGGGGCCGCCGCGGGCGCCACGGACGGCCTGAAGTCTGAACGGGTGGCCCGGGGGTGATACTGTCGCGTCGCCGCTCGCACGCGAGACGCCGCCATGGTACTCGAGCTCAGGATCTTGTTGCTGAGCGTGACCGCGCTGGCCGCCGCCTCTTCCCATTCTGATGCGGCCCGCGATCCCGCATCCGCGGTGCCCGCGACCGCCTCCCAGGTGACGGCAGCTCCGCCGTCGCCGCTGGCGGCTGCCTCCGTCGAGGCGCCCTCGGCGCCGGCAACCCCGTCTTCGGCTGCGCCCGAGCCCTCGCCACCGGCAGCACCCGCGGCGCCGGCGATGCCGGACATGCCCGACATGCCCGGGATGAGCGCACCGGGCGTCCCCGCCGCGCAGGGCAGCCAGGGCGCCCAGAACAGCCAGGACACGCAGGGCCACGACACGCAGGGCCACGATATGCAGGGCGCCCCGGACACGCACGGCGCCCATGACATGAGTGGCATGAACGACATGAACGGCATGCAGGGCATGCACGGGATGCACGGCATGCACGCGATGGCGGGGCTGCTCGGTCCTTACGGCATGAGCCGGGAGTCTTCGGGCACCTCCTGGCAGCCCCAGTCGTCGCCGCACGAGGCGCTGTTCACGCAGCGCGGCCCCTGGGCGCTGATGCTCCACGGCCAGGTCTTCGCGATCTACGACGACCAGCACAGCAAGCGCGGCGGCAGCAAGTGGTTCAGCGAGAACCACCTCATGGGGATCGCGGCCCGGCAGCTGGGTCCGGGGCGCCTCGGGCTGCGCGCCATGCTGTCGCTCGAGCCCTGGACGATCGGCAGGAACGGCTATCCGCTGCTGCTGCAGACCGGCGAGACCGCCGACGGCAGGACCGATCTGATCGACCACCAGCACCCGCATGACCTGTTCAGCGAGTTGGCCGTCACCTACAGCCTGCCGTTGTGGCGCGACAGCTCGGTGTTCCTGTACGCCGGCCTGCCCGGCGAGCCGGCGCTGGGGCCGCCCACCTACATGCACCGCTTCTCGGCGATCGACAACCCGGAGACGCCGCTGTCGCATCACTGGCTCGACTCGACCCACGTCAGCTTTGGCGTCACCACGCTGGGCTGGATCATGGGCGGCCTCAAGCTCGAGGGCTCGGCTTTCCGTGGCCGCGAGCCCGACCAGCACCGGGCCGACATCGAGAGCCCCCGGCTCGACTCCTACTCGTTCCGCATCTCCTTCCAGCCCGACCCAGGACTCTCGGTGCAGGGTAGCTTCGGGCACCTCAAGGGTCCCGAGCAGCTCGCGCCCAACGTCGACGTCAACCGCTCGACGGTGTCGGTGATCTACAACACGCCACTGGCCGAGAGCGGCAACCTGCAGGCTACCTTCGCCTGGGGCCGCAACAAGCGGCTGCCCGGCCGCACCACCGACGCCTATCTCTTCGAGGCCACCGCGTTCTTCCTCGCCCGCCATACCCTCTTCGCCCGTTTCGAAGAGCTCGAGAACGACGAGCTGGTGGCCGACGTCCTCGGCGTTTCCGAAGTGGTGCGCAACGGGCACCTGGTGCAGCCGGTCGCGGCGGTCACCAAGGTTGGCGGCGGCTACGTCTACGACTTCCTGGTCGGCGAGTCCTACCGCACCGGCGCCGGCTTCGACGTCAGCGTCACGCACGTCCCGACGCGCCTCGAGCCGAGCTACGGCAGCGATTGGGTCCCGGGCTGGATGCTCTTCCTGCGCTTCCGCCTCGGCAGCTCCGCGATGTAAGGCGGGGCGCACCGGCAGGGCGGGGGCGAGGAAGCGCTCGCGCAGCCGGTCGCCGTTGCAACTGCCTCAATGCCTCCGGACATGATCGAGGACCTCTCGTACAGTGCGCAGCATGCTCGCCTGAGTGAAAGGCTTGACGACGAGTCGTGCGCCGGGCGGCAACATGCCGTGGCGCCCACGGCCGCATCTGCTCGCGGTGCGCGACCGGGCGACGCCAGCATCCGCCGCACCGACCTGTCGCTGCTCGCGGGCCTCGTGGCAAGCGCGGCGCTCTTGGCTGCCGCCTTCCTGGGGCTCCGCCGCGAGATCGGACAACGGCGGCACGCCGAGCAGGCGACGCGCGACCTCAACAGCCGTCTTGCGATTGCCAACCGGGAGCTTGAAGCCTTCTGCTACTCCGTCTCGCACGACCTGCGGGCGCCGCTGCGAGCCGTCGACGGCTTCAGTCTGGCGCTGCTCAAAGACGCCGGCCCGCGGCTGGCGCCGGCCGACCGTGACCTCCTCGGACGGGTGCGGGCGGCAGCCCAGCGCATGGCCGGGCTGATCGACGACCTGCTGCGGCTGTCGCGGATCTCGCAGACGTCGATCGAATCGCGCAGGATCGACCTCTCCGAGCTGGCCGGAACCATCCTCGCGGAGCTGATGAGCCGCGAGCCGGCGCGGCACGTCGTGGTCGAGATCGAGAGCGGCGTGCGCGCCGACGGCGACGAACGCCTGCTGCGCATCGCGCTCGAGAACCTGGTCGGCAACGCCTGGAAGTTCACCCGCAACCGCCAGGAAGCGCACATCGCCTTCGGCGTCGAGCAGGGCGAGCACGGCGAGGACGGGCCGGTCTACTTCGTGCGGGACGATGGTGCCGGCTTCGACATGACCTATACCGACAAGCTGTTCGGCGCCTTCCAGCGCCTCCACTCGGCGCGGGAGTTCGAGGGCACCGGGATCGGCCTCGCCACCGTGGCGCGCGTGGTGCACCTCCACGGCGGGCAGGTGTGGGCCGAGGGAGAAGTCGGCAAGGGCGCGACCCTGCGCTTCACCCTTGCCGTCGCCGCGGTGGCAACGAAGAGGGAGAAGGCGGTGCGATGAGCAAAGTCATCCTGTTGGTCGAAGACAATCCCGACGACGAGCTGCTGACGCTGCGGGCGCTGGCCAAGAACCACATCGCCAACCCAGTGGTCGTGGCGCGAGACGGCGTGGAGGCACTCGCCTACCTGATGGGCACGCCGGAGGCGCCGGCGGCCGGTCCGCTGCCGTCGCTGGTGCTGCTCGACTTGAAGCTCCCCAAGCTCGACGGGCTCGAGGTGCTGCAGCGCATCCGCGCCACGCCACGCACTCGCCGGGTGCCGGTGGTGGTCCTGACTTCGTCGAAGCAGGAGTCCGACCTCGTGGAAGCCTATGACCGGGGCGCCAACAGTTACGTGCGCAAGCCAATCGACTTCGCGGAGTTCGTGGACGCGGTCGGGCGCCTCGGCCTGTTCTGGCTGATGCTCAACGAGGCACCGCCGGACCCTGGCGCAGGCTGAGAGAGCAAAGCCGAGCCTGCCTGACCGGCCAAGACACTTTCACGGTCAGCCCCATGTCGCGCCGAGCGTCACGGCGCGCGACCGCCGGCGCCTCCCGGCCGGATCCTTGACGGCGTCGAGCTCCGGCTGGTGCCGAAGCTGAAGGCCCTGGGCCGCCCTAGCCGGGCGGCCGCGTCTGCGCGCTGCGCTTCCTCGAGGTGGCCCGCAAGGCGATCACGCCGCACCGACCTGTCGCTGCTCGCGGGGCTTGTGGCAAGCGTGGCGCAAGCTCCGGCGAGGCACCTCAGCCTTCGGGATGGCGCTGGCGGGCACAGTTGCTACTATTAGATGGCTGCGAGGGCGTTACCAGCACTGCCTCGCTGCCCTCCGGAGGATCGATGACGGACTGGCGCTCGCACTTATCGTCGGACCCACGAGTATGTGGAGGAAGTCTCTGCGCGCGCGGCACGCGAGTCCTCGTCACCAACATCCTGGACAGCCTCGCTGAGGGAGCGGGGCACGAGGAAATTCTTCGCAGCTATCCGACCCTCTCTCTGGAGCACATCGAGGCCGCCCTGGCTTATGCGGCCGAGCTGGCCCGCGAGGAGAGCCTCCTGCCCCTGGTGGGGGATGAAGCTAAAGCTTGACGAGAACATCCCGGCCGAGTTGCTGGATGACCTTCGGGAAGCGGGTCACGAGGTGGACTCCGTCCGGGAAGAAGGGCTCGCGGGGGCGCCGGATCCAGTGGTCCTCGAGCAGGCGAGAGCCGAAGGCCGTGTGCTGCTTACGCTGGACAAGGGGATCGGCGATCTGCGTGCCTATCCGCCGGGCCGATTCGCTGGGATCGTCCTTCTCAGGCCGCCCAGCTCCGGCCGCGGCGCGACGCTGACCTTCGCGAGGAAGCACGTTCCATCCCTCCTGGCACAGAGCCTCTCAGGCCGGTTGGTCGTCGTGACCGAACGCGGCCTGCGGTGGCGCTGAGCCGCACTTCAAGGATTCCCCCGGGTCAGCTGAGCCGCGAGTTGGCGAGCGTTCGCCGCCGGCGGCGGCAATGCGGCTCTCCCGGTGGCAAGCTCATTGCACCCTTACCTTGCAAGGGGCTGCCGTGGCATGGACCGCCGCGAGGGCCATCCAGCGAAAGGGGCAACGGAGCTTGGCACACCGCACCCACCGGCCAGCGAGCCGCACCCGGCCGACCCGCCGGACCCGCACGGCCAGGCACCACGGGCCGGCGAGCGAACGGCGCGAGGGCGATCGGCGCCAGGAGGACGATCGGCCCGCGGCCGGGCGGCCGCTGAGCGCGGAGCCCGCTCGGCCGGCCGCGCCCGGCCATCCGAAGGCGCGGCAGCAGCCGGAGGCGCGCCG
>Ga0209118_1000881_pt1 | contig 14939 bp, 10 predicted proteins | sample BlaSpr_A8_Ref_M1_FD_187988 | JGI IMG/M metagenome (GOLD analysis project Ga0209118, IMG submission 187988) | Forest soil microbial communities from Thunder Bay, Ontario, Canada - Black Spruce, Ontario site 2_A8_Ref_M1 (SPAdes) (version 2) | ecosystem: Environmental > Terrestrial > Soil > Boreal...
GCGCCGCAGGAGCGCCAGGGCCAGACCATTCCGTGTTCTTCGGATGACGGGGAGAAGCACTACTGCACGGCGGACACGAGGCATGGCGCGCGACTGGTGCGGCAGCGCAGTCAGGCACCGTGCAAAGAGGACGAGTCGTGGGGCTACGACGAAGAAGGAATCTGGGTGGACAAGGGATGCGGCGGTGAGTTTACTTTGGGGCGCGGCGACCACGGCGGCGACGCTCGTGGCGAGGGTGGTGGAGAGACGATAACGTGTGCGTCGGACAATGGCCGGCGAAAAGATTGCCCGGCGGATACCAGCAACGGGGTGCAGCTCGTGAGACAACGGAGCGACGCGAAGTGCAAGGAAGGCTCCTCTTGGGGACACGATACTCACGGAATATGGGTCGATAAAGGATGCGAAGCGGATTTTGTGGTGGGCGTTCCGGGGCATCCGGCCAGCCCCGTGAAAGCCGGAGGCAAGAGCGAGAAGATAAGCTGCGCTTCGTTCGACGGGAGAAAGAATTATTGCGACGCGGATACGCGAGGAGCCAAGGTGCAACTAACGAGACAGATAGGCATGGCGCCATGCATTGAAGGTTCGACCTGGGGGTACGATCGCAGGGGCCTATGGGTGGATCAGGGTTGCAACGGGGAGTTCTTGGTGCAGGCGGGAAGCGAACTAGGCGCGGGGGATTCCTCGGGGAAGAGTTGCACGAACACGGTGGGCAAGCAGGTGGCGAATGAGTTGGTGAGGCAGTGCCTGCAAGTATCGCCGGCAACGCATCCCCGGTGCAACGCGCAAAACTCGTGCAAGCTGATCGAGGACGAAATTCGGCGAGGATGCGGATTGTTGGGCGCGAATGCGCCGGCATTTTGTGGTGAGAACAAATGATAGGTCGGCGAGTCGCATCAAGTCTGCTTCGAGCGACGGCACTCGCAGCGACAGTGACTGTTTCCGTCTCACCCAAATCTGCGAGAATAGGCTCGAATCACATGCCTGAATAACAAGGTAACGGGAAATTGACACACTACGTGCAGGTCGGCTGAGCTGCGAACGGAGTAACTAGCGCAGCAGCTTGTGCCGAGTTGGGCGCAGCCGCCACGGCGGGCGCCCCAACAAGGAGAAAAACAGGCCGAACTCAAGTTCGCCCCTACAAAAGCGAAGAGGGAGATAACGATAAGAGAGCGCGGGCGAGTTTGCGTTTCTGCGCTAGCGTCTTCATGACAGTCGGAAGAATCGCAACTTTCATGCCGAGCGCGGAGATCGCCAAGGCTTGCGCCTTATCCGCGGGATCGATCACGAAAGTGCCAGTGAAATCGGCATAGAGTTTGGCGACGCCCAGGGCTGTCGGCTGGTGACCGAGCTGGGCGAGCATTTTGTCGGAAGGGCCCTTCAGCGATTTCCCGCCGACGATGGGACAAACGGCGAACACTTTTTCTTTGTGAAGTCGCAATTGTTCACGAATTCCCGGTACGGCAAGAATTGGGCCGATGCTGATCAGCGGATTGCTGGGGCAGACGATGACACGGTCCGCATCGCGAATGGCTTCGAGGACCCCCGGGGCGGGCCGCGCGGAGTCCGCACCTGCAAAGCGGATGCCACGCACAAGCGGCTCGGTGCGGCGCTTCACCAGGTATTCCTGAAAATGCAGCGGCCCCTCGTTCGAATCGATCATCGTCGGAATGGGGTCATCGGACATCGGGAGGATACGGGATTTCACGCCCAGGGCCGTTCGAATCGAATCAGCGGCCTGGGACAAAGTCTTTCCCTCAACGAACATGGCGGTGCGATGGATGTGAGTGGCGAGGTCGCGGTCGCCCAGGTTGAACCAATCGGCGCGCCCATAGCCGGCGAGGCGTTTCAGGGCATGAAACGATTCTCCACGAATGCCCCAGCCTTTTGCGGAATCGACGACTCCCGCCAAGGTATACGTGACGATGTCGAGGTCGGGCGAAATCTTCAAGCCGTGAAGAACGATGTCGTCGCCGGTGTTGACGATGAAGGTCAACAAGCCCGGGTCCATCACCTCATAGAGACCGAGGAGCAGTTTTGAAGCGCCTACGCCGCCGGCGAGAGCAGTGATTTTGAGTTTCTTGGCTGCGGGCATAGAAGAGTCAGATGCGGGCCGCAAGGCCAGTGCTACACGCAAATCCGTCCGCGCCGGATAGGGCTGCGACCCGATCGCGGACACGAGGCGAAAGAAATTCTTCCCGGCGGACAAACTCCGGATAGAGAGCCAGGCGTTCGCGCAAAACGAAGCCGCGAGATTCGGCCTCAGCTTGCAATCGCGCGATCTGCGGCCAAGCCGCTTCGGGATTGATGAAATCTTTGGTGATGGGGGAAATGCCGCCCCAATCGTTGATGCCGGCTTCCAGCAAACGAGGGAAATCGCCGTAGCTCAAATTCGGCGGGGCTTGAACGTTCATGTGCGGGCCAAGGATCAGGCGGGCGAGAGCGATGGTGCGCAGCATGTTCTCGAGTGTTGGCTCCGGGTGTGCGGCCATGGGAATTTCCGGCTTGGCGCGAAAATTCTGAACGATGACTTCCTGGATGTGACCGTATTTTTCGTGGAGCGTTCGAATCGCAAAGAGAGAGTCGATGCGTTCTTCCATGGTCTCGCCGATGCCAATCAGAATTCCAGTGGTGAAGGCGATGGAGAGCTTCCCCGCTTCTTCTATGGTGCGCAGACGCAGCGCGGGCACTTTGTCCGGGGCCTTGGCGTGCGGCAGTCCGTCGCGCATCAGGCGCGGGCTGACGTTTTCGAGCATCAGGCCGACACTGGCGTTCGAATCTTTCAGACGTACGAGGGCGGCGCGGTCCATGACGCCGGGATTGGCGTGCGGGAGCAGGCCGGTCTTTTCCAGAACGAGTTCGCACATCGCCGCGAGATAGTCGAGCGTGCGCGTAAAACCCTGTTTCCTCAGGAATTCGCCGGCCTCGGCGAAGATCCGTTCGGGCTGATCGCCGAGGCTGAAGAGAGCTTCCTTGCAGCCCGCTTGGCGACCTTGTTCTGCAAGCGCAAGGACTTCATTCGGTGTCATGAAGTGAGCGCCGGGCTGGCCCGGATCCTTGCGAAAAGTGCAGTAGCTGCAATAGTCGCGGCAAAGGGTGGTGAGCGGGATGAATACTTTTTTTGAGAAGCTGACGATACTTCCCTTCCCGGCGGCGCGGATTTCCGTAGCTGCGGCCAGCAAGTTTGGCAACGGGTCTTGCGCAAACTGAAGGGCAGCTTCGCGGTCGACAGAGCCGCTCTCGCGCGCACGAGCGTGTGCCTCATCGACTTCAGGATTCATGGCGGGGCGAACGCGAGCGTCGTGGGGCTGAATGATCATGGTCTTCGTGGCAGAGATGGGCAGAAAGAATTTAACACAGAGGGCAAAGAGAACGCTGAGAAGAGGAGATTAGCGGAATAGATCCTCGGCGGCGGGACGGATGATACGGGCCGCCGGCTCGGACGCGGGTTTGTAGCGATAGCCACGAATCAGGACAACGGGAAAACCTCCGGACTTCTCCATTAGGAGGCCGGCGGCGGCGGCGAGCTCGTCCGCGACCGCGAGAATCGTTGCCGCCAGAAGCTTTCCGTGTCGGTCCCGCGAACCGCGCAAATCGAGGAGAACCGGCACGCCTGAAGCGCCGATGGCGACGTTCGTCAGCCCAAGGCGCCAGGGGCGGCCGAAGGTGTCACTGATTATGACGGCGATGCGTTTGCGGGTTCGTTTGCGGAGCTCGGCAGCGAGCTTTTTTGCGGATCGATCCGGATTTCGCGGGAGCAAAGCCACCACATCGTTACCGGGAACGTTCGAATGGTCGACGCCCGCGTTGGCGCAGACGAAACCGTGGTGCGTTTCGGAGATCAGCACATGATCGCTGCGGACGATGCGCCGCGACTCCCTCAAGACGACTTCGATGGCACGCGGATCTTTTTTCAGGCGCCCGGCGATCGCGAGGGCTTCCGGGGAAGGTTTTACGCTTGCAAGGAGAACGAGAGTGTCTTCCGCCTTTGAGACAATTTTCTGAGCGAAGACAAGGATGTCGCCATCTTCGAAGTGAATTGCGGCTCGAGTCGCGGCGCTGGCCACGCATTTGACAAGATCGTTGCCGGGACGAATCTCTGGAATGCCTGGAATTCGAAACAGCCGCAACTCCGGAGATGCGGCCGGGCTATCAGCGGATGAGGAGCGGGATTTAAATCGTTTCGCCATGAGCGCAGCAGAGGAATCTTACGCGACACAGCAAAACCTTTCACCTGTGAAGATACGCGAAATCAAGAAAACGGGCGGGCGCCTGATTTTCAACAAGCGCCCGCCCGGGATGATGTTCGCAAAGTAGCGAGTCTAGCCGCGGTGGGGAGGCTTGTCGTCCTTCGGTAGCTTGCGGGAGGGCTTGTCTTTCGCGGGTGCCTGCTGCTTCTGGCGTTCCTGCTGCTGCTTTTGCTCCAGCTTCTGCTGCTCCTGCACGTGTTTTTGCTCGAGTTGTTGGAGCTGCTGCTGTTGTCTCTGGTCAACTTGCTGCCTTCTGGCGTCCTCAGCATTTGTCTGCTGAGTCCTTTGCTGCTGCTGAACCTGTCTCTGGTCGATCTGCTGGGGCTGCTCCTGTTGTCTCTGGTCAACTTGCTGCCTTCTGGCGTCCTCAGCATTTCTCTGCTGAACCTTTTGTTGCTCCTGGATCTGTTTCTGCTCGACCTTCTGGCGCTCCTGATCCTGCTTCTGGCGGAGCTGTTCCTGCTGCTGCTGGTGCTTCTGGTCGAGCTGCGGGTTCACAATGGAGTTTGGATTTCCTCCGGTCGGCCTTGAGGTCGGAGGACGGTCGTTATACGACTTGTTTCGGCCATTGTTTGCGGGCAAGCTTCCCGGTGGATTCCCTTGTGGCTGCAGTCCGGCGTTATTGGAGGCCGGCGGCCTGTTCGAATTATTCTGAATATTCGTCTGTGGCTGACCCGGAGGATAGCCGTTGTTGTTCTGTGGCTGACCGGACCCGTTGGCACGGACGTTTTGCGGAGTCGCAGGTTGGGAGGGTGGTGCGATCTTGATGTTCGGGCGAGCCTGTTGCGCGTTCTCGGTCTGCATCTGCACTTGACGCATTTGAGAGACGGCCGGTGGCCGACCTCCATTGGCTTGAATGGCCTGCTGTTGCTCTACGAAGGATACAGGAGCAGGGGGCGGTGGCGTCTTAGCCACGACGGAGCGTTCCTGAAACCTCGATGGAGGCCTTGCCGCACCACCAGCGCCGGCGCCAAGTACGCTTCTTTGTTGCGGCGCGACCGTCGGCGTAGTCGGATTGACCTGCGCAGACTCAACTTCCCGGCGATCGACCCTCATCATGTTTCGCCCTACAGGCTGCGCCGACGTGAAATTCTGCTGCGATGTGGCGGTTACGCCATTAGGCGCGGTCTGATTCACATACTTGATGTTGGTGACGTTCTTGTTCACGACCACGTTGTTGTAGTAATTGTTCACAACCGTGTTATTCACCGTCGTATTGGAGACGTTCACGTTTGTTACGTAAGTGCGGCTCACGTGATAGGAAGGCACGAAGACCTCACGCGGCCCGAGCGGGAACCAGGCCACGCCGACTCCACCGCCTCCTCCGATTCCAATGCCGACGCTGAAGTGTGGTCCGCCAACCCACGCGACAAGGGCTGGGGCGTAAACCGGGCGCACGTAGGTGACACCTACGATCGCGCGAGGCGCGCATGGCACCCAACCCCAAACGCCGCCGACCGTAACCCAACGGCCGTAATGGAATGGCGCAAAACCCCAAGCAGCATCATCTACCCAGGTCCAGCCCCAGGGCGAAATCCACACCCAGTGGCCATAGCGATAAGGCGCCCAACCGACGATGGTGGTGTGGGGGAACCAAACGGTGCCGTACTCGGGTACCGGGCGCCAGCCTCCATTGTCGTCGAGGTCTTCATAACCAATGACATCGGAAGAAACGTAGCGCGAGGATTGCGAGCGATCTTCGCGGCGGTCGCGGTCACCGCACCAGTGGTCGAAGTCGTCGGCGTTATCGCCGAATCTCTGAATGTCGGCGTCGAGTTGGTCGGTCCCGGAAAACGTGCCGGTTTCCCGAGGATGCATGGCATAAGCGGAGCCCCCACCGGTGACTTCGCCTTCACCGTCGCGGACAACAACGACGGTGGCATCGCCCGCTTCGTTGACGTTGATCTTGTAGTTGCCCGGACGAAGGATCGAGAAAGCAAGGTTGGGTGTATCGATTTCGAAAGTTTCGTCCTGTTCGAGACGCCGCACGCGCACGTCAAGAGTGCCTTCGGTTAGCCGGATCTGCGCCATGCGGTCATCCAGATTCAAGAATGAAAACCCAGTGTTGTCGGAAAGGCGGATCGCCGCGGAGCCGATGTGCAGCTCGGCCCGCGCGCCGTTGTCGGTCCAAAGCTTGTCGCCCGTAGTAATCGGACGGTTGACGACCGCGGAAACCCAATCGTCGGTGCCCCCCGGATTAAACGAAACGGTGCCATTAGCGTAGCTCAGTCGTGCCACGCGGCTTGGCGGATCCTCGTCATCATCGGCTGCGGCGTGTTGCGGCACAAAAAGAGCCACCGCCAGCGACACGCTGAGGAGGCTCGCCATTTTGAGCACGTGTTTTCTCATTTCGAAATCTCTCCTGAATCACGAGAGGCGTCTCTTGCTTTCCGCCGCATTTTCTAAGGCCCTGGTACCTGATTTCTGCCCCTTTGGCACACTAGCACTTCAATGTCGCGGGGCGCCTGCCAGGCCTTTTCTGCTTGTCGAAACAGGAAACGCCTGACAAGCAGTGCGTCACTTCATCCAACACTTGGCAAGAGAGAGAGTTGCGGGCGACGCATTCCTGAGTGGTGTTGGCGACTCGCGGATCTTTGGGAAGGACCAGAACTAGAAGGAAAGAGCGGAACCGAGAGATTTTTAAATACCCAGTTAGCGAAGAAGAAAGATGTCAAAGCATCACTTCCAAACCGAAAGCGCCCGCACGGAAGAGCCGGACGGGCGCTTGATTTGGCAAAGAGATTAGTGCCGGCCGTGAGAGGCGGAGCCCCCGCCGCCGTGCGGGCTTCCGCCGCCACCGCCGCCCCGATTGCCGCCACCCCCGCCGCCGTTGCTGCGACTCGGTGCGGAGTAGGAGCGTGACGGAGCGGGATAGCTACGGCTAGGTGCGGAGTATGTCCGCGACGATGAGTAAGACTGGTTCGGAGGTGGATTGTACGACCGAGGCTGCGAGTAGCCGCGGTTCCCGTACGACGGCGCGTTGTTGTACGTCCGCTGCGGTGGCTGGTAAGAGCGGCTGTTGTTGGAAGCGCTTGGGCGGCCACCATTGTAGCTTGGTGTCGAAGGCCGCGATGTCTGGCCACTGACCGCTCCAGACTGCGAATCACCGCGTGCCCATGGAGGACGATTGCCTGGAGTCTCGCGAGATGTTTGCGCCCGTGAGTTTCCCGGCTGATTCGAGTTTCCGAAACCTGCCGGGGCGCGGCCGTGATCAGATGTATTTCCCTGCGCTGCCCAGGTGCGTGGGCCATTGCCCGCGCGCTGCGAGGCATTATTGCTCGTAGCAGCGGCTGATGTCCGGTTCGAGTTCGTCATGGACGAAGGCGGCCGGCTCTGCGACAGCTCCCGCTGCCGGGAAGTCATCCCGGAAGTGTTGGGGTTGTTGCCCGGACGGCCATTCATGGCAGACGCGTTGCGCGATGTCGCATTCGGCGTGACCGCACGCTGATTCATGGTGCTGTTCGCAGGCCCGTTGCCAACGTGGCCCGAAGGCAGGCCAGCGCTATTGAGCGTGCGTACACGCATTTGGGATGCCCCTTGCGCCGGTGCCGTGCGCGCGATCACCGTGCGATTCTGAACCGCCGCCGACGGCGTGGCGACATGCGATCTGGTGTTTACCGAGCCGAGCGAGCTGTGCTGCGTCGGCTTGATTCCGACGGAGTTGGTCACTTGCGCACCTCTCAATGAAGCTGCCGTCAGGTGCGTGGCTCCACGGTTGATGGCTTGGCCGTTCATGAAGGCGTTGCGATTGGCCGTGGTCACGGCATTCACGTTGTGCGCATTCACAAAGTTGAAGTTGCGAACGTTGGTGTTGAAAACATTCCTGTTGCGGATGAAAGTATTCCGTTCGTTGATCCTCTCAAAGAACTCGTGACGGCAGTGGAACCACGGGAAGAATGGTTCGCCAAAGCCGAGCGGGAACCAGCCAACTCCAAATCCGAATCCGCCGCCTAAGAAACCCACAAAAGCAGGCCCATAGATCGGAGCGCCAAAGACCGGGCCAGGGCACCAGCCCCACCTGCCGCCGAAATAGTTCCAGCGACCGTAGTGGTACGGCGCGAAACCCCAAGGGGAATAGTCAACCCAAGTCCAGCCCCAAGGGCCGACCCAGTTCCAATAGCCATTGCTGTAAGGAGCCCAGTCCGGCGCGACGTCGTTGGGATACCAGACATGGCCATATTGCGGCTCGTCTTGCCACGTACCGGAATCGTCGAGGTCGCTATAACCATCCATGTCGCGCGACACGTACTTCGCCGAAACGGAGTTGTCTTCTTTCAGGTCGCGGTCAGCGGCCCAGCGGTCGAGGCCGTCCGGACCGGGAGCCTTGTCAATAACGTAGTCGACGTTGTCCGTGCCAGTAAATTCCCCGCGCTCACCGGAGTGCACTTCATAGGTCTTGCCGCCGGAGGTAACTTCCCCTTCGCCGCGAATCACCGTCACGCGGGCGGAATCGCCGGTTTCATCTACATCAATGCGAAATGCCCCAGCCTGCTTCACGGTGAAAGCCAGATTCGGAGCGTCAACTTCGTAGAGGTCGCCCTCGCGCAATTCACTGACGCGGAAGTTGATGCTGCCTTCGGCGAGGCGCATCTGCGTGATGCCCTGGTCAAGGTTCAGGAAGGAGAGAGCTGTCATACTGCCGAGATGGATGGAGGCTGTGCCGGCTTGCAATTCAGCTCGAGAATCTTTGTCCGCCCAGAGCTTGTCGCCGATAGTGATCGGACGGTTTCTGGCCGCGCTACCCCAGTCACCTTCCCCGCCGGGTTGCAGGGAAACAGAACCGTCAACGTAGCTAATTCGTGCGACGCGCGTTGGGGGATCTTTTTCTTCGTCCGCTCGCGCTTTCGGCGCCACGAGACTCAGAAGACCGGTCAAACACAGCAGCAAGCTTAGCTTGCTCTTACCGGTAAAAGTTTTCATGACACACCCTCTATCCTCCGACCGGACCGCCAGCCAATTCGGTGTGGCTTGGGCAGGTGTTCCGACCGATGGGAGCGTAACACCTTATGACTCCCATTGGATAGAACACCACTATGGGAAAGAAGTTGCCCATAGGGGCGATCCCAGACCAAGTTGGGCGGACAAACCTGACTTAGCCCCATTATTTTGAGTAACTTACGGAGTATCTGTACTTTAGGACAGCGGTGCTCAACGGCACTACCTTAGTGCGGAATAGAGGGCGTGCTTCCACCGCTTATTATCGATGGTCCAGTCGACTTTGGCTTTCTTACCTCGATCCAAAATCGGGGCCCAAACCGCTCGATTTCGGTCGTTGGCTGCCACATTGAGACGATCTACCACGGTCATGCCCAAAGTCAATTCGCTGGAGGTCTCCACGTCCACATAATTTTCGCTCTGGTGCGTGACAATGGTAGGGTCCAGCGCAATGGACATCGCCACAGGGTCCGGCAACGAAATTCCATGTTCACCGGTCTGTTCGAAGTAGGCTGCTTGAGCTCGGCTGTTGCATTCAATGGCGAAGAGCGCCTGCGCTGTGCCAAAGCTCAGCACATATTTAATGTCGTCCGGGCTCAATGCGGCTCTACCGCGGCAGAGGTGCCAACCCACCAGCTCCACCGGCAGTCCGCTGCGCAGCACGATTCGAGCGGCTTCAGGGTCGCACCAGACGTTGTACTCGGCAGCCGGAGTCACGTTCCCTTCGCAGCACGGCGCGCCGCCCATGACCACGCAGCGGCTGACCTTGGCGGCAATTGCGGGATTTCGCTGCAAGGCCAACGCAACATTCGTAAGAGGCCCCAGGGTCACCAGGATGAGACCCGGATTGGATTCAATCGTGGAGACGATGGCTTCGGCGGCGGGCTGTTTTTCGGGCGTCTTGCGCGGCGGCGGGTAGCCGTGGTCTCCCAGTCCATCTCGGCCATGGAACCAGTGCGCACTCTGGTGCGGGCGATTCAGCGGTTTCTCCGCGCCCATGAAAATCGGAACGTCGGAGCCGCAAAGTTCCGCAGTGTAGAGCGCGTTGCGCGTGGCCTGCGGAATGGAAACGTTTCCGGCAACTGTTGTAATTGCCAGCACGCGCACTTGCGGGGAGCGCAGCGCCATGATTAAGGCTACAGCGTCATCGGAAGCAGTATCGGTATCAATCAGGAAGAGAGGTTTCACGCGGCGTAGGATAGCAAAGTCTGCGCGAGGCCGCGCTCAAAAACAATCGTGGTAGCTGGTTTCAAGCAGCATCTGTCGAGAGCGCAGCGCCATGATCAAGGCAACGGTGCCATCGGGAACTGTGCCCGTGTTTGGCCAATGAAAATTAAGTTCGTGATGCGGTCGGCATTGGATAGCGTTTTCCGCTTAGGGAAGCAAGGCCCCATAGACCAACTCGCGAAAAGCTCGCCGATAGAAGCCTGACTGCGGGAAGGGCATCTGAACCATCATCACCGCAAACATCTTCGCTTGCGGATCTACCCAGAAGTAAGTGCCGTAGGCACCGGCCCAAAAGTAATTGCCGACCGCGCCGGAGAGCGGGTTACGACCCACGTCGGTTCGAACAGCAAACCCGAGCCCGAAACTTTGTCCCATCTCCTGTGTCGGGGCCAAGTCTTCAAATCCGGAGCGACGGATGCCCGGTGGGAGCTGGTCCGAAGTCATCACCGCAATCGTTTTCGGTGACAAAAGGCGGACGCCATTGAGTTCGCCCCCGTTCAGGAGCATCTGGCAAAACTTCGCATAATCAGGCGCCGTCGAGAGTAGGCCACCGCCGCCGGAAAACCACTTCTGTTTCTCTTTCGTCAGATTCTCAACGCTGCTTGCGCCGGGTCGCTTGCCGGTGACGGGATCCACTTGCGGCTCGGCGACACGTGGAGCCTGCGCGGCACTCAAGTAGAAAGCGGTGTCATGCATGCCGAGGGGATTGGTGATGCGGTCTTCGACGAACCGGTCGAGCGGCATTCCGGTAACCACTTCGACGATCCGCCCCAACACGTCGGTGGACATGCCGTACTCCCACACAGTTCCGGGCTGATGAGCCAGAGGCAACTTCGACAACTTGGTCACGAACCCCGCCAACGTCTGGTTGCCATCGAACAGATCGGCCTTGTTATAGGCTTGGTGAACCAGCGAGGCGCCAAACGGACCGTAGACCAGCCCGGACGTATGTCGAAGCAAATCCTGCACCGTCATCTGTTGCTGAGGATCCTCAAGGGATAAAGACGGCTTGCCCGTGCCCGGATCAATCTTCTCGATGCCAACCTTGACGTCCTTAAACTCCGGGAGGTATTGAGACACCGGAGCGAGGAGGTCGATCTTGCCCTCCTCCGCCAGCATCATGACTGCCACGCTAGTAACGGGCTTTGTCATCGAAGCGATGCGGAAGATCGCGTCGGACTTCATGGGGATACTCTTCTCTCGGTCCTGATAGCCGAGGGCTTGGAAATAAACCAACTTGCCTTCGCGAGTCACCAGCAGCGTCGCACCAGGAATGGCCTTCTTATCAATTTCGCCTTGAAAGAACTTGTTGATGCGAGCAAGCCGTTCTGATGAGAGGCCAACATCCTCCGGGCGTTTTGACTTGGGCAGGCCTTGACCCGAGACGGAGGCTGCCCAGCAGACCAAAACGCACGTTGCGAGCAGAGTCCTCTTTCGTTTCATTTAAATTCCTCCTTCGTAGCGGGCGACGCTTTAGGATGGCGTGGTCTTTCCTGCTGCAACCGGAATTCCTCTTATAAATGCTCGGTTGGCCCCGAGCATACCTCTCTGTCGCTGTCCGATACAATGCAAGAGATACCGCCTTTGAGGTACGTCAAAGCGGAGTACGCAAATCGGCTATCGTCGATTGTGAAACGTTCGTCGATTGTGAAACGTTGACTCAAACCCCTCGAGGGGATGACGTGTTTAGTAGCCCGGCGGTCTGGCTTCTTGGGTATTAAGCGTGCTGGCCATTTCCGCCAATCTGGTAGCCCACGCCGCGAATCGTTCGAATCAGGGCGCGGTCGTATCCGGAATCCACCTTGCGGCGAAGATAATTGATGTACACGTCCACGACGTTCGTCATCGTATCGAAATTGAGTTTCCAGACCTGCTCAACAATGGCGGTGCGGGAAACGGGCTGGCCCTCGTGGCGCATCAGAAATTCAAGCAAAGCGAATTCCTTTGGGCTGAGATCGATGTTGTGGCTTCCGCGGCGCACGGTGTGACTGACACGGTCGACTTCAAGGTCTCCAATCTGGAGAATCGAGCGAGCAGGCCGGCTCCCTCTGCGGAGTACCGCGCGAATGCGCGCGGCAAGTTCGGCAAAAGCAAAAGGTTTTGCGACGTAATCGTCCGCACCAGCGTCAAGTCCGCGAACGCACTCTTCGACCATGCTGGCGCCCGTCACGATTACCACCGGCAGATCCGGCCTTTTGGAACGAATTCCGCGCAGGACATCCAGCCCCCCGGCTCCCGGCAGATTGAGATCCAGGATCACGAGATCGTAAGGCTGGTCGGAGGCCAGTTGTTGCGCCTCCGCTCCATTGGAGACCACCTGTACTGCGAATTGCTCTTGTTCCAGCCGCTGGTGCAGAAATTCTGCCAGCGGCGCATCATCTTCAGCGACAAGAATGCGCATCGGCTCACACAAACCGCGTAGATTTTTGGAAGGGGGTGAGAGCATTTTGGCTAGAGATACGTGAAGTGTCAAGACATTGCGAGCGCGTGTTACCGCAAAGAGCATTACCAATGTGCTGGTCAAATAAAGTTTGCGTGCCGGAACCGGTTATATCCCGTTCCATTGTGGGACCGAATCCGTCAATGAAACAATCTTTGAACATAGAATCTCTAGATTTCGTGCGTCGGCGACCAACCGATTGAGTTTCCCGTGCTTTCGTGCCACGAAGTTTTGTACCAGATGGTCCCCTCCGTGCACTAAGACTCAGTTCCGGATCAGTCGCCGGGCAGATCACGGTGGACAATTGAATCACACACCGACACACAGGACGCGAAGCCGCAAACCCAGGATGGCACTTGGCAACTGAACCGATCCCTTCGGCGCATTCCGTCACTCTACGAGTGCTGATCGTGGACGATGAGGCTTCCGTTCGAAAAGTCATGGCTGCGGTACTCGCACAGCTTGGCCTTCCCTGCGAAACAGCAGCTGGTGGCGAAGAAGCACTCCGCATCCTCGAAACGCACCGGATAGATGCGGTAATTTCTGACCTGCAAATGCCTGGAATGTCCGGGATGGAGCTTCTGGCGAAGGTGCGGAAGAGCTATCCCCAGATAGTCTTCCTGGTGGTTACCGGTGTAGATGACATCCGAATCGGCATTCAAGCGATGCGGCAGGGTGCGGACGACTATCTCGTCAAGCCACTACAGGTGGATGCAAATATAGTTTTAGCTAGTCTCACGCGCGCGTTGCACGTGAAGCGCTTGGAACAGGAAGTCGAAAACTACCGTCACCATCTCGAGGAAATTGTCGCTGAACAGACCCAGCAACTACGAGAGGCTCTGCGTCAGATCGAGCGCAGTTATGATCACACGCTCGAAGTACTGGGTGCGGCCATCGATTTGCGTGACAGCCCGACGGCTGGACACTCCCGGCGCGTATTTCTCTACTCCATCGAGATTGCCAAAGCGATGGGTGGGATGGAGAATCAGATGAGAAATATCGCCATGGGAGCGTGGCTGCACGACATCGGCAAACTGGCGATATCAGACACAATTCTCCTCAAACCGGGGCCTCTTACCGATGAAGAACGCGAGATCATGCAACGCCACGTACAGATCGGCTATGACCTGGTCAAAGGCATCCCGTTCCTTGCAGACGCTGCGGAAATCATCTTCGCTCATCATGAGCGTTGCGATGGCAGCGGTTATCCGAGGGGTCTAAAAACGGAGGAAATCCCCGTAGGCGCGAGAATTTTCGCGGTTGCCGATACCTTTGATGCTATGACCTCGGACCGGCCATATCGCCGGGCTCTTCCGTTCGAAACATCACGAGAAGTAATAGAACGAGGCATGGGAAAACAGTATGACTCGCAAGTAGCGACAATTTTCTTGAGTATTCCTGACGAAACTTGGAAAGTGATCCGCAGGGAAACAGTGGCTATCCAAGCCTTTGCGTTTGCGACCGCACGGGACATCCAGGCGCTAAGTAAGCCGGTTAAACCCAGGGGCTGATGGAGAGAATAAATTGGCTGGTCTGACCGTACCTGTTGAGTTGTCTTTCTGCCAGCGCGAAACGGCTACTGCAAGACCCAGGGGCCAGTTTTTTCGGTGAAGCGGCACCCGTAACGAAAGAGTGGCGGAGCCTTCGCCTCCGAGTGCATGATCTGTGCTTTGCCCACGTGCTCGTCATGCCCCGACACGATGTAAACGTCTATGGTGGAATGAACCGGGATCTCTCTATTGCAAGTACACAGAAAGCCGCTAAGACTAACGTTCTCTGTTGCCGCAGCCTCTTCAAAGTCCTTCGCTTGCGCATCCTTACCCCGAAGTTTCAGGGGCACCCGCAATCGCACGCGCACCTCGCTCCGAGGAATATGGCGGGACGTCTTGACAATCCCTTTGAGGAATAGCTTTAGGGCCTCGAAGTCCAGTGGTTTTTCGAAGTACGCTGCCGCGCCCAACTGTCTACAGTGATCCTTGGTTTGCGCACCCCCTTCGCCGCTGACGATGACTACAGGAATCGTCTGGGTCCGGCTAAACGATGTAAATGTCTGGCACAGTTCATAACCGGAATACTTCGGCATGCGCAAA
>Ga0209118_1000882_pt1 | contig 14934 bp, 16 predicted proteins | sample BlaSpr_A8_Ref_M1_FD_187988 | JGI IMG/M metagenome (GOLD analysis project Ga0209118, IMG submission 187988) | Forest soil microbial communities from Thunder Bay, Ontario, Canada - Black Spruce, Ontario site 2_A8_Ref_M1 (SPAdes) (version 2) | ecosystem: Environmental > Terrestrial > Soil > Boreal...
GGCTGGCGATTGGCGCGTCGCTCCTGCGGGCGCGCTTGACGCCTGCGGTCATCCGAGCAATCAATACGTTCAGCTGCCTGGCGATCGCCGTGCTTGGAATGCTGGCGGTCTACTCTGCCTTTTCATGAATGTGAGCGGGCGAACGCGCACGTACAGCTGGGAGGATCCGATGGCCCTGCGCGATGCCGGCGCGGGACTGAGCGGGCTCGACTACCTGAGGGCGGTTTTCGAGACTAAGCTCCCGCCGCCGCCGATCGCGGCCACCCTCGACTTCACCGGCGCGGAGGTGGAGGAAGGGAGAGCCGTGTTCGTCGGCCGGCCTGCCGAGTTCCACTACAACCCGATTGGAGTGGTGCATGGAGGCTACGCGATGACCCTTCTTGATTCGGCCATGGGGTGCGCGGTCCAATCCGTGCTCGCCGCCGGTGAGGGCTACACCAGCCTTGAAACAAGCGTCAACTTCGTACGCCCGATCACTCTCGAGACGGGCCGCGTGCGCTGTGAAGGCAAGATCCTCCATCGCGGCGGCAGGATCGCGACCGCGGAAGGGCGGCTGATCGCCGAAGACACGGGCAAGCTCCTGGCGCACGGGACCACCACCTGTCTGGTCATGAAGCGGTGACCAAAGGCCACCGCATCCACACGGTCGACGTGTTCGCGGAGAAGTCATTGGCCGGCAACCAGCTCGCGGTCGTGCTGGACGCGGCTGACATCTCAGGCGAGGACATGCAGCGAATCGCGAGGGAAATGAACATCTCCGAGACCACGTTCGTCATGCCGCCCGACGACCCGGCGCACGCCGCGCGGGTTCGCATCTTCACGCCCGCCAGCGAGCTGCCGTTCGCCGGCCATCCCACCGTGGGAACCGCGTGGATACTCGCTACCGAGGGCCTGGTGCCCGGTGGTTCGCTGGATTTTGTCCTCGAGGAGGGCGTGGGGCCGGTGAAGGTCCGCGGCGTTAAGGGTCCCGGCGGCCTCGCCTTCTGGATGACGCACCCCGAGCTCACGTACGGCCTGGTCGAACGCCGTCGCGCGCAAGCCGCCGAGGCGATCGGTCTGGCCGAAAGTGACCTCGTGCCAGAGGTTCCGGTCCAGGTCGCGAGCACGGGGAACCCATTCCTGTTCTTTGCGCTCCGCGACGGCGTGGCGGTCGATGAGGCGGTCCTCGACCGAGAGCTTCTCAGCGAGGTCTTGCAGGGGACACATTCCTTTGGCGCGTTCATCTTTGCTGCCGTCGGCGGCAACCGGCTCTACAGCCGAATGTTCTCCCTGGACATTCCCGAGGACCCGGCCACCGGCTCAGGCAGCGGCCCACTAGGCGCATTCGCCGTGAAGCACGGCCTGGTCCCCCGTGCGCCGAGAGTCACGCTGGTCAGCGAGCAGGGGACCAAGATGGGCCGGCAAAGCACGATCCACATCGAGCTCACCTACAGCGGATCTGACGAGAACCCGTCGCTGATCGAGGTCGGAGGCGCGGTCCGCCCGGTGATCACCGGAACCCTCCTGGACTACAACTAGTGGTCGTCGACAGCTTCAAGTTCCTGCCGCGAAGCTTTCGTCCGCTCTACGAAGGGCGCGGGCCCCATTCCGGCGAGGGCACGCCGGTGTGGACGCCGTTTCAGAAACGGCTGGCCGAATCGCGCATCGCGCTCCTCACCTCGGCGGGAATCTTTCTCAAGCAGTCGCAGCCGTCGTTCGACCTCGAGCACGAGCAATCGCATCCCGATTGGGGCGACCCAAGCTGGCGCGCCATTCCCGCCTCGACGCCGGATGCCGACCTCGCCGTCGCGCACCTACATATAAATGACGAGGACTTGCTCGCCGATCCCGAGATCGCGCTGCCCGCGCGCCTGCTGGCCGAGTTCGTTAGAGAAGGCGTGCTCGGTGGCGCGGTCGCCGAGCACGTCTCGGTGATGGGCTACCAGGATCGAACGCTGCGGGATTGGCAGATCAAGACGGCGCCCGAGCTGGTGGCACATCTGCTGGGCCAGGGCGCCGACGGACTCATCCTCGCCCCCGTTTGACCGGACTGCTGCGCGAACGTGCCCGTGCTGGCACGGTGGATCGAGGCGGCGGGAATCCCAACCGTGATCGTGACCATGATGCCGTCGGTGGCTGAGGAGCGGCGCGCGCCGCGCATCGTCGGCGTGGAGTTTCCGTTCGGCCACCCGTTTGGCATGCCACACGATGCGGGCATGCAGCGACGGGTCCTCGAGCTGGCGCTGCGCGTCCTGGCGGGTGCCGCCGCGTTCGGGACCCGGGTGGACCTGGACGTCGAGTGGCCGGTGCCGCTGCGAGAGGCGTACCGCTCCTGGCAGCCGAAAGAGCCGAGCCCCATCGTGAGGAAGCTGTTGGAGGCACGGCGCCAGCAGGGCGCCTGAAATTGAGACTCGAACGGTACTGACTCTGATACCTGGTCGGGGCGAGGCTTGCCGCCATGTTCACCCTGCAGCCTCGACATCGCCTCGACATCGGGCTCCGCGATTTCGCCTACGCACTGTTTGCCGGCGCCTGGGCGCGCCATCCTGAGCGGCTGAGCGCTCGACTCGAGGCCGGCTGGTCAAGCAACGGCCTGGCCTGCCGCTCCGTGCGGTCGGGCTTTCACCTGCTCCTCGGGTCGCTCGCCCTACCTCCTGGATCCGAGGTCCTGGTCTCGGCTGTGACCCACCCGGACATGGTCCGCATCCTGGAGTCGCACGGACTGGTGCCGGTGCCCGTCGATCTCGACGTGGCGACCCTTTCCCCAAGGGTGGACCTCGCCGAGCGGTTGGTGACGCCTCTCACTGTGGCGATCCTGGTGGCGCACCTCTTCGGCGGACGCGTCGCGATGGGTCCGCTGGCAGACTTCGCAAAGCAGCATCGCCTGCTGCTCTGGGAAGACTGCGCCCAGGCCTTCACCGGGCCGGCTGATACCGGCGACGAAAACGCCGACGTGTCGATGTACAGCTTCGGCGCGCTGAAGACGTGCACGGCGCTCGGCGGCGCTCTGCTCAACGTCAAGGACCCCTCGCTGCTCGCGCGGATGCGCGCAGCCCAAGGTCTCTGGCGCCCGCAGTCCGGCCGTGCCTACGCGGGGAACGTCCTGAAATTCCTGGTCTTCACGCTCATCACGCGTCCATTTCCGTACGGCCTCCTGGCGACCGCTCACCACGCACTCGGACGCGACTTCGACCGCACGATCAACAGCTCGGTCAAAGCATTCCGTCCGAGGCCTTTGCTCCCGCAGCTCGAGACAAGGCCCTCAGCCCCGCTGCTCGCGATGCTGGCCCACCGGCTGCGCACCTTCGACGAGGCGCGGCTGCGGCGCCGCGCCGCCGCCGGCGAGTGGCTCAATGGTCGACTCCCCGACAACCTGGCGCTCGCCGGTCACCGGATGGGCTCGCGCACCCACTGGCTGTTTCCAGTCATCTCGCGCGAGCCGGATCGGCTGATCCTGGCGTGCCGGCGCGCGGGTGTGGACGGCGCGCGAGGCGCATCGAGCGTGACCGTGGTACCCGCTCCGGCCGACCGGCCGGAAGCCGATCCCGCGGCGGCTCGACAAATGATGGCGGGCCTCGTATTCCTTCCCGCATATCCAGAGCTTCCTCGCCGTTCCGTCGTCCGCCTGGTGGAGGCAATCGGTGGTGCGGGGCCGGAGCCTCGGGTAACAAGGCGCGCGCGCCGCCTGTTGCAGTCATGACCGCGCTGCGCGAGGAAACGTTGGACCGCCTCGGCAACGGCAACTTCGACCTGCTGGTGATCGGTGCCGGAATCATCGGGGCTCGCATCGCCTTCGAAGCCGCCCGCGCCGGGCTGTCGGTTGCCATGGTCGATGCGGGAGACTTCGGCGGCGCTACGTCGAGCGCCTCGTCCAAGCTGATCCACGGCGGCTTCCGATACCTTCCGATGGGGGATCTGCACCTGGTGTGGGAGTCGCAACGCGAGCGTCGCGCGCTCATGGGCCGCGTCGCTCCGCACCTCGTGCGGCCGCTGCCGATGGTGCTGGCGGCATACCGGGGTGGCCCGAGAGGACCGATCACAGCGGCGGCCGGTGTGCTGGCATACGGCGCCCTGTGCGGATTCCGCGGCACGGGGGTCACGCTCGTTGGCACCCGCGCCGCGCGGCATCTCGTGCCACCGCTTCGCACCGAAGGGCTGAGCGTGTGCGGCCTGTTCGAAGAAGGCCAGACCAACGATGCTCGACTCGTCCTCGACACTGTCGCTGCGGCGGCCGGCCTGGGCGCGACGGTTCTCAACCACGCACGCGTTGTCGGGCTGGAGCATCCCCACGGGCGTCTTGCGAGAGCCTCCGTCCAGGGACGCAACGGAGAGGGCGTCGTCGAGGTGAGATTCAGGTTTGCCGTCAACGCCTCGGGCCCCTGGGTGGACGCCGTGAGGCAGCTCGAGGACGAGACCAGCCAGCCCATGGCGCGGCTGAGCAAGGGAATCCACGTTCTGCTCGAGACGCGGTCGGAATGGAGGGCCGGGGTGGTCGTCCCGGTCGAGGATGGGCGCGTCACGATGGCGCTTCCCTGGCAGGGAATGCTGATGCTGGGCACGACCGATGCGGACTACGAGGGAAAACCGGCCGATTGCTCAGTGAGTCCGACGGAGGTCGAGCAGGTCTTGTCGGAGGCGTCGCTCGCGCTGCCTCCCGACGTGGTGCGTGCCGGCGCGGTGCGCTTTTCGTTCGCCGGATTGCGCGTGCTGCCCCTGGGCGCTGACACCACCGCCAACACCCATCGCGAACACCTGGTTCAGACCGGTCGGTTCGGGATGGTGTCGATCGCCGGTGGAAAGCTCACGACCCACCGCCGGATCGCGCTCGAGGCTCTCCACCGGCTCCCGGATCCGCGGCTGGCGGGTCTAAACCTGGTCGATGTCCCACTGCCCCAGTCCAGCTCGACGCTTCAGGAGCTGGCCGACCGGGACACCGATCCAGACGTTGTGACGCACCTCGCCCGTATCTACGGGCGCGATTCGTTCACGGTGATGGGACAGCGCATGCGGCATCGCGATGCTCTGGAGCGGATCCATCCAGGCGGCCCGGATGTGTGGGCCCAGGTCTATCACGCGGTGGAGAAGGAGTGGGCGACCACCGTGGAGGACGTCCTCCGGCGCCGGACCACGGTCGCGGTGCGAGGGCTCACCTCGCCGGCCGTACGGGCGGACGTCGGTCGAGTCCTAGCGACGGCGACGAAGTCATGCCACCGGGCGCCCGCCCAGCGCCCCGGCCTGCGCCTCGTCAGGCCTCCGGTTCGAGCTTGATCGACGCTGAGTTGATGCAGTAGCGAAGACCGGTCGGCTCGGGGCCATCGTCGAAGACGTGGCCGAGGTGGCCCCCACAATTCGCGCAAGTGACCTCGGTCCGTTCCATAAAAAGGCTCCTGTCGACGTGCTCCGCGACCGGGGCATTCTCAGCCGGCGCGTAGAAGCTCGGCCAGCCGCAATGAGCGTCGAACTTGGTCTCCGACTCGAACAGCTTGGCGCCGCAGCCCGCGCACAGGTAGACGCCCGGCGTGTTGGTGTCCCAGTACTCCCCGGTGAACGGGCGCTCGGTGCCCTTCTCGCGCAGCACGTGGAACTGCTGAGGGGTCAGGTCGCGCTTCCACTCCGCTTCGGACTTCTTGGTCACGTCAGTCTTAGCCATCGCCTCTACTTTGCCACGATCTCGAAAGTCGCAAACTTAGGGTGTGCCGGCCAAGCACGTGGTGACGCGCCTCAAGCGAGAGCTGGTCATCTGGCTCGCCACCGTCGGTCGCGACGGGCATCCGCACGCGGTGCCGGTGTGGTTCTGGTGGGACGGCAAATCCTTCCTCATCTACGCGGTTCCAGGTCAGAAGGTCCGCGACATCCAGGCCAACCCGAATGTCGCGCTGCACCTGAACACCGACCCCGTCGGAGACGATGTGATCCGCGTCGACGGCACCGCGAAGATCGACTCCAGGCAGCCTCCCGCGTACAAGGTCCCGGGTTATGTGCGCAAGTACCGCGAGCAGATCAAGGGCTTCGAATGGACGCCGAAGGTCTTTTCCGACCAGTACCGATTCGCCATCCGTGTCAAGCCGACCCACTTTCACTGAGGTAAATCAAATGGCGCATCCCCTTCGCTTCGGACTGAAGAATTCCGGTCAGGACACCACCATCGCGGACCTGCGCGCCGTCTGGCGCATCGCCGACGAATCGGGCTTTGACCATGTTTGGGACTTCGACCACCTGGCCGCGATCGGCGGCGGCGGGCCGGACCGTCCCATCTACGAAGGATGGACGCTCCAGGCCGCGATGGCCGAGGCGACCAAGCGCGTGCGGATCGGCTGCCTGGTGACCGGCAACACCTATCGCAACCCCGCCTTGCTCGCCAAGGAGGCTGTGACCGTCGATCATCTTTCCGGTGGCCGGCTGGAGTTCGGCATCGGCGCCGCATGGGCCGAGATCGAGCACGAGATGTACGGTTTCGAGGGCCTCGATCACCGCGTCGGCCGCCTGAGCGAGTCGCTGCAAATCATCAAGTCGCTCTTCACAGAGGACCGCACGAACTTCGAAGGCCGCTACTACCACTTCAAGGACGCGATCGCAAACCCGAAGCCTATCCAGAGGCCGCATCCGCCCTTCTGGATCGGAGCGTCTGGCGCCAGCACCCTGCGGCTGGTGGCTCGCTACGGCGACGTCTGGAACATCGCAGGCGGGGACCCCGAGCGTGTCAAGGAGCTCACGGCGATGTTCGAAGAGGCGTGCGTGAGCGTCGGGCGCGACGTCTCGGAGATCCGCCGGTCGCTCCAGTTCGGTTGGGACGGCGAAGATCGCAACCAGCTGCTCGAGCTGTCCGCGCAGTACCTCGAGCTGGGCGTCACGGAGCAGGTCATCTACCTGCGCGGCGAACACCCGGTGGCGCTCGCCGAGAAGATCGCCGAGACGCTGCCCGACCTGCGGAAGCTCGGGCGCGCGACAATGGCGACTAACTAGGGTCCATTCAGCCCACTCATAAAGGAGGCAGCCATGGCCGACAGCGTCTACCGGGTGACCGAGCTGGTGGGGACCAGCAGCCAGTCCTGGGAGGCGGCCGCGAAGGGCGCCATCGAGACCGCGTCCAAGACTCTGCGCGACCTGCGCGTCGCCGAGGTGGTAAGGCAGGACCTGACCATCGAGGACGGCAAGGTCACGACCTACCGGATCAGGCTCAACGTCTCGTTCAAATACGACGGCGCGGCCACCACGAGCCGGAAGACGACCAAGGCGCGGCGCTAGCGCATCACGGAGCGGTGGCGGCCTGGACCTGGCAGCCGGCCGCCTTCATCTCCTCGAACGCCTGCAGGCCGGTGGCCTCGTTGACGGACGCGCAGAGGTTGACCAGGACGCGGACCTGGAAGGCGTTCTTGCGCGCGTCGAGGGCCGTCAATCGCACGCCATACTCGGTCGAGATTCCGCAGACGTCGATGTGGTCGATGCGCTCCTCCTTGAGCACGTCGAGCAGGCCGTGGCCACGGGTATCGAGGGCCTCAAACGCCGAGTAGGCGCCGTTGTGCCGGCCCTTGCTCACGACGCACTGGATGATCTTTTCCCGGACGAGGTTCGCGATAGGCGGCACGAACGCGGCGCCCGGGGTGCCGATGATGCAGTGCGGCGGCCACGTGGTCAGGAAGTCGGGTGTGTTGGAAAAGTGGTCGGTCGGGTCCTCGTGATAGTCGCGCGACGCCACGACGAACTGGTACTCCGTCTTGAAGTGCCGCATGTGCCGGGCGATCATTGCCGCCACCGGCATTCCGTTGGGCAGCGGAAGGCTGCCGCCCTGGACGAAATCGGCCTGGAGATCCACCGCCAGCAAAGCGTTCCTCATCCGTCCGCTAGCCTCCTTAGACTGGCCTCATGGCATCGGTGATAGTAGCGGTCGCGCGCACTCCTTTCGCCAAGTGACCCCACGAAGAGTCGCCCCATTCGGGTCCTGGGCTTCTCCAGTAACGGTCGACCTCCTCCTCAAAGGCACCGTGCACATGCGCAACCAGATGGTTCGTTGGGACGGCGAAGACCTGTACTGGTCGGAGCTGCGCCCGGACGAGGCCGGCCGCATCGTCGTCTGCCGGCGCGACGCAAGCGGAGCGATCTCGGACGTGACTCCACCCGGGTTCAACGCGCGCACTCGCGTGCACGAATATGGAGGCGGCCAATTCGCTGTCAGCGGCGGCACGGTGTGGTTCATCAACTTCAAAGACCAGCGCCTGTACCGGCAGGACCGCGGCGCGAATCCGCGGCCGATCACGCCGGCAGTCGACGTGCGCCATGCGGACATGGCCGTCGATGCCCGCCGCGGTCGCCTCCTCGCCGTGAGAGAGGACCACACCACGGCCGCGCTCGAGGCGGTCAACGCCCTGGTATCGCTCGACTTCAATGGCGAGCGCGACGTGATTACGGTGGCGGCGGGCAATGATTTCTACTCATCCCCGAAGCTCAGTCCAGATGGGAATCGCGTGGCCTGGATGACCTGGAACCACCCCAACATGCCCTGGGACGGCACCGAGCTCTGGGTGAGTGAGCTTGATCGTGATGGTCGTGTCACGTCGTCACGCAAGATCGCCGGAGGCGAACGCGAGTCTGTGCTTCAACCCGAGTGGTCACCGCGTGGAGAGCTGTATTTCGTGTCGGACCGCAGCGGCTGGTGGAATCTTTACCACGCGATGGGGGAGGGCGACGAGGCGCTGAGCCCGCGAGCCGCCGAGTTTGGGGCTCCGCAGTGGGGCTTCGGGATGCGTTTCTATGCCTTCAGCGGTCCGGATGAGATCGTCTGTCTCTACTCGGAGCCTGGGGGCACAAGGCTCGGGCGCATCGACGTGAACACAGGCGTCGTCGAACATGTTGAGCTCCTATACACGAGCCTCAGCAACGTTCAGGCGACCGGCCGCAAAGTCGCATTGTTCGCCGGGTCGGCAACCCTGGCCGAGCGCGTGCTCACGGTCGAGCTGGACACGGGCGCGCAAGAGGTCGTCAAGGTTTCCAACTCCGCGCACGTCGATGCCGGCAACCTGAGCATCCCGAGAGCCATCGAGTTTCCAACCGAAGGAGGCGTGACTGCGCATGCGTTCTTCTATCCACCGAAAAACCAGGCTTTCGAACCCCCTCCGAGCGAGAAACCGCCGCTGGTCGTCCACTGTCACGGCGGACCAACCGGGTCTGCCGGCCCGACCTACCCGTTCGAGTACCAGTACTGGACCAGTCGCGGGATTGCCGTCGTCGACGTCAACTACGGGGGATCGGCCGGTTATGGTCGCGCCTATCGGACGCGTCTCAACGGCAACTGGGGCGTGGTCGACGTGGACGACTGCATCAACGCCGCTACATATCTTGTCGAGCAAGGGCTGGTCGACGGGGACCGCGTGTCGATCACCGGTGGATCCGCCGGCGGATTCACGGTGTTGCTGTCACTGACCAAGCGCGATTTCTACGACACCGGGGCCAGCCATTTCGGCGTGGGCGACCTCGAGAGTTTCATCAAGGAGACGCACAAGTTCGAGTCTCACTACCTCGACACGCTCGTCGGGCCGTATCCGGAGCGAGCCGACCTCTACCGGGATCGATCCGCGGTCAACTTCGCAGACAACTTGAAGGTGCCCGTGATCCTCTTCCAGGGCCTCGAGGACAAGGTCGTGCCGCCAAGTCAAGCCGAAGAGTTCGTCGCCGTATGCCAGAGAAAGAAGCTGCCCTACACGTACGTCGCGTTCGAAGGCGAGCAGCACGGGTTCCGCCAGGACAAGAACATCCGTCGTGCGATCGAGGGCGAGATGTATTTCCTATCGCGGATCTTCGGATTTGACGTCGCCGACAAGATCGAGCCGGTCAAGATCGAGAACTCCTAGGGGCTGCGCCTCCAGGTCCCCGGGCGGCTTATCGTTTTCGCTCGGTAAGTCGGCGTGGCGGAACGGCAGACGCGTCAGCCTTAGGAGCTGGTGCCCGAAAGGGCGTGGAGGTTCAAATCCTCTCGCCGACACCTGCGCTCCCCTGGGCCTCCCCGCCCCGCGGGGAGGTCGGCACGGGCCGTGGCCCTTGCCGGGAGGGGCGGTTCAAACCTCCATCGAGGCCATGGGACACTTGTTCGGTGCGTATTTCCAGCGCGGTGGCCTAAAGTTCAGGGTTCGTGGGACAGGAAGACCCGCAAGTCGGGAGCGCGAACGGCGCACCATCGCACAAGAACGGATCCAAACCCAAGGCTTCCAGCAACGGTCATCACCACGTGGGCGGCTACCGCGTGCTGCGCGAAATCGAGACCGACAGCCTGGGCGCGGTTTACGAGGCTGAGCATCCAAGGCTGCAGCGCCGCGTAGCGGTGCGGACCATCGGTGCGAACGTCGCGCGCGATGTCAGCTTTTCGCGCCGCTTCCTCCTCGAGCTCCGGTCTTACGTCGCGCTCGAGCACGAAGCGATTCCACGCCTGTACGAGCTGGCTTACGAAGGCGAGTCTCCCTACCTCGTCACGGAGATGGTTGCCGGCCGGACGCTCGACGACGTCTTCGAGGCGGGCGAACGTTATGAGCCGCTCGGCGTGATCGAGCTGCTGCGCCCGATCGCAAGCGCGCTGGACTATGCACATTCGCGAGCGGCTGTTCATCGCGACGTCAAGCCCGCGAACATCTTGCTCGCCGACGACGGCCGGACCCTGCTCACGGGTTTCGGTCTCGGTACCGTCGCGTCCTTCAATACCGGGCCCAGCGCAGGCGGACCGGTCGCGCCCGACTACGTGGCTCCCGAGCGCCTCGTCGGGCGCGAGGTGGATGGGCGCGCCGACGTGTACTCGCTGGCCGCGGTCGTTTTCGAAGCGGTCACGGGTCGCCGCCCGTTCTCCTCCAAGAGCTGGATTGAAACATTGAGCCGGCGCCTGTACGAGCAGCCGCCCAGCGTGCGAGACATCGTGCCCGAGCTGCCGGCATCCTTCGCGTCGGTGCTGCAGCAGGCGATGGATCGCGACCCCACCCGCCGTCCGGCCACCGCCGGCGAGCTGCTCGATCGCCTCGAGGCGGCGCTCACCCTGCCCGGCGGCAACCCTGACAGCCTGCACTGGCTGCAACCTGTGATGCACCGCGGCAGCATCGGACTGAGCGCGGTGCTGGTCCTCGTGGTCGGGGCAGCCGAAGCGGCCTGGCTGCTCGAAGGGTCAGGGCTGACCCTGGTGATGCACCTGGCCCAGCGCCTCTTCGGCGCACGCTAGAGCTTCCGCCTAGGACGTTCTGCCGTCGATCATGAGCACGCTGTTGCACGCGAACAGCCGGTCGACGATGAACCCGACGTTGAGATTGGTCGGATCCTGGCCGATCGCCGACCCGATCTGCTGCACGATCTGCTGAGCCGGCACGCTCACCCCGAAGACGGTCGCGCCGACGGCCATGATCTCGACCACGCCGTTGTGCGACACCAGCAGGACTGAACCCGTCCAGCCCACTCCGTTGTAAGTCCCCTTGCCGGTCACGATCGCGCCGGCCGGCGAGTTGGGGGCGATGCTGACGCTCAGGTTGGAGAGGCCCGAAACTTGCACGGCCGCCGCAAGATCCTTGTCGGCGTAACCGCGACGGACAGCGCCGAGCTGGTCGATGTCAGAGCTGACGCAAGCTTCTACCGCGGCCACGGCGAGGAACGGTTCTTCACCGCCTGTGCCCAATCCGCTGACCCCGACCACAAAGAGCTTGTAGATGCCGGCCGGAGCGTTGACCACCGATACGACGATGGGGGAGGCTCCGCTGCCGGTGTACATCTGGCCGTCCGGCGCCTGGACCTTCAGCTGCATTGCGCTGCCGGGATAACCGAGCGACGCCTTGACCAGGCTGCCGCCCGCATAGCTATACAGGTATTGCTGCTGCTCGCCGTTGTGGATGGGAGGGCCGATGTAGTCCTGCTCCGTGCCTGGCGTCGTACCGATGTCCACCGCGGCGGAAGCAGCGAGAGCAGGGCCGAATGGATCGGCCGGGTCAGGCTGGATCGGGCCGGCAGGCCCAATGTTGCCTTGCGGGTCGGCGGTCGCCTGCTGACCGGCCGTCAGGTGAACATGGTTCTTGCCGTCGAAGTCCAGCGTGCCGTCGAAGAGCTTCACGATCATCGTGCCGTCGGCCTTGATGTAGACCTCGAACTTTGTGCCGCGGACCGAGGCCACGGCGGCCTGCCCGGCCACCTGGAACGTTGCGCCTGAAACGAGGTGCTGCACGCTCGTCAGGGTGCGCCCGACCTTCTCGGTGAGCTTTGCGTCGTGCAGCGTGCCGTTCTTGCTGAAGTGGGCAGCGTCGAGCGTGATCTGAGAGTCGCTCGCCAGCCGCGTCAGGGTCCCGTCCGGCAGTTGGATCGAGGCCCGGCCCTTCGTGTCCGTGCTCACCGAGTCGCCGGCCTGGACCTGCGCCCCGGACGAGGCGGTGTTGAACGCGCCGCTGCCACTGCGTTCCAGCGATGCGATGGGCTGATAGACCGTGAGGGTCGCCGAAACGCTCACCGCCGCCTGTGCGGAGCTGTTGAGCCAGAAGATGCCGCCGCCCACGAGCAGGATCACAAGTACCAGCACGATGAGGACTCGACGGCCGCCCCTGCCGCGAGCGGGTGTTCGGGCGGCTACTGAGGACATGTTGCCCGGGAAAGATAGCTCACGCCCCGTTCAACGGAGACGCTTAGGCGCCCTTGCTGCACGAGCTAGGTTGCGCGGTGGCCCTCGATCACCATCATGTCGTCGCCGCCGGGGCCGTTGCAGGAGTACACCCGGTCGACGATGAAGCCCGTCGGCATCGAGGTGATCGAGTTGGCGCCGAGCGAGCTCAGCCTGGACACCACCTGGGTCGTCACGTTCAACCCGCGCACGGTCACCTGGGTGATGACCGCCCCGAGGTTCGGTGTGGCGGCATAGAAGTCGATCGTCCACGAGAGCGGCACACCGCCCAGGTTCGAGTAATAGAAGATGCGGGCCGAGTTGGCGGAGGTCCCCTGCACCTGGAGCGAGATGCCGGTCGATCCCGCCTGTTGGAGAGCGTTCGCGATCTGCGAGTTGCTCAGGGTCTGGCGCACCACCCCGCTCGTGTCAACGTTGCCGGCCGCGCAGGCGGCGTCGGTCGCGAAGGACAGCGAGTACGCCTCACCCGCCGCCGGGACGTTAAGGGCAGTGACGACCGCCTTGTAGACCCCAGGCGGCCCGTTGGCGATCTTGACGACGAGAGGCGGCGCGCCCTGCCTGGAAATGACGCGGCCCGCGGGATCGGTGACATTCACCTTCATCAAGCTCCCCGGGTAGCAGAACGCGAGCGTCAGGTTGCCGCCTGGAGAGTTGTAGTCGCTCTCGGCTGTCTGGCCGTTGGTGAGGCTCTCACCGCCCGATGACTGGACGGTGCCCGAGTTGTTGCCGGCCGCCGCGGACGCGGAGCACTGAGCCGTGAGCGGGTATGGGTCCTGGGGATCGGGCTGGATCGCCTGCCGGTTGGAGAGCCGGCCGTTCGCGTCCGCGTCGATCTGCTGGCCGGCCGTCAGCGCGACCGTGGTTGCGCCGGCGACAGTCACGGTGCCGACAAACACCTTGATCAGGTTCGTGTTGTTGCTGCGGACCAGAACTTCGAACTGCGTCCCGCGGACCTGCGCGCTGACCGAGTGGCCGGCCACCTGGAAGCTCGCGCCTGAAGCGAGGTGCTCCACGGAGCTGAAGGTCCTGCCGATCCTCTGCGCCACGCCGGCCGATTGCAGGTTGCCGTTCTTCTGGAGCTGTGCCGATGTGAGCGTGACCTGCGTGTCCGGCGACATGCGGACGTACGACCCGTCGGGAAACTGGATTGCCGCATGGCCGCCGGCCCCGGTGTGCACAGTGTCGTTGGGGTTGAGCGCCTCGCCGGCGATGCCTGGATTGTTATTGACTTCCACCGGCTGGTTGATCACGACGAGCGCGGCGGGCGCGGCGATGGCGGCCTGGGCCTGCACGACGAAGAAGTAGTAGCCGCTTCCGCCGACGAGCAACACGGCCAGCACCACCACGAGCAGGCAGCCGCCGCACCCGCACCCGAAGCAGCCTCCCTTCTTGGGCACTGTCGGGGGAGCGGCTTGCTGCGGTACCGCCGGCGGTGGCTGGATGGCCATTCGCCGGGGAAGGTTAACCGCTGGTACGCCGAATCGGGTCCGTTCTGGCTATGTCGTAGAAAAGTCGACGACGAGGCGCGCCGGGTCGGTGAGCGTGAACACCCGCATGCACGCCGGCTTGCCGAGTCCGAGACCCCATGAAAGGTGGCCCTCGAAATCCTGCGTCTGGCGGGCCTCTTTCAGCACGAGATATTCGCCGTGCGTCAGGTCGGTCGATCCGCTGAATGTGCTGCCGCCGGTCGCACCCACCACGTTGACCAGGACCCCGGAGGTGCCGCTCAAGGTGATCGTCTGGCCGGAGGCGCCGCTCGCGAAAGTTGGCGTCGCCTGGCGCTTGACCGTGTAGCTCGGCACGGGCGAGTCGAGCTGGAGCACGAAGCGGTCGTAGCCGATCTGCTCGGCAACACGGGCCGTGACAGCGCCGGCCACGCCCGTCTTGCCGCCCGCGGCGTCAGCGCAGGCGAAGGCCGGCAGGTTGGTGCCGGGTGGTGCGGGCGGTGAAACCGGAGGCTGCGCGATTCGAGGCGCGGAGGCGACCGATGACGGTGAGTCGCTTGGGCTGACGGTGGCGGCGGGGGCCAGCGAGGGTCCGCAAGCTGCGACAAGCACGCTCAGGCACAGGATGCGGGCGGCTCGCATGAGCCAATTAGTATGGTCGAGGCTCCAAATAGGGGCGCCGAGGTGGCGGAACTGGCAGACGCGTCGGTCTCAAAAACCGATGTCCGCAAGGACGTTCGGGTTCGACTCCCGATCTCGGCACCAAGAAACTCATCGGCCCAAAGAACCGGCGCGAAGCGCCGTTCACCTCCCCACGCCGTGGGGAGGTCGGCCCAAGCGGGAAAGAACCGGCGCGAAGCGCCGTTCACCTCCCCACCACGTGGG
>Ga0209118_1000883_pt1 | contig 14928 bp, 23 predicted proteins | sample BlaSpr_A8_Ref_M1_FD_187988 | JGI IMG/M metagenome (GOLD analysis project Ga0209118, IMG submission 187988) | Forest soil microbial communities from Thunder Bay, Ontario, Canada - Black Spruce, Ontario site 2_A8_Ref_M1 (SPAdes) (version 2) | ecosystem: Environmental > Terrestrial > Soil > Boreal...
TTGGTTCCTCCCTCGCACATTCGTTTGCCTACCCGTTCTCGTCTGGAGAGCGCCCGCATACTACTAATGAGCGGTTTGCGAGAAGCATTGGCAGCCTTGGATGAAACAGGCAGAATCAGGCGAGGCAGCCCATAATTCACTCGGGCGAGTAGGCTTAGCGAATGTTGATGGTCGCGAGCGAGGTACGAAGGTCAGCAAACCGCTGCGGGTGGCAAGCTCTCCTTTTAGCAAGAGCGAATCGCCGGAGTGGGCCGAATGTTGACATTGTTTCTAGCTCACCAGAGCGACGACACTAAGCGCTGCGGCTCCAATGGCCTTTCAGGAGGACACGCATCCGCCAACGTCTTTCTCCCGTTTCATCTTTCGCTCTCGCCAAGCCAGCAGCTCCGCCTCGTAGCGTTGGAGCACCTCCTCATATAGGTCGAGTATACACGGGTTGCATCCGCCCCCGCAGCAGTCGTCCTTGCTGGGCCGCACCGGTTGATCCGGGGGCGGATCGTCGTCGGGCAAGATGTCAGGCATGGGGAGGACTCGCAGGTCGCATCGTTGCACCACGCTATTATGCGATGGCGGCTTCCTAAATGTACTGAGCTCGAAGGACGCTGGAGTTCGGTCCACGCTATTGCGAGCCAGCGTAAGGAAGCAAGAAGCGACGGCTCTGCCGGGCTTCAGCATTTCCATCGCGTCACTCTGCTTACGAATCGGCGCATTGATCTATGGACGGTTTCCCACCCGTGCGTGCGTTGGGATTGCTACGCTGGTTCCCGAAGATAATATAAGGACGGCTTGTCAGCAACTCCGCTACGAGCACTGGTTGGTCAGGGCAACACGTGATTGGAAGGTAGCGCGACTGTCGGCTTTCGGTGAAGTTTCGCCTCCCGCTCGACTGTCTGCAAATCCAACTGGGTTTGTCCCAACTGGGTTTGTCGCGCCCCGATATCGTATTTGCAAGTGCAGCTACGAATTGGCGGGGCAAGCGTACTACGTTTTCTACGCAGGCCCCGACTCATGAACCCAAAGAATTGCATTGGTCGTCATTCGCCACAACGCTCCTTCCGATTCGCCGCCACACGCTCTTGATGACGGGGCCACCGCAGGTCGCGATCAACGAGGTACTTGATGTAAGTGCACTGATCCGTCTTCCCGACGACACCTCTTGCAGAGATTCCCAGGCTGGCAAATTGCAGAATGGGCTTCAGTTGACTGTACCCAGCCGACCATCTCTATGTGTTGTCAGGCTCGCGTTGTCGGTTGCGCCTGTAAGCCGCATCAGAGCATGAACAGGCGATAACCGCCGTAGACGATTAGCGCTGCGAGCGAGCCCAGAACCAGCCGCTCGATAACAAACGTGACGACCGGGCCGAAGTGGCGGCGGTGCGCCACGTGTTTGTTCGCAATGGTATTCACGGCGTTTCCTTTTCAGTCTCTAATGTCTGTGAGATTTGAGGGCGTAGGGTGCGCGCCGCGTCTAACCGTTTTGCCACGGAAACCCTACTGCATCTTTTCCATTTTTCACGGGGAAACCGGCATACCGTTCATCGTCATGCCCCATGGGACAGGTTGTTCCTGCACTTGCAACCTCGCGCCCTCGTGACGCGACGTGGTCTGGCAGGCCGTGAGCAACAGGCCGACTATCAGGCTGGTAAGAATTCGTTTCATGGCATCCTCATATAAGGTGATTGGTCGCGACGGCTTTTTTCCGCATCCTTTGCTGCTAAACGGGCGACTTGGCGTCCCATTCACTGTTGTACCGAATGTCCCGTCACACAGCGCTCCATCGCTTCGTGCGACGCTTTGATTGGCCTCATGGTAGCGCCCTCTTAGGGACTATTGGAGAGTCGGCGCAATGCGGAAGCTGACTGCTCCTGTACTTAAGCGTAGGCGGATAGACCCGACAGATCGGCGACACATTCGCAATTTCGCGCAAGATCTGTATGCGCTCCTTCGAGCGGCGAAACACGAGAGCGGCGGATCCAGAGCACTGCCTATCATCGCTCGAGGTACGCCACTACGAGCCTGGGCAAGAGTGGACGACTCCCTCGCAGCGGAAGCCTCCGAAGGGCACGACAGCGGCACTGGATCCCCTACGGAGCCTCACGCGCTTCAACGACGAAGCCCGGCATAGCCCCGTTCATGATCTAAGCCGAAAGACTTAGTTCGAATGGCCGATTCCAGTTAACGTCCCGAACCGTATAGTTCCTTGCAAGATCAAATGAAGCAAAAAATCCCAAGGAATTCCTAAACCAAAGTCCGCTGTTCGGTTACGTCCGGTTCATGTCGACAATTGAATCCGTCGTGACCGTAGCTGGATGCAGCTGGCGGGAGACTCATTTCTTGCTCAGCCAGGTCGGTACGGAGAGGATTCCGCTGTGCATACCCCGAGGAGGGCCCTGCGAACTCCGCTTGAATTTCCTCGGGTGTGCTATACGAGGATACGTAAAAGCACGACAATCCTTGCCGACACAAGTAGCAACCCGCGATCCACAACGCAGCCAATTCGTCATCCTCCATTTGAAAAAATCCCGGCATGAGTGAATTAACGACGCGTCCAGAGGCGGCTCGTCTCGGCGATGGCGCCGCGCTCGACGAGCTTTGCGCGGTCATGTATCGCGAGCTTCGCGACCTCGCCCGTAGCAGGCTCAGGCGCAGCGAGAAGATCACCCTTCTGGACACGACCTCGCTGGTGCACGAATCTTCTCTGCGGCTGTGCAAGCTGGGCCGGCTTAACGTGGCAGACCGCTCCCAATTCCTCGCCTACGCCGCACGGGTCATGCGTTCCACAATCGTGGACTTCGTGCGGCAGCGGCGGGCGGAGCGGCGCGGGGGAGACGAGCTGCACGTTACGCTCAATACTGATATTGCGGAGTCCATCGATGGCGACCAAGTCATTCGCATCAACGACACCGGAGATCGCGGAATGTCTGAACGTGACTGAGCGCACGGTGAGACGCGATTGGGAGAAGGCACGGATGCTTCTGCAACTGGCGCTCCAGTAGCAGCGCCCAAATGTTCCCACCGGCTGTCGGGCGTCGTTGAGTAGCCGATGTCCGGTTCTACCGCTAAACAAGCCACGTCACCCGCGCTTCCGCCGGCAAGTCCAACATTTCGTCCAACAATAGAGCAAGCGTTTGCCAGTCTTGTTCGTTGAATTTCATGCCGGCTCCGCGGTTGCCACAACTAGGCGTCTGCAAGCCCGGGTTCCCACTTCCGAATCAACTACAGTATCATGGGCCCTATTCTCGATGGTAGCGCGCCATGTCTGAACCGCTCGCTGTATGGCATTCCGAGCATGTCAATTTCGCTCGACTTCTCGACCTTCTCGAAACGCAGGTGGCCGCCTTTCATCGGGGAGTGCGCCCAAACTACGATCTGATGGTCGATATCGTCTACTACTTGCGGAGTTTTGCCGATCGCTTTCACCATCCCCGGGAGGATGTAGCGTTCGCCCGACTCATCGAGCGAGAACCCGATATGCAAGTGGTGATAAACCGGCTGCTACAAGAGCATCGTGTGATTGCCACTGCCGGCGATGAGTTCTTCAATCGCCTTAATGAAGTCGCTGAAGATGTTGTGACCCCGCGCGCAGCTTTGGAGGCGGCAGCTGCCACTTATCTTGTATATTATCGCCATCATCTTGCCACCGAGGAGCGTGAGATCATGCCGCGCGCTGCCCAGCTGCTCACAGAGGAGGACTGGGCGGCGGTCGCAGCCACCGTTCCGGTTGGTCCCGATCCGCTTTTCGGGGACGACGTTGAAGCCCGCTTCCGGGAACTACGCAGGCAGATCGCAATTGAGGTGCGGGCGTCGCGACACGACTAACGGCTATTGCTTGCGGCCACAGTGCCGGCCGAAACGCTCCTACCGCAGCGGAGAAAACCCATATCCCGTTACCTGTACGAACGGGAACGGATGACCCTGACTTGTTCTTCTTCGGCCGAAGACGTGACTGAAAGCGTATCTATACAGGTGTGGACACGACGCGGCGCGCTGACCTGACGGCGCAGTTTAGACGAGACGAAGCAAATACCACCATCCAGGCAGGGTCAGAAACGATAATGGAATGCCCACCCCTATCATCAGGGTGGACAGCGCTGGATTGAGGCGGTGTTGCATCGCCACGATGGCGCCCCCGATCATTGGCGCCATCGCCGCCTCGAAGAGTGTGATTCGTATGACCTGTCCCGTGGCCCCATTACGCCGCCATAGACCAATGTCAGCATAAGCGGCGCCAGCAAGAGCTTGAATCCAGGCCCTACACAGCGCCGACTTGTTGCCTTCAAACGCTTCGAGTTTGAGCTGAATTCCCACCGAAACCAGCGCAAGCGGAGCAAGGGTTGCGTTGAGTCGTTGCAGGGTTAGCTCGAGCCACGCTGGATAGTCCATCGGGATTAACGCCAGGGCGAGCACGAGCGCGAGGAAAGGTGGAAACGAGGCGACCTTCTTGAAGAGCGTTTTGGCATCTGGTCGCCCGTCCGAATATAAGCCCGCCACAACAATCCCGACGGTAGCAGGCGTGAGGTAGCTGGCAAGCTGATCGATTAGGATCCCAGTTTGCCATGCCTTCCTTGCCGTAGAAGGTCTCGATCATGGGGAGGCCGACAAACGAGGCATTGCCGAGTCCGCCGGTCAGCATTAGAGCTCCCGTGGTGGAACGCGTCAGGCGGCTAGGCGACCGACCCCCAAAAGAACAGTACGCCCAGCGCGAACAGCAACCACGCCAATCGCGACGACGAAGATCAAGTCGAATTGACGCGCGTCCCGTGAATGTGCAGGAGGGTGAGCGCCGGCAACGCAATGTGAATAATGAAGCCGTTGAGCGTGACATGGGCGTCCTCAGGCAACTTCCCTGACTGACGCAAGAGCACCCCGGCACCGAAGCATAGGATCAGCTAGACCAGATACTCACGAGCATTGGCTCTGTTGGTTGGATGAACACTCCCACATGAACACTCCCACGCGCCCATTTCCATACGGCTCGGCAGTCGATCCATCTGCGCCTCACTTGGCATCAGGCTCACGCAGCATCTCCTGCCTGGTGCTCACCCACCACAATGCGCAATACGCATTGAAGTCGCGTTACCTCTCATCGCGACTTCAATGCCGCGTCAAGACGAAATCTGCAAAACGAGCTGCGCCGCCCTAACCGATGGTGGCTACTGGAGTACGCAGCGACCGCGGCCGCGGATGGACGGAGTCAGGGTGCGGGTCACGCGGAGGCAGAGGTTGGGGATTGATGGATAGCTCTGACGCCGTTTGGCCGGTGACTTTACCGGGAACGATGCCGGCGGCAAACGCGCAGGTGGAGCAAATCCCCAACGCAACAACGATAGAACCCTTCAGTATTGAATTCACTTCGATCCCCTTGTGTAAGCTCTTCCGATGGATGGCGGTAACTGCGGCTATCTGACCGCGGCAACTGCTGTTGAGGAAGTCCTCATCCTGGAAAACGGAAATTGGTGTCAAATCCGGACATGCTGCGAATAAGGCAGTCTGGCTGGACGACAGCGGTTCGTGTGCCGCTCTGCTCTACTTTGAAAATGCTGGTCGGCCCAGTCCGGAAGCGTCGAGCCTTCCGCGAAATCTGTCTTCAGTAGAACTGTAACCATTTAATACCCGCGTCCTATGGACGCGGGTATTGCCTAACTGGCTTTGTTCGCGTCGCCGGAAAGCGGTAGTCCAATCGTGCATTTGCCATTCGATTCAGTTCTTAGATGTGGATCGTGGCCCCTGGACAGGAGGCCCGCCCTCACGGCTGCGGCTCAACGTCTGAATCATGCTTTCCAAAAAAGCGAAGAAGACATCGACGGAGTATCCGACGAGAAAAGAAATCGCCAGTGGCGACACGGACGCGCTCTGCCCAAAGTTGAATAGACCGACTACCGCACCGGCGATCGCCGCGCTGATAAAGCGAGAGCTATGCGCCTCCGAAACGGTCAGGACTTTTGTTTTGAGATCGCTTTCGAATCGGCGCAACAGGTACGCGCAGGCACCGAGTAGCGCATAGAGAACAGGGAGAACGCCGGTAGCAATTGCTCCAGAAAAAAAGGTTGCAACTTGTTCGGTGCTCTGCGCGTAGTAGCGGACCTTCTGGTAGACGCAGACTCTTTCCGTAGCTGCCCGTGCCAGATTGGGTAACCCAGGGGGCAACTCGAGCAATTCCGTGAGCTTTTCATCTTTCTCCTTTCCGCGCAGATAGCCAAATGAGTCGTGCTCTTCCTGCTTTGAACCTAATGAGATATAGCGAAAGATTCGATTGATTTGCCGCGCCGCGCCGTACATATCTCGGATAGCCATCGCAAACAGTTGCAGATCCTGGATGACGTCTTTCTTGTTGACCCCGACTGGTGGTTCGCTGGGATTTAACGTCACCTTAGACGGCGCAGCTGCTGGCTGGCCCGTGCTCGGCTTATCGCTTGGCGGCCCCGCGGTGCGTTCGGTCGTGGCAGTGGCCTTGGAATCCTGGATAAATTCAATCGGAAGGGCTCTTTTCTGACACACAAGCTCATTAGGCGATGGTGCGGGCCCCAACTCATCAGTTAGCTTCACAGCCAAAGGGTTCGCGGTAGTGAGGCTGTTACGAATTGTTTCCGAATATGATGAAGTTAGGAAGGCGCCCGCAGAATAGATGATGACGGGCACGGCCAACACGATAGCTATGTTTCGATACCAGTTGATCGCCCGGCGAGCTCGTTTGCCTTCCGCCGAGTACCGGAGACTCTCCGCGGTAACGGGCGCATCTCCCAATTTCTCCGACAGAGTCGCTACCGCTTGCAGCAGATTGACACCAGCATCCTCTGCCCAGCCCGTGGTCGCGGCACGTTGCGCCTCCAGAACGCTTCGGTATACGGTGTCATCTAGTTGTTTGCCACTCTCGACCGCGTAGCTCAGCAGCAACTCTGCATCTGCGAGCTGCTTGTTTAAGAATTTCTCGGACAAATGGGCCGCCGCGCCAGGCTCGGCTGCGGTTCTGCCGTTTTCAACAAGCGGGGGGTGCTGCCATAGTTACCTCCCTGACTTAAAATATTAGTTCTGCCGCCCATCGCTCGGTCTCGCCCTCTGAAACCACCAGATGCGCTTAAGGGCGGATGCAAGTTGGAGTTCTCATGAAGCTATCGCCCATCTGGATTGCCGCCTTTTTCACCCTTGCACCCTGTCCGCTCCGTGCCCTGGCGGCAAGGGACGAGATCCAAGTCGTGCTACCGGGGGTGGAAGCCAAATTCAGCCTCCCGCAACTCCTGTCCAAGCTCAAGAAGGTCAGCGTCACGATCGACGATCCCGAGTACAAGAGGAGCAAGACCTTCGAGGGCTTCCTTCTCGCCGATCTGCTCAAGGAAGCCGGTCTCTCGGATACCTCCCCTGGCGATGAAGTCGTATTTACTGCGAAGGACGGATATTCGCCTAACACATCGTTTGACATGATTCGCGCGCATCGCGCAATTGTGGCTTTCAGAGAGAAAGGGAAATCCTCTTTCGAGAAGCTGGCGCAAGGCAAAGCGATGGTCTCGCCGGCCCCATATTACCTGGTCTGGGAGGAGGGCTCGAAGCTAGCGGACAAGGTCCCCTGGCCCTACCAACTCGTGAAGATCGAGGTCGTCAATTTCAAGGTAAAATTCGGGAAACTCTACCCTGACGGCGTGGCGACTGATTCTTCAGTCATGAAGGGATTCCTGACATTCAAGAACCAATGTGTCCGCTGTCACTCCATCAATCTCCAGGGCGGTGACGTCGGCCCTGAGCTCAATGCACCGCTGAATGTTACGGAATACTGGCCGATCGACACGTTAAAGCGCTTCATCCGCGACGCCCCGAGCTTTCGGTACAAATCGAAGACGCCTCCGTTCCCGCAGCTCGACGAGCAGCAAGTGGACCACGTGATCGAATACTTGAAGCACATGAAGGAACTAAAGATCCGGACGCCGTAATCCAAGTCAAAGTTCTGCGCCTGCTCGTCTATTCAGAAATTTGCGACAGAACCGAATCGAGTAGTGCCATGCCTTCCACTGTAGCGAAAGGCAGCATTTGACCCACTCCGGCCATTCGCGCTCGCCAGAAGCGGTATTGGAAGCACTCGAAAGCGGACCCCGGCTAAACTCTGCACCTACCGTGGTGCCTGCGGCCCGGCAGCAACCTCCGGTTCGTCTATTGTCGTAGCTTCGGCGCGAGGATTCATTCGCCTTCAGACGGATGACCGCTTCGGGGCAAATTGGAGAAAGGTTTTGGCCGGAAGCGCCCGTCGACCCGAAGCAGCGGTGCACCTACGCAAAGCTCCTACGCAAACGTTACCCGCTTGAGCTAACAGACGGAATGAATTCAAGAGGCGCGGGTGAGCGATGGCTACCGCGCCTCATGGCGCGCCTGGCCCCATCGACGCCTCGCCGCGTCCGAGCTTGTCGGGAAACTCTTGTCCCCTTGGGATGAAGTCCAGCGAAACCGAATTGATGCAATAGCGCTGATGGGATGGTGGGGGACCATCCGGGAAAACATGGCCTTGGTGGCTGCCGCATCGCCCACAACGGATCTCAGTTCGCACCATGCCGTAGCTGTTATCGCTCACGATGGTCAGATGGCTTTCAGCGAATGGCGCCGTGAAGCTGGGCCAGCCGGTGCCGCTCTCGAATTTTTCGGCGGCGGCGAACAGAGGAAGCCCGCACAGTTTGCAGCAGTAAGTGCCGGCCCGCTTGTTGTCGAGTAGCACACCGCAAAACGGTGCTTCAGTGCCATGATTCAACAGTACGTCGCGCTCTTCCCGTGTGAGTGCCGCCTCGAGCGTCCGCCGCTGTTTGGTGGAGGGCGGGGTAAGGTCAAATCCAGAAGCATTATTGCGGGTATTGGTGTCGGTCGAGGACATTGGGTCAAGCTCCTGTCAGGTCAGCAGAATATTGGATATTGGCGCGTGCATCGCTCCTGCGACATCGATGCTTGCACCCGAAATTCGACCCGCATATCACCTAAACGCGCCTCTATCGGCCACCCTGTTTGCATTGGAAGGGCAGTCCGCACCGGAGACTACTTGCCTGTGTACAGATCGGGAAACTGCGCGCGCAAGTGCGCAACCTTCGGCAGGTCATTGATGGCGATATACGGCTCGCTAGGATGCAACGCGGCGTAATTCTGATGGTAAGGCTCGGCGTCATAGAACGCCGGCAGGGTGACGACCTCGGTCACAATCGGGCGCGCAAACACCTTTGCACCGTTCAGTTGCGCGATATAAGCCTGCGCGACGCGCTTCTGTTCATCGCTCGTGGTGAAAATGGCCGATCGGTATTGCGTGCCCGTGTCCGGCCCCTGCCGGTTGAGTTGCGTCGGATCATGAGCGACCGAGAAGTAGACCTTCAATAGCTGACCGTAGGAAACCTGTGCCGGATCATAGGTCACCTTGACCGATTCAGCATGGCCCGTAGTACCGCTGCTCACCATGCCGTAGTCGGGGAATTTCGCAGCGCCGCCGGCGTATCCAGAGACGGCGCCGGAGACCCCCTTTACGTGCCTGAACACCGCCTCGACGCCCCAGAAGCAGCCGCCGGCAAACACCGCCGTCTGCGGGGCCTCGGAGGCTTTCGCCGGAACGTCCGTGGCGGGCGCCGGCAGCGCAACTGCGCTGTCAGCCGCGCCGCAGGCATAGATGACCGTCATAAGACCCAGGGCCAAAAACGCCGACGCCGAGCGATGAAATGATTGCAACATGGTGAATCTCCTTGGGGGACATAGTCGGGAAACGCGGTCTCATCGGTTAGTCGACGAAATGCTCGAAAGCTTTCAGTTTCTCCGCAAATACGCGGAAAAGCACTGCTCGTCAAAGCGCAACTGTGAGAAAGTAAGCCCAGGGCCCACCGCTCCGCCGAGGCAGCGCTCGGTGCCCGTGAGGTGGCAAAGCGAACTTGCGACTCGCTAGCTGATTCCGATTCGGCGATCCGTCGATTCATCCCTAGCCGACTCACGCGGCAGCCGCCGCATACGTTACGACCGTTCGCCAAACCGTCGCGGAAGAGCGCGGCGATCGCGCGCATCGCTACAGCCTCTTCGGGACCGTCCACCTCCAGCCGGGCCACGGTTCCGACCGACGCCGACAGCAGCATCACAGCGACGATGCCGCGGGCGCTCGCGCGGCGGCCCTTGAATACAATCGATACGTTGCAACGTAAGCGCGAGGCAATCGTGACCATCTTCGCGCGGGCGTGCAAGCCGAGTCGCGCCCGATCGAGCGCGCGTCGGCTCCATTCGTGTGTTAGCCCGCGCCCATCAGAGGGTCTTGATCAAGCCGCCATCAATGACAAAGTCCGAGCCGGTCACATTGCCGGCGCGATCACTCGCGAGCAGGAGAACGAGATCGGCGACTTCGTCCGGCCGCGTGAAGCGCCCCGTGGCGAAGCCGCCCTGAGACTCGATGATCTGTCTTCGGGCGGTGTCGGCACCGACACCGCGAGCCTTCGCCACGGTAGCAGCGACGCCTTCCGGGCCAAGCCACAGTGAGGTCTCGACGGGGCCGGGACTGACCGTATTTATCCGTATTCCCTGCGGACCCATCTCCTTGGACAGCGCCTTCGAAAAGTTCGTGAGGGCGGCCTTCGCCGCACTGTAGTCGATGACCGCGGGATCCGGAAGAAACGAGTTTACTGAGCTGATGGTGACGATGCTACCCCTGCCGCGCTTCAACATCAGAGGTAACGCCGCGCGAGTCGTTCGCACCGCGGCCAGCAGGTTCACGTTCAGCGACGCCCACCATTCGTCGTCGGTCACGCTCAAGAAGCCACCGAGCCGCAGCGCGACCGCGCCAACATTATTGACCAGGATGTCGAGCGCACCGTACTCACCGGTTCGTGCCACCAGCTTCTGCGGGCCGTCCGGAGTAGATAGATCAACGGCCAGCGGGTGAACCATACCACTTTCGGCGAGTGCGCCAAGCTCACCGCCGATGTCACGCGCACCGGCGATGACACGCACACCTTCAGCCACCAAAGCCCTCGTTATCGCCAGGCCAATGCCCTTGCTGGCACCCGTGACCACAGCGACCTTGCCCTGTAACCTAAGATCCACGATTGTCCCTTCTCTTCCAGCATCTATCGCGTGTTCGGCGCGCCACGGTCTTCCAACACGCGGGTGCTAACCTTCCATTAAACCGAAATCCTTCGGGTGTACTTTCCGAGGCTTTCTGCTGCTAAAGGCGACGATGATCAAAGCCGCGTTCTACGGCGTAAGCGGGGAATCGGTGGCAGGGTTGCGAACGCTTTTGGAAGACGTCATCTGGATTATCCTCTTCAAAAATTGAATTTGCATAATCGCTATTTCGGCGCGGATCGTTGCTGGATTTGATGTATACCGTGTCAATCGGGCCAAGCCAGTGATGTAAACGACGGCCGGATGGGCTCCTGTTTCCGCAAACTGAACCACGCCGGCCGGTTCGCTGTAGAAGCTTCCCGCTGGCGGCGCTTTCACGGTCGTTTCATCTGCGCCGAGGCCATAGCCAAAATACCAGACACCCAAAATTACGACCGCCGGCCGATTGTCCTAATGCCTGTGGGCCGCGATTTTTGTGTTTGCGGGATTGCTCAACCGGATGATGTAGAGCCCGGGTTTGGTTGGGTCGCCCGCCAAAACCGTCGTACGGATACTGGCGACGCCCGGGGTTCCCGCGCCGGAATCGTGCGGCAACGTTGCGCCGATCTCATCCGGCGTCACTCGAATCTGCGGCGATAGGGGAGGCGCCGCGTATGCCACGCCAAATAGAAGAAATAGCGATGCCGTTGCGGCGAGGTGCGATCTCATTTGGCAAGGAATCCCATGACGAGATCCATGGTGGCTTGCGGGTTCTCGTCCATTATCCAATGCCCCGAGTGGGGGACAATTCCCATCTCCACGTTCGTGGCAACAAAGCGAATCTCGTCTGCCATCGCTGCGCCGAAGGATTTCTCACCGCCGATGGCCAGCACCGGCATACTCAGTTTGCCGCCCTTGGCAAGCAGGGCCTTGTTGTCGATCGCGTCCTGGCCGAACGCGCCGAACTGCTCGAACGCGTCGTGCATGGCGTGGGGCCGCGCGTAAAGCCTGGCGTAGTGCTGGCGAGTCTGTTCGTCGATAGTCTTGGGGTCCGCCGACAGCTCGTTATAAAAGCGGTCGAGATAGATGCGCTCGCGCCCCTTAACCAGTCGCTCTACATCGGGTCCACGGAAATTGAAATGCCACAGCTGCGGGCTGCGGATGATGTTCTCCCAATCGCCAATCCCGGGCAGCGGCGCGTCGATGATGACCCAGCGGGTGACGCGCGTGGGGTATTCCGCTGCCAACGCGTAGCCTACCATGTTGCCGATGTCGTGGGTCACGAGGTCGGCCGTCTGGATTTGCAGAGCGTCCAGCACACCGGCAATATCGTCACCTTGGTGTTTCTTGTCGTAGCCCGTCTCCGGATGTGCCGAGAGTCCCATCCCACGCAGATCGGGCACGATCACGGTATGATCTTGCATGAGCTTCGCTGCGAGCGCTGCCCACATGTCGCCAGTGTCACCAAAGCCGTGCAGCAGGACGACGGCTGGCCCTTGGCCGCCCACGCGGACATAGAGGCTAGTCCCGTTCGTCGGCACCATTTGCGTGTGAAAGCTGCCGGGGAACGGTTCAACGCGTGCTATGGCCGATGTGGCCATAAAAATCGCAACCAGTGCCGCCAAAGTTCGAAACATGAAACCTCCTCGAAATTTACCGTGCTAACGCAACTCTCTCGACGATTGAATTTTAGCCTTCCAGTTGCAGTTGGGTAGACGACAATTGCACACCTTTATTTTCGGAAAAACCGAACAATGCTGAAACTGGAATCAGCCGTCGCTTTCCTGGCGGTAGCGGAAGCTGGATCAATCAGCGAGGCCGCACGCCGTTTGGCCCTTTCCAAATCGGTTGTCAGTGAAAGATTGACCGAGTTGGAGCGCGCTCTTGGCGCAAAACTTGTGCACCGTACGACACGCAGGTTGTCGATAACGGAAGACGGCAGCTTGTTCTATGAGCGCGCAAAGCGCATGGTTCGGGACGTCGACGATGCGGCCTCGGAAATCGCGGAGCGTCGCGGCGCCTTGGTGGGACCACTGCGCATTTCCGCCCCCGTCAGTTTCGGCAGTCTGCATCTCGGACCGGCGCTGTATGGATTTCTTGCGAAGAATACGAAAATCGAACTTACGCTCGATCTCGACGACCGATTCGTCAGTATAGAGGCCGATGGTTACGATGCCGTCGTGCGGCATGGCCCGGTCGAGGACAAGCGTGTCATCGTGAAGCGCCTCGCCGGCAGCAAACGTTTGCTGGTCGCATCACCGGATTATCTCAAGCGCTTCGGGAAACCGAAATCGCTCCTTGACCTGGAGCAGCACAAAGCCATCATCTACAGCAATCGTGGCGCGGCGGACTGGCGATTCCGGATATCCCGGCAGGTCTCGACAGTGCGTCCGAATACCGTGATGCGCGTCAACAATGGGTTGTTGATGCGTGATGCAGCCATTGCCGGACTGGGCGTCGCGCTACTGCCGACTTTCTTTCTACAGAGCGCGCTCAAGGAGCGAAAGCTGACAGTGATCGATATCGGGGCGGAAACGGAGGGCGCGACGATCTACATCGCTTATCCGGAACACCGGCGTGCATCCGCGAAAATTCGCGCGCTGACGGAATGGCTCCAGAAAGCGTTCGGTGATCCGCCATATTGGGACACCGCAATTTGACGGGCGAAGAATTGAGGGCGGCGCTCGTTTTGAATGGGGCTCCTCTCGGGCGGCAGCATTCTGGCGCGCGGTTCGATAGCGGCCGGTTGTACGACGTTAGTTAGAGGCCCGCCATCGAGAAATTTCCGCGCCGCAGATGAACGGCCGCTCCTGGGCCGATCGGTGCCACCGGCCCTGTCGCCCGAAAGCAGCCGTAACAGCAGCCGTTAACCACGTTGCGGCGAGTTCGGCGTGCGGCCGCTACGGCCGATGAGCCTCCACTTCTAGCGACTTCCTCGACCGTCTCTTCCTGGACCGAAATCGACCAGCCAACATGAAGCGGTTGGATCGTTCCAGGTAGGTGGCCATCGGCAAAAGCTCATCCAACCCAGTCGTTCACGCCGTCGGGGCTAGTTGCGGTCGAGGGGCCAAGATGAGCGGGCTCAAAAGTTTGGGCTTAGGGTTGGAATCTGCAAGAATGTCGGATCCGATCCCCGGCGGATGTGAGCTTTTGCTCTCGCCGCGTGGTCAATGTCGCGGAATTTTGTGGGCTGGTGCAGCAATGTCCCTCCCGAAGCAGTTAGGGCAGTTGGTCGTCGCACTGGTGGCGCTTATCCTGCTCGTGGCGCCGGCCGATGGGGCTGATCCCAATAAAGTTGTTCGTTTTTCCTTCCGGGTCGCCGAGACGGGTTTCGATCCTGCCCGTGAATCGGATCGCTATTCGGCATTTATACTTGAGGCGATATTCGACTCGCTGCTCACCTACGACTACCTCGCCCATCCGGTGAAGCTGATGCCTGCTGCGGCCGAGGCCATGCCAGAGGTCTCCGACAACGGAGCGACCTATGTGTTCCGGGTCAAAAAGGGAATCTACTTCGCACCCGACCCGGTGTTCAATGGCGGAAAGCGCGAGCTTACCGCGCAGGACTTTGCCTACAGCATCCGCCGCTTCTTCGACCCCAAACTGCGTTCGCCCTACCTGTTCCTGTTCGAAGGCAAAATCATTGGCGCAGACGAAGTCATGGAGCAGGCGAAGAGAACCGGCAAATACGATTACGACGCAACCATCCCGGGTTTGGAAGTGCGAGACCGATATACCTTGCGCATCCGCCTTAAGGAACCGGATTACAACTTCCTGTACGTGATGGCGATGCCGTTGCCGGTGGGCATGGCACGTGAAGTGGTTGAGCATTACGGGGACGACGTGCGGGCTCATCCGGTGGGCACAGGCCCTTTCTATCTCAAGGAATGGCGG
>Ga0209118_1000884_pt1 | contig 14927 bp, 12 predicted proteins | sample BlaSpr_A8_Ref_M1_FD_187988 | JGI IMG/M metagenome (GOLD analysis project Ga0209118, IMG submission 187988) | Forest soil microbial communities from Thunder Bay, Ontario, Canada - Black Spruce, Ontario site 2_A8_Ref_M1 (SPAdes) (version 2) | ecosystem: Environmental > Terrestrial > Soil > Boreal...
TCGGCAGTCACTATCAGGCGTTGCTCGTCCACATTGCCGCGCACTGGTGTCACGACCACACATGGCTTGCCCGCGGAGCGCAAAGTAGTGAGCGTCGTAAGCCATTGCGCATGCGCAGGGATCGGGTCGAACAGCAGATTGACCAGACCGCCGCAGCACTGGCCCAGACTGGCGCCGAGCGGGAAGCGGTGCAGGGCTGCCTCGCCGCCGTTGGCAAGCATGTCGCGGGCAATTTCGATCGACTTGAATTCCAGATGACCGCCACCGATTGTGCCGGCGATTTCGTTGGCTGCCACCACCATCTTGGCGCCCGGTTCGCGCGGCGCGGACCCCTTGATCGATGCAACGCTCACCAGCACAGCCGGTAGTCCTTTGCCCTGCATGTTCGCCAGCGCGTCGATCCAGTCACTCATGGTTCACTCTCCCCCCCAGTAGGTCGAACTGCGAGCGCGGGTCAGGCCGCGGCCCGTGCGCCGCTCGCGCGCACCGCGTCGACCGCCTTGAGGATCTCCTCACTGGTGGCAGGGGCGTTGAGCGGCGGATTGATCCGGTAGTCCGCAACGCTCGCGGCCGCATCCCGGATAGCGAAGAACACCGAGAACGGCAGCAATAGCGGCGGTTCACCCACCGCCTTGGAGCGGAGAATGGTGTCCTCGACGTTGCTGTTCTTGAACAACTTGACGCGGAAATCGGCAGGACAGTCATTCACGGCGGGAATCTTGTAGGTCGACGGCGCATGGGTCATCAGGTTGCCGTCCTTGGTCCACCACAGCTCCTCCATGGTGAGCCAGCCCATCCCCTGGATGAAAGCGCCTTCCACCTGACCCAGGTCGATGGCGGGATTGATGGAATTGCCGGCATCGTGCAGCACATCGGCACGCAGCAGTTTCCACTCGCCGGTGAGGGTATCGACGACGACCTCGGACACGGCAGCACCATAGGCGAAGTAGAAGAATGGCCGGCCGTTCATGGAAATGCGGTCCCAGTGCAGCTTCGGTGTCACATAGAAGCCATCCGACCAGAGCTGCACACGTTTTTGGTAGGCCTGCAGCGCGAGTTCCGCAAAGGCAATCGACTGGCCGTTGGCAGTGACCACATCGTTGGCGAAGACCACATCCTCGGCCGTGCCGCCGTAAGTAGCGGCGGCGAACTGCGCGAGCCGCGCCTTGATCTGGCGGGCGGCATCCTGCGCTGCCTTACCGTTCAAATCGCTGCCGGTAGAGGCGGCAGTTGCGGACGTATTCGGCACCTTGCTGGTATCGGCTGCGGTGGCGCGGACGTTGTGCAGGCTGATGCCGAGCTCGTGGGCGACAACTTGCGCAACCTTGGTGTTGAGCCCCTGCCCCATTTCGGTGCCGCCGTGGTTCACCAACAGGGAGCCGTCCGTGTACAAGTGGACTAAGGCGCCGGCCTGGTTGTAATGCACTACGTTAAACGAGATGCCGAACTTGACCGGCGTCAGCGCGATGCCTTTCTTGAGCACCGGGCTCGCGGCGTTGAAGGCGCGCACCGCCGCGCGACGCTTGTGGTATTCACTCGACGCTTCGAGTTCACCAACCAGTTCGTGGATCACGTTGTCCTCGACCGTCATGCCATAAGGCGTCGTATTGCGCTCGGCCTTGCCGTAGAAGTTGAGCTTGCGGACCTCCAGCGGATCCTTGCCCAGTTCACGGGCGATGCTGTCGATGATGTACTCGATGGCGATCGCGCCCTGCGGTCCGCCGAAGCCCCGGAATGCGGTATTCGACTGCGTATTGGTCTTGCCCGACAGGGCGCGGATGTCGACATCCGCCAGGTAATACGCGTTGTCGAAATGGCAAACGGCCCGGGCAGCCACCGGTCCGGACAGATCGGCGGAATATCCGGCGCGTGACACCATCTCTATCTTCGCGCCGCGGATTCGCCCGTCGTCGTCGAATCCAACTTCGTATTCATAATGGAAGCAATGGCGCTTGCCGGTGATCATCATGTCGTCGTCGCGATCGAGGCGCAGCTTCACGGGGCGGTTGAGCTGCGCGGCTGCGATAGCCGCCACACAGCAGAAAAGCGCCGACTGTGACTCCTTGCCGCCGAACCCGCCGCCCATGCGCCGCATTTCCACCGTTACCTGGTGGGAGCGCAGATTCAATGCGTGGCAGACCATGCGCTGCATTTCGGTCGGATGCTGAGTCGAGCACCAGACGTGTATGGCATTGCCCTCCTTCGGTGCGGCGTAGGAGATCTGTCCTTCGAGGTAGAACTGCTCCTGGCCCCCAACATAGAGTTCACCGGAGAGATGGCGCGGCGCGGCCGCCAGCGCCTTGGCCGGCTCGCCGCGTTTCAGCTGCATCGGCGGCAATACGAAGGACTGCTGGCGCTTGGCTGCTTGTGGTGTAAGTATGGCGGGCAGTTCTTCGTACTCGACGACGGCCTTTCGCGTCGCGCGGCGAGCGCTGTCATAGGATTCGGCGATGACGGCGAACATCGGCTGGCCGATGTACTGCACCAATCCGTCCGCCAGGATCGGGTCATCATGGGCGATCGGGCCGCAATTGTTCTCGCCCGGAATATCCTTCGCGAGCAGCACGCTCACCACACCCGGCGAAGCCCTGACCGGCGCCAAGTCGATCGACTTGATGATCGCATGCGCCTTCTCGCTCAATCCCAGGGCCGCGTGGAGCGTCCCCCGCAGCTCGGGGATATCATCGATGTAGGTAGCTTCGCCGGAAACGTGCAGATGCGCGGACTCATGCGGGTGCGCTACGCCGGCAGCGCCCTGCACTGATTTCGTGGCAGCGAAACTCTCCAATGGCTTGTTCATCGCATCCTCCTAGGCTGAGGCAAAGACGCTGACACTCTGCGCCGGCAGCGGGTTGTCCGGTCGCGTTTCGAGATAGAAGCGCCGTAGCAGATTTTGCGCTGATTTGAGACGATACGCGGCGCTTGCCCGCATGTCGCTGAGCGGTGCGTAGTCCTTCGCCAATGCCTCCATGGCGGCCTGAACGGTTACTTCACTCCAGGCTTGGCCCGTGAGCGCGGCTTCGGTGCGGGTCGCGCGCTTGGGTGTCGCCGCCATGCCGCCGAAAGCAACGCGCGATTCCGCGATCCGCTCACCGTCCAAGCGAATGGCGAACGCGGCGCACACGGCCGAAATATCGGAATCGAAACGCTTGGAGATCTTGTAGGTCCGGAAATGCAGGGAGGGAGCAGGCAACGGCACCTCGACGGCCTCGATGATCTCGTCCGCCGCCATCGCGTTCTTCATGTACGCGACATACAGCTCTTCCATGGGCAGCGTGCGCGCGCGCTCGCGACTCCGCAGTACGACCCGGGCGCCCAGCGCGATAAGCCACGGCATGGAATCGCCGATCGGTGAACCGTTGGCGACGTTGCCGCCCAGCGTGCCGGCATTGCGGATCGGCACCGATGCAAAGCGCTCCCACATCTCGCCCACTTGCGGATAGTGCCTGGCCAGTGCGGCATAGGCATCGGTCAACGACACGCCCGCGCCGATGCGCAACCAGCCGTCTTTCGTGTGCATCTGGTTCAACTCGGCGACCTGGCCGATGAAGATGATGTCGCCCAGATCACGAAACTGCTTGTTGACCCACAGACCGATGTCGGTGCAACCGGCGAGGATGGTCGCGGACGGATTGGCTGCGCGCAGATCGGTCAATTCGGCGAGCGAGCGTGGCGCATGGAACCGGCTCCCCTCGTATTGGTAGACGAGGCCTTCTTCGCGCTGCAGGGATTTGAGTTTGGCGATCACCGCCGCGCGGTCGAAGCCGACCTTGGGCAGGTCGAACATCTTGCGCCCCGCCTCGAGTATCGGACGATAGCCTGTACAGCGGCAGAGGTTGCCGGTCAACGCGGTGCGAATTTGCGCGTCGCCGGGTCGGCTGGCCTCTTGTTCGTGCTCGACATACAGGTTCCATAGAGACATGACGAAACCCGGAGTGCAGAAGCCGCACTGCGACCCGTGGCAGGCCACCATCGCCTCTTGGGCGGGATGAAGGCAGCCGTTCGCTTGACGCAGATCCTCAACGGTGAACAGCGCCTTGCCATCGAGCACCGGGACAAACTGGATGCAGGCATTGACGGCTTTCATTTGCAGCTCGCCGCCGTGCAGTTCGCCGACGACCACCGTGCAGGCACCGCAGTCGCCCTCGGCACAACCTTCCTTGGTGCCGGTACGGCCGAGGTCCTCGCGCAGGAAGTTCAACACCGATCGGGTAGGAGCGACGTTGTCCACCGTCACCACCTTATCGGCGAGCAGGAAGCGAATCTTGCCCTCAGTCGACTGCTGGTTGTTGCTTGGGCTCGGCATGCTTTCTCCTCCCCTTCCTCATCCGCCTCCGTGCGGAAGGCTTGTTTAAATCGAACTACCGGGGACCGCCGACATTGCACCGTCAGCTGTTTCGGTAGATCGCATTGCGCCAATCAATCGAGACGTCAATTTCGCATATGACAATTAAATTGTCAACAGTTTTTTATCAATTTTGTACACAATTTATCACAAAAATGATTTTTGCAATTTGCTGGACACACGCTACTGTTTATAGTATGAATTATCCAGTTGATCAGGGGATCAAACATGATCTTCTGAATGGCTGCAATTGCCGCACAGCATGAGTAGAAAGGTTGCCATTTATTGCCAGCATTCTTGATATTGGATACATTAAGCTATCATTTTGTTGCCACCAAGCGTCTATGTCTATTCCTGATGAACCAAAAAAACGCGGCCGCCCGCGCAAGGATCAGAGCGCTCCTGCCAATGTAGCGCATTTGAGGGTCGTCAATCGAGAGGCGGATTCGGTGGATATGGCCGCCGACCCGATCTACGACACCATCCACGAGGCGGTCCTGGATCACCGCCTGCCGCCGGGAACCAAACTCAAGGAAGTGGCGCTGGCGGAACTGTTCGGTGTTACTCGCCCGGTCATACGCAAAGTTCTGTTGCGCCTCGCGCATATCAAACTGGTCGTCATCCGGCCCAATCGGGGCGCCATTGTCGCGAGTCCTACGGCCGAGGAAAGCCGGGACCTGTTCGGGGCTCGATGCGCCATCGAGACGGCGGTCGTCCGCAGCCTCACGAGCAAGATCACCCGGGAGCAAATCAATGAACTCCGGACAATGATCGCACGCGAGCAGGATACCTACCGCGGCGGCGACACGCGCGCCGGACTCAGGCTGTCTGTAGAGTTTCATCGTGTCCTCGCTCGCTTGGCAGGCAATGCCGTACTCGGCGAGTTCCTCGATCAGTTGCTCTCGCGCACGCCGCTCGTGGTGCTCGCCCACCAAGGGCAGCGACGAGAGCGAATTTGCAACCTCGATGAGCATTCGGAGATTCTTGACGCGATGGCCGATCGCGAGGCCGAGCGCGCCGTGCGCCTCATGCGCGAGCATCTCGACTCGCTGCAGGGTATGCTCAACTTGCAGCAAGACGGCAAGCAGGATACGGACCTCGCGCAAATTTTCCGGCTGATGAAAGCCGGGCCGGGTATCGCGAAAGGTGCCTGATCATGAGCGCTCCAACCAGACCTTCCGCGACCAGCAATTACCCGCGCGATCTCCTCGGCTATGGCCGGATTCCGCCGCACGCGCAATGGCCAGGCAGCGCCCGCATTGCCGTGCAGTTTGTGCTCAACTATGAGGAGGGTGGCGAGAACTGCGTCCTGCACGGCGATAAGGCGTCCGAGCAGTTCCTCTCCGAGATCATCGGTGCCCCGGCCTACGAGGCGCGGCATCTGTCCATGGAGTCCATCTACGAGTACGGCTCGCGCACCGGCGTGTGGCGCATTCTGCGCGAGTTCGAGCGCAGGAGTCTGCCGCTCACCGTCTTCGGCGTCTCCATGGCGCTCGAGCGGCATCCCGAGCTGACGGCCGCCTTCGTCGAATTGGGCCATGAAATCGCCTGCCACGGTTGGCGCTGGATCCACTATCAGAACATGGACGAAGCGACCGAACGCGAGCACATGCGGATCGGCATCGAAATCATCCAACGCCTGACCGGATCGGCTCCGCTCGGCTGGTACACCGGACGCGACAGCCCGAACACGAGAAGGCTGTTGGTCGAACGCGGCGGTTTCCTCTACGACGCCGACTACTACGGTGACGACTTGCCGTTCTGGACCGACGTGAGCGTCTCGGACGGGACGACCCACTCGCATCTGATCGTGCCCTATACCCTGGACACCAACGATATGCGCTTCGCCACGCCCCAGGGTTTCAATACCGGGGACCACTTTCTCAGTTACCTCAAGGACAGCTTCGATGTCCTTTACGCCGAAGGCGCTGAGCGGCCGAAGATGATGTCGATCGGCATGCACTGCCGGCTGTTGGGCCGACCGGGACGATTTGCCGCCCTGCAGCGCTTCCTCGACCACATCGAAAAGCACGATCGGGTCTGGGTCTGCCGGCGGGTCGATATCGCGCGCCACTGGATCGAACATCATCCGCCAGGAAAAATGGAGCGGGGCGGCAAGATTGGAAAATGAACCTGCAGCAGGAACAATCCGCACTGAAACCGGGCGATGTACCCGCTCGCGGCCTGGTCGCCGATCCGGGCGGACAACCGGATGGAAGAAGGCGCTGAAATAGGTTGGCGCTTTCGCTTTTCCCTCCTGCGCGACCTTGCTTACTGTCATGCTCCCTGCACCAGTGTTCGGGCCAGGTTGTTGTGACGCTCCAGCAAAGGTCCGAGGTCGATGGTCGCAAGCTGTCCCTCGCGCACGACGACACGGCCGTTGATGACGCTATAGTTCACACTCGACGGGGTGCAAAACACGAGGGCCGCGATTGCGTCATGCCAGGCTCCGGCGAAACCGATCTGGTTCATGTCGAACGCGACAAAGTCCGCCGCCATGCCAGGGGCGAGATAGCCGACGTCGTCACGCGCCAGCACGTTGGCACCACCGCGAGTGGCAATTTCCAGCGCCTGACGCGCGTTCAACGCAGATTGTCCGTATCCGACGCGTTGCAAAAGCATCGATTGGCGCACTTCGGCGAGCATATGGCCGCTATCGTTGGAAGCGCTGCCGTCGATGCCGAGGCCTATCTTCACGCCGGCATCGAGCATCCTGCGTATCGGCGCAATACCGGAGCCAAGCCGCATGTTCGAACAGGGACAATGGGCTACACCCGTACCCGTGCGGGCGAACAGTTCGATGCCCTTGGGGTCGAGTTGGACGCAGTGCGCGTGCCAGACATTCGGTCCCAGCCAACCGAGGTCTTCCGCATATTCGGCCGGGGTCATGCCGAATTTCTCCCGGCTGTAGGCGACGTCGTTGGTGTTTTCCGCCAGGTGGGTATGCTGGCCGACGCCATAGCTGCGCGCCAGCTCTGCCGACTCGCGCATCAGATCGCGACTTACCGAAAAGGGCGAACAGGGCGCCACCGCGACACGCACCATGGCATAGCGGCCGGCATCGTGATAGGTCTCGATCAACCGCTGCGTATCGGCGAGAATCGTTGCCTCGTCTTCCACCACTGTGTCCGGCGGCAGACCACCCTTGCTTTCTCCCACACTCATGCTGCCGCGTGCCGGATGGAAGCGCATGCCGATTTCGCTTGCCGCCTGAATCGTGTCTTCCAGCCGGCAGCCGTTGGGGTAGATGTAGAGGTGATCGCTGGAGGTCGTGCATCCCGATAGGATAAGTTCGGCCATCGCCCCCAGCGCAGACACCTGAATCATCTCCGGCCGCATGCGCGCCCAAATCGGATAGAGGGTCTTCAACCAGCCGAACAGTTCGCCATCTTGCGCCGCCGGGACCACCCGGGTGAGGCTCTGGTACATGTGATGATGCGTATTGACCAGGCCGGGCACCACCACATGTCCGGACAAGTCGAGAACTTCGTCGGCGGTATTCGGCAGCCCCGCCGTAGCGCCGACCTGCTCGATCCGGTTACCGCGGACGAAGAGGGCGCCATCCGCTATTTCGCGGCGGGTGTCGTCCATGGTAGCCAACACCGCAGCATGCCGTACGAGTAGCGTTTTTTCCATGACTCAACCTGCTTTCATTTGGATCATCCATGCCGCTGGCGACCTGTTGGGCATCGGCTCCGCGACAGGTCGCCGTCAGACGCCAGACATTTCCGCTCCAACTGGATCTGCGGATTGCGCTCGTTCAGGCCTTTGAAAGCGTCGTTGTTTTTTTCCGACCATGGGCATTTCATCTGCTCTTGGAGATCCATCCGTGGCGGATTATCTCGACGCTCTTCAATAGCCGGAAGCTGGCCAGTGCGCGCCCCGTGCTTCGTCTGCACGAACAGCTGGCCCGCCTCTGCCAGAAGCCGGTTTTCACCGGGTCCATCATCTCCGGCGTGGGAGGCGTGACGCTCGTGGCGGTGCGCCAATACATTCGCAAGCCAGGACGACAACCGAACCCCGTTTGCCTTTCGCGCAGGGCGCGAGAGGCTCCTCCGCTAGACCCTCTGGCGGTTGCGCCCGCGCCTCGGGAGCAGCTGCGCTGTCGGCTCGCCCGGGAAGGGGCCATGCGGGGACGACTATTGATGCTGACAAATCGTATCGGCCTTGCCCTACAAGTCACCCTCGCGGCAGATTTACGAGCGGTTTCCACCGCTTCAATAGATCTTGACTGATCCCGGGCGCATTCGAACTATCCGCCCCGAAGGCAGTCGGCGCGTTCCCGGTCATCAGAAATGCACTTCGAGTTCCAATTGCGGCAGGGAGGCCTTGGTTCCGGGCAGTCCGCCTGGAATACCGTTGGGGTCGTTACCAAACTTATTGTGCCAGTACTGATAGCCGACGCCGGCATAGAAGACGTCTTTCTTCCCAGCCAGCGAGCCCACGTCAAACAACACGGCAGCCTCGACGAGAAGCTCCGGCTTTGTCTCGACAAGCGTGCCGTCCTTTCCTTTCTTGCCGACGTAATCAAAGAACCCCTTGAATTTGGCCGGAATACCCAGATTAAACGGAATTCCCCATGCGCCTTCGATATCGTAAGTGTTGTCGAAGCCCACTTCGTGATGCGTGGCAAATGGAAGTCCGTTGTGGTTATGCTCGGTGTGGAGCAGGAAGCTGAGGTCAAAAAATCCGGGCACGTCGAAGCTCAACGTCGGACCCACCACGAACATTCGCTTGCGTGAGCCAAATGGGTCGTTTTTGGTGTTCAGGTCGAACCCTGCCGTGATGCCAACGTCGCGCACGATGCCGAATTTGTAGGGTGAGCCCGTAACCTTGCTCAGGCTCAGCAGGTGCCGATACACAAGATATGCCTCCGTCGCTCCGCTCCCGCCTCCGGCGATCGGATCCTTGCTGTCCGAGTTGAGCACGTCGAGATTGAAGAAATTCGAGCCGTACTTGTAACCGCTCGCGTGCTGGAACTGCACGATGTTCTTGGCGATATCCTCTGTATTTCCGGGCTCGCGATACTGCGTGCCGTAGCGATATCCGATGAAGGTATCGCTCCATTCGGATGCGCCGGCCACCGGGGCAATGGTGAGGCCGAGCACGCAGAAGCCGGCGAGTGAGCCGGCGCCAATGATGCGGGTGATGCGGTCCATCGTAGTGTTCATGGTTCCCCCAGGGTTCGGTTCGAGGCGGTACAACAGACGACTTGGAGTGCGCAGTCCGGGTCAACCGGAGCGCGCTGTTACAGCGGGCGGTGGTTGGCTAATCGTCGCGGTCATCTCCAAATCCGCCGGCCGCCCCGGTATTGTTGCGAGCGGCATGGCGCTGATGGACGCAAGCACAAATGACAGCTTCCCCAATGATCTCAATGATAGTTTTCTCCCAATGTAAGGTTGATATGCTTCCTGATTATCCGGCTGTGCTTTTTGAGTGACGGTCAGGCTCCACCACTGAAGCGAAGCCGCACGTGTGTGCGGCACCGCATCTTCTTCGTCTGCTCTTGGTTACCTGATCAGCAATGCCATCTGCTCTTTGGGTAGCTTCAGGCTCCCGCCGAGGATCAGCGGTACCGCAACCGCTCCGGCGTACATGACCAGCACGTGCTGGAGTCCAAGTGCAAATAGCTTGCCCAGTGGCAACACTTCGTCAACGTCATGCGCTTCCTTGCGGCTTGTCATGATTCCTCCTGGGCTTGTCTAGGCTGCGGTCGCGCTGCGCGAATTGGCAAGATTAGTTGCTGGCGAATCCACGGATTCAGTCGATCTTCGCCCCGGCCGCGAGCCACTGGCCGAGCAGTGCCCGTTCTTGCGCCGTCATCTGAGTGAGATTGCCGATGGGCATCGTCTGGGTCGTGATCGCCTGCTGGTGGATTTTCTCGGCGCCCGCCTTGATGCGATCTGGCGTATCGAGCATGAAACCGAGTGGCGCTGCGGCAAAGCCCGGTTGAGTGGGTTTCGCGGCGTGGCAAACGGCGCAGCGCTGATCGATGATCGGCCTCACCTGAGCGAAGCTCACCGCGCCCGTTCCGGTCGCGCTCGCACTGTTTCGGGGCGCGACAGTCATGACCGCGATCAGCAGCAGTGCAACACCGGCCGCCGGCAGAGCGTAGTTCACTTTGCCCTGATGGCGCAGGACGAAGAACTGACGGATCAGCACGCCCGCCAGCATAATGACGCCCAATAAAGCCCAGCCGTACTTGTGGCCATAGGTCATCGGGTAATGGTTGCTGATCATGATGAACAGCACCGGCAGGGTGAAGTAGGTGTTGTGCACGGAACGAGTCTTGCCGCGCTGGCCGTACACTGGGTCGGGTTCGCGGCCGGCGCGGATCGCCTCCACCATTTTTTTCTGGCCGGGAATGATGACGAAGAACACGTTGGCCACCATCATAGTGCCGATCATTGCACCCACATGAATATAGGCGGCGCGGCCACCGAACACGTGGAACAGGGCCCAGGTAGCGAACATGATGAACACGTAAATGACCAGGGCGAGTACGGTTTCATTCTTCCCTAGCGACTTGCACAGTGTGTCGTAGACCAGCCAGCCGCCGACCAGGAAGCCGAGACTGATTGCGATCGCCGTCGGCGCGGTCAAGTCCAACACGCTCTTGTCGATCAGATAGGTATTGGCGCCGACCCAGTAGATGAGCGCGAGCAGGCCCATGCCCGACAGCCAGGTGGTGTAAGCCTCCCACTTGGACCAATGGAGGTCCTCGCTGAGCGGTTCGCCTTTGGGTCCGAGCAGAAACTTCTGGCTGTTGTAGAAGCCGCCACCATGCACCGCCCACAGTTCGCCGAATACACCGCGCTGGGCGTCCTCAGGCTTCTTCGGCGGCCTCAGCGAGTTGTCCAGCATGACGAAATAGAAAGAAGCGCCGATCCAGGCAATGCCGGCGATCAGGTGCAGCCAGCGCACTAGCAGGTTCAGCCAATCGACGATGTAGGCTTCCATGAACAAGTCCTCCTTGCTTCCGGCATTTCCGTTGCCGGGATGTTGATAAGAGCCTCAGCGGACGAGCCTAGCTGCCGCGATAGGTCGAATAGCTCCACGGTGTGGCCAACAACGGGACATGGTAATGGGCCACCGCGTCCGCAATGGCGAAGCGCAACGGAATCTGGTCGAGGAATGGCGGCGTAGCCTGCTGTGCCCCCTGCCTCGCGAAATGCTCCGCGACATGGAACACGAGCTCATAACGCCCAGGGGCGAAGGCAGCCGCTGCAAGCAGCGGGGCATCGGTGCGCCCATCGGCGTTGGTATGAACTGTCTTGATGAGGCGGTAGCGATCGCCGTCCAGGATCGACAGGTCGACCCTTACGCCGGCAGCGGGCTTGCCGCTCACGGTGTCGAGCATATGGGTGGTGAGTTGTCCCATTTGAATCTCCTCTGCAATCGTATTGCTGCGCTCAGGCAGCATCAAGTGAGTGCCTCGAGCCGTATCTGCGCGATGGCGTACACCTGTTCCAGGGCCATGGCGAACTCGCTTTGCGGATCATTGGCGAGACGCCGTTCCAATTCACGGAAGATGCCTTCCCTGGTGTGGTTGCGCACGGCGACGATGAAGGGAAAGCCGAAGCGGGCGAGGTATTCCTGATTTGACCGGGCGATCTGCGCCATCTCATCTCGAGTTAGAGCGTTTAGGCCAATGCTCGCTTGTTCCCGGGTAGAGGAGGCGGTCAGCGTGCCGGCCTGCGCTTCCCTGCCCGCCAGCTCCGGGTGGGCGCGCAACAGGGCGAGTTGCTTCTCTCGCGCTGCCTGCCTCACGGTCTCAACCATGCACGTGTGCAGTTCCCGCCAGCTAGCGAAGGGTCGCTTCGGCCACACTTGCGCCGCGACCCACGGGGAATGCTCGAACAAGCCGCCAAGCAGATTGACGAAGGCGGCTCCATCCAGACTGTTCAATTCATCCAGTTTCATGATTTCCCCCGGCACTGACTTCGCGCGGCACGGGCTCCTTGAATGCCGTACGCAATAGTGAATGCAATAATACATGATTATTGTATACAGTCAAGTGGCTATTTGACTTTCCGTTAACGACGGTCAGTTTGGCGCGCTGGCAACTCGGCAGCTATAGCTATATTATAGATATGTTATATGTGCCAATATCCGGCCGATTGTCTTTGAATACCGCTTGGGATATACTTAAGCGGCTACTTATTGTATACATGCAAATGGCGAAAACTCTCAAGCACGCTGTCACGACCAGCCCGCGGAGGCGCCCTTCGGCGGCACGAAAGCCAGCCATTGGCGCGGAAGAAATCGCCGGTCAGATTGCGACCGCCATCGCCGGACGGCGGTTGCCGCCAGGGACCAAGCTGACTGAAGCAAGCCTCGGGGAGATCTTCGGGGTGAGCCGCACCAAGATCCGTGAAGCCTTGTACGTGGTTGCCCGAAGCAAGCTGCTGACCTGGTTGCCGGGCAGGACTGCATTCGTCTCCCAGCCGTCGGTGGAGGAGGCGCGCGATTTGTTCGAGACCCGCCGCATCCTGGAAGCGTCGAGCATCCGGCGGCTGGCGAAATCGGTCACGCTCCAGCAACTGGCCCGGCTGCGCGCGCAAATCGTCCGCGAGCAGAAGGCTTTGTCGACGGAGAGCCTGCACACCGGAACGAGTACCGGGACCCGTTTCCTGGGCGAGTTTCACTTTCTCGTCGCCGAATTGGCGGGAAACAAGGTGCTGGAGGAACTGGTGCGCGAAATCAGTGCGCGCACATCTCTGGTGGAGATCTATTACGGAACGTCAATGCCCGCGTCGTGCTCCTCTGAAGAGCACCGCGATCTGCTAGCGTGCTTAGAGCGAGGCGACGGCGAGGAAGGCGCGAACCTGATGGCGAAGCACCTCCATCACATCGAAGAGAGCCTGAACCTGCACCGGGCGGCGCAAGACGATTTCGATCTGCAGGCAGCATTCTCCAGCGTTACTGACCGCTCGGCATCGGCGACGTAGTTGGTGATTATTGTGCAGCAGGCCGGCTCGGGTAGCCCAGATCGACGTGGTCAGCCATGCTAGCCAAAAGCAAAAAATCGCTGTCCCTTCTCTCGTTGAGATTTGCTCGGGCCGCCGTTCCCCGGATGGCTGAGGTCACCGGACAAAGCTTTCGCAAGGACGGCTCCTCGACTGAGTCTCGTGAGTTGTTTGCAGGTGACACGCCCTAAACGACACTCGGCTTCGGCCGAGCACTCATCAGTAACAGTTCGAAATTAAAACAGCAACCGTTCTTATGAAATCGCCCATTCCCTTTTCTCGTCCGCGCGGGTTCGCTTGCGAATCCGCAGGCGAAACCGACCGGATGGACGCGGGTCAAGCGGGCGACTTGCTTTGCCAGCGCCGCGCACTTTCCTACAGGTTCTTCAGTTTCCGTGCGTACCAGCCTAAGGCCGAACGGTTTGCCGCGTTACCCACCACAGAGCCGACGAAGGACGCTCCATGCCAACACGGCGGCCGGCCAATGATACGTGGCCCTGGGTGTTCGGCCAGTCGATTCTACGGCGAGCGCGTCGCCGGCTCGAGATTGTTGAGTCGGCACCGGGCTACCGAGGACCGGTTGGGTATCGATCGGGCGTGCACATGAGCAGATTCGCCGCCGAACGCCACACACAGGGAACCAGAGAGCGGCTCATGTGTTCCCTACTTGCGCCCTGACAAGATTCGGTTACAGTCATCGCATGCAAATCGGCAATCGCTTCCGCTGATATCCCACGCCCTTACAGGAGAAAGTCCTGCTGCAGTGGATCGGGAGTCAGCGCCCTATCTAGCAGTGGGAGAATTCACTATATGCAATCACGGGCGTCCGGTTAAGAATTGAATAGATCCAATTGGTTGGAGCTCATAGGGTTCTCGCAGTTGTAGTCGTTGTCTGGAAAGGCTTGCTGGATGGCCATCTTCTCGAAAACGGTAGGCGACAAAATCTGTAGCAAAGTGTAAGTGCTGCTTGATCCATCGAAAAAATAGTTCCACAGACCACCGGTGCTTGTACAAGGCGCAGATGGTCAACGCTGGCACGTTGAACTGATTGGTCAGGAACACCAATGTTTTCCCGGTATCGGGGTCTTTGAAGCGAATACGACGCAGATGTTCTGGGTAATATTGTTTTGGATAGAAGCCATCGAGCGCGATAGTCTGATCGCACATCAGGCCCGTCGTCTTGTCCACCGTCCCGGAGTAGACCCGGTGTGCATCCATATTCCTTTTCGCGCGAGTGACAAAGAAGCTGCCGCTCTGATGCAAAGTAAAGAGGCGTTCGAAATCGACGTATCCGCGATCCATCACGTAGTATGCGCCGGGCTCCGGTACCAGCAAATCGAGGACATTCACGTCGCCGAGCTTGCCATCGGAGATATGGATGAACGTCGGAATTGCCCCGCGCAGATCGAGCAACGTATGCATCTTGACGGCCGCTTTGGTCGAACGAAAGAGCGCCCAAGGAAACATCGACAGACACAGGTCGATGGTGGTCGAATCCAGAGCGTAGACGGTGGTCGACAGTTCCATCCCCAGAGAGTCTGCAGCGTAGAGTTTGCGCGCCTGGACAATAAGGACCTGCGCGTAATCGGCGTAGATGCGCCAATCGCGCCGCT
>Ga0209118_1000885_pt1 | contig 14922 bp, 14 predicted proteins | sample BlaSpr_A8_Ref_M1_FD_187988 | JGI IMG/M metagenome (GOLD analysis project Ga0209118, IMG submission 187988) | Forest soil microbial communities from Thunder Bay, Ontario, Canada - Black Spruce, Ontario site 2_A8_Ref_M1 (SPAdes) (version 2) | ecosystem: Environmental > Terrestrial > Soil > Boreal...
CGCCAAAGTAGCAGCTCACCGAGAGATTGAAATCCTGAGCCACGCCTTCACCAAGGCCGTCGAATGGGGCTACCTGGACCGGCATCCGTTCAAGGGCGAAGTCAGGTTAGAGGGCGAGCAGCCCCGCACCCGCTATGTCGAAGACTGGGAAATCATCGAAGCTCTGGCCTTGCCGTGCAAGCGCAAGAAAGGATCTGTGCGAGCTATCCAAGCCCAGGTGCGCATCGAGCTATTAACCGGCATGGGCCGCGGCGATATTCTCAGGCTCCGACCCGCGTTCGACTTCAAAGAGGATGGCATACACATACAGCGCCACAAAACCGCCAAATCGACTGGTAAGCGCACGATCTACGAATGGACACTCGAGCTAAAGGCGGCTGTCGCTTTGGCCCTGGAGTGCCGTCCCGTTGATATTGCGCCCTGGTTATTCTGCACCCGAGACGGCAAGTGCTATGTCAACGAGGAAACAGGCAAGGCCAAGGGCTGGGACAGCATGTGGCAGGACTTCATTGCCAGGGTGCTAAAGGAAACCAAAGTCGCCGAGCGGTTCACGAACCATGATATCCGCGCCAAGTGCGGGAGCGATGCCGAAACGCTGGAGCATGCCCGAGCATTGCTAAGCCATGCGGACACCAAGATGACGAAGCGCGTATATCGGCGTAAGCCAGAACGGGTTAAGCCAGGAAAAGGTATCGGCCAATGATACAAACGAGCATTTGTGATACAGCAATGGCTGAAGAACCGCGCCAGCATTAGCTTAGCGGAATGGCATACCTGGTTCGATCCCAGTACCGCCCACCAACTAATCAAGTACTTACGGAATATTTGGCCCAAAAGCGGTAGGCATTTTTTACGGCACAATACGGCACAAAACGTCCTGTTACGGCACAATTTACGGCACAGTCGCCGTCGCGCTTTATTCAGCAAGATCGCTTGATATGTCAGGTCAAGGCGAGGGGGTACTATCGGCAATAGGAGACCTGCCGATGACAAGCCGGAAGAGTTGCACGAATGGCCATGCCCGCCCTACCAATGGTTCGAGAATCACTCATTACACCGCACTTGGATTCGTTGGATCCGAATTGAATAGGACTGGTTGCGTCGCGAGTGGCTCCAACCGATTTAGTTGGAATGGCGTCTCGCAGGCAATCCATCCATCAACTCGGAATTCGCGCCGATTGTGATATGCCGACCTCCCCCGCAGAACTGTTTCGCGATTGGCATGACTTTTATGTCTTGATCGGCACCGCGTCGGCCACCCTGGTCGGCCTGATGTTCGTCGCAGCGTCGATAGGCTCGACTTTTTTCAACGAACAGAACAAAGCGGGGCTGAGCGCTTTTCTCACACCGTCCGTGATGCACTTCGGTGCGGTGCTGTTTGCGTCCCTGATGGTCACGATACCAACGCACAGCTGGCAGACCCTCGGCGTGCTGATCGGAACTGGAGGACTGGCCGGGTCCGTCTACTGCGGGCGAATACTGGTCCAGATCATTATTCGGCAACGATTCAAGGTTGATTTGAGCGATCGACTGTTTTACGCGCTGATCCCGTTCCTGGGTTACTTAGTTCTATCGGCCTCTGGTGTTTTTTTGTTGATTCGTTCTGCGAGCAGCGCCAATGTCATCGCTGCGGCCCTTTCGATTTTGCTTTTCGCCGGCATCCGTAACGCCTGGGACATGATGCTATGGATCGCGATCAAGGCACCGACGGCCAATGGTCCACCACCCCCAGGCGAGGCTTGATTGTGCTCAGACTTGGCGAACGACTTCCCGAAGGTCCTCAATCGCTGCCCAATCGCAAGGCAGTAAGGGCGCCGTTGGCGGCCCCCGCCGAATAATCTCAGGTTATTGGAGGGCCATTCACGCGATGGCGCCGAATGGTGGCCGCAGCACGTCAATTTAATGGGCATAGTCGGATTCATGGTTAGGCGTACGGCGATCCCACCTAGACAACCTGCGTCGGACGGGCTTAGTCGAGTCCGTGAGAGAATTGCTTCCAGGCCTTCAGCCACGGAGCTTCAATCGGGGTGAGGTCGGGAAACTCAACGGATTCCAGGGAGACGCGGGTTTTGCGCTTCCCCTTCCGACAAACGGCCACAACCGCAAAATCATTGGCGAGGTCGAAGCCCTCAAGGGCGACTTCCTCCCCCGTGAGATTGACCCGATCGAAGCGGCCGAACATTTCCTCAATGCAGGTGAGCCAGGCGGACGCCTGTTCGTACTCTCCATATGCATCAGTCAGAGCCGACTCGATGCAAGCCTTGACCGACTTGCATTGCTGCATTTTCATCGAGAAGACTTTGCATGTCCTGATGGCGGTCTATGCAGCCGAGAGCTGGTCTGCGAAGGGCTGCTCGGCCTGGGCGTCAATGCGCGGTTGCCAGCGATAGGGAAGCAGTGCCGCCAGATCCTTGGATCGGCAGCTCGGCAGCCGGGTCAGTGATTTCGGCGCCGGCCCGCAAGGATTTGGCACGCTCACGTCCATGTTCCAGGGAGTGGCAGAGAGCATTGTGCCGCTTCAGATTCGATAGCAAATCAAGCCCGCTCTAATCATCGGATGTTTAACATCGGATGATTGCGCAACTGTATTTTTTGTTGCTATGCTCTTGCACATGCGGCCTTAGAGCTGAAATGGGGAGAGTTAAACGTTGACCAAGACGCGCGTGAAATCAGCCGACAAACGCACCAAGCCGGGCCGCATTCACGCGGTTCTGACAACGCTTGGAACCGAGATCGTGCAGGACCTGATCCCGGTGGGCGCCGCCTTGCCGCCCGAGCACGGTCTTGAAACGCGCTTCGGCGTCAGACGCGGCGTGGTCCGCGAGGCGATAAAGACGCTTGCAGCGAAGGGCCTTGTCAGCGTCCGCCCGCGTCATGGCACCCATGTCCTTCCCCGCCGCGACTGGAGCTTGCTGGATCGCGACGTGTTGAATTGGCTCGTCGGCAAGGACGAACCCGATCGAGAATTGCTTCTCGCTATTCAGGAGGTCCGTTCGATCATCGAACCGGCGGCTGCCGCACTCGCCGCCGAACGCGCGAGCAAGAATGACCGTCAGCGCATCAACGCAGCCCTTGTTGCCATGGAAACGTCGCCCGATCGGGCGAGCGCCACGGCCGCCGACAAGGCGTTTCATCTTGCGATCCTCGATGCCACGCAAAACCCCGTATTGCAGGGCTTTCGCAGTGCCATCGATACGATACTGGGCGCGGTATTCCTCGTCGCTGTCGGTACCGATAGCTGGTTCGACGAAAACCTTCCCAACCACGCCGCTGCAGCCCGTGCCATCGACGAAGGTAACAGCAAGAAGGCTCGCGCGGCGATGGAGCAGGTGCTCGGATATACGCAACTCAAACTGGCGAAGAGGAAAACTGAGACCGGACTTCGCAATTCCGCCGCAAGAGCCAAAAGGAACCGGAATGTATCGTGATATGAAGGGCTCGACCCACGTTCTTGCGTCGCCGGAAATCGCAGTCGTCGCCATACCTGAGGACGAGCGCGTCTGGGTACCGCAGGCACCCGACGTCTGGTTCAGGCCGTTGATGTTGAATACACGGCAGGGCCAATGGTGCAACCTGCTGCGCGTACGCAGATCGGGCGTGCTGTCACGGCATCTACACCCAAACCCGGTGCATGGCTTTGTCCTGAAGGGTAAATGGTTTTATCGCGAACACCGCTGGGTCGCGACGGAAGGGTCCTATGTGTTTGAACCCCCCGGCGAAATTCACACGTTGGTGGTTCCGGAGGACACGCCGGAAATGATCACGTTCTTCAATATTCAGGGATCGATGGTCTACCTCGACGAACAGAACAGGCATGTTGGCTACGAGGACGTGTTCACGAAAATCGACATGTGCCGCGCCCACTATGTCGCCGCCGGACTCGGCTCCGACTATGTCGATCAGTTCGTGCGCTGATGACCGGCACGACAAATTCTGCGAACGAGGCCGCGTCCGGCGCCTGGGCCTCGATGTGGTACACCGGCAAGCACGTGCTGGTGACCGGCGGCACGTCCGGCATCGGTGCCGGGTTGGCGCGCGGGTTCATTGAAGCTGGCGCCAAAGTCACCATCGCTGGCGTCGGCGAGACCGAGGTCGCGGCTGCGGCTGCAGATCCTGTACTCAAGAACTCGAGCACTTACGTGCTAGATGTCCGCGACGCCAAGGCAATCCAGACAGTGATCGATCGTCACGACCAACTTGATGTCATCGTCAATTGCGCAGGTGTCATTCGGCGCGGCGATGAGTTGGATCCGGAGGTTTTCCGGTCGGTCGTCGATGTCAATCTCAACGGCACGATGCGAATGTGCGCCGCAGCGCGGCCGTTGCTGGCGCGATCGAGGGGGTCGATCGTCAATCTGGCGTCGATGCTGTCGTTTTTCGGCGGCGGCCTTGTGCCAGCCTATTCCGCAAGCAAGGGCGGCATCGCGCAATTGACGAAGTCGCTGGCGATTGCCTATGCGGACGACGGCATTCGGGTCAATGCGATTGCACCAGGATGGATCGTGACCCCGTTGACCGCGGCTTTACATAGCAGCCCGGAACGCAGCCAGTTGATCTTGGATCGCACGCCGCTGAAGCGCTGGGGCCAGCCGTCCGACCTGTTGGGCGGCGTGCTGTACTTGTGCTCGCCCGCGGCCTCTTTCGTCACAGGAACGATCCTCGTTATCGACGGGGGATATGCGATCAATTGATGGAGCCATGCGCGGCCGACGGGCCGCATTGTGTCGAACGAAGCGTGGCTATTTTGGATCTGTCGGAAAAAGCCAAACAAGCCGCTTCATGGCCATGAACATGCGCTTACGCTCCGGGTCGAGCGGACCGTCTGCTTCGTCCGAGAAGAGAGTCTGGTATTTGCGCGCCGAGTTCTGCGCCAGGTAGAGAGCAATGGCCCGGGTGAGGGTTTCATTGATCCACAGCTTCTCGCCACCAGACATCAACGTGACTTTTGCTTTGTTCTACGCCAGCAGGAGCGGACCCTCGCAGCCTATCTGCGCCGCGTCACCTCAACTCTGATGGCGCCTCAGCGAGATCGCCCGCATTTCATCCTGGCGGTCGCGACCGCGGTCGGGTCACGCCAGACGTACGGCGGCAGGGGTTGTCCATGGCATCACTCCTCGTCCACCGCATGTGCCCTACCCCGAATCCTCTTGTCGTCTTTCTGTTGTGCGATTGAAGTTGATTTGCAACAATGCACTACAATGCACGGCAAATAAATGGGGAGCAATCGGATGTCAAGTATTGATCGCCGCAGTTTCTTGCAAGCAACTACGGTAGCATCACTCTCCGCTGCCAGTGTCGGTAGTCCTCTATTGGCGGCATCCCAGACTGCCGGTGGTGGTGAAAATGCGGGCGGGACCGCACCGACGCCGTTCACTCCCGGCGTGACTCGCAAACTGGCCAAGTACATCGTCGAAGCCGAACACGAAGAACATACCCCCGGTCGTCCGCAAAGAAGGAGTGCGCACGCTGCTCAACTGGGTAGGCGTAGCCGTGGGAGGATCCCACCACGAAACGGTCGACAACGCGGTGGCTGCGCTGGCTCCCTTTTCCGGTCCGGCGCAGGCCGGCATTTTGGGACGCAAAGAGCGTTTCGACATAATGAATGCCGCCTTCATCAACGGCGTGAGCTCCCATATCTTCGATTACGACGACACGCACTTGAAGACCATCATCCATCCGGGAGGCCCGGTGATATCGGCAATCCTCGCGTTCTCCGAATACCGCTCAGTCTCGGGCAAGGACTTCTTGAATGCCCTCATCCTGGGTGTGGAAACCGAATGCCGGATCGGGAACGCTGTCTATCCCGACCACTACGATCGGGGCTGGCACATTACCGGGACGGCGGGAGTGTTCGGCGCTGCAGCGGCCATGGGAAAGCTTCTTTCATTGACCGAACAGCAAATGGTCTGGGCTCTCGGATTGGCCGCCTCCCAGCCGGTGGGACTGCGCGAATCGTTCGGATCGATGAACAAGAGTTTCAATCCCGGCCGCGCCGCCAACAATGGAATGACTGCCGCCATCCTAGCCGCCAAGAATTACACCAGCTCCGACGGAATGATTGAGGCCAAGCGCGGATGGGCAACCACCATCAGCACCAAACAGGACTACCGGGAGATTACCGACGACCTGGGCAAGCGCTACGAAACTGCGCTCAATACCTACAAACCGTTTGCGTGCGGGATCGTGCTGCACCCGGCTATCGACGCCGCAATCCAGCTGCGCAACCAATACAAGCTTACAGCGGACCAGATCGATCATATCGACCTGCAGGTCAATCCGCTGGTGCTTGAGTTGACCGGCAAGAAGACGCCGCAGGAAGGTCTGGAGGGAAAGTTCAGTATCTATCATGCCGTGGCGGTGGCCATCGTCGAAGGCGCGGCAGGCGAGAAACAGTTTAGTAATCGGGCGGTGCGCGATCCGGTCGTTGTGGCCCTGCGCAGCAAGGTCATTCCGATGGTCAATCAGTCCATAAAGCCGGCGCAAGTTGATCTCGACATCACTCTGAAGGACGGCCGCAAGCTGCACAAACACATTGAGCATGCCATTGGCAGCGTGGAAGTACCCATGAGTGACGGCGCATTGGAAACGAAGTTCAGCGACTTGGCCGAAGGGATTCTGCCGCACCCGCAGATTCGCCAGTTGTTGGACATCTGCTGGAATATCGAAAAACTACCCGGCGCTGCTGCGGTTGCCAAGGCGGCAATCCCTGTGTGATCGGGCGCTCGCCACGCCGGTTCTGGCGCTTGTGGAGGTGATCACCATGGCTAGGGTTCTGTCAACTTGCCGTCGACACTTGCGAGAAAAGTCGTGGGGGCAGTAAGACGGCCGATAATCGAACGAAGTCGCTCATCAGATCGCGGCTTGCAAACCTAGAATGTCACGCCATTACGTGAAGCGTCGGCGCATGATCTCCCGGTAATGCATGGCCGCTAATAGATGACGGCCAGAACGGAAGAAAGGACACAATTACCCCGAAGCTCGAGAGGAATCGCTGTCCGTGTCCCGTTGTCCGCCGTCGGACCGACCGCTTTCCCGCAGCCTTTGCAGCTGGTCGCGGCCGCGTGTCGGTAATCGTCGTTGCTAATGCCTCGGGTGATGCCGAGCGGGAGAATAAATGGCAAGCGTCCTTCCTTACCCGGGGTGACCGTCCTTTGCCTGTCTTGCGTTTCCGTTTCCATGTGAGTGTCTCCCGACCACTCTATCTTTCATTTCGGGGTTCCTCAACACACTCGCCACACCGTACAGCTGCCTTATGCCCTACCCCTGAATAGACTGTTGAACGCAAACAATCGAATCGTCTGCGCCTTGATACCCTTTGCGTCGGGATGCGTTGCATTGATGAGAACCACGCACTCCTCTTGTACGATTACAGATGGTACGAGTAAAAGCGCGCTCGTCGCCGATCTGTACCAAGTTGAGCCGATATCCACGCTGGCCTTGCCACTCGGTATGGCGCACCAAGCGGGATCGATGCCAGATACCTTAAGCTCCTGACGCGCCTTCCAGACGGCGATGGGTACCGTGAGCTGAACCACGAATCGACTTAGCGGCAGGCCGCTGTCATCCAAGTGTGCAGCCGTTTCCAATACCGCGAGAGCCAGCGTTGGTGCTGTGTAGATGACCTGCTCGCCGGTGGCATTCCAGCGACCTGGATACTTGGCTGCTCCGCGGCCGGAGAGATCATTGGCCTTGTATTCCTTGGTTTCGGCCGCAATGCGCCAGAGCTTTACCGACGCGGTCACAAATACGCGCCGCTCTCAATGGCTCCAAGGATTCGTGACACGACCTCGATCCCGGTCGGGGTGTCGAGGAGCTCGGCGGGCTTCTTGCCCCCCAGCGCTGGCTGAGGCCGGTCGATCCATTGGCCAAGCCACTTCGCGGCATCGAAACCCCGCGCCTCATCCGCAGTACTGTTCTCGACGATGCTTTGCGCAATCCCCAGAAGTCGGACCATGCCGAGAGCGGCTTGACCACCTGCACCAGCGATAACCCCATTGTTCGACGCCTTTTTTTCGGCAGTCGCCTTGGGCACACCAATGATGTCGAAGAGGCGGCTCGCCGGAATGGCCATATTGAGTGCGATGTCCTTCAATAGTCGTCCGCCTACGCCTCTGCGCTCGACCTCGACCAGCTGCATCGGTAACGCGCCCCGGATAGTCGCGACGAAGGCTGGGACACCGGTTTTGGGGTCATATGCGATCGCCCCCTTCTCCCGCCTTCGGACCGTCGTATTCTTGATCCTTACGCCCGCAATGGGGACCATCTTGGCCCCACTGTTTTTCATCTTGTGCTCCGCTTTGTGCTCCACAAGCGGCGCCTTTGCCGCTGGGGTCCTCGGCTTTGCTTTGCGTGCGGTCTTCTTGGGTTCTATCAGCATTTCGGTCCCCGTCTCATCTGAGACAGATGATAGTCCATAACGAGACAGTTTGCAATCAGATCCTCTTGGAACGCGAACATCAACGATTAGCCCAGGTGTGGTTTTCGGGGCCTTTGTAGTTAATGGTGATCAGCACCCGTGACCTGACCTCACGCCCCTTTTTTATTCGGGCCGGACTCGGCGCAACGCAGCACGGTCAACGCCACTTCCTCAAAGTTTTTTCGCCGCAGCGAAGCGAAGCTGGCCCTTGACCTGCGAGAGGACCGCGCATCGCGTTCGATAGCGGACGGAGAGAACAGGAATGGCCAATCTGTCATCTTCGTAGAGCGTACGCCACAACGTAATCCCCTCGGGTAGTGCCTAGCTTGCCGTGACCACCTGCCGCAATCACAATGAACTGCTGCCCGTTGATCGAATAGGTCATCGGCGTTGCCTGGCCTCCGGCGGGCAGTTTGGTTTCCCACAACAGGCGGCCGCTATCTGTTTCGAAGGCGCGCAATCGATCGTCGATCGTCGCACCGATGAAGATCAGTCCGCCGCCGGTAGCGAGCGGCCCGCCAATGCTCGGCACGCCGAGATTCATGCGCACGTATGGCGTATCCCCGAGCGGTACCTGCCACTTGATCGTACCGCGCACCATGTCCACCGCGGCCACGGTGCCCCACGGGGGCTTTACGCAAGGGATACCCAGCGGCGACAAGAACGCCTTACGACGCATGCCGTAAGGAGTACCCATCTGGCGCGCGAATTCAAAGCCCTTATAGCTCTCCGATTTGGAAGCGGCCGCAAGTTCGGCACGCGGCACGAGCGCGACGATAAAAGGCAGGTTCATGCTGTTGACGATCGCGACCTGCCGTAACGGGTCGAACGCGATGCCACCCCAGTTCATTCCGCCGGCGGCGCCCGGCAGGATGATCGTGTCCTTCTCCGAAGGCGGCGTGAAAATACCTTCGGAACGATATTGCGCGATCGCGTCCCGGCACTTGCGCCTGTCCCAAAACGTTAGGCCCCAGGCGTCCTCGGGTGTCACCGGCGCCTGGCGCACGAGCGGTGGCGGTGCTAGAGGAAATGGCTGCGTGGACGACGGTTTCTCCCCACGCGCCGCGCCCTGAGGAACGGGCCGCTCCTCGATCGGAAATACGGGTTTGCCCGTTTCGCGGTTGAAGGTGAACAGGAACCCCGTCTTGGTCGCCTGGATAACGGCGGGAATCCGCTCGCCGTCGTGCATCAGATCCGCAAGCGTCGGCTGCGAGGCGACGTCGTAGTCCCACAGGTCGTGGTGCACGAGCTGCTGGCCCCACGCAAGCTCGCCCGTGTCGCCATGTAACGCCACCACGGAATTCGCCCAGCGGTTCGAACCCAACCGCTCGCCTCCGTAGTAGTCCGGGCTTGCCGATCCCGTCGGAACGAACACAAGCCCGCGCTGCGTGTCGACCGACAACGGTGCCCACGCATTGGCGGCACCGGTCCGCTGGGCGCCAATTTCGGTCCACTCCCGGTAAACAGGATTCGATGCGTCGCGCGGAATCGGGTCCCAGCTCCAAACGAGCTTTCCAGTACGCGCGTCGAAGGCGCGAACGGTCCCCAGCTCGAGCTCCACGGCGCGGTTGTCTCCGATGGACGAGCCGACGATGACCTTGTCGTCCAGAATGACGGGTGGAGAGGTAACCAGGTAATTACGCCAAGCGTCCCCGGGAGCGTCCTTGGAATGAATTCCTTCGAGCAGATTGATCTGACCGCCGTCGCCGAAGCCGGCGCACGACTTGCCGGTGGCGGCGTCGAGCGCAATTAACCGGCTGTCGAGCGTCGGGGCGAAGACTCGCGCGTGGCATGCCTCTGCCTCCGAGCTGCGACTATCCACCCAAAGTGATACCCCGCGCGAAGCCGCGTCGGAGAAATGCAAGTCGCGCCTGGTACCGGTATCGTGCCGCCAGCGAAGCGTGCCGGTGGCGGCATCGATCGCCACCACGTTGGTCTTGCTGGTCGTCAGATACAGCAGGCCGTTGTGGAGAATCGGCGTGGCCTCGAAAGTCAGATGCTTCTCGTCGACGAAGTCGTCTCCGAGATCCCCGGTGCGGAAGGTCCAGACGACTTTCAGATTCTTGACGTTGGCCGGCGTGATCTGCTCGGCAGGCGAGTAGCGGATGCCACCCGGATCGCTGCCGTAGGCCGGCCAGCCCGCGTCGCCGGCCGCGAACGCGTTAGCCGAGAACGCGATTAAACCAGGAAGCGAACATCGGGTCAGAACACGAAGGGCAAGAGCGCTTAAGGTGCGAAATTCAAGACGATGACTCATGGGGCGGCGGAAATGAGATTAGTCGGGAAACAAAGCGTACTAGTCGGCCGGGCGCGCCGCCATCAGAATGTTCATGGTATCAGCAACTTCGCCCCGGCCACCACGTATCGAGATCGATGTGCGCAGCGCCGCGCAAGCGTTATTGACGTCGTCTAGATCAAGCAAGCGCGCGGCTTCCAGCCCTGTTCGGCCGATGGACTGTTATCCACAGGTCGTTTGTTCGAGCCCAACTCGGGTAGCCACTAAATCAAAGCGTTAGCGCGCTTCGAAGTGAGCGCCGGATAAGTTCTGTGTAACTGAGGCTCCCGAAAACTCGTGGGCACGCGACTTCATCGCGTGGCGTTTTGCGACGTCATCGAGCTATGCGCTCATAGTGATGGTGCAAGCCGCCGACCTTCGGGAACTCGACCATGGCACCCGTATCGGGTTGGTGCACAACTCGGGTTGTGGGAGCGGCAGTTAGGTACGCACCGTTCCGATCAGCCGCTCCGCATAGCGATTTGCCAAGGACTGGCTGCTGCGCTTAGGTCTTTGTCAACATGCCAGCATCGAATAAGGGTGACCGGCCGCGGTCGACCCCACTGCGGGCGTTCAGGCTCATGTGGTCGAGCGCCTCTTGTTCGGCCATAGGAGACGGTCAGCAAGGAACGGAAATCAACATCGTTGAGCGGCCGCTTACTGATTCCGCGACTGCGTACTCCCGACCCTATGTCGACAGTCGCATTGCTCCGAAGCGGTCATTGAAATTCGAAGAAGCAGACGTATACCGCCCAGCGTCGCTGTGGAATTGCATTCGGCATCGTCTCGCTCACCGATCCGACCGACGGGTCCTGATCAATTGTCGCTCCGAAATGCTGCGCCGCAACATTTCGGTTGACATTGGCTATCCCCTGTATCAGAATAACGATTGTTGCAGTGCAGCAATTACTATTTGATCCCCTCACGGGGGATTTTCTCAAACTTTTTCCGAGGATATGAAATGACGACCATCCCAACCGAACAATTCGCCGAATTTAACGACGCCGTGCTCACCTCTGCGGTCCGCTTGGCCGAGACTGCAGTGAACGGCATCGAGCGTCTGGCTGATTTCCAGTTCACGTCTGCCAAATCCACAATCGAAGAGGCTGTCGGTAAGGCCAAGGCTTTTGGAGAAGTGAAAGACATCCAGGAATTCACCGCCCTATACGGCAACGTCGCTGCCGCTACCATCGAGAATGGTGTGGCGTATGCGCGCGACGCGTACGACCTCGCTGCCGCCACCCAGTCAGAGCTTGCCGCGGTTGTGACAGACAACCTGACCGCCCTCAACCAGGCTCTTGTCAGCGCGGTCGAGAAGGCTGCCAAATCGGCTCCTGCCGGTGGTGAATTTATCGTGGCCGCGGTGAAGTCTCAAATTGCGACCACGACTGCCGCCGCCGAGAGCATCACCAAAGCGGCCAAGCAAGCGAAGGAGCTCACAGATGCCCGCGTCAAGTCGGCCGCCGATGCGACTACCGCGGCGGTCAAGAACACCAAGGCCATGAAAGCAGCCTAACTCAGCTCTGGCTCGCTGACTGCCAAGCTGTTTGGATCAAGGCTCCCCCTCCCGTGAAAAGGAGGGGATTCATTGCGCATGGTTACTTATCCACGGGGCCGCGATCAACACGCCGTCGGCGATCATTCCGCCGTCCGATTGAGATGCGGGACGATTGCAGGCAAAGGATGGGCGTCCCCCGATCCATAGTGTGCACGCCTCCGCCTGGTGTTCATGCGCACGTACGCGATGAGGACACCGGCATCCCCGGTGGTCGAATAGAGAGAAGACAGCATGAAATCGTTGGGAACCGCCAAAAAGGCGCCTGTTACCCGAGGGAGCCCTTCTGCCTTCGCGCTCATCCAGGAATACCTCCTGCAGCATCACCTGACGCCTGAGGCTGTCAAGAATGAACACCGCCTGGAGGCGGCATCACGCCTCGCGCAGCACTTTAGACTCCACGCCTGGCAGATCGGCACCACCATGCGGACGCTGGGTCCGGAGATCAGCGGGGCGCTTCCGGATCTGTTCGCGCAATTCAGTGACGTCCCGTCTGTTCGTAGAGTACGCGTCAGGCATATCAATCCCAAGCATGCAATCTGAGAATAGTCTTGGCCGCTTGCATTCACGGCTGCTGGTCGACAGGCCACCGGCAGTTTGTTTTGTGACGCTTTCAGAAAGGAAATTGGATGCTTTCCGGACTCATTGAGCTGTCCTGGTGGGGCTATATCGTTGCTACGCTGGTGCTCACGCACATCTCGATTGCCGCGGTGACGATCTTCCTGCACCGACATCAGGCACACCGCGGGCTCGAACTGCACCCGCTGGTAAGCCATTTCTTTCGCGCCTGGCTATGGCTGACGACCGGCATGGTCACCAAGGAATGGGTGGCGATCCACCGCAAGCATCACGCCCGCTGCGAGACCCCCGAGGACCCGCACAGCCCGCAGGTCTACGGCATCAAGAAGGTCTTTTGGGAGGGCTCGGAACTCTATCGCGCGGCCAGCAAAGATCAGGAAATGCTGGAAAAGTACGGTCGCGGCACGCCCGACGATTGGCTGGAGCGTAACGTCTACAGCAAATACCCGTGGCAGGGTGTGGGTCTGATGGTGGTCGCCGACGTGTTGCTGTTCGGGCCCATCGGACTCACCATCTGGGCGATCCAGATGCTCTGGATCCCGGTCACCGCCGCCGGCATCATCAACGGCATCGGCCACTACTGGGGTTACCGTAATTTCGCCTCCGAGGACGCCTCGACCAACATCGTCCCCTGGGGCATCATCATCGGCGGCGAGGAATTGCACAACAACCACCACGCCTACGGCACGTCGGCGAAGCTTTCCAACAAGTGGTACGAGTTCGACATCGGCTGGCTGTATATCCGCATCATGGAAACACTGAGGCTCGCCAAGGTGTTGCGCGTCGCGCCGAAGCTGCGCATGGATGCGGACAAGATGGCCTGTGATGCGACCACCCTGCAGGCGGTCATCACCCATCGCTACGACGTGGTCGCCAAGTTCGCCAAGTCCCTCAAGCAGACCGCCATCGATGAGGTGCGGGCGCTACGCGCGAAGGACAAGTTAACCAGCATAAAGGACTGGAACGGCCTGGAGCGGGTCAAGAATTGGCTGCAACGCGATGCCAAGCACCTCACCGAGAATGACCGCGCCAACCTGGACGCGGCGCTCACCTCCAGCAGGGTGCTGTCCACCATCTACGCGATGCGCCAGGAACTGTCCGCGCTGTGGAGCCGCTCCACGGCTTCCAAAGAGCAGTTGGTCAAGCAACTGGAAGACTGGTGCCGCCGTGCCGAGGAAAGCGGCATCGTGGCGCTGCAACAGTTCTCGCAACGCTTGCGCAGTTATGCTTGAGTTCCGTACTGCGCGACACAGGAGCACTATGCTCCGCAAAAACAATTACCGTCAGGCTGTCACGTTCCTAGACCTACAACTAACTGACGCTACCACTGCTACGGACGAAACCACCAAGGGTCAAGGCTATGAATGAATTTATTGACGGCACCTATGTCGACGCTGCTGGTATCCGCAACTACAAGCTCTACGTGGCCGCCTCCCGCCCGGCGGAAGTGCCCCCGCTGTTTGTAATGCTCCACGGCTGTGATCAGGACGCAGCGGACTTCTCGATTGGAACTCGTATGAATGAGTTGGCGGAAGAATGCCGCGGCGTCGTGCTGTACCCCGAACAGTGTAGGTTGGTCAACCCGTTAGGATGCTGGAACTGGCATGACGCGAACCATCAATTTGCAGACCATGGCGAACCCTCATTGATCGCGGGCATGACTCGCCAAGTGATGGCGGAGCATAACATCGACCCACCGCGGGTCTACGTCGCGGGAATGTCGGCGGGCGGAGCCATGGCGGTGATCGTTGGGCAGGAATATCCCGATTTGTATGCGGCCGTAGGGGTTCATTCCGGTGTACCGTCGGGCGTCGCATCTGATCTGCTGTCCGCTTTGAGGGCCATGACCAGGGGACCGGCTGTGGCTGAGTTGGCGCCGGCGAGCGCGAGCAAGCGCAACCGTTCGCTGGTTTCACATCCGCAGAGGGGACACTCGCGACGTGCGGCAATTGGCCGGAAAGCGACCTTCCGCCGATGCGATTGCGGACGTTCGCTATCTCGCCAAAAGCACTGCTCATCTATGGACTCTCGTGATGCTTTGCGCGAGCTGGTTTACGACGTTGTTGAAATGAACCACGTTCCTTTGTTTATCTCGAT
>Ga0209118_1000886_pt1 | contig 14908 bp, 17 predicted proteins | sample BlaSpr_A8_Ref_M1_FD_187988 | JGI IMG/M metagenome (GOLD analysis project Ga0209118, IMG submission 187988) | Forest soil microbial communities from Thunder Bay, Ontario, Canada - Black Spruce, Ontario site 2_A8_Ref_M1 (SPAdes) (version 2) | ecosystem: Environmental > Terrestrial > Soil > Boreal...
TGCCGGTCGTGGGCGCATCCGCGCTTGATCCCGAGACCGTGAGCGGGATCGGCTTGGTCAGCACCCCTGCCATGTAGCTCTAGATTTTAGACCCCGATGGGATGCCACACGGTCTTCATCTCCATGAAGGCCGTGATCAGGTATGGGCTCGACTCGTCGGATGCGACTTTTATCACGCGCTTGACGTTATCGGCCGCGGCGGCCTCGACTGCTTTGACCTCGTCAGGCGTGCAGCCGGCCACGTCGATCGCGTTGATGTCCATGTGCGCCGCGAGCCACGGCATGAGCTCGCCGCGCTGGCCGCTGAGGACGTTGACGACCCCGGCCGGAAAGTCGCTGGTCGCGAAAACCTCAGCCAGCGTCAGCGCCGGCAGCGGCTGCGACTCCGGTGCCAGCGCGACCACGACGTTGCCTCCGCAAAGCGCGGGCGCGAGGCGCCTCACCAGGCCGGCCAGCGCCGGTTCCTCGGGCGCCACGATCCCGACCACACCGGTGGGTTCGGGCAGTGTGAAGTTGAAGTAAGGCCCGGCGACGGGGTTGACCGTGCCGGCCACCTGGGGCAGCTTGTCGGTCCAACCTGCGTACCAGACCAGCGTCTCTACCGCCTGCTCGACCTCGCGGCGCGCCTTCGCTCCACCACCGAGCAGATCGGTGAACTGCGCGCCCCGGCTGTCGAGCATCTCCGCTGCCCGGTAAAGGATCTGGCCCCGATTCATCGCGGTGCGCGCGGCCCAGGCCGGAAACGCGCCGCGGGCGGCGCGCACGGCGTCCCGGAGGTCCTTGCGCGAACCGCGCGGGACGTTCACGTTTCCATCTGGTCGGTACGCACGCCCGGACTCGGAGCGCACGAACTCACCGTTGACGAAGAGCTTGTAGGTCTTTCGCACTTCCATCAGTTGAGGTCCAGGTAGGCGGCGAGTCCGTGGATGCCGCCCTCGCGCCCGAAGCCCGACTCCTTGTAGCCGCCGAACGGAGATGTCGGGTCGAAACGGTTGAAGGTGTTCGCCCACACGACGCCCGCGCGCAGGCGCTCGGCCATCCAGAGGATGCGCGACCCCTTGTCGGTCCACACCCCCGCCGACAGTCCGTAGGGCGTGTTGTTCGCCTTCTCCACGGCTTCAGCGGGAGTGCGGAACGTGAGCACCGACAGCACAGGGCCGAAGATCTCCTCGCGGGCGATGCGGTACGACTGCGAAACGTTGGTGAACAGCGTGGGCGGGAACCAGAAACCGCGCTCGGGCAGCCGGCACTCGGGCTGGTAGAGCACAGCGCCCTCTTCAATTCCGGACTCGACCAGGCCCTGGATCTTCTCCAGCTGCGCCCGTGAGTTGATCGCGCCGATGTCCGTGTTCTTGTCGAGCGGGTCACCCAGGCGCAGCGTCGAAAGGCGGCGCTTCAGCTTCTCCATCAACGGCTCGGCGATCGATTCCTGGACCAGCAGGCGGCTGCCCGCGCAGCACACGTGCCCCTGGTTGAAGTAGATGCCGTTGACGATGCCCTCCACCGCCTGGTCGAGAGGCGCGTCCTCGAACACGATGTTGGCCGCCTTGCCTCCAAGCTCGAGGGTCAGCTTCTTGCCGGTGCCGGCCAGCGCGCGCTGGATCAGCTTTCCGACCTCGGTGGAGCCGGTGAACGCGACCTTCTTGACCCCCGGATGCTCGACCAGGAGCGAACCAGTCTTGCCCGCTCCGGTGACGATATTCACGACTCCGGGGGGCAGCTCCGCTTGCATGCAAATCTCGGCGAACACCATCGCCGAGAGCGGCGTCGTCTCGGCGGGCTTCAGCACGACGGTGTTGCCCGCGGCCAGGGCCGGCGCGATCTTCCACGCCAGCATCAGCAGCGGGAAGTTCCACGGGATGACCTGGCCAGCCACGCCGAGAGGCCGCGGCTTGCGATTGGGGAAGGCCCATTCGAGCTTGTCCGCCCAGCCCGCGTAGTAGAAGAAGTGGGCTGCGCTCAGCGGGATGTCGACGTCGCGCGACTCCTTGATCGGCTTGCCGCCGTCCATCGTCTCGACCACCGCGAGCTCGCGGGCGCGCTCCTGGAGCAGCCGCGAGATGCGGAACAGATAGCGGGCGCGCTTCGATGGCGCGAGGTGCGACCAGGAGTCGAACGCGCGACCGGCGGCTTTGACCGCCCTGTCGACGTCGACCGCGTCGGCCTCGGACACCTCCGCAAGCTTCTTTTCAGTCGCCGGGTTGATGGTCGGGAAACGCTTCTTGCTGTGGGGTTCGACCATCTTTCCGCCGACGAACAGGCCATAGGAGGGCGCGATGTGGACGTGGTCGATCGCCTCCGGCGCGGGCGCGTACTCGAAGACCTGCTTGGCGAGCTCTGCGGATTGCTTCTTGGTGATCGCCATCAGTCGATCGTGAAGTAGTCGCCGGACTGGTACACGCCAGTGCGTTCCTTGTCGATCTGCATCAGCACGTCGTTGAGCAGCGTGGATGCACCGAGGCGGAAGCGCTCGGGCGTCATCCAGTCGGATCCCAGGGTTTCGTAGAGCAGAACGAGATACGCGATCGCCTGCTTGGAGGTGCGGATCCCTCCCGCGGCCTTGAAGCCCACCGGCCGCCCGGTCTCTCGGACGAAATCACGGATCGCCTCCATCATGACCAGGCTCACCGGCAGAGTCGCCGCGGGCTGCACCTTTCCGGTTGACGTCTTGATGAAGTCGGCGCCGGCCGCCATCGCGAGGATGCTGGCGCGGCGCACCGCGTCGTAGGTGCCGAGCTCGCCGGTTTCCAGGATGACCTTCAGGTGCGCATTGCCGCACGCCTCCTTGACGGCCACGATCTCGTCGTACACGCGCTGGTAATCGCCGGACAGGAACGCACCGCGGTCGATCACCATGTCGATCTCGTGCGCGCCGGCTCGAACGGTGTCTTCGGTTTCGGCGACCTTGATCGACAGGAAGCTCTGTCCGGACGGAAACGCGGTGGCCACCGACGCAACCCGCACATTGCTGCCGCGCAGGTGCTCGACGGCATCCGCGACGCGTGCCGGGTACACGCAGATCGCGGCCACCGAAGGGATCGTCGAATCGCCTGGCTTCGGCCGGATCGCCTTCGCGCAGAGGGCGGCTACCTTGCCTGGCGTGTCGGAGCCCTCGAGCGTGGTGAGGTCCATGCATCGCACGGCCAGGTCGAGCGCCCAGAGCTTGGAGGACTTCTTGATCGACCGCTTCGCGAGTGACGCCGCCCGCTCGTCGGCACCGACCTCGTCTACGCTGCGCACGCCGCGCATGAGCGATCCGAGGTGCGTGAGGGAAAGAGCCGTGGCCATCAATGGGATTATGCGACTAGGCCGGGAGGGGCAGACCGGGACGCTGGAGGATAGGACCTAGCTGATCAGCTCGTCAGCGAGGAGGTCCATCAGCAGCCCGTCGTGCCAGGTGCCGTCTACGCTGCGCTCGTAGCGGCGCATCACGCCGACCGGGCGGAAACCCACTTTCGAGTAGCACCGGATGGCGGCAGCGTTGTCCGCGGCCGGGTCGATCACCAGTCGGTGGTGGCCGTGATCAGCGACGAGGTGCCTCGCCAGCGTGCGGACGGCGTCGGTGCCAAGTCCTCGGCCGTGCAGCGAGGGGTCGAGATAGATGTCGATCCCCGCATGCCTGTAGTCGGGTTCATCCTCCGCACTCCACTGGATCGCGCCGGCGACCCGGCCATCGTGCACGATGACGAAGGTTTCGGTCCCTTCTTCGGCGAGATCCTCAGCCACCGCGGCCTTCATATCGTCACCCCCGCGCCACCAGCGCAGGACCTCTGGTGTCGAGCGGATCCGGGCCAGCTCAGGGATGTCTGCGGGACCGGCCGGTCGCAACTTCACATGCACGCCCTGGAGCGTCGTCATGATCAGCGATACATTCTCACAGCGGTGCAGATTGGAGAATGAGCTCGAAAGCGTTGTTCTTGTCCCGGCACTCGGGGCCGGTCAGCTGGTGCAGGGGCTCCGGATGGAGCACGACCCGAGCGCCGCCGCCGGCATTCCTGCGCATCTCACTCTCATGTTTCCGTTCATTCCGCCGCCCGATCTCCGCGTTCCGCAAATCGATGCGCTCGAAAAGGTGATCAACCGCCCCGAGCCTTTCGATTTCACCCTGACGCGAGTGGACGAGTTCGAGCAGGGCGTCGTCTACCTCGTGCCCGAACCAGCGGCGCCTTTCGTTTCGTTGACGCGAGAAATCGGCCGGCAATTCGGACTTCAGCCTTTCGGTGGCGAGTTTGGCGAAGACCCGGTCGCCCATCTGACAGTGGCCAATCATGCGGCGCCGGCAGCGCGCAAGCAGATCGCTGACACCCTGGGCCCCATCCTGCCGATTTCGCTTCGGGCAGTCGAGGCCTGGCTGATGACCGGCTCCAACGTCCGCGGTTGGAAGCTCCTTCGTCAGATGCGGCTGGGCCCTGATTCCGGACGGCGACGGGCTCAGACCTGCTTTCGGCGCACCGAACAGAACAGAACCAGGACAATCGGAACCACGCAGGCATTTACGACAGGCGGGCGGCCTTCATGGCCAGGTAGCGCTGCTCTGGAATGCTCGCCGTCATCCTGGCGGCCTTGCGATACGAGCCGCGTGCCGCGGTGAGTTCGCCAGCACGCTCGAGCATGTGTGCGCGCACCGCCTCGAGGCGGTGGTTGTGGACCATCCTTTCATCCCCATCGAGCGTGCCGAGAAGGGCAAGACCGGCCAGCGGCCCGTTGACCATCGCGACCGCAACCGCGCGATTCAGCGTCACCACAGCACTCGGTGCAATCCGTTCCAACACTTCATAGAGCGCAAGGATCTGCGGCCAGTCCGTGTCCTGGGCGGTCGGCGCCTCGTCGTGAACGGCGGCGATTGCGGCCTGCAGCTGGTAAGGGCCAACCGGGACCTTGCCAAGCGTGTGGGTGAGGAGCGCGACGCCTTCTTGAATCTGGTCCGTGTTCCAGAGCTCGCGGCGCTGCTCCTCGAGCGGAACGATCCAACCCTCGGCGGTCGAGCGGGCTGCGCGTCGCGCGTCGGTGAGGAGCATCAGAGCGAGCAGACCGGCGGCCTCGCCCTCCTCCGGCACGAGCTGGTAGAGCATGCGCGACAGCCGGATCGCTTCGGTGGTGAGGTCAGCCCGGCCCAGCTCCGGTCCGGAGCTCGCCGTGTAGCCCTCGTTGAACACGAGATAAAGAACATGCAGCACGACGCGAAGCCTTTCGTGGCGCTCGGATGACGGCGGCGGGGCGAACGACGCACCGGCGTTCCTGATGCGTTCTTTCGCCCGGCTGATCCGCTGGGCCATCGTGGCTTCAGGAACGAGAAATGCCCGGGCAATCTCAGCGGTCGTCAGGCCTCCGACCGCGCGAAGCGTGAGCGCCAGCTGTGAGGGCGCCGACAGTGACGGGTGGCAGCACAGAAAGAGGAGGGTGAGGGTGTCGTCGTGGGCCGAAGCTTCGCTTTGCACTGGCAGCTCGAGCGCGGCAGCTGTCTCCTCACGCCGGCGCCGTGCGGTCTCGCTGCGCAGCTGGTCGGTCAAGCGGCGCGACGCCACCGTCAGCAGCCAGGACCGCGGGTTGTCCGGCATGCCCTCGTTGGGCCACTGCCGCGCCGCCGCGAGCAGGGCCTCCTGCACGGCATCCTCACTGGCGTCGAACTGGCCCGACCGCCGCACAAGGGCGCCGAGGACCTGCGGCGCCAGCTCGCGCAGCAGGTCCTCGATGTTGCTCTGCAAGGTCAGAAGTCGGGCGGCGCGTCCATCACGCGGCGCACTTCGATCGGCGCTTTGACGAACGCGACTATGCGCGAGGCGATCTCGATCGCCCGCTCCTCGTTCTCGACGTCGACGATCCAGTAGCCGACCAGCGATTCCTTCGATTCGGCAAACGGTCCGTCGGTCGCGACAGGAATTCCGTTCTCGAAGCGGACTGTCTTGGCCTGGCTTCCGTCGGCAAGGCCCTGCTCGTCGACGAGCTCGCCGGATTCCCTGAGGTCCTTGTCCAACCTGTGCATGAACGCCACCATCTCGCGCATCCAGTCTCGTCCCATGGCTTTGACGCCTTCCTCGGCGGAACCGAACGTCATGATCATGTACTTCATCTCAATTACTCCCAATCACTATCCAGGAAGAAGGCCGCATGTCACGTTGACAATGGTGCCGGTGATGCCGGCGGCGCGGTCTGAAGCGAGGAATGCAGCCGCGTCGGCGACCTGCGCCAATCTTGGCGCGCGGCGCAGCATCGCCATGCCGGCGATGGCGCGCTCGACGTCCGCCGGGTCGATCCCACCTCCACCGCCAACCGCGGCCAGCTTCTCACGCGTAAGGGTGTCCGCCACGCCTGCCGTGTAGAGGCCAACGACCCGGACGCCGTGTGGACCGATCTCGGTGGCCAGGTAGCGCATGAAGGTCTCGGTCGCCGCGTCCGCCGGTCCCGTGCTCCCCATCATGGGCATGGTTCCCCTGGCCGAGCCGCTGTTCAGGTGGAGGATGACACCGGAACCCTGCTCGATCATGTGACGCGCCGCCGCCCGAGCGGTGATGAAGTTCGACGTGAGCCCGTTCGTGACCGCACGCAAGAGGTCGGCCGTGGTCATGTCGACCAGGGGAATCTGCTGCACGTCGCCACGCGTGATGAGGTTGAAGGAAACGTCGACCCTGCCGGCCTTGGAGACCGCGGCCCGAACATGCTCCTCGACGGCCCGCTCGTCGAGCGCGTCGAGCACGGCCACCTCGGCTGCCCCGCCGTCAGCCTTGATCGCCGCGGCGACCGCATCGAGCGGTTGCCTGGTCCGGCCAACCAGAAAGACCCTGGCTCCCTCCCGGGCGAACGTTCGGGCGACGCCACCGCCGATGCCGCCTCCGGCCCCATAGACGATCGCGTTCTTGTCTTCCAGCAGCCGAGTCATTGTTTTACTCCTCCCATTTGTTGCGCCCCGGTTGGGCGCTGTCATCCGTAGGTCGGAGCACGCGGCTGGTTCTCTACATGAACGCGGCCGGCTAATGCCGCTCTAGATGGCGGCGGCGTCCAGGGTCACTGCCGCCAGGGCCGAACGCAGACTGACTCGGCCCGCGTTGAAGCCGGCCTGATCGCCAGTCGACAGCGCCGCCCTCATCGCGGTCAGAGCTGAATCCGCCCGCCCAAGGTCCTGCTGAAGGCGGGTGTCTTTGGCGGAGAGCGAGTCGGGCGCGGCGAACGCGACAAGCGTCGACTGGAAGTGTGAGATCAGGCCCTCAGGTCCATCCAGCAGGTACTGACAGGTGGTCTGATTCTGGGAGCAATCGATCTGGCTCTGCCCGGCCAGTACCTGGCAGTCGGCACAGCTCGTCAGCGTGCTGCTCTGTGCCCGAACCGAGTTCGTGTAAGCGGCAGCAGTGACCTGTTTCGAGGAAACGATGCTCGGGACCACGGCATCGGTCCACACCCGGCCGTCGACTGCCAGCAGGTAGGCGCGATCCATTCCGTTCGAATCGTTCGCCTGGCTCGCGGCGAGGAGGGCGTTGAGGCCGGCGATGCTCCCGGAGATGTGCAGTCGCAGCTGCGCGTCCACAACGAGGAAGCGGGCGGGAGGCTCCGACCGATTCAGGTCATCGAGCCAGCGCTGGAGCGCGACGATGGCACGCGTGGCGTCGCCCTGGCAGCCAGTGTGCGTTGTAGTGTCACACGGAGCTGACCACGTGGCGTTGGCATTCTGGCCATCCACGTTCACCTGGTTCTGGTATGCGGCGATCGCCTGGCCCGACCCGGCTGGAATGCGACTGGAGGTCGCGTTGTGGACGGCAAGATAGGCGGCGACGATCGCGCCCACCAACACGAGCAGCGCAAGTCCAGCGGCGAGCCTGAATCCCATCTTCGACCCCTTCATTCGGAACACCGGCCATCCATGCGGCTTGGCCGGACTCTTCGCCAGAGCGATCCGCATCCGCTCGTAGGCCCCCGCAGGAGGCTCGATGTCGAGGGCGTCGTGCATTCGATCGAACAGGACTCTTTCTTCCATCAGACCGCAGCTCCCTGGTTTTGAACGATCGGTCGCAGGCGGCGCACCGCTCGCTCGACACGATTCCTGGCCGCCTTCGTCGAGATGCCGAGAGTCGCCGCGATCTCGTCGAACGGCATGTCGAGGTAGTAGCGAAGGACCAGGACCAACCTTTCGTCGTGGCCCAATCGCCGGAGGGCTCTCCGAAGGTCGACTGACGCAGCTATGTCCACCGACCGGCCCTGGGCTTCAGGTGGTTCGACCCTGAGCACCGACCACCATCTGCTTTTGCTCACGGTTCGGCACTGGTTGGCCACGATGGCCAGGAACCAGGGCCGCAGGCTTGAGCCTTCGCGAAGGTTGCCCAGCCGTCTCCACGCCTTGAAGGCTGCTTCCTGCACGGCGTCCTCCGCTTCATCGACGTCGTGAAGCAAGCCATAGGCCACCCGGAACGCCGCCTGGTAGTACGGCCTGACGAGCTCCGCGAAGGCTGAACCATCGCCGTCTTTGGCGGCCTGGATCAAGTCAGCCTCGGTGTGCGCGAAGAGTACCTGGCCCATCACACTTGCCCTATATAGGGCCCGGGAGACCAATCTGCCTCAAATTTCTGGAGGGCTTCCACATGACGGTCAATGAATTCGTCAAGGCGAAGGTGCAGCCTGAGTTCAGGCCGATCGTAGCCGCCGTCCGAGGCCTGATGAACGAGGTGGCTCCCGAGGCGCGCGAGGCCATAAGCTACGGGATGCCGACGTACGGGCAGAACAAGCCGGTGGCGTGGATCAACGCGAGCAAATCCGGAATCACGCTCGGCTTTCGCCAGGGCGCCTATTTAGAGGACAAGTACGGCCTGCTGCGAGGAGTCGCGAAGCACGCGAGAAAAGTCAGGTTGAAGACCCTGGACGACGTGAACAAACCGGCTCTCAGGTACTACATCAAGCAGGCGGTGAAGCTGGACAAGGCCTAACGGCTGCCGGCCGGCGCGAAATGGTCGGTGGCCCGGACGAGGGCGCGGCCGATCTCAGGAGTTCCGTGGCCCGCATCGTCGACGATCACCAGCTCAGCCCGCGGCCAGACCCGGTTGAGCTCCCAGGCATTCGAGACGGGAGCCTGAAAGTCGAACCGGCCATTCACCAGCAAGCCAGGAATATGGGAAATCTTGCTGGCGTTTTCGGTCAGGATCCCGTCCTTCAACCAGACGTTGTTCCGGATGTAATGCGTGACGATGCGTGAAAAAGCGAGCGCATAGCCAGGATCTCTAAAACGCTCTGCGAGTCCGGTCTTCGGAGGCCAATCCGGCGTGGCCGACTCCCAGGTGCACCACTCCTCGGCGGCGCGTCGCCTGGCTTCAGGATCGGGGTCGTTCAACCAGAGGTGGTACGCATCGACGATGTCATCGCCGCGGTATGCCGGCGGCACCGCATCGACCAGGCGATCCCACTGCTCGGGGAAGAACCTGGCCAGGCCGCCGCGGAACGCCCAGTCGATCTCGCTGTGCCGCCCGGTTGTGACGCCGAACAGGATCATCTCGGTCACCCGCTCCGGATAGGTTTCGGCGTAAGCCAGGCTCAGCGTGCTGCCCCACGAGCCGCCCATCATCAGCCAGCGCTCGATATCCAGTCGCTGCCGCAGCAGCTCCATATCGCCGATCAGATGGTGGGTGGTGTTCGCCGCAAGGTCGGTGGTGGGATGGCTCGCATGAGGGCGGCTCCGTCCGCAGTTGCGCTGGTCGAACAGCACCACGCGGTAATCGCGCGGGTTGAAGAACCTCCGGAAGTAAGGCGTACATCCAGAACCTGGACCGCCGTGCACAACGAGCGCGGGTTTGCCTGAGGGATTGCCGCAAGTTTCCCAGTAGACGAGGTTGCCGTCACCGGCATCCAACAGTCCACGGTCATAAGGTTCGATTTCGGGATAGAGCTCGGTCATGAGACGCGGTGCGCGAGCACCATTGTCGTAGGACGCCTAGGGTGCAGATCACGAAGGGCGGCATCACCGCTAGCCGGCATCGTCATCAATGCCGGGGTTTCAGCCGCTTGCCACCGTCGTGATGGTGCCATCGGAGATGCGGAACGCGCGCACGCGGGCGGGACTGTTCGCTGGATCCGCGTTGGGGTCGGCGATGTAAATCACGCCGTCTGAGGTGATTCCCAGCCCGAGCGGATATGACAGCTGAGCCTTGGTGGCCGGGCCACCGTCGCCGGCGTAGCCGGAAACGCCTGTCCCGGCCACCGTGGTGATGATCCCGTTCTTGTCGATGCGACGAATCCGATGGTTCTCTGCGTCTGCGAAGTACAGATTTCCGGCCGTGTCAAAGACGATGCCGACAGGATTGTTGAGTTGAGCCGATCTGGCAGGGCCCCCATCTCCGGAGAAGCCGCAGGTGCCGGTCCCCGCGATGACAGTTCCCTCAACGGGTGTCTGCTTTTGGGCGAGGTTCAGTCGGATGATCCGACAGCCACCGGCCGGATTCCCATTGATGCCGGTTGTCGGTGCCTGGTCGCTGAAATAGAGATTGCCCGCAGAATCGAACGCCATGTCGCCCAACTGCAGGGCAGGGGGCGGCAATGACGACAGGTCGAGGTCCGTGGAACTCCCGCTCGAGTCGATTCTTCGCAGTACTCCGAAGTAAGTGCCGACGTACAGCACCCCCGTGCTGTCGACTGCCAGGCCGTACGTGCCGTAGAGGCTGGTCAGTGTGGAGATGACCCCGTGACCGTCGATGTGCCGGACAGAGCCACCGGAATTGTCAGCGACGAACAGATTGCCCTGATGGTCAAGCGCGAGCCCGGTGGGGTGCCAGAGGTACGCGTTGGTCGCCTTTCCATCCAATCCCACTCCTCCGCCGGCGATGCTGACAAGGTCGCCGCCCGGCAGCAATCGGAAAATCCGGTTGCCTTCGTAGTCGGACACGTAGACCGTGCCGTCCGCGGCCACCGCGATTCCTTCAGGAGAGATCAGCCTGGGGGCTGAAGCGGGATGCGAGCCGCCGCCCGAGCTGGGCGAGCTGAGGGCCTGGCGCGAGTAAAGGAGGCCGGCGATTACCGCAATCGTCAGCAGCCCGGCGACAAAGCCGGCAGCGAATTGGCCAGTCCGCTGCAAGCGTGGCCGCAGCGGCCTCCGCCGGGTTCGGTCGCGCATGGGGACCGACGCGATAACGCGTGCGCGCAGACCCGCGGGCGGCGGTTCTGCGTCCAGCGCATCGTGCATCGTGTCGCGAATTAGCTCGTCCACTACCCGAACGCCTCCATCGGCTTAAAAAAGGGGCGCATCGCCGCGATGCCCCGGTTGATGCGCGATTTGACCGTGCCGATCGGAAGTCCAGCAATGACGGCTACCTCGTCGAGCGGCAGGTCGAGGTAGTAGTGCAGGACGAGCACTTCCCGGTGCGCAGGGGCCAGCCGGCGGAGAGCATTGCGGAGGTCTGCTCCGCGCACGATCTGGTCTTCGAAGCCGGATGCCGCCCCCGCTCGCGGCTCAATGCGGAGCACAGACCACCAACGGCCTCGCATAGTCGTCCGGCACTGGTTCGCAACGATGGCAAGAAACCACGGCCGCATCTCGCTGCCTGGCCTCACGTTGCCCAGCTTTCGCCACGAGCGCACCGCCGCTTCCTGCACTGCGTCTTCGGCAGCCTCACGGTCATGAAGCATTCCATACGCAAGCCGAAAACCCTGGTCGACCAGGGGTCCGATCAATTGGTCGAAGGCTGACCGATCGCCCTCCTTCGCCCTGGCGAGCAGGTCGGGGTCGGCCGTTGGTGTCATCCGTTTGCTGTTTCTACGCGGACAAGCACCGGAAAAGTTCCCAAGTGATTGCAGGAACCTGGGCCATCGGTTGACACCTATCTACAGCGAGACGATCCAACCCAGTCAGGTACCAGGATCGAGGAGGATCAATGCAAACAAGTCTGACCCCGCACGGAGCGCGATTCCCAGCGAAACCATCGTTGTTGGCCGTACTTCTACTTGTCTTTGCCATCGGAAGCGCTGGAGGCTTTGTGGTCAGAGCGCTGAGTGCGCCTACCGCCGCCTCAACCCAGCATGTGGCAGTGCTGCGAGTTACCGAGCCATGCCCATCCAGTAGTCACGCTGTGGTCTGGTACAGCGCGCACACGTGGGGGTGTGTAGGCGATGCATAAGGCGGCTAATCCGGTGCCAGATGACGTCGGCATCCGTTCAGAAGAGGTTAGGCAGATGGAACTCCAACCGACCATGCGTCGCGCATCGACTCGACCGATGGCGTGGGTCGCCGCGGCACTCGTTGCACTGGCCGTGGTACTCAGCAGCTGGTACGCGCTCTAGAGTGGCGCGACCACCCACCCGGGCGGCGGCGTCAGGACCTCCATCACTTCCATCCACCCCTCGCGAAATGGCGGCCCGGGCGGCCAGGTTGGGGACGCAGATCAGACGTTACGGGGGCCGGGCGTCTCTCCCGTATTCTGGGTTGTGACGCAGTCGTCTCAGCGCGTCTCCCGATGCATCACAGAGTCTCCCGGCGAAGCTGTCAACGAGGAACTGGTCTAGCGCGGCTTGGCGAGGATCGGGTTGCACCGCGCTTCCTGCCAGGCGCCGTTTTTCTCGAGGAGGTGTCGCAGAGCGCGGCGTAGCTCGGCCACCTCGCGATTGGCGAGGTGGCTACCGAATGTCTCGTGAAGGGTGGTCCGAAAGGTCTGCTCGGCCTCGCCGAGCACCTTCCGCCCATGGTCGGTGAGTTGGACGCGGACGATCCTGCGGTTCTCGCGCGGGGTCTCGCGCACTATCAAGCCGTCCTTTTCGAGCCGGTCGGCGATTCGCGTCGTTCCACTCGGGCTGCCCACCAACTGAGCCGCTATCTCGCTCATTTGGAGCGGGTGGTCGGCCGCGAGCTCCAACCGCATGAGGAGCTCGAACTCCGGCCACGAGAGCTCGGTTTCGGCGCGGAGGCGCTCATCGATACGCGCCTGGATGACTCGGAACGTCTGCTGCAGGTTGATCCAGGTACCGACCTGGTTCTGGCTCGCCGCCTTCGGCTTCAATTTCACATCTTTCACGCTAGTTGGAATAGTTCGACTGCGCAACCTTGTTCCATCTATAGTTGCTGTTACAACTATTGTAAGGAGAAGGTTCACCATGGCCATGACCGCCACGGATTTCACGGCGCCGGCGTCCGACGCCGAGCTCGAGGAACTCGCCGCCAACCTGCGGGCGCGGAACTTTGCTGTCGTGATTGTGCAGACCGGCGCCGAGGCGAAGGCCGAGGTGCTGAGGCGTATTCCCGACGGCGCCCGAATCCACTCCGGAAAGTCGAAAACGCTCGAGGACATTGGGTTGTTCGACACGCTGATGGGGTCCGACGAGTACGACTTCGTCCGCAAGCAGACCATGAAGCTGGATCGCATTACGCAACGCCGCGAGATGGTGAAACTCGGCGCGACTCCGGACCTGATGATCAACAGTGTCCAGGCGGTCACCGAGGCTGGTCAGCTGGTCGTTGTATCCGCCAGCGGAAGCCAGATCGGCGCTATCTCTGCTGGAGGGGAGAAGCTGATCCTGGTGGTCGGCAGCCAGAAGATCGTGCCCAACCTGGACGCCGCATTCCAGCGGATCGAGGAGCATGTCATTCCCTACGAGGACGCTCGGCTACTCGAAGTGTTGGGCATCCACACGGCGTGGACGCGGACGCTGATCCTGGAGCGCGATTTCACTCCCGGCCGGACGACCGTGATCCTGGTCAGGGACTCGGTCGGAGTTTGAACAGGCTCGAGCCTGATCGACGCTGAATTGAGTTGACTGATTACGGGCACGACCTGCAGTTCGGCGTCTTCGTTGCGCCGGCGACCCAGTCCGCGGACCATGTGGTGGCCTTGTCGGCGCTCGCCGAAGAGGTGGGGTACGACCTCGTGACGTTCAACGACCACCCGTACTCGCCAGGCGCCTTGGACATCTGGACCCTGACGTCCTTCGTGGCAGCGCGGACCGGTCGCGTCCGACTGGCGGCCAACGTGCTGAGCTTGCCGATGCGGCCACCTGCCGTGGTGGCGCGAGCGGTCGCGAGCCTCGACATCCTGAGCCACGGACGCGCCGAGCTTGGTATTGGCGCGGGCATGGCCTGGGACGCGATCGAGGCGATGGGCGGCCGGCGCCTCGATCCTGGCGAAAGTGTGGAGGCTCTCGAGGAAGGCATCCAGGTAATTCGCGAGCTGTGGGACGCCGGTAAGCGGGGAGGGGCGCGGTTCGAGGGCAAGCACTACCGGCTGGCCGGAGCCCTCCGCGGGCCGGCGCCGGTGCACGACATAAGCATCTGGGTCGGCGCGTTCAAGCCCCGGATGCTGAGGCTGGTCGGTCGGCTCGGCGACGGGTGGCTGCCCACCATCGGCGGGCTTAAACCAGGCGGCCTCGCCGCCGGCAACGCCATCATCGACGCGGCGGCCGCCGGCGCCGGCCGCGAACCGCAAGCGATCCGGCGGCTCCTGAACCTGGGAACATATGAAGCGCCTGCACGCGAGATGGCCGCGGAGCTCGCCAGGCTTGCGCTCGAAGATGGGATCGCGACCTTCATCGTGACCGCAAACGATCAGCGCACGATGACGGACTTCGCGGCAGAGGTCGCGCCCCGCGTTCGAGAAGTTGTCGAGGAGGCGCGGCTGCGCGGGTCTGGCCCTCCGCATTCGGCAGACCGATCGTCTCCGGTGCGCGCGAGCGCGCTGGTGCCGACGGCACCGCATTTCGAGACCGAGGATGAGCGGTTGGGGGTGGCGCCCACGCGAGACGAAAGGATCCGCCTCAGCGAACGGGCTCCGTGGGACGATTCGACGCGGCCGCACCGGGAGCGGTCGGGCCCGGAGGTGACCTACACAGACCAGGGACGCCGTGACGGGAAAGCGCTGATCGAGGTGCACGACCTGCTCCGAAGCGAGCTCTCAGAGCTAAGGGACATCCTGCGGCAGGTCCGCGACGGGGCGATGCGTGCCGGGGACGCCAGAGC
>Ga0209118_1000887_pt1 | contig 14902 bp, 9 predicted proteins | sample BlaSpr_A8_Ref_M1_FD_187988 | JGI IMG/M metagenome (GOLD analysis project Ga0209118, IMG submission 187988) | Forest soil microbial communities from Thunder Bay, Ontario, Canada - Black Spruce, Ontario site 2_A8_Ref_M1 (SPAdes) (version 2) | ecosystem: Environmental > Terrestrial > Soil > Boreal...
CTGGTTCTAAAAGAAATGGTCGGGGCGAATGGATTTGAACCATCGACCTCCTGGTCCCGAACCAGGCGCGCTAGCCAGGCTGCGCTACGCCCCGACTGATTAGCACGGGCGCATCGTTGCGTCCCAAGCAGGACATTCAGAATAACATACCTGCTCTGTAGCAGGCCAGACCGATACGAGCAAATGTGTGAGGCCTTGACCCCACGACCGCGCCAAGCCCAGCTCTACTCGCCAACGGCTACGGTGACACCCTAGCGTCCTCAATCAGCTTCTCGTCACGCCACGCAAAAAAACAATACCGCCGGAAGCATGATGCCTTCCGGCGGCAGGTTGAAGTCAATGATCGGCGAGCTAGAACGAGTACCGCGCGCCGACTTGCATCACTCGTGGCTGTCCCTGTGTCTGCGTAAAGTTTGACCAGTTCGCTGGAGGGTTCAGGCCGCGGAGTGCGGGATCGCGTGCAACTCCGAAGCCCGTGCGGCTTCCGTCAATCAACCCAAAACTCTGTTTGTTGGCGACGTTGAATACATCCCAGCGGAGCTGTAGATGATGCTTCTCGCTCCAAGGCATGTTGAAGGTCTTTGCTAGCCCAAGATCCACGTTCGCGTATCCCGGGAGGCGAATGTAGTTCCGTGGGCCCGTTTCCCCCGGATAGGCGTTTCGGAAACTCTGGTAAATGGACTTGATGTCGCAACCGCTGCCACCGAAGAGTTTTGGTGCACCAGTCCCGACAGGTCCTGGGGTTCCAAGTCGGCTCGGGCAAGGGCTGAGCGGGGCTGAAGGAGTGACGTTGGCTTGAACGTTCCAATTTGTTGCCCAGCGAGCGTCGTCGAAAGGCGAGCCAGTTGGCAGTCCGGTGTTCCAGCGGAAGATGCCGGCGAGCTGCCACCCACCAAAGACAGCCTGAGCCGCCCGGTTGTCCGTGTTCATGAGGGCTCTTCCCTTGCCAAACGGCATCTGCCAGACGGCAGAGGCGTTGATGAGGTGCCGGATGTCGAAGTCGGAACTGCCGTAATTACTGCGCTGGCGAATCGGATTTTCGATAAACGGGCCACTATTGTTTTGGCTGCCAAAGCTAAAGTCAGATTGCAAGCCAGAGGAGTCATCTAATGAGTGGGAGTAAGTGTAGTTGACGTCCAGGGTCAAACTGCGGAGGCGCTGTCTTAGAGAAACCGCGAGAGCGTTGTAATTCGAGTTTCCTATCGTGCTCCAGGCGGACAGCGCTCCGTATTGCGGCTGCATGAACCGCGTAGGTACCCCGGCATCGAATAGCGCGATGTCGATTTGCGCTTCCGCATCGGTCCAGTCATTGCCAGCAAAAAACGCAAATGGATTCGTGGGGTGCCCGCCCCCGCCCCGGCTTTGCAACCCATAGAATACCTGCGTGGGCGTCCAGTTTGAAGGAAAGCCGGCCTGGATGTTCGGATCATTGTTCATCAGGGTCACCAAATTAGCGGGGAAAAGGTTATCGAAGAACGGTATGGATGCGATCTGACTGGTGTCCACGTCTTGCTGGCGCTGCTTTTCCAGGATCGTTCCAGCCGTGTACCAGTCCATTCCGCTCTTCGGATCACGCACATTGTTGAAGGCCATCGCGTCCCGGCGGGCGAGCAGACTGCGTCCCATTCGACCGATGTAGGAGACGGATATCGTTGCTCCCGCGCGCATTTGACGCTCGTAGGTCAAATTCCAAACGTACTCGGTGGGCGCATGCAGATTCGAATCCACACCCGTCTCGATGCGTTCACCCTCATCAAGCGGCTGCGACAGTGGAAATTGCAGATTCGCTGGCACCGAGACGTTCGGCAGTGAACGCACGTCTTGATTGAAGCCGGTAAACAAGGGTGCTAGGTTGCCGGCGACCGTATCGTACGTATTCGCGGGGGTCGTGAAGTTCGACGTGAACCCAAGCGTATTGTTCAAATCCCAGTCCACGGCCAGCGCCTGGCCGTAATAGTCATTGGTTATAGCGAAGCCGCCGCGCAGTACGGACTTGCCGCTATCTCCAAAGAGGGAGTGCAGAAGTCCCTTGGAGTAATTGGGGGACCAAGCCAGAGCGACGCGGGGTTGAAAGTTATTCTTATCCCAGTTATACATCGGCTTTCCGCCGTTGACTGGTCCGGAGCGATTGATCATGATCGGTTCGGCGAAGTTTTGGCCTTGAGCCGCAGCGGCAAGACGCTCCTGAAAATATGTTCCCAGGGGAACGGTAGGTTGTGTTTCAAATCCTTTCGTCTCGTACACGGGCCGCTCCAGGCCGTAGCGAAGCCCCAATGTAAGGGTGAGGTGGGGACGAATCTTCCAAGCGTCCTGAAGGTACTCCTCGTAGGCCTGTGTGGCGAAGTTCCGGGTAGTGGGCACGCCTGCACTCAACAAAGTGCCATCCTTGCCGAAGTTGAAGTTGGCGGTGTACTGCGAGAACCGCCCGATAATGGCCGTAGCCGCGTTTTGCACTTCCGCGATGGAGTTCAGCGATTGGTCGCACGGTGGCGGGTTAATAGTCACTCCGTTTTTATCCTTACAAGGCCGTGAGGCCCCGGGCAAACCGTTCGCGTCCAGGTAGCTTTGGAAATCGCTCGAAACATGGTCACCTGCTCCGAAATAAAACGACGGGTTCGTGACCGCGTTGTCAAAAGCATTCGCGAAGTCTACGCGACTGTTATTAATCTTACGCAGGTTCACTCCAAACTGAACGGTGTGCTTTCCATGGATCCAAGAAAGATCGTCCGTGATGTTATGGACCGGCGTCACCCGCGAGAGCGTATGTGTTTGACCATTTGGTTGGAACACGAACCGGAAAGTGAAGTCATTTCCATTGCTGTCCCCGCCATCTGTGAATGCCTGGCGCGTAAATCCATACCGCAAATTGTTCACCCAATTATTCCCGATTGCCCAGGTGTGACCTACAGCCAATCCTCTCGGATGACTCCACACCCCCGGAGAAGGCGTATCGGGGAGGTACTGAGCAATTTCTTGAGTGTCATTGATGTAGTTCAGCCGCACGAAAAGGCTTTGGTGGCTGCTCAAGGTGTAGTCGAACCGCGCGATATGCGAGTTTAGCTTTACAGGCGTGGGAGCGTTGAAGCGGAAGCCACCCGTATTCAGCTGATCTCCCACCGTCGTATCGTTCGCTGGATACTTTGCGGCGGCTGCAGCCAGGACGGCTAGCGCGGCCGGGTTTATGCCAGCCGCTTGAAATGCTTGTTGATTTTGAGCCAAGCTTAATGAAGCTCTAGGCGTGGTATTACAAGTAGAATCCGTGCAGTACGTATAGTTAATTATTCCTTGCCCCAGGCTAGCCAATGGCACAATTCTGGTCTTGCCCGTCGATGTCGCGTCTCGACGCCCTTCGTAACTATAGAAGAAGAACAACTTGTTCTTTAGGATTGGGCCGCCGATCGCCCCGCCAAATGTGTTTCGAACCAACGGCGTACGGGGAGTCCCCGAGGCGTTGCTGAACCAGTCGTTCGCCTCGAATGGAGTACCTCGATAGAATTCAAAGGCCGCCCCGTGCCAGGAATTCGAGCCAGACTTGGTAACCAAATTGATCTGTGCACCGGCTGAACGGCCCTCATTCGCGTTTCCGTTCGCTGTGGTGACGCGGAACTCTTCGATCGCCTCCGAGTTGAGACGCAGAACTGGACCCGACGTGATACTGCTAGAGAGCGAGCCGATGACTAGCCCGTTGTCCCCAGTGGCTATCGTGGCATTGCCCGTTTGCGCGTTGTTGATATCCACGCCGTCCAGCGTAACGTTCGACTGATCGGCTCGGGAACCGGTGACGTAGCCTTCCTGAGTGGCACCAGGTTGCAGACTGAGCAAATCCGACAGATTGCGCCCTTCCAGCGGAAGCTGAGTAATCTGATTCGAATCGAAAACATTGCCGAGGGAAGCATCCTGGGTGTTAATGACCACGTCGTGGGCGCTGATGCTCACCTCAACCACTTGGCTCATCGATCCGAGGCTCAATTGCACGTTGGTCTCGGTTTGCTTCCCGATCTGGGCCCGCACATTGTCCAAGACTGTCTTGTTGAATCCCTTGGCCTCCACCTCAATTCGGTAATCGCCCGGCGTGATCAAGTCAAACACGTACGCGCCGGTCCCCGAAGACTGCGTGCTCCGTGTTGCATTGGTCGCAACATTGGTGAGGGTGACCTTTGCGCCAGGCACTCCTTTGCTTTGCTGGTCGATAATGGTTCCAACTATGGAAGACGTACCTGTCTGCGCCCACACGCTCGTGGCTGATACCAGAAATGTCACAAGGCAAACCAGAAGATTGCGCTTGATGGAAAATGGCTTCATAGACTGTTCCTTTCGCGCACCATGATTGAATTTTGAATCTGACTTGCCCGGAAACGCGGACAGGCGCAAAAAGACTGCGGCAAATTGCCGTAAACAGAAATCAGACCAGTATGGAAATATTCCCCGGGCAACCCGTCCACCGCTTGTTAGAGCTGCAAGTGAGATAGTTTTTAGGACAAATTGATGTGGAATGTCAAGGAAAGTTATTCTAAATTGTTTATCAACTCCGATTTATCGGTGATTTCAATCGATAACGGGGATGATGGCGTCGAGAGAGGAGATTGATCTCTATCCCAACCGGAGCAGTTTCGCCTCGGTGATGGCGGAGATGGCCCGGATCGGCCCAAGGATCGAAGCTGGCGCCTCGCCGTCGACGCGGACCAGCGAGATCGCGTCGGCGCCGCGCTGGGCTTCGCGGCGGCCGAGAGCAAATGTCGCGATATTCACCCCGAGCTTTCCTAGAGTGCTTCCGATCTGGCCGATGACGCCGGGTTCGTCGCGGTTTCTCAAATAGAGAATTGTTCCCTCGAGCTGGGCCTCCAGCGGAATTCCCTCGATCTGCAGCACGCGGGGCGACCCGTCATGGAGGACAGTACCTTCAGCCGTAAAGCCAGCCGCTGAACCGGTTTTTTCGGGCAAGGCGGAAACTTCCAGAGTGTTTGGGAAGCCATGTTCGCGCCTCCGCGTCTCCTCTACAACGGTCAAGCCTCTTGCCGCGGCCACTGCAGGCGCATTCACAACGTTCACCTTTTCATCCAGCACAGCGTTGAGTACGCCCGCCAGCACGGCGCTGCGAAGGAGATGCGTGCCCACCTCGGCCACTTCCCCAGCGTAGCGAATACGAATCCTCGCCGGCCGCGTGGCCGTCGCCTGGGATACCAGGGAACCAAGCCGCTCCGCCAGCGCGAGGTAAGGACGCACGCGGCGGTATTGGTCCGGCGAAAGTGCGGGCAGATTCACAGCATTGCGAATCACCCCTTCCACAAGATAGTCCCGGATCTGCAACGCCACCTGCGTACCCAGCTCTTCCTGCGCTTCGGCCGTGGAACCCGCAACATGCGGCGTGGTGATCACGTTCGGAAGCCCGATCAGCGGGCAGTTTTTCGGCGGCTCTTCCGCAAAGACGTCGAGGGCAGCTCCGGCGACGTGGCCGCTCTTGATCGCCGCCGCCAAGTCAGCCTCGTTGATAAGCTCCCCGCGGGCGGCGTTCACGATGCGAACGCCCTTCTTCATTTTCGCAATGGACCTGGCGTTGATCATCTCCCGCGTTTGCGGGCTTACGGCCGTGTGAAGGGAAATAAAGTCGCATTCGGCCAGAAGTTGATCGAGCGGAACGAGTTCCACGGACAGTTCGTGTGCTGCCGCTTCGCTGATGAATGGATCAAACGCAACAACACGCATATCAAACGCTTCCGCCCGGGATGCCACCTCGCTGCCGATGCGGCCGAGACCGATGAGTCCCAGAGTCTTGCCGCGCACCTCGGCGCCTGACGACGATTTTTCCCAGCGGCCCTCGCGCATAGCCGCGTCAAATTTCGGAAGCTGCCGAACAAGCGCCAACAACAGCGCAAAGGTATGTTCGGCAACGCTGACGGAACTTCCGCCCGGTGTGCTCATAACCAGAACACCGCGCTTCGTGGCTTCTTCCAAGTCGATATTATCCACGCCCACGCCCGCGCGGCCCACTGCGCGCAATTTTTTCGCCTGGTCCAGCAATTCCGCGGTGACTTTTGTCGCGCTACGCACGATCAGAGCATCCGCATCGGCGATCTCCGCATTTAGCGTCTCTTTTGTTGTCAGCGCGACGTTCCACCCTGGCTGCTCCTTCAGCAGTTGTACGCCCCGCTCGCTGATCTTGTCCGCTACGATGATTTTCATGAGACCCGTCGTCTCCTGCGGGTTTTTCCCGCACGGTGCAAGTAATCCAAACTTAGCGAGCCGTTCGCGGTCTGTCAATTAGGTACGGCAGCTTCCAGTGGCCGCTGGACCGCGTCATTCTTGCCTGTCCCCTTTCCTGGTCTGCTATATTCAAGGAAGCGAGGAGCTGAAGATGAGTTTTGCCGAAAAAATTCAGAAGGACCTGGTCGACGCCATGCGCGCCAAAGAGGAGCTGCGCCTCAGCGTCCTGCGGGGCATCAAGGCGGCCATCAAGCATAAGGAAGTCGAAAAGATGCGCGCACTCGACGAGGCCGAGTCAATTCAGATTCTGCAAACGCTCGTAAAGCAGCGCAAGGAATCGATCGACCAGTTCACCAAGGGCAACCGCCTGGAACTCGCCGAAAAAGAGACCAAAGAACTCGCCATCATCGAATCCTATCTGCCTGCCGGCGCCAGCGAGGCCGAAATGGACGCGGCGATCACCAAGGCGATTTCTGAATCCGGCGCGAATTCCATCAAGCAGATGGGCGCCGTCGTAAAGGCTGCCAAAGCGACGCTGGAAGGCAAGACCGTTGACGGCAAGGTACTCAGCGATCGCGTGCGCGACCGTCTCTCGAAGCTGGGCTGAAAATTCGCATCATTCACTCGCCATGCCCCTCCCGGAAAAAATTGCGATGCGCTTTACGGAAGAGGACGCAGGCTATGTAACCGTGCGTCCGGTCGTAAAGCAAACGTTTCGTCTTGCCGAACTTGCGGACATGGTCGTGAGCGTGACGGGTAAAAATGCCTCGCGTGTGCAACAAATCTTCCGCGCCGGCACTGTTGTCTACAACGGTTATCGCTACTGGTGGGAAGGTTTCGCTTCCAAAGAGGATGAAATCGCCGCTCTTCTTGTCCTTTTCCCGGATGACGATCCCGCGCGTCCATTCAGCCCCGCCCAAGTAACTGCAGTCTCTCTCGAAATCGGTGGTGGAACACAGCGTTCTTTGGTTGGCATTGTGCGGCGCGAAGCTTCGGCCAGGAGGTTATTCCAGAAGCGGAGTCCCATGGAAATTTTGCTTAAGGTGGCACAAGATTCAACTCCACGCTACGAGCAATACTCCCATGCAGAACACGCCGATCTTTATCGCGTCCACCTCTCTTTTGAGGTGGCTACCTCGCTCATGAAGCAAGTATTGGAGGCTTCGCCCCGCGGCCTGCGAAAGAGATTGGCAGCACTGCAGCCCCCCGCCGCCATTCTCTTCTTTATCCCTCGTGCAAATTCAGTTGTAGCGGGAACTCCGTCATAGAATGGGAATCGCGATGACTTTGCCTTCAGATGCCGGCGCGCGGAACAGCTATTCACTTGCTCTGCTTCGCATTGGCGTGGGTATCCTTTTCTTGATCTTCGGCCAATACAAAGTCTTCGGCACAACTTTTACTCTTCACGGCGGCTTCCAATTCTGGATCAACAAATTCCTCGAGGGCGGGGCTTACCCTTTCATGGCGCCCATTCTTCGCGGATTTGTCCTTCCGCACGCCACGAGCATCGCCTTCCTGGTAGCCTATGGCGAATTGGCGATTGGACTCGCGCTCGTTTTCGGCATCGTGGTGCGTTCCGCAAGCTTCTGCGGTCTCCTCTTCATGCTCACCTTGTTTTTCTCTTCGGACTATCCCGGTGCGGGAGCGCCTTTTTGGCAATACTTCGGCGCGAGCCTAAGCCATTCGGTGTTTGCACTCTGTTTCGCTGCGTTTTTGTTTGGGCGCGCGGACTCCGCCTGGTCGGTCAAGGCCCTGCGAAGAAATCAGGCGAGCGTTAGCGGGGATATAAATCAGTGAGCCGCAGGCTTTAGCACCGCAGTATTGCGTTCATCACCGGCAATGACGCGATAGAGCTTCTTCAAATCCTCGACCTTGCTGAGCGGCACGCTCAGCTCTTTCACTTCGAATGTCCGCGTATACCTCAAAGTGTTTCCATTCACTTCCGTTTTGCTGTGGTAGCTCGCGAAACTGTACTCCGCGTTCACCGGCGGCGGCAGGTCGTCAACCTCGTATCCCGCCGGCAAGGTGATTTCGAAAGTGTCTATGTCTCGCGACGGCCCGTCGAATTCCACCGGATAGTTCCGCGGATCCTTTGTTTCCAAAAGGTCGCTCGACTTGTTGCCAATGAATCTCGGGCGTACCAACAACAGGTTTCCCGCCGATTTCGCGTAGTTCTGAGCAACGACCGAGTAGTTGTACAGAAACGGCTGGTCCGTCAGCTGCAGATTGCCAACACTCGCCTTTGTGATTTGAAAGGTCGCGAGCGAATGGGAAAGAAGAGTTTCAATCGACTTGATCCTGTCCGCATCCTTGGTCACCGTTCGCAGCGCCCAGCGCTGCGACCAGGCCCGGTCGCCCACTCGTGTTTCCTGCACATCGCCACTCACCGTCCCTGTTGTGCTGAGGCTGAGCTTGGCGGTCCGCTGAATCCCGTTCGTCGTTGGCGACAGTTGCGGCAACTCGATCAACTCTCCGCCGTCGGGCGTCACGAGCAATCCGTAATTCGCCTGGAGCGCGCCGTGGAGCTGGCCAAAAGGCGTCATTTCGTCCGTCGGGTCAAAAAACAAAATCTTGCCGAGCTTTGGGTGGGCCATAGTGGCCACCAGCGCGCCATCCGTCACTCCGTTGGGCAATTTGATAGCGATAATGACGTGATCGAAACCGCCCATGTGAGCCGGTGTTTGTGGTGTGACCGAACCACGCTCGGAATTTATGACCACGTAGTACGAATCGACGCCGATCTCATGCAGCATCGCTCCCATCAGCGTCACCTTGTCTTTGCAGTCTCCGTAATGGTGGGTGAAAACTTCCGCGGCAGTGTGCGGTTGCCACCCGCCGATCCCCAACTCAATCGCCACATACCGGATGTCCCGCTGTGCAAAATCCCCAAGCACCTTCATCTTTGCGAGCGGAGTGCTCGCGGAAGAAGTCAGCGACGACACTTTCTGTTTGAGCTCCGAAGAAGCATCCCGCCGCCCGCCGGTCAGGCCCAGGTACCACATCCCCATTTGCTTCCAGCTCTGAAATCCCTGGTTCTGCGCTGAGCCACCCGGCGGGAAAAACGAAACGATCATCTGGCCGGCTACGCCCTGCCAGGGCGGCATATCGATTTCGTGTTTGATTCCTTTGACCTCATTCACTACCCATTGCGATTGGTTTCCGGACTGGGCCGGTTTGGCTTCCGGATAATTCAACCAGGTGGCTTTGTATTCCCAGCTCGGTGGCAGCTGCAGAGTGTAGCGCGCTTCCCGAACGGGATTCGTTTCCTGAAAGTGCCAGACGTCCTGCAAGATAAATGGCTGTACTTCCTCCTCGTATTCGTACCCAACGATGTTTCCAATGTCTGCAGCGGGTATGCGCAGGAGTTTGTCTTTTACATCAGAGACGAGTTCGCTTCCGTCTATTTTCGGCAACGATATTTCTATCGCCTCTTTATCTTTCACCTCATAATCTTTGCCCTGTGCGGGGATGCACCAGCCGCGCATGCCGGTGATCTTCGAATGGGAGTTATAGGAAACCGCCACCGTGCCATATTCGCGGCCGCCGGGCCTCAGGATCTTGTAAGCTTCGCGAACCGTTATTTTGATTTTATCTGCGGATTGAACCGTTACGATACGCTCGGAGTAAAGCAGCACCACGTCCGTCTTCTCATCGTGCGTCGGCAATGGCACACTGACCAACGCGTGCATCCATCCGGGTGCATCTCCAGCGGCGGACCGCGCCCCTCCGGCAAGGCAGCCCATCGCGCAAAGGGTGAAATAAATGAGTTTGCGCCGCATATTAATTACTCGCCGCGGCTGCGCCGGGCTGCAACACAATCTGTTGTTCATCTCCCGTCCTCACTACCTGAAAAAAATTCCGGAGCGTCGGATAGAGCTTCACTTCAACCATTAAGAGGTCCATATTCAGCCGGCGCGTGAGGTGCAGCGTGCCCTTGTTGTTTTCCACTTTTAAGCTGTATAGAGCAGCCTTGGCGTCCATGTCCTGCACAGTCGGCAAGCTGCTCACCTGCCAGCCCAGCGGCAGGTCAATCGTCACGTCATCGATCTTTGATGATGGGTAAGAAAAATAGATTGGGTGGACACGGCTGGCGTGTTCGAACGCGTGCTTTTCGGGCGCGCTAAAGAGTCCCACCGGCACAAGGGCTCGCCGCCCCGCCCCCGAGACCCAACCCGGCACTTTCAGCTCGAACTCAGCCATAAGCGTCGGCGACGAGGCTCCCCAATCCGGCTGGTTCGTCAAATCAACGTCGATCCCCACCGGAATGTACTCCTTCACCTGGTCCTCGAGATACCGCTTGCGGTTGGTCGCATCCTCATTCCGTTCTTCGATGCGGCGCCAAAGCGCTTCGAGCCCCGAAAAGGTGACCGTGAGCTTCCCCTCCAGCGATCCCGCCTCCGTCAGCTTCAAATCGGCTTTCCTCACAATTCGGGAATCGGAACTTGGCGGGAGCGTGGTGGTCACCCAGCTTCCCCCCTCTTTATCGAGCCGCAATCCCCTTACGCCAGTTTCGGGCCAGGACAGCAACCCGAACGGAGCAAACGCCGTTGCCGGGTCGCAATACACTTCCTTCCCGTTCAACTTCACCAGCACCACGTCACCGTTCAACTCGTTCGGATTCATCAGTTGCGAGTTGAAAAAATGCTCGCTGCGCGTCGAAATATAAACGGAGTTGGCCTCGACTCCCGCCGCCCTGGCCAATGCGAGAAACAGCCAGTTGATCTGGCGGCCATCTCCGTAGCCGCGCTTCCAGAGATCTTCTACGTTATTTATGTCCTTCTGCTTTTCGCGCTTTTGTTCCTGCTCTGTTTTTTCCGTCTCCCAGGAAGTATTCCTGAACTTTTGTACTTTTGCATAAATCTTCTGCAATCTCACTTCCGGCGTATCATTGGGCGCTACGATTTCCGCCACTGCCTGCTCCATCGCCTTGCGTTTCCCGGTGAAGCTCTCCACTCTGTCGTTCAACTTCTTCCCTTCTTTTTTCCAGAACTTGTCCGGCTCTCTTTCTGCGTCGCTCTCGGTATAGGCGAAATCAACGCGGAATTTCAGCTCGTTCTGTGGCGGCATGTAGTCTTCAATCTGAAATGCGGGAATGTTCTGCGATTCCAACCGTACAAAACCGGCCTCGCTCTTTGGCGCTGCGGTTCCCGTCGGCAGCCCGGCCGGCCAGCTCCATCGAAGAGCGAAATCCGGATTCGGCTTCAGACTGAACTTGCCACGCTTGGTGAAGAGTTCCTCGCTCAGAATCCAGCGCGAGTTGTAAACGTACCCTTCCTTCAGGTCGTACGTGTAGTGATATTCAATGATGCCGCCTACCTGCACATCGGGTAAGGTGAAGGTTTTCGCCAGGTATTTTAGGCCCTTCGCTTTGATGATGGTCTTGTCGAAGGCCTTCCCTTCGAAGTTCACGATCGAGCCATCCGGCCGGATTGTCCGGGCCTTGATACTGTGGACGTCTCCTTCTCCCTTAAAAAAAGGAATCTCCACATCGGCGTACTTTCGGCCTTCCTCCGTCAGGATTTTGATCCTCGCGTAATTGTATTCGTGCGGCGTATGGTTGCTGTCGTCCCTGTCCACTTGCCGGTACAGATAGACTGCCAGCGCTCCGGGCGCTTCCGGCACACTGGTCATCTTGAGCTCTTCCTGAGAGACGGGCTGCCATTCGTCCCCTGCACTTATGGACTGCGTGCGCCGCACGGCGGCTCCCACGAATAGCAGCAAAACGAGCACGAACAAGCGGCGATAGCTCAAGGTCGGTCTCCAGTGTTGAATCGACAGGATTGCGGAATTCCACTAACCGCGGAATGAGAACGAGAGCCTGCACCTCGGGGAACTGACCGCTCTGCGGTCACCATTGATCTTGATGAATTCGCGGTCGCCCGCGAATTGAGAGGGTCCCGTCCCATGGGCATTGTTGCTGACCTGAGCAACGTATGACGTCGGACACTACAGGGATGCTATCCCCCTGTCAATAGAACTGAGAGTACCGTTCCTCTTCGTCCGGCGAGGATTCTCTTCCCCGCCTCGCCCACCTGCGGCATAATCCCCCCGCACAGGGGCCGCATCGGTATCCAATTCCGGCAAATGGGGAGGATTCAGTGAGCGATCGTCCATGGAGTTCCACGGCACCCCCGGGTGAATTTCGCACCTACGTACCGGCCGAAGAAACTCTCAAGGAATTTACCATTCGCGCGGTGATCCTGGGCGCACTGTTCGGACTGCTCTTCGGTGCGGTGACTGTATACGTCGGCCTGCGCGCCGGACTCACCGTTTCCGCTTCGATCCCCATTTCCGTGCTTTCCATCAGCATCCTTCGCGCGTTTGGCCGCTCCACCATCCTCGAAAACAACATCGTGCAGACCACTGGCTCGGCAGGAGAATCGCTTGCCGCGGGTGTCATGTTCACGATTCCCGCGCTGATCTTTCTCGGCTTCGGGTCGGAATTCACATTTTGGCGGATTTTCCCATTGGCTCTTCTCGGTGGCTGGCTCGGCGTGCTCTTCATGGTTCCGCTCCGGCGCCAGCTCATCGTCAAGGAACACGGAAACCTGGCATTTCCCGAAGGCACTGCCTGTGCTGACGTGCTCGTCGCCGGGGAACGAGGCGGCTCCTTCGCCGGCCGCGTTTTCTGGGGTCTCGGTCTTGGCGGCGTTTACACCTTCCTGATGAACACCGTTCAGGCTTGGACCTCGCAGCCGGAAGGCCGGCCCAGTTGGTTCCCCGGAGCGAGTTTTCGCGCGGCCATCACTTCTGAATATTTGGGGGTCGGCTATATCATCGGCCCTCGAGTTTCCGGCATACTGTTCGCCGGCGGCATCATCTCGTGGCTGGTCATGATGCCCGCCATCAAGTTCTATGGTCAACTTGCCGGAAACACGCCGATCTATCCCTCTACGATTCCCATTCCCCTGATGTCACCGGATGACATTTGGCGCAGCTACATCCGCCCCATGGGCGCAGGCGCCGTTGCCGCAGCTGGCCTGATCACCTTGATGCGCACCCTGCCTACCATCATTTCCGCACTGCGTGCCGGCTTGAAAGATGTGCGCGTCCAGGGAGTTGGCCAATCGACGGCCACCAGCCGCATCGACCGCGATGTCCCGATGCACTGGGTCATCTTTGGCTCGATCATCATCATTATCATGATGTGGGTCTTGCTGACGTTCCATCCCATGCAAGGAGCCAGTACCAACTGGTACCAGAATGCCTTCGCGGGCGTTTTCGTCGTCGTCTTCGGATTTCTCTTTGTCACTGTAGCGGGCCGCATCAGTGGCTTGCTCGGCAATTCTTCAAACCCCGTTAGCGGCATGAGCATCGCCACACTGATGGCCACCTGCGCGATTTTCTTCCTCGCCGGATGGACGGCGCCGAACTATGCCGTGCTCGCGCTGATGATTGGCGGCGTGGTTTGCATCGCCGCCGCCATTGCCGGCGCCACCTCGCAGGATTTGAAAACCGGCTATCTCGTCGGCGCAACGCCTTTCTGGCAGCAGATGGGGCTTCTCGTCGGCGTAACCGTCTCCACCGTCGCCATCGGCGCGACCCTGAATCTGATGAATAAGGGCCTCGAGAAGTACATACCCACGCCCATTCCCGTCAGCATTCAGTCTTTGCCAAGCGGCGTGAAAATCGAGCGCGATTCGTTCACTTACCAAAATAAGAGCTACGTTCTGATCAATTCTCTGGGCTCGCATGAAATTCCCGACGGCGAATATCTCTACGACGCGGGCACCAGACGGATCGAGTTTCAATGGGCTCAGGGCATCGGCAGCGACAAGGCTCCCGCGCCGCAAGCGCGCCTGATGGCTACGGTCATCAATGGCATCCTCAACCAGCGCTTACCCTGGCGTCTGGTGCTCATGGGCGTCGCCTTGGTAATCGCGGTCGAGGTTCTTGGCGTTCGTTCGCTGGCCTTTGCTACCGGCTCATATCTTTCGATTGCGACAACTGCCGCGATGTTTGCTGGGGGCCTGGTCCGTTGGGCTGTGGAAGCAAGCTTAAAAAAGAAAGAAGGCGAGAGCACGGATAGCGAAGCGAGCCCCGGTGCGCTTTATTCCAGTGGATTGATCGCCGCAGGAGGCGTTTTTGGCCTGCTCGGGATCATCATCAATCTTTTCCAGGATCCGGAGATTCCCAACCACAGCCCTGCCTGGCTTTCCACAGCGCTGCGGCTCCCCTGGCGAGCAGACCTCTTTGCCTACGGTCCAAAGTTGCTAGGACCGCTCGCGACCAGCAACCTTTTCGGTATTTTCATGTTCGCGCTTCTCGCGGCCTCGCTCTTTTATTTCGCACGCAAGAAACTGGACTAACCGGGCGGGCAAGCGGGCTACTGGCCATGGCGCAGTCCGCACACTGGGTACGATAAGGGCTCTTTGACGGATTTGGCTCGCCGCCGTACACTGCGGATATGGGGACTTCGTTCGGCGGGCGGCGATATAACTTCGACTGGCGCAGTTTTATTACCCCAGGCGTAAAACTCCTTGTCCTGGTCTGCTCCGGCGTTTTTCTTTTGCAGACTCTTGTGAGCCTGCTCGCTCCTCCCGTGGTGACCATTTGGCTCCTCAAATGGTTTGCACTGATCCCCGAGGCTGTAACACACCATATCCCTCCGCGCATTTGGCAGCCCTTTACTTACATTTTTCTGCACGGCGGCCTTTTCCACTTGCTGATCAACATGCTCATGCTCTGGATGTTTGGCCGG
>Ga0209118_1000888_pt1 | contig 14894 bp, 14 predicted proteins | sample BlaSpr_A8_Ref_M1_FD_187988 | JGI IMG/M metagenome (GOLD analysis project Ga0209118, IMG submission 187988) | Forest soil microbial communities from Thunder Bay, Ontario, Canada - Black Spruce, Ontario site 2_A8_Ref_M1 (SPAdes) (version 2) | ecosystem: Environmental > Terrestrial > Soil > Boreal...
AATCCAGCCTTCGGTTCAAGGGGTCGTCGCAACACTCTGAAATTTAGGAGTGTTGGAAATGAAAGGACTTCCGCCAAGACGTGATCTACAACGCGAGTTCTGGCTGTTGGTCCGTGCCGGTCAGCTGCGAGCTGAAGCTGCCGTCACGATGGGCCTTGCCGAGCACACCGGCAGGCGGTGGTTCAGTCAGGCTGGCGGCGTGGTCCCTGCACACGTCCAAGCCAAGCGCAGCGGTCGGTACCTGTCTTTAGAAGAGCGAGAGGAGATCTTCGTCGGCGTCCAGCGGGGCAGCTCTATGAGGCTCATCGCCAAGAGCCTCGGCCGAGAACCCTCGACAGTAATGCGCGAGCTGCGCCGGAACATGCGGCACCAGTACCGAACCCAGTCCCGACTTGAACGCCGGTCGGGCCGCCACCGAACCCGGCCCTGGGATTACCGACCGAGTCTTGCCCAGCGCCGAGCCGACTCAATGGCTGCCCGGCCCAAGCCAGCCAAGCTGGCGACCAATACAGAATTGCGAGATCTGGTTCAGGCCAAACTGTGGGTGAAGCTGAGCCCGAAGCAGGCAGCCTGGGAGCTCCGCTACGAGGAGTTTCCCAACAACCCGGAGATGTGGGTGTCGCACGAGACCATCTACCAATCGATCTACGTTCAAGGCCGGGGCGCTTTGCGCCGAGAGCTGGCGGTCCACCTTAGGACTGGGCGGGCCTTGCGCAAGCCCCGAAACTCCCGAACCGAACGCCGAGGACGGATACCGAACATGGTCAACATCAGCCAGCGACCGGCCGAGGTCGCCGACCGGGCGGTACCCGGTCACTTGGAAGGCGATCTCATCATGGGCAAGAACGGCAAGTCAGCCATCGGCACGCTGGTCGAGCGAACGACTCGCTTCGTCATGCTTCTGCACTTGCCCAACGGACACGGGCCGCTCGAGGTCCAAGAGGCCATGATCGCGGCGACTCAGAAGTGGCCCGAGTTCATCTGGAAGTCCTTGACCTGGGACCAGGGCAACGAGATGCGCAACCACCTTCAGATCAAGATGGCGACCGGCATACAGGTTTACTTCTGCGACCCGGCAAGCCCTTGGCAGAGAGGCTCCAACGAGAACACCAACGGCTTGCTCCGCCAGTACTTCCCCAAGGGCACCGACCTCAGTGTGCATGGGCCGGACTACCTCGACTTCGTCGCCGCACAGCTCAATCGCCGGCCACGCCAAACCCTGGGTTGGAAGCGACCCGCCGAAGCCTTCGCTCGTTTACTCTCGACATCGTCGGATTCTGCAAGTGTTGCGACGACCGCTTGAAATCACCGGCGGGATGCAGCCAACTTGTGCCCGAATGGCAGTATTCCGAGTAGTGGTTAGTGGATCGCGGCTCCCGCGGGAGACACCACCCACCACAGCCCGCCAAACCCGTTGATGCCCTGCCCGGTCGTGTCGCCGGGCGCCTTGTCCTGGACGAAGTAGTAGAGGGGGTGTCCCGCGTAGGTCACCTCGACCTTGCCATCGGTTCTGGTCGTTGTGCCCAGCTGCGTCGCGGTTGCGCCCGCGCCGGCCTGCGGAGCGCCTGTCGTAAGGACCGGCGGCCAGATCGTGGCGCAGGACGTGTAGCAGGTGGAGGTCGTGCCCGTGTCGGCCACAAAGAGGTAGACCGTCATCCCGTTCCCATCGACCAGGATCTGCCCGAGCTTGGATGTCGCAACGGCGATGGTGGTGCCGGTCGCGGCCGGACTTGCCGATGGGCTCGCCACGGGACTTGCCGACGGACTCGCGGCGGCGGTTGATGGCGAGCTGCCTCCGCAAGCTGCCGCCAGCAACGCCGCCGTCCCGATTGCCCCTGCTAAGAAGTCCCTCGATCGCATGCACCCGATACCGCGCCGGGTTACGTCGCGCTTACTCCGGAGTCACGTATGCGGCCGTGATTCCTCCGTCGACCACGAACGTCGACCCGTTGACGTAGCTCGAGTCGTCGCTCGCCAGGAACAAAGCGGCGTGGGCGATCTCTTTCGCCTTGGCCAGCCGGCCCATCGGAATGTGCACGCGGCGCCGCTCATATGCGCCTGGTGTTTCCGAGAAAAGCCGCATTAGCAGCGGCGTCTCCACCGGGCCCGGGCACAGGGCGTTGACGCGAACGCCCTGCCGCGCGAACTGCACCGCCAGCTCGCGGCTCATCGAGAGCACCGCACCCTTCGACGCTGTGTACGCGATCTGCGAGGTTGCCGCGCCCATCAAGGCCACGAACGAGGCGACGTTGATGACCGAGCCGCCACCCGCCCTGAGCAGATGCGGTATGCCGTACTTGCAGCAGAGGAAGACGCCCCTGGCATTCACCGCCTGCACGCGGTCCCAGGCCTCGGGCTCGGTGGTGAGGATCGAGTCGTCGTCCGCCGGCATGATGCCGGCGTTGTTGTACAGGACGTCAACTTTTCCAAACCGCTTCGCCGCGGCCTCGTACATCGCCTCCACGCTCTTGGGGTCGCTGACGTCCGCCTGGAAAAAGAAGGCCTCCCTGCATTCCGACGCCGTCTTCTCCCCCGCCTCTTTCCCGACGTCCGCCACGCAAACGCGAGCGCCCTCTGAAGAGAACAGCAGCGCCGCCTCTCGTCCAATGCCACCGGCCGCACCCGTGATCACAGCGACCTTGCCGTCAAGTCTTCCCATCCGTTCCCCCTAAATGCGCTCGTAGAGTCGCGCGCGTTCGTAATCGGTGACGACCTTGTCGAAGAGCGCCTGCTCTGTGCGTGCGTAGTTCAAATAGTGGTCGATGACATCGTCACCGAAAGCCTTCCTCGCCATCTCACCACGCTCCAGCTCCGCGATTGCATCTCGCATCGAGTGAGGGAATCGCTGGACGTCTGATTCGTACGCGTTGCCCTTGAACTCTGGCGGCAGCACCAACTTGTTCTCGATCCCATGCAGGCCCGCCGCCAGCAGCGCCGCGAACGCGAGGTACGGGTTGGCGTCGGCGCCCGGAATGCGCGACTCGGCCCGCAGGTGCTGGCCGTGGCCGACAATGCGGAAACCGCACGTGCGGTTGTCGTGGCCCCACGCCAGCGTGGTCGGCGCCCAGCTTCCGGCGGCGTACCGCTTGTACGAGTTGATGGTCGGCGCGAGAAAGATCGCGAGCTCCGAGGCATGCGCGATGTGGCCCGCGAGGTAGTGCTTGAAGGTTGGCGATTCTCCGTCGAAGACGTTCCGCTCATCCGTCCACAGGCTCGAGTGGATATGGCAGGAGCTGCCGATCCATCGGTGGTCGGGCTTGGCCATGAACGTGACGGAGCACCCGTGCTGGTGCGCCATCTCCTTGACCCCATTCTTGTAGATCACGTGGTTGTCAGCCATGGTCAGTGCGTCAGAAAAGCGGAAATTTATCTCCTGCTGTCCAGGCCACGCCTCCCCTTTGGAGCTCTCGACCTGTATGCCGGCGGCCTTCATTCCCTTGCGCACGGCGCGAATGAACGGCTCGTCGTAGGTCGTGGCGAGGATGTGGTAGTCGAGGATGTAGGGGACCGAAGGAGTCAGGTCGATGAAATGCTTGGCGTGCGCTTCGGCGAAGGTCTCCTTGAGCAGGTAGAACTCGAGCTCTGAGCCGAACATCGGCTCGAAGCCCAGTTTGCGGGCGCGCTCGATCTGCGCGCGAAGCACCTGGCGAGGCGAAGGCCGCACCGGCTTTCCGTCATGCCACGCGACATCGCAGAGAACAAGCGCCGTTGCCTCGAGCCACGGAATGACTCGCAGCGTCGCGAAATCCGGCACCAGGTCGAAGTCGCCGTAGCCCTGCTCCCAGTTGGCCATCTGGTAACCCGGAACCGGGTCCATCTCCATGTCCAGCGCCAGCAGGTAGTTGCAGCCCTCGGTCGACTCGCCCTCGAACGAGGTCTCGACGAAGTACTCCGCGTCGACGCGCTTGCCCATCAACCGCCCCTGCATGTCGGTGAACGCGACGACGACCGTATCGATGGTCCCTTCGGCGACCGAGTGCGCGAGGTGCTCTTTGGTCAGCAATCAGTTGGTCCCATCCTTATCGCCGCTTTGCGCGCCACTTGCTATTTCCGGTGGCTGCGGGTGCGCGCCCTGGCGACGAATCGCGCGAACAGGTTGCGCGCCCAGGGTAGGTCGGTCGTCAGCTCCTCAGGGTGACACTGCACCGCGACGATGAGCCCGTCGTTGGACTCGACGCCCTCCACCGTTCCGTCCTCGCCGCGCGCGGTCTGCTGAAGGCCCTCGGCCAGCTGCTTGATCGCCTGGTGGTGAAGGCTGTTGACGCGGACCTTGTGCTCGCCGGCCGCGCGCCCCAGCTCAGATGAGGGGTCGACCTCGATCGTGTGGGCCAGGTGACTGCGCCCGAGGGCGCGCACCTCGTGGCCTTCCAGGTGCTGGACGAGCGAGCCGCCCATGGCGACGTTGATCACCTGCTGGCCTCGGCAGATGCCCAGCACCGGTATGTCACGCTCGCGGGCCTGGTGGAACATCGCGAGCTCGGTCCTGTCGAGCTCCGGGTCTGTCTCTCCCACCTTTTCGTCCCTGCGCTCGCCGTAAAAGGACGGGTCGACGTCCCAGCCACCAGGCAAGAGAAGCCCGTCCACGTCAGGAAGCGCTGTCGTTCCAGGGACCAGGTCCAGCGGCTCCGCGCCGGCGGCCGCGACCGCGCGGCGATACGGCACGTAGTACTCCAGCCCCCGTCGGGGGTGGACCGTGATCCCGATCTTCGGACGCTCTGTTTCCGCCGTGTGACTACCCGGCGGCTGCGAGCTCGGCTTCGATCTTGGCAAGCTCGTCTGCCGTGCCCTGGACCTTGGGGCCTTTGAACCATTTACGCGCTGAAAGGAACCAGTAGCCACCCGCGTAGATCAAGACTACGGCGACAGCAATCGGAGCGTAATTGAAGGTTGCAAGGTTGTTGCCCGGGGCCGCCTGCGGAAGCACGAACAGGATCGAGATGAACACGATCCAGATCACGGCGATCCATCCGACGATTCCGCTCCACTGTCCGAGGTGCCAGGGCCCGCGCTGGAATTTGCTTCCTGCCAGCAGCCGGAGGAGAATCGGAATGCCGTACGCGATGTACAGGCCGATTACTGCAATCGACGTAATCGCGGCGTAGGCCGTCGGGTTCCACAGGTACGGTAGGCCCAGAATGAAGGCCCCCACCGCGGCGAACCAGATCGAGTTGGTCGGAGTCCTGGTGCGCGGATTGACCTTGTGCCAGAACTGCGACCCGGGCACAGCGCCGTCGCGAGAGAACGCATAGATCATTCGGGAGTTGGCGGTGACCGACGACATCCCGCAATAGAACTGAGCGCCGATGACGATGAGCAGCAGCAGGGCAGCTCCGTTTTTACCGATGGCGTCGATAAAGATCACGGCCGGCGCGGCGCCGGCGGCTCCGGCAGCGGTTGCGTAGTCAGCGTCGTTGATCGCTTGCGTCACGCCTATGAGCAAGATCCAGCCGGCGATCAGCGAGATGATGATCGACCACACAATGCCGCGAGGACCGCTGATGGCCGCGTTGCGCGTCTCCTCTGTCATATGCGCCGATGCGTCATAACCGGTGAATGTGTACTGGGCCATGAGCAGGCCGGTGAGAAAGACGAAGGTCGATGCTCCGGCGAAGCTGAATCCTGTCAGGTTCACGAATTTCGTAAAGACGTACGACGGGGACTGGTGGTACTTCGAGAACAGAAACAGGACGCCCACGATGATCAGCACTCCGGCGATATGCCACCAGACCGAGATGTCGTTGAGCCGCGCAACCAGACTGACCCCAAACGTATTGAGAAGCCCGTGGACGAACAACACCACCGCGTAAATCGCGATGATGGAGAAGCGCGAGCTAAAGCTCGTGGCGGCGTTGAGCGGATTCGGCCATGAGGAGTCGAACAGGCTCACGAAATAGTTGACAAAGAAGGCGAGTCCAAAATCGATGCCGGCCGTAATCGCGACCTGGCCCAGCAAGTTGAACCAGCCGGTGAACCAGCTCCAGCCGGCGCCACTGGCGCCCCCTAGCTTGGCGGACCAGTAGTAAAGACCGCCGGCGGTGGGATAGCTGGAACACACCTCGGCCATGGCGAGCCCCACCAGCAGGACCATGATGCCTACCACCGGCCAGCCAATGGTGATGACCGCCGGACCGCCGTTGGTCATGCCGAAGTAGTAAAGCGTCAGGCAGCCGGAAAGGATCGAGATGATGGTGAACGAGACCGCGAAGTTGGAGAAGCCACTCATCCTGCGGAGGAGCTCCTGCGCGTAGCCCATCCTGTGAAGGGCTTCGACGTCGGCAGAATTGGCCTGGACGCTCATTGAACTCTCCCCTTTCGAGCGCCCGCTTCCCGACGAGCGCCATTGACCGCTACTGGCGTTGCGGCGAAGCTAACAGGGGTTAGGATCGTTGTCAAGAATAATTCGGGCGAGGGCGTAATGGGTGAGGATGTAACAAACGTACCGGGGCACGAACCTCGAGTAGCCGAGCTCGTCAGGAATCGGCTCAACAGCCTGAGCCCGGCCGAACGGAAGCTCGCCAGGGTCCTTCTGGCCTCCTACCCGATCGCGGGGCTGGAGAGCGTCGCCAGGTTCGCCGAGCGGGCACAGGTCAGCCCGCCGACGGTCACCCGGTTCATCACGAAGCTCGGCTTTTCCGGCTACCCGGAGTTCCAGGAGACGCTGCGCCACGAGGTGCAGGCGCGACTCAGCTCGCCCCTCACCCGCTACCGAGACGACCAGCCCGAGCGCGGAACCGAGTCGATGCTCAGCGACGCGCTCGACGTGGCTGCCGACAACCTGAAGGCGACCCTCGAAGTGCTGTCGCATCGCGATGTCAACGAGGCGGTCGAGATCATCGGGGACGTGCGGCGCCGCGTCATGGTGCTGGGCGGAAGGGTCAGCGCGCCGCTCGCGCGGTACCTCGCCGCACAGCTCCATCTCCTGCGACCCGGCATCGGGCTTGTCGACTCCGAGCGCAGCGCGCCGGCACAACAGCTGATCGACATGAGAAAGGGCGACGTGCTGATCGTGTTCGATTACCGGCGCTACCAGTCAGACACGATCGAGAGCGCCCGGGTGGCTGCCGCCCAGGGCTGCAACGTGATCGTGTTCACGGATCCATGGCTTTCCCCGGCCTCGGGATTTGCGCGACAGGTGATCGTGACGAGCGTCGACATGGTCGGGCCCTTCGATTCGCTGGTGGGCGCGATGGCCGTGGTCGAAGGCGTGGTCGCCGCCGTCCTGAGCCGGCTCGGGCCTCGTGCCCAGTCCCGCATGCAGAGCCTCGAGCGTTTGCGGGCGGGCGACGTGCTGGCGGACGCGGATCAACCTTCGGGCTAGGCGAACAGACTCAGCGCAAACCGCCAAATGGGCACAAATGGCCGGATCCAAGCGGGTGGACTCAGCCCAAACGGCACAAATGTGCGGGTTGGGGGTTGTCGGACGGCCGCACACGGTCGGGTTGATCAGGGCCGAAATCCGGGTGATAAACCCTTCGTAGACCCGTTAGACGAGATAGCCGATGAGTGATCGCGTCTCAAAGGTCGGGGTGAGCGGCGCAGGCAAACGCATCAACGTTCTCGTGGTCCTGCTGCAGATGGCTGTGGTCGCGCTGGCCTATTGGTTGGCGGCCACCGTGAGCTTGCGCCTGGCGCTCGTTCACGGCCAGGTAACGCCGATCTGGCCCCCGACCGGGATCGCCCTGGTTGCGATTCTCGTATTCGGCCGGCGAGTCTGGCCGGCCGTCTTCCTGGCCGCCCTGGCGGTCAACCTCCCAATCGGGCCCTCTCCTGTCGGCGCCGCTTTCATCGCCGCCGGCAACACGCTTGCGCCGCTCGCCGCTGCGGATCTCCTCAAACGAGCCCGCTTCCGGATCGAGCTCGACCGCCTGCGAGATGCCGCGGCCATCATCCTGCTCGGCGCGCTGGTGGCCATGACGATCAGCGCAACCTTCGGCACCTCAGTGCTGGTGTTGTGGGGCGGCCTGCCGCTCGACAGCTTCTGGTCGACCTGGGCAGTCTGGTGGACGGGGGACGCGATGGGTGTGCTCCTTGTCGCGCCGTTCATCCTCAGCCTTCTGCCCAACGCAAGAGTTCCGGCGCCGACGCTGCGGACTGCCGCGGAGCTGGTCGCGCTCCTGCTTGTGATCGGCGTCGTGACGTACCTGCTCTTCCAGAACAGCGTGCGTCTGGAATACCTGGTCTTTCCTTTGATCATGCTCGCGGCCTTGCGCTTCCATCTGCGGGGTGCGGCGCCCGCCGCCCTTATCGCATCGGGAGTCGCGATCTGGGCGGCCGTGCAGGGCACGGGTCCTTTCGTCGACGAGACCCTGTTCCAGAAAATGGTCACCCTGCAGGTCTTCAATGTCTTCCTCGCTCTGACGTCATTCGTGCTGGCGGCATTCATCGAAGCGCGAGCTCGCGCTGAAGAGATGACCAGGCTCTACGTGTCCGCCACCGCGGCCAGCCAGACCAAGAGCTCCTTCCTGAATATGGCGGCGCACGAGCTCCTGACTCCGCTGACCGTCTTCACGGGATACCTCTCTCTGCTGTCAGGGGGTTCGCTCGGCAAAGCACCAGACGCATGGGAGACGCCGATCAACATCCTGATGCAGAAGACCCGTGAGATGGAGAGAATCGTCAGCGACCTCCAGAACGCTTCTCGCCTCGAGGTCGTCGACCCGCACCTCGGTGGTGAGGTCATCGACCTGCGAAGAGTCGTCGAGGCCGCGCTCGAGCGCGCGCGCCCACGGGCCGAGCTCCTTCATGCCGAGGTGGTGATCAACCTTCCCCCTGATCCGGTTCCGGTGGGCGCTGACGAGGATCACCTCGGTCGCATCATGGATGAGCTCATCAACAACGCTTTCACCTACACGATCCGGACACCACGGCTCGTGATCGGGCTCTCCACTCGATCTAAGAAAGCGATCGTTGAGGTCGAAGACAACGGAGTCGGCATCCGGGCGACCGACCGCGAGCGGGTCTTCGATCGCCTCTACCGGGTTGTGGATCCGCAAGTCGTCGTGCCCGGCATCGGCCTTGGGCTGTACATCTGCCGCCAGCTCGCGCAGAGCTACGGCGGCAGCCTTGCGGTCGAGAGCAGCAAGCCTGGTAAGGGCAGCGTTTTCGCGCTGGCTTTGCCGCTCTCCCGCACCACCTCGGCCGCAAAGCTGCGGGAGGCGCAGGCCGGTTGACGGTCAGCTCTTGGCAGTCTTCTGCGCGCTGACCCAGGCCGCGACCTGGGCCCGCGATCTGAAACCGAGCTTCTGCCTGATGTTTTCCACGTGGGTCTCCGCGGTGCGCGGCGCGATGAACAGCCTCTCCCCGATCTGCTGGTTGGTGAGGCCCTCCGCAACAAGAGCCGCCACTTCGGCCTCGCGCGCGCTCAGACGCACGGCCGCGGACGCCGCCTCCGCGGGCAGAAATTCGAGCATCGCCGCGACCACCGATTGCCAATCGCCCATCCAGAACAGGTGGGCGCTGCCGTGTAGGGGCACGAATTCCGCCGCGGGGATGAGGCTCGCCACCTCGCGGCCAAGACGAAACGAGGTCGCCCTGTCGTCCTCGCGGTGCAGCACGAGCGCGGGCGCTTCGATCTTCGGCAGCAGTGCTGAAACATCGGTCTGGTAGTAATCGGCGAGAAGGTCGGCCGCGGAGTTGGCTGTGGATGCCCAGCGCTGGAACTCGGTGAGCACGCGCTCCTCGTCCGGCGTGGGGTCGGGATTGAAGATGCGGGCGATGACATGAGAACCGAGTCCCCAGTTGGCCCGGACCAGCGAGACAACCGACGACCTCACATCCTCAGGCGCGAGGTCCGCGCCTCGGGCGCACATGCCGTATACGACCAGGCCGGCCGTCCTCTGCGGATGGAGCGCTGCAGCCGCGGCGGCGACCTGACCACCCTGGGAGGCGCCGAACACATGGAAGCGTTTGGCCTCCAGGTGATCGGCCAGGGCAATCACCGTCGCGACCTGGGCGTCGAACGTGATGTCCCCGCCTGCCCGGTCGGACAGCCCACTTCCCACCTTGTCGAATCGCACCACCGAGAAGCGTTCGGAAAGGGCAGCGAAGAAGCCCTTAAAGGATTCGATCTCGAGCATCTGCTCCAGGTGGCTCACCCAGCCGGTGTCGCAAATGAGGAATGGGCCCTCGCCCATGACCGAGTAAGCGACTCGTCCCGCGGACGTCACACAGAAGCGGATCCGCTGCCGCACGCAGCAAGTCTGGCAGACGACTACGCAGCCGGAATCAGGGGTCGGAAGAACGGTTGGGGAGCCCTCGGTCTGCCTTCGAGCTCCCCCCTGGTTCACGCTAACGGGCGGGCGCGCCCTCAGCCAGCCGTCGTACGTCCTGGGTCGTCAGCGCCTTGCCGCCGATGCCCCAGTCGCCGCTCTTCACCTCTTCGACGACGCACCACGTGACGCCGCGCATGTTCTCGCCCTCGATCGAGACCATGGTCTCGGTGAGCTTCTCGATGATCTGGCGCTTCTGATGCTCCGTGAACACACCCTCGATGACCTTGACGTTCAGCAGTGGCATTCTTTCTCCTTCTTCCTCTGCATTTTTGCTTGGGCGCCGACCGGCTGATCGGCACATGCACCAACTTGAGCCAGAGGCCACCTGATTGGAATCGGGCGGAACACGGAGAACTTCGTCTATGTGGGTGAAGTTTTGGCCGCTCACCCGTAGGCGGCCGGGGTAAACACGTACCCGTTACCGCGTAGCGGCCAGCTCTCGCTCTGCGCGCTTGTGCACCCAGCGCGCCTCGGCTTCGCCGATCGGCGTCGAAGGCGGGCCCATTACAAATGGCCACATCTCTTGCCCGATCCGGCGCCAGTTGGCCGTGGCGTTCAGGCTGCCGAGCACTGCGTAAAGACCCAGGTTGATGCGCTGAAGGACCACGTAGGTTCGGGGCACGTCGCTGTAAGGAGCCAGGGGCCCCTTCGCATCGAAGAAGCGCCGGACGATCGCCGAGGCGAAGGCAGGCGTGATGGTCATCGGAGCGTCCTGGAGCACGGTGGAGTAGAAGAGGCCGAACCGATCCACGACCGTTTCCGTCGGCACCGGAGCGCCCGGCTTGAGAAATCCGGCATGCTCCAGCGCGGATCGAAAGCACTCCCCATCCTTCTCGATCACGAGGCAGCGCAACGCCTCGACAAGGGGCACCAGGTCTTGATCGGTGAAGCGCTTGGTCAGCCCGAAGTCGAGAAAGCTGACGCGCCCGCCTCCGTGGAACAGGTAGTTGCCCGGATGAGGATCGCCGTTGAACGCGTGCAGCCGGTAGAGGCTGCGCGTGACGAAGCGATTTATCGTCTCCGCCGCCATGTCCCGCTCGTGCTGGTCCCACTGCAGGATCTTTTCGAAGCGCTCCCCGCTGACCAGCTCGGTGGTCAGCACCCGCGCGGTGCTGAGCTCCCTGACGACCTGCGGCACGTGGATGACCGGATGGCCTTCGTAGTACTGGGCGAAATACTCCTGGTTATCCGCCTCCAGCAGGTAGTCGACCTCCTCGCGAAGCCGCTCGCCCAGCTCTTCAATGAGCGACTGCACGTCCATGCCCGGAAACGCCGCGGAGACGACCCTGCGCAGGAGCGCGACATTCCGCAGGTCCGAGGTGATGCTGCGGGCGATGCCGGGGTACTGCACCTTGACAGCCACCGCCTTGCTGTCCTTCGTGATCGCGCGGTGCACCTGCCCGATGGACGCGGCGGCAAACGGCAGCGCATCCCATCGCGCGAAGACCCGCTCCGGAGCATCGCCAAGCTCGTCGACGATCACCGAGGAGGCCAGCTCCGGGCTCATCGGAGGAGCGTTGTGCTGCAGGCGGCCCATCGCCGCGCGGAATGTCTGCGGCATGTCCTCGTCGACATAGCTCGCCATCTGGCCGAGCTTCATGAGGACGCCTTTCATGTACCCGAGCTCTTCCGCGACCTCCTCGGCCGAACGCAGGGCGAGGTCGTGACGGAGCTCGGTGCGGCGCTCGACCGACGCGAAGAGGAGCTGCGGCGAGCGCGCCAGGTAGCGCCCTCCGAAGCGTAGTGCGAGCCTCGCCAGGGGAGCGATGCGACCGAGCCGCGACTGACGAATTACCTCTCGCGTTCTGCGGCGGCTCACTGTCGCATACGCAGCTCGATGCGCTCTCGTGCCTCCATCACCCCGGGCAGCGACTCGTATCCGAGATCGAGCGCCCCGATGAGCTGCCGCACATGCTCGCGCTCCATCAATTCGGGATCGGGTTTGCCAAAGCCATACATGGACCGGGCCCAACCGGGCAGGGTGCCGATGGCAACCTGTCCGATGTCATGCCACAGCTCGCGCATGTCATCGCCGAGCCCCGGCGGATCGAGCACGACTGAGATGGCGTGGAGCGCCGCGGGCGTGGCCCGCAACGGTTCGACCGATTCCATGTACTCCTGGAGCGCAGCAACGCCGGCGGGCACCTGCTCTGCCGGGACGCCAACCAGCTCGGCAAACCTCACCATCTCCGCTACGTAGCGGTCCGCGTCCGCTGCATCCAGCTGACGGCCGTAACGCTGCACGACATTGACGATCGAATCGACCATCGCCGCGTGAATCCAGAGGAGGAGGGCGGGGTCTGCCGCGTGGTACTCGCTGCCCGTCACGCTGTCCGTCCCATTCACGTGACGGTGGATCGCGCGCACGCGAGCCCCTGCCTGCTGAACGGACGCCGTGTCGCCGTACGTGACGGTCAGGATGTAGCCGCTCGTGGCGGCGAGGCGGCCAATGGGATCCTGCTCCCAGTTGCTGTGCTGGGCGACGCCCGCCATCGCAAGCGGGTGCAGCGCCTGGACCATGAGAGAGCGAATGCCGGCCACGGCGAAACTGCGATCGCGATGCACGCGCCACACCAGGCTGCGCGGCCCGAACAAGCCATCGTCCGCGGGGCGCTCCGCGACCGATCGCGTGAGAGCGCGCGCCAGCGGTTCCAGGATGGCGAGGCTGGAGGCGGGCTGCCGGTCCACCTCAGACTCGGGGCGCATTCTGGTTCGACAGGCGCAAGAGCTCGTCCTGGTAGCGGCCGTCGATAGCGCCGGCCGCAACCTTGGGTTGGAGCGAGGCGATGCGCTCCGAGTCGGCGGCCTTCAGCCGGGCGCCCGAAAGTGAGATCGCGGCATACAGCTCGAGGGCACGGCTGAAGCAGTACTGGGCCCGTGCCTCCTGGCCACGCAGCTCGCGAATCGTTCCCTCTTCCGCCAGCAGCGCCGCGTACATGCGAATGCGGTCGAGGTCGAGCTTTCCCACGAACTCAACGACGCTGGCGGCATCGAGGCGTTCCATCACCGGGCCGAGGTTACCCAGCACCAGGTCGGAGGTCCTCCGGACCGTGAGGAGGGCCAGGTCGAAGTCACCGGCGCGGACAGCCGCGACGACTTGTGCGAGGGCCTGGGCAAACTGCTCGATCATCCGCTCGATGTAGTCGCGCTGAACCATGCTCATGCGGCCCTCATTTGCTCACCGGATGAAACCACGATACTGCCGCATGACGAGCTGGGTCTGCAGCTGGCGCATCGTGTCGAGGGCGACGCCGACCACGATGAGGATCGCCGTTCCACCGAGGTACATCTGCTGCTGCGAGATTCCGGAAATCTTGTCCGCCGCGATGGGCAGGATGACGGTGATGAAGCCCAGGAAGGTGGCGCCCGCGAACGTGATGCGATTCATCACGCCGGTCAGATAGGCCCCTGTCGGCGGCCCTGGACGGATGCCTGGGATGAAGCTCGCGTAACGCTTCAGGTTGTCCGCCACGTCGGTCGTCTCGAACGTGATCGCCGTGTAGAAGTAGGTGAAGCCGAACGTGAACAGGAAGTAGAGCCCGTTGTACGTGATCGCCATCGGCACGTTCGAGGTGGTCGGTGAGAAGTTGCCGTTGATCCATGTCGCCGCCTTGTAATACCAGGTCCCGGGCGGCGATCCGACGAAGTAGTTGGCGACGATCGTCGGCAGGAACATTACCGAGATCGCAAAGACGATCGGGATCACACCGGCGTGGTTCACGCGTATCGGAAGGAAGCTGGCACGGCTGGCCACCTGCTTCAGGCCGACGGTGCGCTGCGCGGACTGGATGGGAATCTTTCTGACCGCCTGCTGCACCTCGATTATCACCGCGGTCATCACGATCGCGATCACGCCGAAGATGATGAATGGCACGTAGGCGGAGATGCCTCCGCCATTCGGGTTGGCGGCGGCGAAGACGGCCGCGATGCCCTGCGGCCCGCGGCCGATGATCCCGGCGAAGATGATCAGCGAGATGCCGTTGCCGATGCCGTACTCGGTGATCAGCTCACCGAACCACATCAGCATCACGGTGCCGGCGGTGAGCACCAGCACCATCTCCCCACGCTGGAACCAGTCCAGCGCAGGCAGGATGGCCGGGCTGGTGTTCTGGAACAGCACCGTGAACCCATAAGCCTGGCCCGCGCCGAGGAGGACCGTCAGGTAGCGGCTCCAGCGCTGGATGCGGCGGCGGCCCTCTTCGCCTTCTTTCGAGATCTCCTTGATCCGCTCGGAGATCACCGTCATGAGCTGCATGATGATCGTGGCGTTGATGAACGGATTCATGCCCATCGCCACGAGGCTGAAGGTGGACAGCCCTCCGCCCGAGAACAGATCCAGCAGTCCCAGCAGGGGTTGCGAGTTGAACAGTTGAGACAGTGCGGCGTGGCTTGCTCCGGGGATCGCCACGTTGGCGAAGAGCCGGAAGACGACGAGCATTCCACCGGTGAAGAGGATCTTGTTGCGCAGCTCCGGCAGCCGGATCGCGTTGGCAAGCGCCTGGATCAAATTCACTGTTGTGTCAACTACGCCCGCCCGTTACTCCCTCCCGTTACTCCCTCCCCCGCAGGGGGAGGGTCGGGGTGGGGGGTGGTTCGACTCAGTAAATAAAGCCGATCAGAGGC
>Ga0209118_1000889_pt1 | contig 14894 bp, 13 predicted proteins | sample BlaSpr_A8_Ref_M1_FD_187988 | JGI IMG/M metagenome (GOLD analysis project Ga0209118, IMG submission 187988) | Forest soil microbial communities from Thunder Bay, Ontario, Canada - Black Spruce, Ontario site 2_A8_Ref_M1 (SPAdes) (version 2) | ecosystem: Environmental > Terrestrial > Soil > Boreal...
CGGAGATATTGAACGCGCTGGTCGCGGAAGGTCTGCCGCTCGAGGTCGAGCGCGACGCGAGCGTCGGTTATCTGCAATCCGAGATTATGACCCGTACCGTGCGCAACGCGTTTATGCGTCACGGCGCCGATTTCGTCTTCGCGCTCGACGGCGACGAGTTCCTTAGAATCGCGCGCCGTGATTTGCTCGATGGCGTGCTCGCTACCGTGCCGCACGGCCTGCACGCCGCGATGCAATGGCAGACCTACGTTCCGGAGTTCGACAATGGCTCGCAGGGCGCGGCGAACATACTCGCGCGGGCGAAGCGGCGGCTCGCCGAGGAGCGACACGGCTTGCACAAGGTCATCGTCGCCCGCGCGTTTGCCGACACGCCCCATGCCGTCATCGCCGTCGGCAATCATGTGGTCCTGCCGGGCGCGGGACACTCCGTCGCGCAACAGCCGGTCAAGCACGCGCGGATCGCGGCCGAAGTTGTCGCGCTGGCGCATCTTCCGGTGCGCAGCGCGCGCCAGCTCACCAACAAGATCGTCATTGGCTGGCTGGCGCATTGCGCGGCACGGCGGAGCAACGCCGATCTCGCCTTTCACTGGCGGGAGCTGTACCGGGAGCTGGCGGACGGACAGACGCCCAGTGTCGAGCGGCTGCGCGCGATCGCCGCCAATTACGGACTGCCGATGACCGCGTGGCTTCCTCCGGAGGACATCGCGCTGGTCGAGGATCCCTTGCCCGTCGCTGAAGTCCGCTATGGCGCGATGATTCGCGACGCCACGCTGCCGCTGGTGCTTCGCTTCGCCGAAAGTCTCACAACGCGCTAATCGCGCCGAGCACTATCCCAGCCCGAGCTCTTTCCACAACGCATCGACGCGCCGCTTGACCGCACTGTCCATTGCGATCGGACGGCCCCATACGCGCGTCGTTTCCGCGCTCCACTTCTGAGTCGCGTCGATGCCCATCTTGGAGCCCAGCCCCGCAACCGGCGAGGCAAAGTCGAGATAGTCGATTGGCGTGTTCTCAACGATCACGGTATCGCGCGCCGGATCGACGCGCGTGGTCATCGCCCAGATCACTTCCTTCCAATTCCGTACGTCGACGTCGTCGTCGGTCACGATGATGAACTTGGTGTACATGAACTGACGCAAGAAACTCCACACGCCGAACATCACGCGTTTTGCGTGGCCCGGATACTGTTTTTTCATGCTCACCACGGCGAGTCGATACGAGCAGCCCTCAGGCGGGAGGTAGAAGTCGGAGATTTCCGGAAACTGTTTTTGCAAAATCGGCACGAACACCTCGTTGAGCGCCACGCCGAGAATGGCCGGCTCGTCGGGAGGCTTGCCGGTGTAGGTGGAGTGATAGATGGGATCGCGACGCATGGTGATGCGCTCGATGGTGAGCACCGGGAACCGCTCGACCTCGTTGTAGTAACCGGTGTGGTCGCCCAACGGTCCTTCGAGCGCGCTCTCGTAGCCGCTCGTGTCGGCTTCATCGGGTTGGATAAAACCCTCGAGCACGATCTCGGCGGACGCCGGGACCTGCAGGTCGTGCGCGATGCACTTGACGATCTCCGTGCGTGCGCCGCGCAACAATCCCGCGAACTGATATTCCGACAGCGTGTCCGGAACCGGCGTCACCGCGCCGAGCATGGTGGCCGGATCCGCGCCCAAGGCGACTGCGATCGGAAACGGCGTGCCGCGCGCGGCAAGCGCGTGATCGCAAAAATCGAGCGCGCCGCCGCGATGCGGCAGCCAGCGCATGACGACCTTGTTGCGCGCGATCACCTGCTGGCGATAGATGCCGAGGTTCTGGCGCGACTTGAGCGGACCACGCGTCACCGTGAGGCCCCAGGTGATCAACGGCGCGACGTCATCGGGCCAGCAAGTCTGCACCGGCAAGCGCGCTAGGTCGACGTCGACGCCCTCCCAGACTACCACCTGACACGGCGCCGACGAGCATTCTTTGGGCGCCATGTTCATGACCTGCATCATCAGCGGACGCGTGTTCTGCCATGCGTCCTTGAATCCCTTGGGTGGTTCCGGCTCCTTCAATGAGGCGAGCAGCTTGCCGACTTCGCGCAAAGCGTCGACCGATTCTTCTCCCATGGCCAGCGCGACGCGCTCAAGTGTTCCGAACAGGTTGCCGAGCACGGGTATCGAGTGGCCCTTGGGCTTTTCGAACAGCAGCGCTGGCCCGTTCGCGGCAAGAACGCGAGCGCAAATCTCGGTGATCTCGAGATGCGGATCGACTTCCGCTGCGATGCGCTTGAGGAGATGGCGGCGTTCGAGCTGGGCGAGAAAATCGCGAAGATCAGCGTATTTCATGGCAACGTCCTCGCTTCATACCTTTTTCTGCGGGAAATCTGCAAATTTCGCTGAATTGTCGGGGGTAGGCGACACTTGTCGCGTCGTATTCGCGCCACAACCTGATCGAAGACGTATTTCGCGGCAATGCGGGCTGGACCGGGCCCCATCCTGTAGCTATGCTGATCCCCGTGGGCCTCTTCGGAGGCCCGCGTCGCCAAGGATACCGCTTGACCCGAATCATTTTCACGAACGCGATGAGAGTCCTGTCCGGCCTGTGCGCCCTGCTCTGGGCGAGTGCCGTCATGGCTGCTGCGGCGGGTACGCTTGGCGGGAGCGCTGTGCCATCCGCGCCGGCGTTTCTTTCGCTGCCATCGATCGAGATCCTGAGCCAGCAAACCAAGCTCGCGGGTACGTGCGGCGGCGCGACCTTCGATCTCAACACGTTCATCAACGTCGATGCGCAGGCGTCGGCGGATGTCAGGCTCGCGGTGCCCGGGATCGGCACCATCGAAGAATTCACCGACGAGACCGGGAGCAACATCGGACCGTTCCGAGGCGTCTACCCGACGTTTCATATTTTAAGCTTCGGCGGCGGCTTGCCACCGAATACGCCAATCACGCTTACGGTCACGACGTTTACCGGCCACGCCCTCTCCGGTACGATGAGCTTCGTGAGCACGCTGCAGTTCGATTGCACGACGGGAGCGATTCTGAATCTGGTTGCCGGGGCGCCCGGTATCGCAGAGCCGATCCCGGCGCTTGACGGCGCGGCTCTCGCGACGCTTGTCGGAATACTCGCGCTGCTGGGCCTGATTGCCCTGAAGCGCCGGCGCGTCGTCCGCCGATAAGTCCGTCCGCGTCACCCCTCGTCGTTCAGATCACCGCGCTGGCGCCACCGTCCATCGGGACGATCGCGCCGGTCACGTAACTGGCCTGTTCCGACGCGAGGAACAGGGCCACACGCGCGATTTCCTCGGGAGTGCCATAGCGCTTGAGCGGTATCCGGGCTTCGCTGCGCGAAAGCAGTTCGGCCTCGGCAAGGCCGGTCATCCGCGATTCGGCTTTGAGTCCTTCCTGCACCCGGCCGGTCAAGGTCGCCCCGGGATTGATGCCGTTGATGCGAATCCCCTTCGGGCCGAAGGCGCTTGCCAAGCCCACCGTCGCCAGCATAAGCGCCGAGTTCGCGGCGCCGCCGGGCAGGTGCACCGGAGTGGCGACTTTGCCGCCGGCGCCGATGATATTGACGATCGTTCCGCGGCCGCGTGCAAGCATGCGCTTCAGCGCTGCATCGATAGGATGGATATAGCTGAAGAATTTGGCGTCCATCGCGTCGTGCCACGCCTGCGCATTCAAGTCGTCGGGCGCGTAGCGGCGCGCGGCCCCCGCGGAGTTCACCAGCACTTCGACCTCGCCGAGCGTTTTTTCCACCCTGGCCACCATCTCCTCTGCGGCGTCATAGCTCGTCATGTCGGCGGCGATGGCGACGGAAGCGCTCCTGCCACGTGGGAAGCGCGCGAGCGCCGCGTCGAGATTCGCCTGGCTCCTCGACACCAGCGCGACCTTGGCCCCCTCGGCGGCGAACGCTTCCGCGCACGCATAACCGATGCCCTTGCTTGCGCCGGTCACGATCACCACGCGTCCGGCAAGATTCAGATCCATCGATCCTCTCCCAGAAAAATGCTAAGGCGCGAGCGCCGCGCGCAGTTGTTCTTTCATGCGCCCGTAGGCGTCATCACGAGCCACGGCGTTGGGGGCAATAGTCACGCCCTGCCCCGGATGAACACCGTTCGGCACGTCCAGATGCAGGGGCGCAAACATGTTGGGCGCGTCGAAGCCGTGATGGGTATCGGGATAGGTCCGCACCTGAAGCGGCTCGTTGATTTCCGCCATCTTCTCGCCCAGCAACACGCAACGGTTGGCCGGCGTCCAGTCGTCGGACGCGCCGATGAAAATGCCCACCGACGAAGAGGGTGCGTAGCCGAATCGCGTATACACCGACTCGTAGCACCCGGGGTAGAACGCGATTGCCGTTCGAAAAAACCTGTCGGCAGGCGTTCCAGCGGCCAGGAATTGCGCCACCACAGGATGACGCCGGTTCATCGTCGCGAGCACTGCGCTGCCGCCGTGCGACCAGCCAAGCAGCGCAACACGCGAGTGGTCGACGTCCGATCGCGTGCGCAAATAACCGAGCGCAGCCAGCACATCCAGGCGGCGGTTGTCTTGCGTGATTCGCTGCTCGCTTAGTTTGAGCGAGCAGATTTCGCGGCGTCCGCGCGGATTGAAGCTGTCGGGAAAAAGGACCGCGTAACCCTCGGCGACAAGCAGATCGACCATCGCCTGATGACGCAACCCAAGGCGATCGCGCCGTGCGAGCGCTTCGCTGTACATGCCGCCACAGCCGTGCAGCGCAACGACCGCGGGTGTCTTGCCGGAAGTGTTGTTCGCAGCGGTGGCCGGCCTGAAATAAAGCGCGCTGAGCGTGACCGGCTGTCCCGTTTCCGGGTCGATGTCGAAGCTCTCGAAGCTGACTCGCTCTCCCGTCGCCTCGGCCGCATGCGCGAAGGACGTGGCGCCGAGCAACGCGGCGCAAAGCGTGAACACCGGCAGCCGTCCGATAGCGCGGCTCAATCGTCCGCTTGACTTGATGAACCTCATCACGATCATTGCTGTGGCCAGAGCGGCCATCGCTCCAGGCGCAACGCGTAATCGATCACGATGCCGGCGAACACGGCGAAGCCCAGCCAGTGATTACCGAGGAACGCCCGGAAGCAGCGCGCCGGATCGCGGGTGCGGATGAGCCAGAAGTGCCACAACGCCAGCAGCGCAGCGACGACCAGGCCGGAATAGTAGATCGGTCCCAGGTGGCGCCGCAGCCCGATCCACGCCATGCCGGCGATATAAATCGCGTAGCAGACCATGACCACGGTAACGTCCCATCGGCCGAAAGCGATCGCAGACGTCTTGAGCCCGAGCTTTACGTCGTCGCGCCGGTCGACCATCGCGTACTCGGTGTCGTAGGCCATGACCCAGAACAGATTGATGCCGAACATCCACCACCCGAGCTCGGAAACGCCGTCGCTGGCCGATGCGAACGCCATCGGAATCCCAAACGAAAAGGCGATGCCGAGGAACGCTTGCGGAAGCAAGAAAAAGCGCTTGAAGAATGGATAGGCGATGCTGATGGCCAGTGCCGGGACCGACAGCAAAAGCGTCGCGCGATTGAGTGGCAGGATCAGCAGCAATGCAAAAAAAGCCAGCGCCGCGGCTACCGCCAACGCTTCCCACGGCTCGATTTCTCCGCGTGCCAGCGGACGCCTGGCAGTGCGTTCTACGTGCGCGTCGAATTCGCGGTCGGCGTAATCGTTTACCGCGCAACCCGCCGAGCGCATGAGCAGCGTGCCAAGGATGAAAATTCCGACCACTACCCACGAGGGTGTTCCGAACGACGCCAGCCAGAGTGCGCTCAATGTCGGCCACAGGAGCAGCAGCGTACCGATCGGCTTGTCGAGCCGGATCAACCGCTCGTAGGCATCGATTCTCGCGGCGAGCTTCTGCCAGCGCGATCGCGCCTCGGCCTGTCGTGCGACGTTGTTGTTCACGCGTTGTTCATGTTTACGGCTCCCAGCGGAAGCGCGAGCTGCTTCCTCAATGCCTTCGGCGCAACTTCGGCGAACAGTGTCTGCGGCGTCGGGTACTTCAGGCGCACGCGCAACTCGCGTTTCATTCGCTGATTGGCAAGCCGCCGCGATTCGCTCATGAACGAAAGCAGCATGGGCGCAATGCGTGTCTCGGCCTCGTCCCAGGACACCCGGGGCGGCCTCGGCAGATGATAGGCGTCGGCGACGGCGTCGAACCAGCCACCCATCTGCAAATCCGCATCGTCGGTCACGTTATACGCGCGGTTCGGGAGACCGCGAAATACCGCGGCAACCGCGGCACGCGCGAGATCGTCGGCATGAATGTGATTGGTGAAGACGTCATCTTCGGGGCGCAGCACGGGCGTTCCCAGCTTCAGCCGTTCGAGCGGCAGGCGCGTCTCGGCGTAGATTCCCGGCGCGCGCAGGATCGACAATCGCACGCCATACCGCGTCGCCCAGCGCCGAAGACGGTTCTCGGCCGCGATGCGGCGGTGCGCGCGCGGCGTTTGCGCGTTACGCGGCCGCGACTCGCTGACCCTGGTACCCGCGCAATCGCCATAGACGCCGCTGGTGCTGATGTAGACGAAACGCTGCGGTATAATTCGCGCTTTTGTCAGCGCGGCGATCAGCCGTGCGGTGCGGGGATCGTCGCGGCCGTCGCTGGGGGGCGGCGCAAAATGCAGCACCGCAAAGGGCGCCAGGCGCAGCCTGCCGAGACTGCGCAATTGATCGAGGTCGCCGGCGATCGGGGTGATGCCGTGATTTCGAAGCTTCGGAATGTCCTCCGGCCTGCGCGTGAGACCATACAGCCGCACGTTGGCGCGCAGAAGATCGGCGGTTCGCATAGCGACGTCGCCGCAACCTATTAGCAAAACCCTGATCACACCTTCCAACCACCGTGCGGCGCGAGGCCTCGGATTCCATTTCCCCTCGCCCTCTTCAGGAGAGGGAAGGGGTGAGGGCGTTATTTTGCGGCGCGAAGCCCGCGCATAGGCCTCGCATTGCCCTGTTTGTATGCCGCACCAGATTACCATAAAACCCAGCGATCACTCGTTCGCCGCCGACGACGGCGAGACGGTGCTCGCTGCGGCGATACGCGCCGATCTGATGATCCCGTACGGCTGTCGCAACGGCGCCTGCGGCACCTGCAAGAGTCGCATCATCAGCGGGGAAGTCGACTATGGCGCGCATCTGCCGGCCACGCTGTCCGAGGCCGATAAGAGCGAAGGGCTCGCGCTGCTTTGCGTCGGAAAGCCGCTGACCGATCTCGTCCTCGAGGTGCGTGAAGTTCGCCGCGCCGGCGACATTCAAGTCAGGAAGCTGCCTTGCCGCATCGAAAAGATCGACAAGGCCGCTCCCGATGTCGCCATCGTTACGCTCAAGCTTCCGGCGAACGAGCGGCTGCAATATCTCGCCGGGCAATACATCGACTTCCTGCTCAAGGACGGACGACGGCGGAGCTTTTCGCTGGCCAATGCGCCGGAGGATGACGCGCTGCTCCAGTTGCACATCCGCCACGTTCCGGGCGGTGTCTTCAGCGATCAGCTGTTCAATCAGTACAAGGGGCGTGAAATCCTCCGCTTTGAGGGCCCGTTCGGCGCGTTTCACCTTCGCGTCGATTCCGACAAGCCGATCATCTTTGTTGCCGGTGGAACCGGCTTCGCGCCCATCAAAGCCGTCATCGAGCATGCCTTCAATCACCAGGTCGAGCGGCCGATGGTCCTCTACTGGGGCGTGCGTTCGTTGAAGGACCTCTACCTGCCGCTACTACCCGAAGAATGGCAGCGACAGAACCGGAATTTCACGTTCATTCCGGTATTGTCCGACCCGCTGCCCGAGGATCACTGGCCCGGACGCACGGGCTTCGTGCACAAGGCAGTGATGACCGATTTCACCGATCTCTCGGGATATCAGGTCTACACCTGTGGCGGCCCCGGCATGATCGACATCGCACGCCGTGAATTTATCGCCGAGCGAGCCTTGCCTCCCGAGGAATTCTTCGCCGACGCGTTCACTTACGCGGCGCAAACCGAAGCGCCGGCGTAGCTCGGGTCCATGGTAATACTCGACTGAAGATTACCGCCGTCGGTGATAGCTGCCGCAAAACTCACGTCATCCCCGCGAAAGCGGGGATCCATTTGTATTTGACAAAAACAATGGATTCCCGCTTTCGCGGGAATGACGACATTAAGGATTCCGAGTGTCACGCAATTCCTAATGCTCGATAATCCGAATTCGATTGCGCGATGACGTTCGACTCGCTTACGTTCGTCGTCTTCCTCGCCCTGACTTTCGTTGCGTATTGGGCCACGCCGTCATGGACCGCGCGCAAGGTGCTGGTTCTCGCTTGCAGCTACGTGTTCTACGCCGCGTGGAACCCGTTCTTCGTCCTGCTGATCGTTGCCACCACCGGCTTCGACTGGTTCGCCGCGCGATGGATGAATCGCACCAAGGTTCAAGTGCGGCGCAAGGCGATCATGGCGGCGTCGATCGCGATCAACTTGAGCGCACTCGGCTTTTTCAAGTATGCGCAGTTCTTCGCCGACAACGCCGTCGACCTGCTGCGGGTTTTCAGCGTCGACTTCAAGCCACTGTCGCTGGGCATCCTGCTGCCGGTGGGCATTTCCTTCTACACCTTCGAAAGCCTTTCCTACGTCATCGACGTGTACCGCAAGCGCATCGCGGTTTCGAAAAGCCTGCTCGACTACAGCCTCTACGTCACGTTCTTCCCCCATCTGGTGGCCGGACCGATCCTGCGCTACGGCGACTTCTCGCCGCAGTGCCTGGAACCGAAATCGTGGCGCTCGGCGCCGGTCGGCCGCGGGTTGACCCTGCTCGTCTTTGGACTCGCGCTCAAGGTCTGTCTTGCGGATCTCGTCTTCGCCCCGGTTGCCGACAGAGTATTCGCTCTCGGCGCCGAACCGGGATTTGCCGAAAGCTGGCTCGGCGGCGCTGCGTTTTCGCTTCAGGTGTTATGCGATTTTGGCGGCTATTCGCTGTGCGCGATCGGGACCGCGCTGATGTTCGGTTTTCGTTTCCCGATGAACTTCGAGAGTCCCTTTGGATCCGTCGGCATCGCCGAGCTGTGGACGCGCTGGCACATGTCGCTGGCAAGCTGGATGCGCGATTATGTCCTGGCGCCGCTCGGCGGATATCGCAAGGGACGCGCGCGCGGACACCTCAATGTCCTGATCACCTTCGTGCTGGTGGGCCTGTGGCATGGCGCGGCGTGGACGTTCGTGCTGTGGGGCGCGCTGCACGGGGTGTTCCTGATCGGCGAGCGGCTGGTGCGCCAATACGTATGGGACTTCACCAAAGTTCGCAACGCCCCGGCGCGGGCGATGCTGGCGGTTGCGACTTTCGGCCTGTTCGCCTTCGCGGCAGTGCTCTTTCGGGCTTCCTCCATCGGCCAGGCATGGGCCATCCTGACCGCCATGCTCTCTCCATGGACGCGCTCCGCGCTGGTTCCGTTCGAGGTGACCATGGTCGCGATCGTCGCGGGCGCCGCGATGGTCGGCGCGCAGATCCGCTACGGCCATCTGCGTGGGTGGGATTGGCTGGAAACTTGGAGCGTCACGCCACGCGCGGCGAGCATCGCAGTGGCGCTGCTGGCGGTCGTGCTGTCGCCCGGACTCAATCCGGCGTTCATCTATTTCCAGTTCTGACATGGATCGCTCGTGGCTCAAGGCCTGGATCCCAGCGCTGCTCGCCTGTTCGCTGCTGGTGGGCGGATACGAGTGGCTGCTGCGCAGCCGCGGCTACGCACTAACCGTGCAGGACGACATGGATCTGTGGTCGATGCAATACGACCGTCTCAAGTTGTCACCGGACGCCATCGCACTGCTCGGTGCCTCACGGATCGCGTTCGGCGTCGATCCGGCGCTCCTGTCGCGCGAGCTCGGCGGACGTCCCATCGCCATGCTGGCGGTCAACGGCAGATACCCGCTGGCGGCGCTGCGCGCGCTCGCCGAGGATGAGCACTTTGCGGGCTTGGTCATCGTCGGCATCGACGCGCGAGGCATGCAGCGCAAGCACTGGGACATGCAGCAGGAGTATTTCGATCACTACCGCCGTCGCTGGACGCTCGCGCGCCGCATCCACCGCTCGCTCCTCACCTTCGTGCAGGAGCGCCTCGTGCTCGCGCGATCTTCTTTTTCCTTGGTCAACGTGGTCGAGCGTTGGATCTCAGGTGTGGGCATGCCGCTGAACGAGCACGTCGTCGTTCACGCCGATCGCATCGGACTGGTCGATTACCGCCATCCCGATCTCGCCTGGACGCGTGCCAAGCGGGTGGCCGATCTCGAAGCCTATTACCGCGACAATCATCCCGTTCCTGCCGATGCGTGGCTCTCCGATCTGGCGACGGTTTCGGGCTGGATCGAGCGCATCGACAAGCGCGGCGGACGGGTCGTCTTCTTTCGGGAGCCGGCTTCAGGGGAAAGCCTGCTGCTCGACGAAGCTAATTTTCCGCGCAGCCTCTACTGGGACGCTTACGCGCGCATCTCACCCGCCGTGCTCATCGATTTCCGCGACATTCCGGAATTGACTACGTTCGTGCTTCCCGACACATCGCACATCGACGGTACCGACGTTCCACGATTCACCATCGCGTTCGCGGACCTGCTGAAGCGTCGCGGCCTTGCGCCGTCAAGCGCGATTCGACGGTAGGCACCGGTGGCCCAGCCCTTTCGGCCGGACAAAAATGGCCGACGCGACGATCGGTCCTACATCCGCCGCAGCGTGTCGGTGGCGAGCTTGAGCGCGGCGACGAAATGCGCGTTGGCCTCGGCATCGCGGCCAAGCCGGCCGAGCATCTCTCCCAGCGCGAGGTGAGCTCGCCAGGTGTTGTCCACGCCCAGGCTTGCTTCGAGATACGTCTGCGCCTTTCCCCATAACTGCTGCCGCTGACACAGCGTCCCCAGCACGCGCAGCAGCACCGCGTCCTGGTTGTGCGATGGAAGCCAGCGTTCCGCCTGCTCGAGCTGACGCGTCGCGTCACCAAGGCGGCATTCGCCGTAGAGCGCGACCAGATCCGAGTCCCACTCGCGGTCGAGGCTCTGCGCCAGGATGTCGGCGGCCTCGCGCTCGCCGCCCAGCTGCATGAAGCTCTCCGCCGCCGCGCGCGCAATTTTTGGATGAGCTTTGGTCGTGTCGGCGAGCCGGCTCCAATAGTCGCGAAGCCCGGCGGCGTCGTGGGCGAGGAACTTGAGCTGTTCGCTCTGCGCGCTGATGCGAACGTGCTCCGCTTGCGCCGCATCGAAAACCTTGCGCCTGACGAGCTGGTCGAGCAAAGGCGGAATATCGGTCCAGCGTCGCGCCACCTGCAAGGCGCGGAGCTCGAGGCGCAGCGCGGCGGTGTGCAGGCCCGCCTCCTTGCGCAGCTTGTTCAGCACGCGCAGCGAGTCCTGCGGCTCGCCTTGCTCCAACGAGCTCTCCGCGGAGAGCATCAGCCGCGACACTGCGAGACTCGACGCTTGCGCGTCGGGACGCTTGAGCAACGCTTCGGCGCCATCGAAATCCCGGACGTCGAGAGCGGCACGCGCCGCGACGATCGCGTTCAAGCCCGACGAGCCCGGGATCGCAAGCGCTTCCTCGGCCTGCTGCCGCGCCTTGCCGTACCGCCCCTCGAGCAGCGCGACCACCGCGCCGTCCTGCTTGGCGCGGGCACGCTCCAACTTCTGCCGACGGCGCCAGACGCGAACGGTGCGCGGCATCTGGATCGTGCGCGTGATGATCCGTATGACGAGGTACAAGGCAAAAAAACCGCCGACCAGCAGAACGAGCAACAGATTGAGCGACAGCTCGATCCTGTACGGCTGCGCCACCAGCAGCGCGTAACCCGCGTTGAGCTTGACCGCGAGCGCGACGACCACCGCCGCAATGGCGAGCAGCAGAAACCAGAATAGAAATCGCATGAAGATGCCGTTAGTGGACCGTAACGGCCACTAGCGCGACGGCTTCTCGCGCGCGAGCTTGAGCACCCGGACCGCCTCGAGGCTGCGCACGACGTCGGGAATCTCGCTCGCGATATCGGTCAACTGCAGCTGCTTCAACAGCGTCTGCAGCGTCGACACCGCGGGAGAATGGGTGTCGAAATACTTTCGTAGCCAGGCGTCGGCCGTGCTTAAGTCCGCCCGAAAATTCTGCTGATCGTGAAGCAACAGGGAAAAGCGCGCCGACAGGAGTCGGAGCTTGAGATTTTCACGCAGGAAGAATTGTTGCTGCGGGGCGAGCAGCGGCGCCTCGGGACGATCGAGATTCTCGACCCGAATCAACTGTCGCACGTCCTGCCAGACCGCGCGCAGGAAACGGCGCCAACCGGCTTCGTCCGCGGGTGGCGCGGGCGCTGGTTGCGGCGGCAAGCGTTCTTCCAATGCCAGCGGCAGCGTGTCGACCGTCGCAAGAGCCTGATCGAGGCGCAGCGAAATCCCCGACACATCCACGTACGGCACTGCTTTGAGCCGATCCATGTCGCGCGCGAGGGCGCGTCGCAGCGGAACGAATTGGGGGCGGTCGAGCCGCTGCAGCTTGGAATCGGCGAGCTGGAGCGCGGCCAGCGCCGAGGGTACGCTGCGCGCAAGCTGGATTTGCTGGCTTGCGAGCTGCAGCACCTGTTCGATCTCGGTCAGCGCCCATTCGTCGCGCGACGGCGCGAGCTCGCGATAAAGCGCCTCGAGCGCGGCCTGTTGGTTCTGCGATTCGGCCAGGCGGCTTTCGAGTAAGGTGAGCTTGGCCTGCGCTTCTCGCAATCCCTCCTGCGCTTCCTTCAAGTTCGCGCGCGTCGTTTGATCGGCCGCGTCGAGAGCGCTGAGACGCATCGCGATCTCGGTGCGCAGCTGGCGCCGCGCGTTGCGCCCATCGAGCCAGACGGCGACCAGCGCGGCGGCAAGCAGCGCCAGCACCAGCGCGAGCAGCCACCGGCGTGCGCGCGCAGGATCACGCGGCGCCGCCGGGGGCGCCGCGGAGGCGACTTCGTGCACCGTGTCAGTCATGGGGACAGAAAACTAAGAAAAGCGAAGGTGGCCGAGTCGATTGTAGCAGGTCGCGACAGAGCGCCGAACGCGCGAATCACATGCAATCCTCGCTTTCGCAGGGATGACGCAAATGCGGGAATCCTCAGTAGAATATGCGTTGCGCCGCCACCGCTCCGGACGGGCGACGCGTTCCCGCGGGATCATGGTATTTCTCGTCATTATTGTTTTGCTCATCGTGGTCTCCCTTGCCGCGTATGCCGGCTATGCGATCGGTGTGCGCGGTCGCGCCGCTTACGTCGCCACGGAAGAGCCGAACGTGCCAGTGCCCGTGCTCGCCGCGCCGGCGGCGCCCGTGCCCGCGGTAGCGACGAGCATGTCCGCTGACGAAAGCACGGAAATCGAGCGTGTCGGCGTTGAAAAGGCGCGCATCATCCGCAGCCGCGATGCCGAGGCCGCGCTACTTCGGCGGAATCTCGCCGACCGCGACGCGCCCCCTGAAGGCGATGTCTCACTGAAACGCGAGTTTGAACGGCTGACCGCGGAGCTCGCCGACGCGCGGCAGGAAAGCGCGCGCTATCGGGAGCTCGTCGTCGATATCGAGAACAATGCGCCGCCGCCGATCCTGTCCGGCGTCGGAGAGCCCGACGACTTGAAGCTCATCGTCGGCATCGGCCCGGTGCTTGAACGCATGCTGCACAATCTCGGCGTCACCACCTTCCGGCAGATCGCGCGCTGGAGCGAGCGCGACAGTGCCGATTTCGATGCCAAGCTTCCGGAATTTCCGGGACGCATCGTGCGCGACCAGTGGGTCACGCAGGCGCGCGAGTTGCATCAGGCAAAGTTCGGCGAGTTGCCTTCCGACCGACCACCGCGTCCATGAGTGCTGCGCGTCCTGCTACGGCACAGCGCGCAGTGCCGGCCTCGAGCTTCATGCTGATCGGCATGCTCGCCTTGTTGTGGGGTTGCAACTGGCCGGTGTTGAAGGTCGGCGTGACCGAGCTTGCGCCGCTGACCTTCCGCGCCGCGTCGCTTCCGTTCGCAGGCATCGGACTCTTGATCCTGGCCAAGCTTGCGGGCGATTCGATCGCCATTCCGCGCGCGCTGTGGGCCAAAGTCGCCGCGCTGGCGATTTTCAATATCGGCGCCTGGAACGGGCTCATCGTATTCGGCGTGCAACAGATGCCCGCCGGCAGGTCGGCAATACTCGCCTTTACCATGCCGGTCTGGAGCGTGCTGTTTTCGCTTCCGTTGTTGCACGAGCCGCTGTCACGTCGCAAGCTCATCGGTCTCGTGCTCGGGATGTCCGGCATGGCCTTGCTTCTCGGCGAAGACTTTCGTCGTATGCAGCGCTCGCCCGCGGGCACGCTGTTCATCCTCGGCGCTGCGATGAGCTGGGCATTCGGCACGGTATTGCTGCGACGCTGGAAGCTGGAGCTGCCGCAAAACACGCTTAGCGGCTGGATGATGATCGTAGGATGGCTGCCGATCGTCGTGCTGGCACCATGGTTCGATCCGCATCCATGGCTCTCGGTGTTGACCATGAACGGCACCGCGTGGTTCGCGGTGCTCTACAACATATTCTTTGCCGGCACATTGGCTCATTGGGCCTGGTTCACGATGGCACGAACGCTGCCAGTCGCGGTGAGCTCGCTTTCATCGCTTCCGGTACCGGTGGTCGGCGTGCTCTCGGGAATGCTTTTTCTCGGCGAACGCCCGGGCACGAGTGAATTCGTCGCGCTAGTGTTGGTGCTGGCGTCGCTCGGCACAGTGATGTTCGCGCCGGCGTCAAAGTCGCCGCCGGCACCGATTGCGCCGGATTAGGCGATTCGCGTATTACGTCCCCGCTTTCGCGGGAACGACGATATTAAGCGCGGATCGGAACGCGCGTGTTGAGCGCGTCTACGATAGCTCCGGTATCAGCGTGAGAACTTTTTTCTGCGAGAACCACGCATCGAGATTGGCCTTGCACAGGTCGCCCATCG
>Ga0209118_1000890_pt1 | contig 14890 bp, 13 predicted proteins | sample BlaSpr_A8_Ref_M1_FD_187988 | JGI IMG/M metagenome (GOLD analysis project Ga0209118, IMG submission 187988) | Forest soil microbial communities from Thunder Bay, Ontario, Canada - Black Spruce, Ontario site 2_A8_Ref_M1 (SPAdes) (version 2) | ecosystem: Environmental > Terrestrial > Soil > Boreal...
TAGGAACTCGGGGTCGGCGAGCAGGTCGATTCCGACGATCTTCCCGCTCGAGATCGTAAAGGCGAACACGACGCGAGGCTTTCCGCCCGGAGCCCACACGGCTCCGACGGATCCGTCCACGAGCGCGAGTTGGGCGACCCTGGCACGCCCCGAGAAGGTTTCGGCCACCGCCATTGCTCCGCGGACTTCCTTCGAGGAGCCCACGAGCACAGCTGCGTCGTCTGAGCGGAGCACCACCGCCGGGTCGAGCAGCGCGATCAGCGCGTCGAAGTCTCCGCCGCGCGAGGCGGCGAGGAAAGCCTCCACGACCTGTCGCTGCCGAGCCCGATCGGTGTCCGGAGCGGCGTCCGCCCCTTGGATCCGGCGACGCGCACGACTTGCCAGCTGCCTCGCAGCGGCCGGGGAGCGCCCCACGATCGGGGCGATCTCATCGAAGGGCAGGTCGAACATGTCGTGTAGAACGAACGCCACTCGCTCGGCGGGGGCGAGCGTCTTGAGCACCACGAGCAGAGCTAGACCGATGGAGTCGGCCAGCAGCGCTTCGCGCTCCGGATCGGTCCCGACCCCGGCCGAGTCCGCAAGAGGCGTGTCCAGCGACTCCTCGCGTCGCGATTTGCGCGCGCGCAGCATGTCGAGGCATATGCGGGCGACGATCGTCGTCATCCATCCGCCCAGGTTCTCGACTCCCGTCGTGCCCGAGCGGCTCAGACGAATCCAGGCCTCCTGCACGGCGTCCTCCGCTTCGCTCGAGGAGCCGAGCATCCGGAAGGCCACCGCCCGCAGGTGGGTCCGGTTGGCCTCGAATCGATCCGCCAGCCACTCGTAGTCATCCATCAGTCACATTCTCCGTCGGGTTCCGTCATAGCTCTGACGAACGAAACCCAGCCGATGTGACAAGTAGGCCAAGATCCCAGCTCCCCGCTCGGAACTTGCGTGCCCCCGAGGTGCGCGAGCATCATCCGGCGATGCACAGCAAGGTCGTCCGGCTGTATCTGATCCCGCTGTTCCTATTACTGGTCGGCCTCGCCGGCCTCTATCTCGGCTACTTCCATACGGGCCCCTCGTGCGTTCAGAGCGTGGCGACCGAATCCACGTGTACTCCCCATGCAGCCGGCACCATCGATCCCGTGCCTACAGTGGTTGGCGCCGTCTTCGTGCTGGTCGCGGTTTACAGCTTCTTCCGGTTTCGACGCACCGAGAATGTCCGCGGCCCGGTCAGAGACGTGACCAGAGGCACAGGCCTCGAGCTGCAGGCACTGCTCGCTCGCGACATGCGCGCCTCTTACACGAAACACCACCCGGCTTCACTGAGCGAGTTCGACCGCCAGATGCTTTCTCTGTTCGACAGCATCGAGGCGGGCGCCGGCGACATCGACACCAAGATCGAGACGCTGCGCATCTATGTTCAAAAAGAGGGTCGCTTCCAGCGCTTGAAGCACCAGTACCGGGCGAACACAGTGTGGAGGACGGGGGATGAATCGCTTCAGTGGGTCTCCGAGACGTGGCAGCTTAGGACCAATTGGGCCCGGCTGCGTCTCCTGGGCCCAACGTGGGGCAAGTACACGATCGCCGCTGCGTGGGTCCCGCCGCCCTCCATCGCCGTCAGCCCTACGACTCAAGCAGAGGTGACCGCCGGCTGATAGATGGCTCGGCCGCGTCATGGTGAACGTGTAAGGGCCGTCCTCTCCAGACCGATGAGTTTCGGTCCGCAATGCAGTCTTTACTGATACGGCGAGCACAGGAGTTCTTATCAGGAGGCGTTGATGCGCAAGATCGTGGCCGGGCTGCTCATGTCGCTCGACGGCGTGGTCGAATCGCCCGGCGAGTGGGGCTTCTCGCGCTACTTCAATGACGAGTTGAAAGAGGGCATCAGCACCGGGATAGCTCAGGCGGACGCCGTACTGCTCGGCCGGCGCACCTACCTCGAGTTCGCCGAGCTCTGGCCGAAGCAGGGCAGCGATGTGCTGATGTCCGATTTCCTGAACCACTCCCCAAAGTACGTGGTGTCATCCACGCTGGAGAAGCTCGACTGGGCAAACTCGAGCCTCCTTACCGGCGACCTCACTGAAGCGCTCGGCAACCTGAAGCGCCAGCCGGGCAAGGACATCTTGATCCCGGGCAGCCCCACCCTGGTTCGGGCCCTGGTGCGCCAAGGCTTGCTCGACGTGCTCAACCTCAATGTCTGCCCGGTTGTGGTGGGTTCGGGCATGCGCCTCTTCGAGGGGATCACCGACCAGATTCATCTCAAGCTGGTGCGCACCGCGACCCTCAGCAACGGGGTGGTGGGTCTGACATACGGACCGGAGGACGCGTAGCCAGGCCGTGGCCCAGATCTCGCCTATCACCCGGCCTTCTACAATCGTTTTTGTGCCTGAATCCGCGGTTGCGGTCGCGCCCGCCTTTGGTGAGCTCGAGCTACATCGAACAGAGCTGACCGCGTACTGCTATCGCATGCTCGGCTCGCCCTTCGATGCGGAGGATGCGGTCCAGGACACGTTCATGCGAGCGTGGCGCAGCCGAGACCGCTTTGAAGGTCGCGCCGCAATGCGGTCGTGGCTGTACCGAATTGCAACAAACGTCTGCCTGGATGTGCTGAAGGGGAAAGAACGGCGCCATCGGCCGATGGACCTGGGACCGGCGCTCGAACCCCTGGAGGAAAACCTGCACACGAGGGTCGAGACGACCTGGATCGAGCCGATTCCAGAGCATTTGATCGCGCCCGATGCCGATCCCGCGAACGTTGCCGTCGTTCATGAGTCCATCCGCCTCGCATTTGTCGCCGCGCTCCAGCATCTTCCGGCCCGCCAGCGCGCGGTGCTCATCCTCCGCGAGGTGCTGCGCTGGGAGGCTTCTGAGGTGGCCGAGCTTCTCGACACGTCGGTGGCCTCGGTCAACAGCACGCTGCAACGCGCACGGGCATCTATTGCTAAGAGCAACGTGAGCTCGAGTGATCCCGTGGCAACGCTGGATGGCGCGGACCGCGCCTTGCTAGAACGCTATGTCGCCGCTTTTGAGCGCTACGACATCGCCGCCCTGACTTCACTGATTCACGAAGACGCGACGCAGTCCATGCCGCCGTTCGACATGTGGTTGAACGGCCGGGACGACATCTTTGCCTGGTGGTGGGGTCCTGGGATCGGGTGCCGCGGATCCCGAGTGATACCGACGATGAGCGCGAATGGCTCACCTGCCTTTGGCCAGTACAAGCCAAGCCCTCCGGGCGGGTTCGAGCCGTGGGCCCTGCAGGTGCTCGAGCTCTCAGGCGGGCGGATCGTCGAGCTGACCTTCTTCCTCGACACAGCGAAGATGTTTCCGCTCTTCGGACTGCCGCCCCGGCTCGACGCTTAGAACGCTCGCCAGGCCGGCCAGGCCGATGAGCTCAAGCAGCGGCTCGTTCGCGTTCGAGAGCTGAAGCTCTAAACCACAGCGGCGGGCTGCCAGCTGAAGCCGCGCTATCTGATCGATGGTGGTGCAGTCAGGGTTAACCAGCGCACCGCAATCGAGTACGAGTGCGCGGGTCGCCATCGGTATTTAGACCGTGCTGTGGTCGAAAACTCATCGATTTGTTCGTCGGAGTGAATAGATGAGTTTTCCGCGGGTTGGAGTCTAAGTAAGTATGAAAAACACACGCTGGCTCTCGCTGACGATCCTTTGCACGGGTTTTCTCTTGATCGTCGTCGACATGACGATCGTCAACGTGGCCCTACCTTCGATTCAGCGCGACCTCGGCTTTTCGCAGTCGGGGTTGGCATGGGTCATCAACGCTTACCTGATCGCCTTTGGCGGCCTTCTGCTGCTTGCCGGCCGCCTGGGCGATCTGCTCGGCCGCAAGCGTATCTACCTCGTGGGGCTCGGCATCTTCATCGGCGCATCCGTGCTCTGTGGCCTGTCTTTCAATCAGCCGATGCTGGTCGCCGCCCGTTTCGTTCAAGGCATCGGCGGCGCCGTCAGCTCGGCCGTGATCCTGGCCATGATCGTCACGCTGTTCCCAAAGCCTCAGGACCTGGCCAAGGCGTTTGGCGTCTTCAGCTTCGTCGCCTCAGCGGGAGCGGCGATCGGCCTCCTCGCGGGCGGCCTGATCACACAAGCTGTCAGCTGGCACTGGATCTTTTTCGTGAACGTCCCGATCGGGCTCGTCACAGCCGTGCTATCGGCTCGCCTGCTGGCCCCCGACCGCGGGATTGGGATCGGCAAGGGAGCGGACGTCCTCGGTGCGGTGCTCGTCACCGGCGCCCTCATGCTCGGGGTCTACACGATCGTCGAATCATCTGATTTCGGTCTCACTTCGCTCCGCACCCTCGGACTGGGCGCCGTCGCGCTCGCCATGCTCGCGGCGTTCGTTGTGCGCCAGGCGCGCGCACGAAACCCGATTCTTCCTCTTCGGATCTTCGCCTCACGCAAGCTCTCCGCCGCCAACATCGTGCAGGCCCTCATGTCATCCGCCTTCCTTGGGTTCTTCTTCATGGGCTCGTTGGATCTCCAGCGCGTGCTCGGCTACGGTCCGATGGACATCGGGCTCGCCTTCCTGCCCGTCGCCGTAGTCATGGGACTGTTCTCGATCCGCTTCTCGGCGCAGCTGATCAACCGGTTTGGTCCGCTCGCGGTGCTCGTGGCCGGGCAGGTGGTGATCGCGACGGCATTAGCGATACTGGGTTTCGGACCGGCCAACGCCGACTACGTCGTTCACCTCATGGTTCCCCTGGCGCTCCTCGGCCTGGGTGGAGGCTTGTCGTTCCCCTCTTTGACGATCATCGCGATGTCGGATGCCCAGCCCAGCGATGCGGGGTTGGCCTCAGGCCTGCTGAACACCACCGGCCAGGTTGGCGGCGCTCTTGGTCTCGCTGTGCTGGCGACGATCGCGGGTGCCCGGACGCTGAACCTTGTCCACGATGGCGTTGGCGGGGTCGCCGCGCTGGCGGGTGGCTACCACCTGGCATGGTTGATCGGAGCTGCCACCATCGGTATCACACTTGCGCTCACGATGACGTTTCTGCGCGCGCGTACGGCGCAGGCGACGAATGACGAGATGGCGGAAGACGAGGCGGTCGCCTAAACATCGAATGACCCGGACGTCGAGAACGGCGCCGCGGCTCCGACTACACCATGAGAGCGCCCGCTGCCGGCGCCGAACCTGAGAGGGGAAAACATGAACGGCCTCCAGAAGCAAGTCCAAAGCGCCATCGACGAGCTGGTCGAGTCGGGCGCTGAGCGGGGAATCCAGGTGGCCGTATATCGGCGCGGAGAGCAGGTCGTCGACGCCGTCGCCGGTGTCGCGGATCCGTCAACGGGACGCCCGGTGAAATCGGACACGCCTTTCTACAACTTCTCGATCTGCAAGGGCGCCGCCTCAACGGTGGCTCACGTGCTCGCCGAGCGCGGAATGTTCGGATATGACACTCCGGTCGTGGAGCTGTGGCCCGAGTTCGGCGCACACAGCAAAGAGAAGGTGACCGTCCGCCACGTCCTGAGCCACACGGCCGGCGTGCCGGGCATACCGCTCACCACCACGATGGAAGACCTTTGCGATTGGGACAAGATGTGTGCGGCGATCGCCGATTCCGAGTTGTGGTGGCAACCGGGAACGAAGATCGGCTACCACGCCTACACATTCGGCTACCTGGTCGGAGAGATCGTCCGCCGTGCCACCGGCAAGCCGATCTCGCAGGTCCTGCTCGACGAGGTGTCCAGTCCACTAGGCGTTGGCAACGAGCTCTATTTCGGCATGCCGCGCTCGGCGCAACACCGGCTGGCGACGCTGGAGGACGCGCCCGCTGACCCGGCAGCGATGGCCGCGATGGCGGCTATGCCCCAGGACCTTCCGATGTTCAAGGCGGGGCCGATGACGCTCATGCCCACCGCTGAGCTTGGCAATCGGGCGGACATACTGGCTGCCGATATTCCGGCGGGAGGCAAGACGTCGGCCAGAGCGATGGCGCGCATGTACGCCGCACTGCTGGGCGACGTGGACGGCATCCGCCTGATCTCGTCCGAGCGGCTGCGCGAAGTCACCGCTGTGGCGATGGCGGGCCAAGACCAGGTTTTCGGCATGCCCACGACATGGGGCCTGGGTTATGCCATCGGTGGTCTGGGTTCCGGTCATGGTTCTGACTCTGTGTTCGGCGTCGGTGGCTCGGGCGGCAGCTTCGCGTGCGGCGATACCGTCAGCGGAATTGCGTTCGCCGTTACGAAAAACCGGCTCACAGCGGACTTCAGCGCCGCGACTCAGTTGAGCCAGGTCGTCACCGGGGTACTGAGCAAGCGCTGACCTACGGGCGGATCGTCTTCCTCGCCGAACTAACCTTGCGAGGTGAACCGAACCATCGACTGGGATGGCGGGGCGGTCGTGATCATCGATCAGACGCTGTTGCCAGGCGAGGAGAAGCTGCTCAGGCTGCGTGAGGTTGGCGAGCTGGCCGAGGCGATCCGGTCGCTTCGCGTGCGTGGAGCTCCGGCGTTGGGTGTTGCCGGCGCGCTCGGCATCGCGATGGCGGTGCGCCGAGCACAAGAGAAGGGGACCGACATCAAGATGGCCGCTGGGGAAGCATCGCGCGAGCTGGTGGCGACTCGGCCCACCGCCGTCAACCTGCGCTGGGGCATCGATCAGGCGTGTGGAGCAGTCGGCGCCGGCGCGGATGCCGTCGTCGAGCGGGCAGTGGCCTTGCTCGAGGCGGACGTCAGCACCAATCGGGTCATCGCTGAAAGGGGAGCCGCGTGGGTTGAGGCGTTGCGATCGGCCTGCGGCCGCCGCCTTCGAATCCTCACGCACTGCAACACCGGAGCGCTCGCCTGCGTAGAAATCGGAACCGCACTGGGCGTGATTCAGCTTGCACATGCCCGAGGTGCGGTGGAGGAGGTGCTGGCCACCGAAACCAGGCCTCTACTCCAGGGCAGCCGCCTGACGGCATGGGAGTTGCAGCGTCTCGGCATCGCATTTCGGCTGGTGGCCGATTCCGCCGCGCCGTCGTTGATCGCAAGAGGCTATGTGGACGCGGTCATGGTCGGCGCCGATAGGATTGCCACCAATGGTGATGTTGCCAACAAGATCGGCACCTACTCGCTGGCCCTCGCCGCTCGTCGTGCTCAGATTCCGTTCGCTGTCGTCGCACCGGAGTCGACACGCGACCCGCAAGCTGCGAGCGGTCAGCAGATCTTGATCGAGGAGCGTCCCGAAGACGAAGTGCTTGGTTTTGCGGGTGTCCGGGTTGCACCGATCGGCGCGCACGCCTTCAACCCTGCATTCGACGTGACCCCGATCGACCTGATCACAGCGATCATCTCCGAGGACCGAATCATCGAGAGTGGCACGTGACACGTTCGAACGTTGGTTTTCTGTCGGCGGCGCTGTTGCTGCTTTTGAGCAGTTGCGGCGGCGGCACGACAACTCCGAGTGGCGGCGCATCAACGGAGGGCTGCTCATCGCCGACGAACGATGCCTACGCGCGGGCGGTGCTCGCCGACAAGCCGGCCGCCTATTACCGGTTCGACGAGGCCGCCGGCCCGACCCTGTGCGATGCCTCGGGCAACCACAAGAACGGGACGTACTCGGCCACCGGAGTCACTTACCGCCAGCCCGGAGGTCCGCACCGTACTAGCGACACCGCAATCGGCGCAGACGGCAGCGCGCAGGTGGCCATGAGCAACGCCAACTCTGGAATTTCGGGGTCAATGAGCTTCACTCTCGAAGGGTGGTTCCGGACCACGGCCAAACAGGACCAGATCGTGGTCGAGATCGGCCAGGCGGGGGCCCAGACCATGGCCGGCCTCGGCCCATGGATGAATCAAGTCTCATCCACTTTTGCAACCACGCCGGGCACCGGTGACTACATTTCCTTCGATACGTACGACGGTGCCTTCGAGTTCGATGCGAGTGCAGCCGGCATCAATGTATTCGACGGGAACTGGCACTACGCAGCGGTCTCGTTCTCCTCTACCACATCGATGGCGAGCGTTTATCTGGACAATCGCGCTCTTGGGTCGACCTCGGTCCCAGACCGGCCGGCCGCATCGCCGGTAAGGATCGGCTTCTGGGTCGACGCGCTTTTCAACAAGCCGTTTGACGGCGGTCTCGACGAGATCGCCGTCTACCCGTCAGCCCTGACCCCCGACCAGATTGCGCGTCACTACGCCGCGACCGCGTGAGCTCGCCGGGGATACACAAATCTCTATTTGCGGGAGGCGCCGTCTGCGGATAAGATCCCCGAGTTCTCAGTCGCCGGTGCTTTGATTGGAGGGGAGGGTATGCACGTACGCAGACGGGTTGTGGCATTAGCCTCGGCCGCAGCATTAGTCGGGGCGATCGGCAGCGGATCCGCGTTCGCAGGCGTCGCGTCAACCGCTGAACCAGGCGCCGGCGTGACGTTCTCATCGCAAAGTGCTGTCGCGCAACTCGTCAAGCACTACACAGTGTCTCCGGCGGAACGGCCGGAGGACACATCAGGGCCCGCCGGCCGCGACAACCGTCAGATGCCACGTTTGAACAAGCACGGCAAGGGCGCTCCTGAACGTAGCTCGGCGTCCAACGTCTCGACCGCACCTCTCAGCGACAACACGAACTCAGACTCAACTGCGGCCAGCCCGACCAGGCTGTCCACCCCAAGCAACGCGGCGGGGGGAGGAACGACGGCCGGCGCCAGCTTCATCGGCCAGCAGTCTTCGGCCACGACCTGCAACTACAACGGCCAGGGCTGCAACCCACCCGACATGGCAGTGGCTGCGTCAACCCAGTTTGTTCTCCAGGGCGTCAACACCCAATTCGAGGTCCTCGACACATCAGGAAACGTCCAGCCTGGGTGGCCCGTAAGCGCGCAGGCCTTCTTTGGCATTCCAAATGTCACCAACGATGGGACGCCTGATGGGACGCCATGCGACACGGCAAACTTCAGCCACCCATTCATAAGCGACCCTCGCGCAATTTACGACCCGGTCGACCACCGCTTCTGGGCGGCGATGCTCCAGCTCGAGAACGCGATCGGCATCGCTACTGATTGCCCGTTCAAGTCGGTGTACTACATCGCCGTAAGCCAGACGAGTGACCCTCGCGGTGATTGGAATGTCTACGAGTTCAACATGTCGCTTGAGCAGAACTTTGTGGCCGACTTCACCCAGATCGGCCTCAACCGCGATGCCGTCTACTTCTCGGGGAACATGTTCGCCAACGACGGCAGCTTCGGCGCTTACGCGGAGGTGTTCGAGGCGAACAAGGCCAAGATGGAGCGCGGCAGAGGCGGCTTCACCGCCGACGGCTTTTTCAACTTGCAGGCGCAGGGACCTTCCACTCCCTCGGTGGGACCATTCATCGCCGACACCGTTCAGCCCGCACTCAACCTCGACGGGAGCGGAGGGAACGGTGAGGTATTCGTCGGCACCCTTGATGGCCCCGACCCGGTCACCGGGCACTTCTGCGGCTTTACCGGAGCGGGTGCGGCCGACACGTGCTCAGGTATTGACCTCTGGCGAATGACCAATCCCACTGGTCACGACAGCGGGGGCGCGGCCCCGAGCTTGACCGGCGCATATGTCCCCACCAAGCCGTACCTGTCAACCCCGGCCTTTTCGGAGCCCGCCGACCAGCCCAGCTGCAACGCATGCATCGACGGGTCGGACTTGCGAATCAGCGCAACACCGGTCGTTCGGAACGGGCAGCTCTACGCGGCGTGGGGGACGTTGCTCAACAACGGGACGCAGGTTGTGCCCGGAATCGAATGGGCGCAGATCCGCCTCGGCAACGGCCGAACACAAGACTTTCCAGACACCAGCAGGTATTACAACTTCAGCGGAGATACAGCGGCGATGTACCCGGCGCTGATGCCTGAACCAAATGGCAACCTGGTGATGGTGTTCGACGTCAGCAGCCATACCGTGTTCCCGCAAACACGCTATGTGATTCGGGACGGCGGCCAGGGCAACTTCACCGGCCGCGGTGTGCTGCTGAAGGCAGGCGAATCGAATTACCGCCCAAGCATTTGCGGTCAGCCGGGAGGACTCCCCATATGTCGGTGGGGCGACTACTCTGCAGCGTCGTTCGATGGCGCCAACGGAATCTGGTTTGCTGGACAGTACGCCAATCAATTCCAGGCCGGGCCGCCTCAGAATGGGCGTAACTGGGGCACCTGGATCGGTGCTGTCAACGCGTCTGGCGGCGGCGACTGAAAGGAGCGATTGACCGGGGTTGGGCGATGCCCGACCCCGGCCCCTTTGACCGGCTCGAGAGTCCGGGTCGCTCGTCACTACGCCCCAGCCGTCTGACTCACTCGCGTGCCCCAGGGGGCACAAATACCTATTTGCGAGAGGCCTCGTTTGCGGATAAGATCGCAGCGTTTTCAGCCGCGTGTGGGCTTGAGTTGGTGTCACGCGCCTTCGAACGCATCACCGCGGGAGTCCGGCTTTCATCAGGGGGAGGGTATGGAAGTACGAAGACGGGTGGCGTTGGCTTCAGCCGCCGCATTAGCCGGGGCGCTAAGCGTCGGGTTCACATTCGGGGGTGTTGCCTCGGCGTCTGAACCTGGCGCCGGCGTCACATTCACATCGCAAACAGCAGTCGCTCCGCTTGTCGCGCACTACACGGTGTCTCCGTCGGAAAGGCCGGAGGACAGATCAGGCTCCGCCAGTAACGACACCCGACGGCTGCCGCGCTTGAACAAGCACGGCCAGGACATAAACGGTCCGAGCTCGGCTGCCCCGACCTCGGCCGGACCTCAGAGTGACAACACGAACGCAGATTCAGCTGGTGCCAGCCCGTCCAGGCTGGCCACCCCGAGCGGCGCGGGCGGCGACGGGAACAACGCGAAAGCCAGCTTCATCGGGCAGGCGTCGTCGGCGACGACATGCTCCTACTTCGGCCCAGGCTGCAACCCGCCGGACATGGGCCTGGCGGCGTCGAGCCGGTTCGTTCTACAGAGCGTCAACACCCAGTTCGAGGTCTTGGACACCTCGGGAGAGGTCCAGCCAGGGTGGCCGGTCAGCGCCCAAGCGTTTTTTGGTGTCCACAACGTCACCAATCCGAATGGCACTCCGTGCGATGTCGCACACAAGAGCCAGCCGTTCCTCAGCGACCCCAGGGAGCTCTACGACCCGATCGATCACCGCTTCTGGGCGGCGATGCTGCAGATCGAGGGCGCACCCGCGTTTGGTATCGCACTGGACTGTCCCTTCAAGTCGGTTTACTTCATCGCGGTCAGCCAGACCGCCGACCCGCGCGGTGACTGGAACGTCTACGAGTTCAACATGTCCATTGACGGGCAGTTTGGCGCGGACTTCACTCAGATCGGCATCAACCACGATGCCGTCTACTTCTCGGCCAACATGTTCGGTCCGAGCACCGGGCTGAACGGCGGCTTTTACTCGGAAATATTCGAAGCGAACAAGGCGAAGATGGAGCGCGGCAGGGGAGGCTTCACAGCCGACGGCTTTTTCAACCTGCAGGCTCAGGGTCCGTCGACACCAACCACTGGACCCTTTATCGCCGACACCGTTCAGCCGGCCCTCAATATCGACGGGAGCGCCGGGCGTGCTGAGGTGTTCGTCGACACTCTTGACGGCCCGGACCCAGTCACCGGTAATTTCTGCGGCTTCTTCGGAGGGGGCGCGGCCGACGCGTGCTCGGGTCTTGCGCTCTGGCGGATGACCAATCCAATCGGCCACGACAGCGGGGGCGGCGCGCCCAAGCTCGCCGGGACCTACGTACCGACCAAGCCGTTCGTCGCCAGCCCAACGTTTTCAGTGGTTGCCGCCGACCAGCCGAGCTGCAACCGATGCGTCGACTCCGGTGACCTGCGGATCAGCGCCACCCCGGTGGTCCGTGATGGCGTCCTGTACGCAGCGTGGGAAACCGGACTGAACAACGGAACCCAGGTCGTGCCCGGCATCGAGTGGGCACAGATCGGCCTCTCGAGGTCAGAAGACGTTCAAGTTCGGAATGGTTACTACAACCTATCCGGCGACACGGCGGCTACATACGCGGCGCTGATGCCCGACGCGCAGGGCAACGTCGTGATGCTCTTCGAACGTATGAGTCACACGATCTTTCCGGAAACCCGCTACATCGTGAAAACGCAAGACGGCCAGTTCCATGGAACTGGAACTCTCCTCAAGGCAGGTGAGGACAGCTACCGTCCGCAGCTATGCGGGACAGCGGGCCTCCCGGTGTGCCGGTGGGGTGACTTCTCGGCAACCTCGTTCGACGGCGCCGGCACAATCTGGTTTGCCGGTGAGTACGCGAACAAGCTCAACCTCGGGGCGCCTCAGAACGGGCGCAACTGGGGCACCTGGATCGGCGCGCTCGGCGCGGCCGACGCCAGAAACTAGAAGCGCGATTGGCTGGGGTTGGGCAATGCCCGACCCCAGCCCTCTTTACCAGCTCTAGAGTCGGGGCTCAGGTGTGATGGGGTGCCGGCTTGGCTTCGCGGAGCTCGAAGGCAAGGTCGTCCAGGTAGCAGAAATACCAATCCTCACCCGGTTCAAAGGACCGGATGATGGGATGACCGCTCGTACGGAAATGTTTCGTGGCATGCCGATTCTTCGAGCTGTCGCAACACCCGATGTGGCCGCAGCTCTGGCACATGCGCAAGTGCACCCACACGTCGCCGGTTTCGAGGCATTCCTTGCAACCGTTGCCGCTCGGTTCAACGTCCAGGATCTGGTCGAGGTGCGTGCATTGTTGTGCCAAGGTTCTCTCGCTTAGAGGTTAGACCGACTGCGAAAGCTACTCGAGGCCATCCCAGGACCAGCGGGGAGTTGCCATCCCCTCCGGAACCGTCGAGTCCTTCGGTGCGTATGCGATCACCTCTTCCACCGCCCATTCCATATACGAACGAAGGCCCGCTCGGAAATCGGGATCATCCGGAAGGCCTGCGTCATCGGCGCCTTGCATGAAGCACGCTACGAAGCGTGGTCCGAAATCATCTCCGCTGCCCTCGCGCGCATGAATCTCGAGCATCCCCGAATGACCGCCGTACAACTCTGAGTAGCGCGGTGGACCGCCAAAGACCTCGGCCCAGTAGTCGGCCAGCCGCTCGACGTGTTGCGGATTGCCGGTGTGGGAGAACGGGTGGTTCAGCTCCGGGTCCTGAAGGCAGCGTTCATGGGTGGCGGCCGCCAGGGCAAGAAAGGCCGGGTCTCCGCCGGCGAACTCGAACATCGACAGGCGGGCCATTACTAGAGTTTCGCGCATTCGCGGTAGTGCCGGCTTCGAACCGGCTACGACAAATAGCCAACTGACAGATCTGCTTTCTGGATCAGGGTTGGCACTGGCGCCTGTGCGCGCGTATGGTCGAGGTGAGGGTGGCCGACCTGCTGCCCGAACTTGTGCCGTTGGTCGTCAAGCCCCAGCTGGGGTCGCCCTATGGGCGAGGAGAATTTGCCTTGTACGGAACCGTAGCCAAGATGAAGCTCAAGCCCGGCGCGGAAGAGAAGATCATGGAATCGATGGAGGGGGTCGCTCCTCCAGGACAGGTGGCGACTTTCGTGTTCAAGTCCGACGCCGACCCGAGCGTTCATTTCATCACGACCGTTTTCGAGAGCAGGGACGCGTACAAGAAGTTCGCGGACTCACCCGAGCAGGACAAGCGCTTCCGTCAGATGAGAGAGCTGTTGGCCGCCGAGCCCGAGTGGCACGACGGAGAGGTCGTCCATCACCAAGTCAAGGTCGGAGCGACCCACTAGAAAGAGCAGTTCTGGCCCCCGGGCTTAACCCCCGGGGGCCTTTTCGTGCTCACACGCCGTTCATGAGCACCACCCACAATTAACGCGCGATGAGAAGGTGGATCGGGCTCGGGCTGGCAGCCGTGCTGGCGGTCGCTGTCGCGGCGGCGATCATCGTCTCCGCCGCCCAGAGAATCCACCCAGCGGCCCAGCTGACCGTGGTCAGGGGCGTAATCGGCTCAGAGAAGCTGCCATATTTTCAAGACCCGGCAGTCATCCAGGCGTTCCACGACAACGGCTTCGACGTCCAGGTCGACACCGCGGGTTCGCGCCAGATCGCCACCACGGTGGACCTCTCCAAATACGATTTTGCGTTTCCGGCCGGGGTGCCGGCCGCCGAGAAGATCCGAACTGACCACAAGGCGAAGGCCACCTATTCGCCGTTCTACACGCCGATGGCAATCGCCACGTTCAAGCCGATCGCGCAGCTGCTCATAGCAGCAGGGATCGCCAAGGACAACGGCACCTACATCTCCTTCGACGTCAAGGCCTACCTGGCGGCGGTGGCCAAGAACACGCGTTGGTCGGACCTACCCGGCAACACCACATATCCGTCAAGCAAAAGCATCCTTATCACCTCGACCGACATCCGGACGTCCAACTCGGCCGCGATGTACCTGTCGCTCGCGAGCTACGTCGCCAATGCGGATAACGTCGTCCAGGACTCGACCCAGGCAGCGGCGGTGCTGCCGGCGGTCGAGCCGATCTTTCTGCGGCAGGGCTTCACAGCGTCGTCGTCGGAGGAGCCGTTTCAGGACTACCTCTCGATCGGCATCGGCAAGACGCCGATGGTGATGATCTATGAAGCCCAATTCCTCGCCGCTGCCGCGGCCAACAACGGCTCGATCACCAAGGACATGGTGCTCATGTACCCGGATCCGGACGTTCTCTCGAAGCACACCGTGGTGCCGCTTACCGCCAACGGCGACCGTGTGGGCCAGCTGCTCCTCAACAACGCCCAGCTGCAGAAGCTCGCCACCAAATATGGTTTCAGGACCATCAATCAGGCCGCGTTCAACCAGTTCCTGTCGTCGCACGGGCTCACGAGCCCATCACTCGTAAACCTGATCGAACCACCCACGTTTCAGAACCTGGAGTCGATGATCTCGGCCATCCAGGTGCTATTGCAAGGAGGCTAGACGTGAGCGCAGCCAGCCAACCGCCCGACGACAGCGGAGCGCCCGATTCGGGA
>Ga0209118_1000891_pt1 | contig 14888 bp, 15 predicted proteins | sample BlaSpr_A8_Ref_M1_FD_187988 | JGI IMG/M metagenome (GOLD analysis project Ga0209118, IMG submission 187988) | Forest soil microbial communities from Thunder Bay, Ontario, Canada - Black Spruce, Ontario site 2_A8_Ref_M1 (SPAdes) (version 2) | ecosystem: Environmental > Terrestrial > Soil > Boreal...
GGGTATTGTTTGGTCGTCGTCGGACAAACCGAAGCTGGGATCGCTCACTTGCGCACAGGCGCGAGTCTGGCGCCGAAAAACTACGGACCAGTCTGGGAACATCTTGGATTGGCCTATCAAAAGCAAGGCCGCCATCAGGATGCAGTCAAGGCATTCGAAAAAGCCACGCAGTTGATGCCGACCTCTCCCCTGCCCTGGCAGCATCTCAGCCAGGAATACCTCGCGCTCGGCCGCGCCGAGGATGCGAAGCGGGCCGCAGCCCACGTCCGCTCGCTCCCGTCGCGCACAGTGAGCGCGAAACAAAAGAAGCTGTAGCGGCGGTCTCTGACCGCCGAACGGTTGGAAAGCCGGCGGTCAGAGACCGCCGCTACAGAGAAGCCGTCCTGTTGCTAGCCGGCCAAATTCATTCCGCGACCGCCTTCACCTCCGAGTGGAAAACTCCCTTCCAGTCGTTGCCCTCTTTTTTCCACACTGAAGCAGCGTTATATTTTCCCGAGACATCTTTGCCGTCCTCGGTCCCTTGGACCGTGACCTGGTAAGTCATAAGCGCCGCATCCTTGTCAATAAAGACGACATCCATTTCGCCGAAAGTCACCGACTTCATATCCACTTTCTTGATGTCCGCGACTTCTTGCGCTGCCTTATTGATTGCGCTCGCGTAGACGCTGCGGAAATCGGCCGAGAGCATTTTTTGAAAGTCGTCGAACTTCTTGTCCTTGACGGCTTGCCAGATGTTCTTTTCCGCCTGAATGACCGCGTCCTTGTCCGAAGCGGCAAAGGACGTCGCGGCCAGGGCGAGCACTGCGGTTGTTGTAAGAGTGAGTAGTTTTTTCATAGTTTTTTCGTTAGGTGAACGGGCATTAGATCGGGTTCGGCAAATCCGGTCAATGCTCTTTTCTTCCTTTCCCAATCCCGCTGCTTCATTGATGATCTCCGCAGCCGCCCGCGCGCTTCTCCATTCGCCAAGCCATGAAAAAAATCGCTCTCTTCGCGCTCGCCGCGCTCTGCACTTTCGCGCTACCTTCCTCCGTGCGCGCTGACCCAACTCCGGCCGAACGGGTAGCCGAAATTCAAACCGCGTTGCAGGCGGCGAAACTCGACGGCTGGCTCTTCTACGATTTCCGCGGCAGCGATCCGCTCGCGCCGCGCATTCTGATGCTGGGCGACCACGCCTCCGGCTCGCGCCGCTGGTTCTACTACCTTCCCGCGTCCGGCGAGCCGACGAAGATTGTGCACTCGATCGAGCGCTACAAGCTCGACGCGCTGCCGGGAAAACGCGTCATCTACCGCGGCTGGGAGGAACTGCACGCGTTTCTGGCCGGCGCGCTGCAAGGACCAGCGGAAACTCGGCCACGCCACAGCACCACGAAGCGCGTCGCGATGCAGTATTCACCAAAGAACGACATTCCTTACATGTCGCGCGTCGATGCCGGGACGATCGAGCTGGTTCATTCCTTCGGGGTTGAAGTCATCACGAGTGCCGAGTTGGTCCAACGGTTCGAAGCGGTCTGGACGCCCGCGCAAAAGCAATCGCATGTCGAAGCGTCCGACAAATTGCACCGCATCATCCAGGAAGCGTTTGCGGAAATCGCGCGGAACATTCGCGCCGACAAACCAACAACCGAATACGACATCCAGCAATTCATCGCAGGCCGGCTCGAAGAAGAAGGCATGGGGCGCGAGAACGGTATCGTGGCCGTTAATGCTAATACCGCCAACCCACACTATGCCCCGACTCGCGAGGTAACCCTGCCCATCAAGCGCGGCGATTTCGTTCTGCTCGATATTGTCGGAAAGCTGCGTCAAACAGGAGCGGTCTATACCGACCAGACCTGGACTGGCTACGTCGGCGAAACCGTGCCGGAAGAATTCACCCGCATCTTTAACATCGTCCGCGAAGCGCGCGATGCGGCCGTCGAGTTCGTCCGCACGAATGTGCGTGCCGGCAAGGCGATCCGCGGCGCCGAAGTCGACGATGTCTCACGCGGCGTCATCAAGCGCGCCGGCTACGGCGAACAATTTACCCATCGCACCGGCCATTCCATCGGTGAAGAAGTGCACGGCAACGGCGTGAACATCGATAACTTCGAGACGCGCGATTCGCGCCGCCTCACGCCGGGCATTTGCTTCTCGATCGAGCCGGGGATCTACCTCGAAGGCAAGTTCGGTGTCCGCTCCGAGATCGATGTCTACGTCGCCGACAAGGACATCGAAGTAACCGGCCAACCCATTCAGACTTTCGTTCTGCCTATCCTGAAAACTCCCTAGAAGCGGTTTCGCAGCGCGGGCCTCCAGCCCGCCTCAGGCGGGGGCGAACAGGCATCTTGCTTGTTGTTCCATCTCTAGGACAGGCAAGATACCTGTCCCGCTCCACAATCGATTCCTCGTTCCCAAGCTCCAGCTTGGGGATGCACTTGCCACCGAAGCTGTGCTTCACGCGGACGTTTTAACGTAGCCGCGCTACCTATCGTAGCTGCGCTGTCGAAGCGAGGACCTTCGCGGACAAATGCGTTCCCAAGCTGGAGCTTGGGAACCGAGGAAAAGTCGTCGAAGAGTTTCTTGGGCCGCGCTGGCAAAGAATAAATACGAGAGAGGCGTAGGAGTTCTCCTGATATCCGGCAAGAAATCGCTGTTGCGCTGATCCGCGTCCGGATGCTACGATGCATTCCTTCGCGTTATGCCTCCCCCATCACTGAAAGCTCTCCGCCACGAATACGACGAACTCCTGAGAACCTGCGAGATCAAGCCTGGCCGGCTCTCGGAAGTTCAGGGTATTTGCGACAAGATCCTAAGGAACCAACCCCGCTACGAGAGCATCGGAGACGATAATGGCGTTCCCTGGTTTATGGTGGCCGTGATCCATAGCCTTGAAGGCGATCTAAATTTCGAGACCCACCTTCACAATGGCGACTCACTAAAACGCCGGACCGTGAATGATCCAGCGGGCCGGCCTCCGGGACATCCTCCGCCCTTCACCTTCGAGGAAAGCGCGAAAGATGCCCTCGCCTTTGATCGGATGAATGTGAATCTGGAGCCGAGCTTCGCCGGCATCTGTTTCAAACTGGAAGGTTTTAACGGCTTTGGTTCGCGCTTCCGCGGCATCCCCACCCCTTACCTGTGGAGTTTCTCAAACCACTACACCGCCGGCAAGTTTGTATCCGATGGGCATTTCGATCCCACCGCGGTCTCAAAACAATGCGGAGGTGCAGTGATCTTGCGGAGACTTCTGGAGATGAAGGCAATTAGCTTCGAGGAACACGCCGCGCCGGATCTAAAGGATGATCCGCTCATAGTTTTCTCGAATAAAAAACCGGCTGATCCCGCGGCGCTCCAGCGGGTGATCGATTTTCAGCGCATGCTAAATACTCAACCGGGAATTTTCCTCGTTCCCGATGGTGCACCTGGCAAGCATACCTCTGACGCTACCAAGGCGATCTTTGGCCACTTTTTGAAAGGCGATCCGCGCGCCTGAACAAAAACATTACCTACCTAGCCACCTCAACCCACTCCTACCTACTCTTATGGCCAACCACAAATCCGACCCTCTCTTTCTTCATCCCATCTTACACGCCGCGCTTGGCAGTATGCTCGCCGAAATCAAAAGGAACCTTCCCGCGGGATGGAAGACCGGCACTGACTCCGCAGGTATCCATCGCACCCCGGCCGAACAGTTTGAGATCTTCAAAAAGGGGCGCAAGTTCGATCCGACGACCGGGAAGTTTGTGAAGGTGGGCACGACCTTCACGCCACTTGATGGCACGATTAAGAAGTCGCGTCATAACTTTCTTGGAGCCCAGGCCGTGGACATTATTCTATTCAAGCCCGACGGCTCCATCCTTGAGGCCGGCCCCGAGGAAAAGAAGATCGCAAAAGGGGCGGATCTCTTCGGGTTCACCTGGGGTGGACGCTTCCAAAGCAGCCAGGATATGCCCCACATAGAGATTCCCAAGGAACGGCTTTTAAAATCCGACTTTACCAAGGACGAGGCGCTGCAATGGCAGAAATGGCTCTTCCATGCCGGCAACCTGGGCGGGCCGGAAGAACTTGATGGTGTCTTTGGCACCCACAGTGCCTCTGCTTTGGAAAGAACTATCGGCGCCCAGCAACGCTCGCCGGAAGCGTGGGAAACACTTTTCACTCGCTTTGGCCCGATCGAAGACCTAACCGACTTCGATACCTTCAGTTTCATTCCCAAAGTCCGGTAAGAAGCGATTCAATTCCTCGCTCCCAAGCTCGAGCTTGGGAACGAGGACGCTGGTTTTCTTTTCCTGTAGCGGCAGTCTCTGACCGTCGGCTTTGCTTTACCCAAGGAGCGGCGGTCTCCAGACCGCCGTCTGAAAACCGGCGATTTGTAAATCGCCCCTCCTTGGCTGACAAAGATTGACACCAAGATAGCCTCCCAGTTATCCCTCTGGGATGCGTGCTGCCACCCGCTTCCTCTTCCTCTTCTGTTTCTGGGCCGGCACTGCTCTAGCCCAGCAGAAAATCCGCGTCGTCACAAAACCAGTTGAGCCGTTCTCTTTTACTCAGAACGCAAAGCTGGCCGGCTTTAGCATCGACCTGTGGGAAGCAGTCGCGAAAGAAGCCGGTTTCCAATCCGACTTTCGCCAGGTCCAGACCGTTCCGCAAATGCTCGACGCCTTGAAGGCGCGCGAAGCCGATGTCGCCATTGCCGCGATCAGCATCACAGCGGAGCGCCACGCTTTCATGGATTTCTCCCAGCCCTACTACGATGCCGGTTTGCAGATTCTGGCGACCACGAATGCCCAGCGCAGCAGCGGCCTGATGGGAAACGTGACGCGCACCTTCTTTAACTGGACCACCTTCAAAGTCGTCGGCGCGCTCCTTCTTGTCATGCTCGTCATTTCGCACCTTGTCTGGTGGTTCGAGCGCCGGCGAAACGCCGAGATGTATCCGGAGGCCTACCGGGCCGGGGTTTGGGAATCCTTCTGGTGGACGAATAGCATGCTGCTCTCCGGAGGTTGCGAGGCCAAAGGCCCGATGGGCGTGCCCGCGCGGCTCCTGGCCATCTTATGGATGGTCGCGAGCATCGTTCTGGTCGCTTACTTCACCGCTGCCGTGACCACGGAAATGACGGTCAAGAGTCTGGCGGGCGACATCAGCGGCCCCGGCGATTTGCCTGGGCTGAAGGTAGGAACAATCGCGGGCAGCACCGCGGAAGCCTGGTTAACCAGGAACAAGGCAAAGCTCTCGTCCTATCCCGATGTTCCCAGTGCCGTCGCCGCTCTGAACTCCGGCGAGCTAAAGGCCGTAGTCTACGACGCGCCTGTTCTGCGTTACTACCTGTCTAAGAAGCCCGGCACAAGGCTTCGTTTGGTCGGCCCCACCTTCGAGAAACAGTCGTATGGCATTGGCCTGCAGCAGGAAAGTCCCCTTCGCCTTCCCATTAACCGCGCCTTGCTTGCTTTGAACGAGCGTGGCTTCATGGACGAACTGCAAAAGAAGTGGTTCGGCGCGGCTTCTGAGTGATCCTTTCTTCCTGTAGCGGCGGTCTCAGACCGTCGAATCCCACGCCTGAGGCAGACCACCGGACGTCCGGCCTCATTCGCCTCGCGCCTCCCAAATTTTCTCCTTCCTACTTTCTCCTTTCTCCTTTCTACTTTCCCCATGGCTTTTCACGATACCCTGGTCCGGCTTCACCTGTTGCCGCGCAACCAGCAGGCCCATATTCCGCCGAGACCTGTTCGGCACCTGGCCCGGCTCACCTTCGTCGCGTTCCTCATCACCTTCATCGTTTCGCGCGTCATCGTCATCCTGATCATGACGCGACGCATGCCGAACATGTTTTTCCACGCCGGCGGCACGCACGTGCATCATCTTAACTACGGCATCTTCCTGCTCTCAACCGTCGCCGCCATTCTCCTCTTCGGGTCGCTTAACCTCCGCTACAAAGGAATCTGCGCCCTCCTCTATGGCCTGGCCATGGGTCTGACCTTCGATGAGTTCGGCATGTGGCTTAACCTCGGCGGCAGCTACTGGCAACGCGCAAGCTTCGATGGCGTCATCGTCGTGCTCAGCGTGTTCGGCTTGATCGCCTTCTTCCCGCGCTGGGAACGCCTGCGCTCCCACCACTACGGCACCGCCCTCCTCCTCTTCGTGGTTGTAGGTTCGTTCTACTTCCTGCTCCTAAAGTCGTACCATCACGTGAACGAAAAATACGCCCCCGTCTTGATGGAAATCGAAGAAAGTGGACCGCGCTAGCGGACAGGACATCGCGTTTGCTTCGCGCGTGGTGTCCGGGATCGTCGGAAATTTGTTTGCCCGGTTGATTTTTTCTGCGTTAGGCTGCGCGTTCATATGAAATTCTCAGCCGTCCTAGCCCTTGTCCTCGTAGTTCCGACCATTGAGATTGCGAAAGCCGAAACCGAGAAGGACACTCCCTCTTCGAAGCCGCAGTACGGAAGCTGGGGTTTCGATTCGGCGGGGGCGGACCTGGCGGCGAAGCCGGGGAACGATTTCTTTCGTTATGCGAACGGGGTCTGGCTGGATCGGGTGCAGATTCCGGCGGACAAGCCAGCTTATTCGCTGCGGCTCGCGATGACGGACACAACGGAGCAGCGGCTGCATGATCTCGTCGAGGAAGTGGCGAAGCGCGCGGAACCGAAGTCGGCGGCGATCGAAGGTAAGGTGGGCGCCTTTTACAAATCGTTTATGGACGAAGCCCGCATCGAGAAGGCGGGGGCTGCAACCATCAAGGCCAAGCTGACGGAGATTCAATCGGCGAAGACGCGCGACACATTGGCGGCGTTGATGGGAAGGCAGAATGTGGATTTCCATGGCGGAATCTTTGGTGTCTTCATCGATGTGGACATCAAGGATCCCAAACATTACGCGGTCTATCTCGGGCAACAGGGACTGGGTTTGCCGGATCGCGATTACTACCTGAAAGCAGATTTCGCGACGCAGAAAGGTAAGTATCAGGTCTACGTCGCACAGTTACTGCATCTTCTCGATTGGCCGGAGGCGGAGAAGCGCGCCACCGAAGTGGTAGGTTTCGAAACCAGGATCGCGGACGCGAGCTGGACGAAGACGCAGCAACGCGATCCCATCGCCACTTATAACGCGATGTCGGTCGCCGAGCTCGAGTCGCTCACGCCGAATTTCGCCTGGCGGCAGTTGCTGACCCAAGCGGGCCTGGGCAAGGTCGAGCGGGTCGTTGTCGCGGAGAAATCGGCGTTCCCGAAGATCGCGCAGATCTACAACGAGACGCCGCTCGAGACCTTGCAGGCCTGGCAGGCGTTTAACGTCGCAGACCACGCGGCGCCTTACCTTTCGAAGGCTTTCGTCGATGCCTTGTTCGAGATGCGGAACAAGACCTTGTCGGGACAGGCGGAACAACGCGTGCGCTGGAAACGCGGCGTGCATGCGGTCAGCGGCGGTGACTATGGGGCCGGCGATCGCTACGATCGCTTCGGTAACCTGGGATGGGCGGTAGGTCAGCTTTACAGCGCGAAATATTTCCCGCCCGCGGCCAAGGCAAAGATTGAAGAACTGGTCGCCAATCTGAAGGGCGCGATGCATGAGCGCATCAAAGGTCTCGATTGGATGGGAGAAACGACCAAGGCGCAGGCGCTCAAGAAGCTCGACACCTACAACATCAAGGTCGGTTATCCGGAGAAGACGCGCGATTATTCGAAGGTGGAGATTCGCGATGACGATCTCGTGGGCAATGTGTGCCGGGCCGCCGCGGCGGACTGGGCGTTTTATGTCCAGCGTCTGCCCGGGCCGGTCGATATGTCGGATTGGGGAATGACGCCGCAGACGAACGATGCTTACAACGGTTCGCTGCGCGACATCGTGTTCCCGGCCGGCATCCTTCAGCCGCCGATGTTCGACGCGAACGCCGATCCGGCGGTGAACTACGGGGCGATCGGTGGAGTGATAGGTCACGAGCTGACCCATGGCTTCGACGATCAAGGCCGGAAGTTCGATGCGGACGGCAAGTTGAACGATTGGTGGACGGCCGAGGACGCGAAGACCTTTGAAACGCGTGCAAAGGTGCTCGGTGAGCAGTATTCGAAGTTCGAGCCGCTCCCTGGAGCGAAGGTCAATGGCGAGCTGACGATGGGCGAGAACATCGCCGACCTGGGCGGTCTCACGATCGCGCTGGATGCTTATCGCGCTTCGCTCAAGGGCAAGCCCGCGCCGGTGATCGATGGGTTAACGGGCGACCAGCGCGTGTTCCTCGGTTGGGCGCAAGCGTGGCGCGGGAAGCTGCGCGACGATGCGATCCGCCGCCAGGTGGTAAGCGATCCGCATTCACCGCGGCAATACCGGGTGAACGGCGTGGTGCGGAACATCGATGCGTGGTATGACGCGTTCAGCGTCAAGCCGGAAGAAAAGATGTTTGTCGATCCGAAAGAGCGTGTGCGGATTTGGTGAAAGTGGCAGGGACCTTAGTGTCCCGACTTGAATCATGCTCGAGCAGCCGCTCGGCAAGCTGCCGAGCGGGACAGGCTAGCAGCCTGTGCTCCGCCAAGATTTTCGCTGCTCGCGTGTCTAACTGGTAGTTCACGTTGAAAAGGATCAGTTATGACAGCAGCTTTACTTTATCAGCCGAGACAGAGGTGGCAGGTGGGAGTGGCTTTCGGCGCGGCTGTCCTAATTCATTTTGTCGCGATCGCCCTTGCGAATGCACATCGCGACACTCAGACGGATGGGCAATCGTCGGACGGCTTCACCGAGATAACCATCGTCGATCCGCCTTCACCGGTTGATGAACAGCCGACGGATTTGGACGATGTCGCACCGACTCCAGCTCCAACCGAGGAGTCTTTGTTCCCGGAGGAACGGCCCACTCCGCCGCCGGTTCGACGACAAACAGTCAAGTCCATCACACGGATAGTGAAGCCGACGCATGGGACACCGGGCTCGCTAAATATCTCCTCCGCCAGGGTGCTGGCGGTTAACGCCCCGCGACCAGAGTATCCTTATGAAGCACGTCGAGCGAAGGTCACGGGCAACGGGGTTGCCGTGATAGTTGTCGATCCCGTCAGCGGCGTGGTGACGGACGTTATGATGTCGGAAAGCACGGGGAGTCCGGTGCTGGATAGCGCTGCGATCGCAGGTTTCCGGCGGTGGCGTTTCAGACCCGGCAGCGCGAGCCAGGTCAAAGTTCCGATCACGTTTACCATGACGGGCGCGATGTATTAGACAGGATTAACTGGATTTACAGGATTGGGTTTTCTGAAATCCCGTCTAATCCTGTCCTCTCCCCACGGGATCAGGGCGGCGCTGCCCATACATTTTGAGAAAGACGTTGACTTGCGCGCGGGAATTTCCCCACACTGCCGCGGTCATCGGCGATTGCTCCGCGTCGCGGAAGCGAGTTGCCTGATGACTTGCAGCAAATCTCAAATGAAAGAACCCATGAATATCATACGCAAATCAATTGCCGTGGCCGCCGTCCTCCTCAGCGCCACCGGCCTCTGTTTCGCCCAAGCCAGCCCGACCAAACCGAGTAGCGCCACCAGCGCCAGCAGTCCAGTTACCTCAACCACCAGCTCGAGCACCGCCACCAGCACGACAAGCACGACGGCCACTGGCGCGCCTTACACGGAAGGAACAGTCTGGGCCATCACCATGGTCAAGACAAAGCCAGGCATGAGTGACGATTACATCAAAGGCCTGGCCAAGACCTACAAAGCCGCCATGGAAGAGGAAAAGAAAGCGAACCTGGTGGTGAGCTACAAAATCCTCATGGGCGAATCCTCTAACGAAGACGACTACAATATGCTTCTCATGGTAGAATATAAGAACATGGCTGCGTTCGATGGACTCAGAGACAAATTGGAGCCGATCGCACAGAAAATCCTTGGTAGCGAAGATGAGCGCCGTCAGGCCGCCGTCAAGCGCTCGGAAGTCCGCGAGATTCTCGGCAACAAAATCATGCGCGAGATCACGCTGAAGTAAGAGCGGCGCTGCATTCTCCGCCTGCAAAGTTAGCACTCCGATCCGCCTCTCCCCACCACGCGGGAGAGGCGGCGTTGCTTTAGCGGTCCTATCTCGCTGTAGCGGCGGTCTCTGACCGCCGAATCGTTCTCGTTTTCGGCGTTCAGAGAACGCCGCTACAGAAATTTCTCAACGAATTCCTCTTGTCGTCCCCCCACCCCTTCAGGTAGGGAGAGCGGCTTCCATGCTTTTTAATTCTCTCACTTTCGTCGTTTTCTTCGCGCTGGTCGTGAGCGCCTACTGGAGCATTCGCTCATGGACGCTGCGAAAAAATCTGCTGCTGGTCGCGAGTTACATTTTCTACGCGCTCCAGCTCTACAAGCCATCTCATAAATAGCACTGTCATTCTGAGCGCAGCGAAGAATCTCTGATCATTTCCGGCGCAGCAGGAAGAAATAGTCGGAGATCCTTCGCGTTCGCTCAGGATGACAGGCCTTTTGGATTTATGAGGTGACTTGTAGCTCTTCTTAATTGGGCGTTGGACGTTTTCTTTGCTTACAAGCCATCTCATAAATCTCTGAAGCCTGTCATCCTGAGCGAATGCGAAGGATCTCTGACTATTCTCCGTCGGCAGCGCACACCCGGGCGGAAATGATCAGAGATTCTTCGCTGCGCTCAGAATGACAGACCTATTTATGAGACGACTTGTAGCCTTTTATCCTTTAGTCGAGATTGAATCTTTGAAGCGACAAAAATTCAATCTCATGACGCGATCCTCCATCCAGTGCAAGGTCTGCGCCGATCTCACCTATCACCGGGGCGAACTTAAACCCGTGGCCGGAGAACCCGCCGCATAAAGTAACACCCCTATGCTCCGGATGAAGATCGATCACGAAATTTCCATCTGGCGTTAATGTGTACATGCAAGGCTTCGCCTCTCGCAGGGTCCCGGCCGCGCCCGGCATCCACTTCTCCAGCTCCCGCGCGATGTGGAGCCGATCGCGCGATAAGTTCACGGTGCGATCCACATGTTCGGCGTCCGTCAAATCTCCGAGTCCGTGGTAGGCGGCCTTGACGCCATCGCCGAAATCAGGAAAGCCGTAGAGCGGCGCCTCGAGGCCGCGACGATTGAGCAGGAACGCCGGGAACCTCGAAGCGTCATAGGCGTTGCTCGCCGGCGAGAACCATGCCTGGACATTGCGTTGCACGCGAATCCGCACCCCAAGTGAGTCGAGCACGTCCCGAAACCAAGGACCTAGCGCTAGCACAAGCTTTTTAGCTAGAACCTGCGTCCCATCCGAAAGCCGAAGCTCGAAGCCCTTGCCACTTACCTGCCAGTTATTCATGGCTACGCCAAAACGCAGCTCTGCTCCCCTGGCTCGCGCCACCTGCAAATGCGCGGCAACCGCGCGCTCCGGGTTCAGGACGCCGCCGTCCGGTTCGAAGATCGCCACTTCGTCCTTCAATAGCTCCAAGGTAGGATAACGCGCCTTGACCTCTCCCCTGCTCAAAGACTCCAGCGCCAGGCCATGGTCCTTCGCCGCGCGGCGCGTGCCCGAGATGATCTCACTACTTTCTTCACCCACCGATAGGACACCGGTAAGACGCAAGATCTCTTCGCCTGAGTCGTGCTCGAGCGTCCGCCACAATTCATAGGCCCGGATAACGAGCGGCACGTAGGCTGGATCTTCGAAGTAAGCCTTGCGAATCATCCGGCTCTTCCCGTGCGAGGAACCGAGATCATGCACCGGCTGGAATTGCTCCAGACCAATGACCGACGCACCACGCGCTGCGCAGTGAGCCGCGATCGCGCTCCCCATTCCACCCAGCCCAACTATTGCAACATCATAGCTCATGACCGGCCCTTAGCTTCCCTGCTACTGAATCTCCGCGCCCCAGACGGTCCCCGTATACTTGCCTTCGGAATACTTCACCTTGATCCGATCTCCCGGCTTCAGTTTTTCCCACTTCGCCTTGTCGGCCTGCACGTTGAACCGGCGCCCGTCTGCCACCAATCGCACCTTCACTCTCCATTGCTCCTCGATCCCGGCCCGCGGATCCCGGCTCGTCCCCCGCGCCTCCCGATCCATCACAATCCCATCCACCACGATCTCATTCTTAGCCAAAGCCCTGGGCTCCTCATTCTCTTCCGACTTGCTGGGACTGGGCGATGTCTCAGCACCCGGCGTGGCCGTGACTTCCCGCGCCGCGATGTGTTCCTTATCGACCACGATCGCCTCCCCACTTTTCTTCGAGCACCCCGCCAGACTTAGCACGACGGCAACGCCCAACAATGCCGGAAAAATATTCCGCGCGGAATTTCTTCCAACCCACCGATTTGCTGCTTCTTCCATTGGACGTTGGATGTTTTCTTCTTCCGACTTCCGACTTCCGACTTCCGACTTCCGTCCTACGGCGTCAGAAAAATCTTTCCCGTATACGGATCCTTGACCTCGACTCCGCTCGGAAAGCCACGGACATCGACATAGCCCGCTTTCGGCGCATAAGGACTCGTGACAAAGCCCGGCCTGTTCGGCACCGGCACCGCATACGGCAAATCACGCCGTTTGCTGCTGGTTTGCTGGACAGTCGAGGCCGAAGCCGCGGGAAACGGCGTGACGTTCGGCGTCGGCGCCGGCGGCGGAGTGGGCGGAGCCTGCGGCGGATTGGGCTGGTTCCCGTTGTCATTGGGGCCGGCGCCTTTCGTCTTACTCAGTTTAGAGTTCTTCGGCGTCGGCTTGGGCGGCGGAGTGTGCTGCGGATGCGCGATAGAGTTCCCCAGCCTCTTGAAAAAATCGCCGATCGGATTCGCCACGGCCGACGGCGCGGCCAGAACCAACATCGCCACCGACAAGAGCAAACCGATTCTCTTCAGGAGTTGATACATGGGCTGTTGCACTGTGCACCATCGGGCAGAGCGTTCAATAACTTCGGCCGTGTTGTTTACGTTAGCAACGCCCGTCCCAACAGAGATGCATCTGCTTGGAATCGCCCGCGCGTTGCCCGTCAGATTTCTCTGAATTTCATCAATAGATTGCGCAGATTTCTTTTTGATCGGATACAGCCCACGGCAAGACCAAATTCATGCTTGGCTGTGATTTCAGATCCTGTTACATTTTGGACATCAGACCCTCTCGCCTTGTGCCCCGGTACTTCCCTGATGCAAGAAACAGATCTTGAGCCAACCCTCCGTCTAAACCATCGCAATGAAAACTATTCACGTTCTTTGGCCCGCGATCGTAGTTTCTGTCCTAGCGTTGCTGTTGGTCACCGCGGCGGTTTGGTCGGGTAATCCACCTATCAAAGAACTCTTTCCCGCAACCGGCCCACAGCAGCCCGCAGCCGACCTCGTTACTGCGGCTCGAAAGGATGTTGGCGAGGCCATCGTTACGCTGGAGGAGCAACTCCTGAAAGTTCTCGGCCTCCAGTTGGGGATCGTGGCTTTCGCCGCGACAATGATATTCGGCAAGGACTTTACGCCTCAGAGCCCGAGAAACCTATTTGGCATTCTTATCTTTCTGACGATTCTGCTCGCGGTGGTTTATCTCCATCTATACAAGACCTACTTGGGAGCTTACGCTTATGCTTTCCGTCTTGAGTTTGGCCTTCCCGAGGGATTACGAATTCATCGACAGATTTTCCAGCCACTCGATGAATCTCATGCACCAACGCTTCTCCGGGCATTCATTTCTCTGACAGAGACTTATTACATCATCTCGTTTTTGCCAGTCTATGTTGTTGTTGTTGCTGCTATCGGCTTTGGCAACAAGCTTGGAATTCGCCGCTCGACAATCTGGGCCGTCAGCATACTGACCGTCGGCTGGGCAGTGGCTTTTTTGCTTCCCACATTCCGTCTAATCATCCAGGCGGGCGGATGAGTCTGCAATGACCGGAACAGCTCACATTACACTAGAGCGAATTGGTCGCAAGATGAGCGAGCGGAGCATTCTGTGAATCTTGCCAAAATGATCAATGACGGAGTCAAGTTACGCCGTTCACAGACTGACTCCGCTTCGTCTCTTCTGAATTGGAGGTTGCGCCTTCTCGCCCCGTGGAATCATCCAACGGCTGGCGTCAGTACCATTTGGGGTACGGGCTCTCGTGCTTGACATTGTCGTGCCGGCACATTTAAGGGTCGCTGTGTAACGATTGCGCGATTACCTCGGCAATACGCTTGCCCGCCTCAACCGCCGAAACGTCTTTCAATAACTGGAATCTACTTAGCGAGAGCGGTATGCGGCTCGGCTCCAAGTCGCCTAGCAGAATTGGTATGATGTGCTTCTGGTCAGCCATGGCGGCTCCAAGTTCGAAGAACATCCATGGACTTTCCACATTATTTGCGCTCAGCATTATAATTAAGAAGCGACTGTCCCTCAAGGCGTTTTGTAACTTCTCTTGCCACAGGTCGCCGGGCGCTAAATCGTGAACATCAAACCAAGCTTGAACTCCCTTGTTCCGGAGTGTTGTCACAAATTCGGAAACCCAAGGCCGATCCTTGGAAGAATAGGATAAAAATACGTCGTTTCCGTGTTCTTTAGACATTTGAACTCTTTACCGTAATACGATGAGCTAGCTGGTCGAGGTACTCGTCTAGGTCATTGAGATTAACCATATCTCGCTGCTTCAAAAAAATGGGGGCGTTTGGTTTGGCTTGGAATTCCGCTGGTAGCAGGCCGTGAAGAACTACAATAATTGGTATTCGTCGAATCCATGCAGCGCCGATTTCTGCCCAGACGTACGGACGCTCCAAAGACCAAGGAGTCATGAGCACCAGCAGTTCGTCCGCGATGTCTAAAAACTTTCGAATGTCCTCTTCAAACTCTGCCCCAACGGCTACATCTGCCTCGTCGAGGAAAGCCTTGGCCCCTCTGAGGTCCAATTCTCGAGAGATTTGGCGTGCTACCCATGTATCCGGCCCGGAGTGACTCACAAATACACGATGGGGATTTAATCCAGCTGTCACATCTAAACAGGCT
>Ga0209118_1000892_pt1 | contig 14886 bp, 15 predicted proteins | sample BlaSpr_A8_Ref_M1_FD_187988 | JGI IMG/M metagenome (GOLD analysis project Ga0209118, IMG submission 187988) | Forest soil microbial communities from Thunder Bay, Ontario, Canada - Black Spruce, Ontario site 2_A8_Ref_M1 (SPAdes) (version 2) | ecosystem: Environmental > Terrestrial > Soil > Boreal...
CCGCCCAGCCGCTACGCGGCGGGCCACCTTCCCCCTGCGGGGGAAGGGAGACTTGCCTCTAATACGACCAGCCGCTACGCGGCGGGCCACCTTCCCCCTGCGGGGGAAGGGAGACTTGCCTCTAGTACGACCACCCGCTTCGCGGCGGGCCACCTTCCCCCTGCGGGGGAAGGGAGACTTGCCTCTAGTCCGACCGGCCGCTTCGCGGCGGGCCACCTTCCCCCTGCGGGGGAAGGGAGACTTGCCTCTAGTCCGACCAGCCGCTTCGCGGCCGGCCACCTTCCCCCTGCGGGGGAAGGGAGATTTTCCTCAGGTCCGGCCGGCCGCTTGGCGGCGGGCCACCTTCCCCCTGCGGGGGAAGGGAGATTTTCCTCAGGTCCGGCCGGCCGCTTCGCGGCGGGCCACCTTCCCCCTGCGGGGGAAGGCAGTGTTCATGTCAGGTGCAGGAACCGGTCGCGGTCGCGGCCGGGTTGTAGGTGGCGCTCACATCGGGCGTCACCGTGACAGCCCGGTCGGACGTGATGACAACGAGGTATGCGGCGCAGCCCTCGGCAAGAGTGAAGTCGAAGTTCACACTGGTCACGCTAAGGAATCCGTTGACGGAACCTGAGTGGTGCATGCACCAATTCGTATTGCCGCGCCCGGTATAGACGCAAACCACCGCATCTTTGAACTGCGTTGTGGACAGGATGCTCACTGACATGGGCCCACTCGAGGTGAGCTTCAAGTGATAGGTGAAGGTGTCCGGCACCGTCGACGATAGGTATTCGGTCGAGTTGTGCAGCTGCACCGGGACGTTCCAGATGCCGAGCGTTGGATGTTTTAGCTCCGCGCTCAGGTTGTCCACCTGGGCCTGGGATGCGGTCAACTGGCTGTGGGTGACCGTAAGTGCCGCCTGGAGGTTCTGGCTTCGGCCAGTGAGAGACTCGTTCGCGATGGTCAGAGAGTCGATGTTCGCCTGCTTATTGTTGTCGTCCGCGTACAGGATGCCCAGTCCGCCGGCCGTGACCAGGAGCGCGGCCGCCAGCACCGCCGTCCAGAGCCGCCGCTCTCGCGGCACGTAAACCGACGTGCGGGCGGGCTTGAAAGAAGCAATCTCAGCCGGCCTCGAGTAGTCGGGGGCCGGTTGCAGGGTGCCTTCGTCGGTTGCTGGAGGTGTGGTGTCCACCGGGGTCCAACTCATGATGGCATCCCTCGACCTGCTCTACCAAATCTCATGTCTGGCCGGGCCTCGGCCAGGCGCCCAGCACCTGGCTGATCCGGGAGGACGACTCTGCCTGCTGGCCGAGGTCGAAGGTGAAGGTCTTGCCGTCCGGCTGGGTCGAGGGGCCCGGGCCGCAAGTCGAACCACAGGGCGCCTCCTCGAGATACAGGATCGCGGTCGTGTTCAGCCACACGGGTGACGACCGGACATTGGGGAGCTGCCCGCCGCTGCGGCCGCCGTGGCCGTAGAGCCAGACATGCGGCGTTCCCGCGGTGTCTCTGACCGTGAACGCGAGGTTGTCGTCCCCCGCATCGGCCCTCGGCTTGATCCATGCCAGCTGCTGCCCGATCGCCTGGGTGACAACGCCGCTGGGATCCCAGAGGCTGATCACAGAGCTGACCGGCTTGCGGAAGTACAGGACACTGCCGGTGCTTGCCCAGGTCGCCATGGTGCCGAGTGGCTGCGAGTAGGCAAGGCTCCCATCTTGCGTGTGGCGGACCTGGAGGTGGTCTCCCGACGAGCTGTAGGTCTGGACTAATGCGAAGTACGCGCCGTCCGGCGAAAAGGCAAGGTAGCCGTCGTCCTCGTTTGGATTGGATCCCCGGCCCGGAACTGGGCCCAGGGTAGCGACGACGCGATCTCCGCCACCACTCAGCAGATGAAGGTTGACGGCGCTCGAGTCGGAGGTGACGTAGGCGAGGAAACCACGGTCAGGGCTCCATGCATGCAAACCATCCATGAACGCCCCGCCAGACCAGGTCGCGGCCACAGTCGTGTTGCCGGTGAACAGGTCGAGGAAGCCGATCACGCTGTCGCCCGCGGCGCCGGGAGCTGCATCGGTCGCAGACCATGAGATCGTGGTTTGGGTCACCAGCTGCAGCTGCTGCGTCCAGGGTCCCGTGATCGAACAGATCTGGCGCGGGTTCCGAGCGTCGGTGACGTCGGCGAGGACTGCCGCGGGCGAGCCCTGCATCACCAGCAGCGCCTCCTGCGTCGCGGGAGCTCCGGTGCAGCCGGCGTGCATGGCGGCCCACGCAGGTACGGCCACGGGGCTCGGCGCGGAGGACGGCGAAGGTGAAGGAGAAGGAGTTGGGGAAGGACTGGGCGAGGGGCTCGGCGTCGGGCTCGGGGTCGGGCTGGACGGCGGCGCCGGCGAGGGACTGGAATGGGCGACAGCCGGACCGTTCGCAGTGCAGGCCGCAGCGGCCAGCAGGACGCATGCGAGTACGACCCCCATCCTCACGGAAGAACCAACGAGCGCAGGGGGACCGACGTTACGCGCGTCACGTTTCCGTGCAAGGCGCCCAGAATAGTCGCTTATCGATCGGCGGCCGGCGCATTAGGCAATGACATACCGGGTGCGTAGCCAGGGGTTAAGGAAGCGAGATGAAGGTGGCAGGCGTGGTGGCGCTGATGCTGCTTCTGGGCGGCTGCACCACCCCTGTCCCGCCAACCGCGACTGTCGAAACTTCAGCCACGCAAACCGTCGCGGTGGGTGGTCGGGCACAGCTGGTGGTCAAGCTGACCAACACCGGCCCCGCCATCCCCCACCTCGGGCTGGTCTTCATGACCGCGGACAAGTGGTACGAGCAGCACACTGTCAGCGACCTCGGTGGGTGCTCCATCGCAAGCGATGCGTCAGCGTTTGACTGTGGCGACCTGGCAGCCGGAGCGTCTGCTTCCTTCTCCATCGTAGGAGCCGCGAAAGCCGCGGGAAGCTTTCACTACGAGCTGGCTTTGAGGGAGCTCGTGCAGCCATTCGATTTCGTCAACGACCACCCCGCCGGCGCCGACCTCCAGACCTGGGACGAGACGATCACGCCCACCTGACGTCAGCCGTGACGGCCGCCTGGCCGAGAATGACGCGCGTCAGGTGAGTCATCCGGCATCCCAGTCTGCACGGCCGTCACTGTGGCTTGCGTCCGCTGCCACAGTCGCAGCCTGGGGTGCGATCTACGACGTAGCCGTCTGGCTGATTCAGTTCGTCAAACAGCCCGTGCACCCCGACTTCAGGATCTTCTACGTCGCCGCCGAAGCCGGCCTCCGCTACGGGTGGGCGAGCATCTACGACGTTCCAACGTTGCGGTCGCTGTCGAAATCCCTTCCTCCCGACCAGGACTACATCACATCCGCGCTCCCCTTCATCCATCCGCCCCTGCTCGCCTGGATGATCGCTCCGCTCACGTGGCTGCCACTGGGCGCCGCGTATGCGGTTTGGTGCGCCGTGCTCCTGGCGGCTTTGGTGCTGGGGTGGTATATCGCCGCGCCTTACTCAGGGTTGAGAAAGCTCGCGCTGCTTTTCCTGGCGCTGGCGATCTGGCCTGTGCTCGATGCCTTTTATTTCGGGCAACCCTCGACGCTCCAGATGGCGCTCCTGGCGGTGGCCTGGTGGCTTTGCGTGCGCGATCGCCCGCTGGCCGCGGGAGCGGCCCTCGCCTTCGCAACCGCGCTCAAGCCGCATACGGTGATCCTCGTGCCCGTCGCGCTTGCGGCGAGCGGGCGTTTTCGACCGCTGTTGAGCTGGGCGGCCATTTCGTCCCTGCTGGCCGCCGCGTTCGCGCTCGTGTTGGGAACGGCGGGCCTCAACAACTGGTGGCAGGCGCTCGTCTACGGCCAGGCCGACCCTGGGCAATCCCTGTACACGCTGGCTTACATATTTGGATCCGGCCCGGTCTCTTACGCCCTCGAGGCTCTACAGGGAGCCGCGGCGCTGATGATCGCGCGGCGCAGGCGCGATGACGTGAACGTGGTTTTCGCGGCGGGCATCGTCGGATCGCTCGCGTTGGCCTTCCATCTGCACCAGTACGACTACGTCGAGCTGATCGTCGCCGCCTGGTTGGTGCTGCGTTCGGCCCCGCCGCTGTGGCACCGCATCTTCTTGCTTGCGGGCGCCGCCACGCTGATGACGCTCGAGATCGGGCAACCCATCCCCCAGCTCGCCTGGGACCTCGGCTGGCTTGTGATCCTCTCGACGGCTCGGGTCACCCCCCACCCTGACCCTCCCCCTGACGGGGAAGGGGATTACCTGCGGCCACCCGAGAACCCTTACCCTCGCCCTGTCGGGGGAGGGAATTACCTTCGGCTACGCCAGGCGGACTGAGCCGTCTTCCGTCAGGGTCCAGACAGGGTTGTGAGCGACCTCCCAGACATAGCCGTCGGGATCCGCAAAGGCCCCGGAGTAGCCGCCCCAGTCGGCGCGAGCCGCCGGCCGGGCGAGGGTCGCGCCTGCTTGCACGGCTTGCGCGAGCAAAGCGTCTACCTCGTCGGCCGAACGAACGTTGTGCGCGAGCTCGATCCCGGGCGCCCCGTGGCCGCCGAGCGCGGTCCATAGTCCGAACACCATCGCGCCCGCCTGGAAGAACACGATCTCGTCATCGGGCTGCTGCGCGCCGCGCCAGCCCAGCGCCTCATAGAATGCTCGAGCGCGGGCCAGGTCGCTGACTCCGAGCGTCACGAGGCTGATCCGCTGCTCCATTCATGAAGTATGTTGATCTTTACGTTGTCTAGTTGGCTGGTAGCTGAGAGGAGGGCCTCATGGCCAAGGTACGTCTACTCGTAGGAACTCACAAAGGCGCTTTCGTGCTCACGTCGGACGAGCGACGCCGGGACTGGAAGGTCGATGGACCGCACTTCACCGGATGGGACGTCTATCACCTCAAAGGCTCTCCGGCCGATCCGGACAGGCTCTACGCAGCGCAGTCACGCGGTTGGTTCGGCCAGGTCGCCCAGCGCTCGAACGACGGGGGAGCCACGTGGGAGCCGGTCGGCAACGAGTTCCGGTACGAAGGCGGGACCAACACGCACAAGTGGTATGACAACTCGGACCATCCTTACGAGTTCTTGCGGGTGTGGCATCTCGAGCCGTCCCTGACGGACCCCGACACCGTTTACGCGGGCGTTGAGGACGCGGCGCTGTTTCGCACGACGGACGCGGGAAAGAGCTGGGAGGAGCTGCCCGCTCTGCGCACCCACCCCACCGCCTCGACGTGGGCGCCGGGCGCGGGCGGCCTGTGCCTGCACACGATCATCCTCGACAAGGATCGCCCCGACCGGATCGTGACGGCGATCTCGTCAGCGGGGGCCTTTCGGAGCGACGACGCCGGCAAGACGTGGAAAACGATCAACAAAGGCCTGGTCTCGAACTTCATCCCCGACCCGGACGCGGAGGTTGGGCACTGCGTGCATCACATCGCATCGCATCCGAGCCGTCCCAACGTGCTGTACATGCAGAAGCACTGGGACGTCATGCGGAGCGAGAACAGCGGGGACACGTGGCACGAGATCAGCGGCAACCTGCCAACGGATTTCGGCTTCGTGATCGACGTGCACGCCCACGAGCCGGAGACCATTTACGTCGTTCCGATCAAGAGCGACTCCGACCATTTCGTTCCAGACGGCAAGCTGCGCGTGTACCGAAGCCGCACCGGTGGCAACGAGTGGGAGCCCCTCACCAAAGGCCTACCCCAGAAGGATTGCTACGTGAACGTGCTGCGCGATGCGATGTCGGTCGACTCCCTCGACTCGTGCGGTGTCTACTTCGGCACCACCGCAGGCACGGTCTACGGATCGGCGGACGGAGGCGACAGCTGGATGGCGATCGTGGAAAACCTGCCGGCGGTGCTCTCTGTGGAGGCGCAGACCTTGTCGTGATCCGGGTCGAGCTTCCTTCGAACCTACGGACGCTTGCGAACGTAGGTCGAGAGGTCGAGCTGAAGGTCGACGGCCCGGTTACGCAGCGCTCTGTGCTCGACGCCCTGGAGGCGGCGTATCCGATGCTGCGCGGCACGATTCGCGACCAGGTCACGTGGAAAAGGCGCGCGATGCTCAGGTTCTTCGCGTGCGAAGAGGACCTCTCCGACGAACCGATCGATGCGCCTCTGCCAGGCGACGTTGCGACGGGGCGGGAGCCGTACTTGATCGTGGGCGCGATCGCGGGCGGCTGACGCAGGCGCTGGAGCGCTACGCCTTAAGTGCGCTCGCCGGGGTTGCAGTCTCGAGAGGCTCTGGCTCGGATAGGCGGTATCCCGTGACGGGCACGAGCTGACGCACGCGATCGCGCGCTTTGGCTGTTGCTTCGGCGGTCGACGCAGCCCGCACGGCCGGGACGCCGATGCGCACCTTTGCGGTCCCGGCCACCGGCTCGACGGTCAAACCGTTCTGCGTCAGGACCCGCAGCACGTTCGGGTCACCCGGCGGTCCCGGTTCCGGCTCCAGGGTCAGGCTGAACGCGTAGTCGCGCCCAATCGGTCTCTCAGCACCACCTTCGCGGAGCCCCAGGGGTTTGAATCGACGATCCACGGCCGCGTCGAGCAGCGCATCCAGGTCCGCAGTCGAACGGCGGCTGGCGAAGCGAGATGCGAGCGAGTAAAGGACCGGGACGAGAATCAGCGTCAGCACCGTGCTGGTGAACAGGCCGCCGATGACCACGATTGCGAGCGGCCGGCTGATGAATGCTCCGCCGATGCCTCCGCCTCCGCCCAGCACAGCCAGCGGCACCAACGCGAGCATGGTGGCGAAAGCAGTCATGAGGATGGGCCGCAGCCGGTGCCGGCCGCCCTCGATGATCGCATCGTGCAAGTTGAGGCCACGATCGCGGTACTGCTCGATGAGGTCCAGCAGAACGATGGCATTGGTGACCACGATGCCGGTGAGCATCAGGATTCCGATCAGCCCGGGTAATGACAACGAGGTGTTGGTGACGACCAGCGCGATGATCGCGCCCGTCGCCGCAAAGGGGATCGCCACCAGCAGCACCAGGGGCTTCAACAACGAGCGGAACGTCGCCACCATGATCAGATAGACGAGCCCGATCGCCGCCAGCAGCGCGAGCGCGAACTGCGTGAGGACCGTCGACAGCTGGGCGAACACACCGCCGGTCGAGACCGAAGCCCCGGTCGGAAGCGAGACACCGGCCAGCGCGTTATTCACGCTGGTCTGCACGGCGCGGGTGTCGTTGCCGGTGATCGTGCCCGTGATCGTCGCGTCGAGGTCACCGTTGACGCGAGTCACTGACTGTGGGCCGGTGACCTCCTGAATCGTCGCCAGCGTTGACAGCGGTACCACCCCGAGTGCCGTCGGGATCGGCAGAGCAGAGAGCGTCGCCGCCGTATCGGCGGTGCCGGGTGGGAGCTGGACGCGGACGGACATGGTTCCCTGCGGCAGCACGGCCTGAGCCGCGACCTGACCGTTGATCGCCTGGGCTACGACTGCGGCGAGTGTCTGGATGTTGAGGCCGGAAGCCGCCAGCTTGTCGGTCGGCACGAGCTGGTACTGCGGCTTGGACGTGACCAGGTTCGTCTTTAGCTCGGCCAGGTTTTGAACCCTGGACAGAGCCGCGAGGACCGCGTCATTTGCGGTCTGGAGAGTGGACTGGTCGCCGGCGGCGACGTCTACTTGCATCTGGCTGCTGCTCGCGTTGGAGCTGTTTTGGGCCTGTCCCACGCCAATCTTGGCCGGACCCTGGTAGGCCTTCAGGGATCGCTGCACTCCGGCGAGCGCGTTGTTGTATTGGCCGTTTTGAACCAGCACCAGCACCGAGGCTTGCGTTGGATCGGCCGGCACAGTGCCCGGTGGGGCGAATGGATCGCTCTGGCCGCCAACCGTCGCCTGGTACGAGTCAATCCCGACGTTCTTGGCAATTCCGGATAGAAGCGACTCGACCTTCTGAGTCTCGGCGTCGGTCTCGACCAGCGTGGAGTTGGCGGGCATCGTGATGCTGATCGGGAACGTGGGGCTGGAGGATTGGTCGAGAAGGTTGATCCGCAAGAGCGGAATCAGGGCCATCGACGCGGTAAAGAACGCGGCCGCCGCAACGATGGTCAGGAGCCTGTGGCTTGTTGCCCAACGGATCGTGGGCACGTAGATCCGCTGCGTCCAGCTCAAGCGCAGCCGGCGCTCGACTCCTTCCGCTTTCACTGCGGGCAGCAATCGCGACGCGAGCAGGGGCACGACCGTGACCGCCACGACCAGCGAGGCCAGGAGCGCAACCACCACGGTCAGCGCGAATGGCCGGAAGAAGCTGCCCGCGATGCCTGTCAGAAAAGCGATCGGCAGGAAGACCGCGACGGTTGTGAGGGTGGACGCGGCGACCGCGGTGATGATCTCGCGTGCCCCCGTATACGCGGCCACCAGCGGGCGTTCCCCTTCGCTGACATGCCGGCTGATGTTCTCGAGCACCACGATCGAGTCGTCTACGACGCGACCGATGGCGACCATCATGCCGCCCAGCGTGAGGATGTTGAGCGTGATTCCTTGCTGCCAGAGGGCGATGAGCGCGACGAGGAGCGATAGCGGAATGGAGATCGCGGCCACGACGGTTGCTCGCGCGCTTCGCAAGAACAGGAAGATGACGAGAACCGCAAAGACGGCGCCCGCCAGCCCTTCGCGAAGGATGTCGGTGATGGCCTGTGTGATCGGGGTCGCCTGGTCCGAGATGGATGCGAAGAAAACGCCGTGGCCGATCGACGACTCGATTCCAGGCAGCGCGGTCTTGACCTCGGCGGCGACCGTCACCGTGTTCGCGTTGGGCCCTTTGATGATCTGCAGGCCGATGCTCGGTAGGCCGTTGGTTCGCGTGATCGTGTCAGCCGGCACCGAGACGACGCTCACGGTTCCCAGCTGATCGATCCTCACGGGCGTGGCGGGCTTGCCGCCAGGGGCTCCGGCCGGGGTGACCGTGATCTTCCCGATCTGGTCGAGACTCGTGAGCGCTCCAGATATCTGGATCGGGATGGTGGCCGAGCCCTGCTTCAGCGAGCCGATCGATTGCACGATGCTCGCCTGCTGCAAGGCACTCGCCACCTGGCCGAGGCTGATGCCGTGCGCGGCAAGCTTGGCCGGGTCAACGATGACGTCCACCTCGTCGGTGGGCGCGCCGGAGATCACGACCGAAGAGACTCCCGCGAGCCCCTTCAGCTTGGGAAGCGCTGAGGACCGCAACTGTCCGGAGAGGTCGCCGAGGGGCTCGCTCGCGGAGATCGCGTAGGTGAGGATCGGCAGGCTGTTGGTCGAGAAGGTCTGCACCGTCGACGGCAGCGCTTGCGGCGGGAGCAACGCCTTGACCCTTCCAAGCGCGCTGTTTACGTCCTGCTCGGCGGACTTGAGGTCCGTGCCGTCCTTGAAAAGAACGATCACCAGGGACGCCCCCTGGGTGGCGGTCGCTTGAACCGTGTTCGCACCTGCCACGCCCTGCATCGCGTTGCCGACCGGGACGCTAACCTGCTGATCGACGATCTCCGGCGACGCGCCGGGGTATGGCGTGATGACGATGACGGCCGGCACTGAGATGTCGGGCAGCAGGTCCTGCTGCACTTGAGTCGCGGCAAAGATTCCTGCGCCGAAGAGCAGGAGCACTCCCAGGAAAACGACGACCCCGAGACGCAGTGAGAGGCGGGTCACAAAGGCCATGTGCGGTCAGCAGCCTACCGGTTGATTCTTAATCAACGCCAAAACAATGTCACGCCTCGTCCAATTCCCACGTGACGCCGGTGAGCTTTTCTGACAGATCCCACAAGCGGCGTGCCGTTTCCTCGTTTCTTGCAGCGCTGTCTGGTTCGACTTCGACCGGGTAGCCTCGGATCTCGCGGAAGCCGTCCGGCCCGTAGACCTTGCCGCCCTCGGCCGAAGGGGCGACCGCTGCGTAAAGCTCGTCGAGGGCCCCCATCGCCGCGCTCTGAGCGACCAGGCGATTGCCGATCTGCATGACCGCCCGCTGAAGGCCCGACTGAACGCTGCTCTGCAGGTTCGTGGCGGAGTACCCAGGGTGGGCAAGCATCGATTTGACTGGCGCCCTTGCGGCCCGCAGCCGTCGATCCAGCTCGAGACCGAACAGGACGTTGGCGAACTTCGACTGCTGATAGAAGGCCTGCGGCGAGTACGACTTCTCACCACTCAAGTCGTCGAAATGAATCGACCCGCCCTTGTGCAAGTTCGAAGTCACAGTGACCACGCGGGCGTCGCGGCCGCGGCGGATCGTGTCGTACAGGAGTCCGCTCAACGCGAAGTGGCCGAGGTGGTTGGTGGCGAACTGGGACTCGAAACCCTGTGGGGTGAGTCGCCGAGGCGGGAACATCACGCCGGCGTTGTTGATCAGCACATCCACCGCGCTCCCGCCCCTGACGATCGACGCGGCAAAGGCGCGCACCGATTCGAGGTCGGCCAGGTCGAGAGCCCGGAATTCGACCGCAGCGCGCGGCTGCTCCGCTTTGATCCGGGCGACGGCTTCCAGACCTTTGGCCTCGTTGCGGGCCGCGAGAACCACCCAGCCGCCGTGCCGCGCGAGCTCGCGGGCGGTCTCGAATCCGAGTCCACTATTAGCGCCTGTGACGATGAAGTTGCGACCGGACTGGTCGGTGATCTGGCCGGCGGTCCATTTTTCCATGGGACGTTAGGCTACGTGGTGGAAATGAATGCGTCACCGAAGAGCATCTTCGCCATCACCCTTTTCGTAGAGGACCTGGAGCGCTCGAAGCTCTTTTACCAGAAGGTCTTCGGCCTCCCGGTGTTCTTCGAAGACGACAACTCCGCGGTGTTCAGGTTTGAGAACACCCTGATCAATCTGCTTCAGATCAGCGCGGCGCGAGGCCTCATCGATCCAGGGGTGGTCGCCGAGGCCGGGGCCGGTTCGCGATTCCAGCTGACCATCCCCGTGGGCGATGTCGATGCGGCATGCGCCGAGCTGGAAGCCCGCGGGGTGGAGCTGCTGAACGGTCCGATGGATCGCGCATGGGGAGTCCGGACAGCGAGCTTCACCGATCCCGGCGGCCACATCTGGGAGTTCGCGCAGCAGCTGATCGACCGTTAGGCCGTGGCTGCGTGGTCCATCGTCCCGGCATCGGTTCCACCATTGACTTTCAGCAGCCAAGTTAGAGAATGGCGGCGGGGGCAAGGGAGATGGCCAACGAGTTCGACTACGTCGTAGTCGGCGCCGGCTCGGCCGGGTGCATCCTGGCCAACCGCTTGAGCGCCGATCCGGCCACCCGGGTCCTGCTGCTTGAGGCCGGACCGCCTGACAATGCTCGGCGCGAAGTCAAGATTCCAGTCGCGTTCGGGAAACTGTTCCACACCGAGCTGGATTGGAATTACCGGACCGAACCCGAGCCGGGACTGAACGGCCGCGGCGTGTATTGGCCGCGCGGCCGGACCCTGGGAGGCAGCTCGTCGATCAACGCGATGATGTACGTGCGCGGGAACCCTCTCGACTACCAGGGTTGGGAGAAGCTCGGCAACGAAGGTTGGGGCTGGGAGGATGTGCTTCCTACGTTCAAGCGCTCGGAGAACAACGAGCGGGGAGCAGACTCGCACCACGGTACCGGCGGCCCTCTCAACGTCGCCGACCTGCGGTACGTACACCCACTGACGCGCGCGTTCATAGAGGCCGGTAAGGAGATCGGCTGGCCCTACAACCCAGACTTCAATGGGCCCACTCAGGACGGCATTGGACTGACCCAGGTCACTCAGAAAGGCGGACGCCGCTGGAGCGCGGCCGACGCCTACCTGCGGCCCGCGATGACGCGGTCGAACCTCAAGGTCGAGACGATCGCGCTGGCGGAGAAGGTGGTGTTCGAGCACCGACGCGCGGTGGCAGTTCAGTACGTCACTGGAGGCCTGACGCGAGTTACTGCCCGCGCCAATCGCGAGGTCATCCTGGCGGCGGGCGCTATCAACTCGCCGCAACTGCTCATGCTTTCGGGGGTTGGACCGGCCGACCACCTGCGCGCGGTTGGAGTGCGGCCCATTCACGATCTGCCCGGCGTAGGGCAAAACCTCCAGGACCACGTCGCCGCCGCTGTTCAGTACTTGATGACGCGCCCCGAGTCGCTCCTCAACGCGACCAGCCCGCGAGCGTTGATCCAGTTCCTGGCATTCGGTCGCGGGATGTTGACCTCAAACGTCGCCGAGGCGACCGCTTTCGTCACTTCCAGTCCCGATTTGCCCGCGCCGGACCTTCAGTTCGTGTTTGCCGCGGCGCTCTACAACCCTGAGGTCCCTGACTCGATGGAGCACGGCTACTCGCTCGGCCCGATGCTGCTCACGCCTCAGAGCCGCGGACGAATCGAGCTCCGATCGCCTCACCCGACCTACCCTGCCGCCATATATGCGGGCTACCTGAGCGACCCCGCCGGCGACGACCTCAGGCGGCTGGTCGCGGCGCTGAAGGTCGCGCGCAAGCTGGCCCTCGCCCGGGCGCTCGACCCCTACCGCGGCCAGGAGATCAGGCCTGGACCCGGCGTTGAGTCCGATGAGGACCTCGAAGAGTACGTGCGCCAGAGTGCGGCCACCCTGTACCACCCGGTGGGGACCTGCAAGATGGGCTCTGACCGCATGGCGGTGGTCGACGACGAGCTTCGCGTCCATGGCGTCGAGGGACTGCGGGTGATCGATGCCTCAGTGATGCCGCTGATACCGCGGGGCAATACCAACGCGCCCACCATGATGATCGGCGAGAAAGGTGCCGACCTGGTGCTGGCCAAGAACCAAGCGGCCCAAATCGGCGGCTGAATCAGTCTGAGCTCTTTCGGGACGGTGGGTTTTGATAGCCACGCGAGACGCTGTTCGGGCCGAGTGCGCCAACTCGGAAACCTGAGGGGTGACGTACCTTAACGCCTGATGGCGGCGCACCCTCGCACTCTCAAGGAGACGCTCTTACGGTTCTACAGGCTCACGCATCAACGATTGTTGACCGCGGCGGAGGAGCCTTCTCCGGACCAGTTCATCTGGAGCGCAGGTCCAAGTCTTCACTCGGTTGCCTGGCAGCTGTGGCACGCGGCCCGGTGGGACGATGTGCTCGCCTCCTACTTTCACAGGGCCCTGGCTCACGATCCTCGGACTCAGGTATGGGAGAGAGAATCGCTGGCCGATCGTTGGTCCTTGGCTTCCGGCTCGATGGGTCGCCGGGACACGGGAACCGAGATGTCGAATGAGTCGGCGGAAGAGATCCGGTTCCCGGGCCAGAAGGAAGTCGTCGGCTACGCCAGACAAGCCTTCGCCTACGCCGAAGAAGGGATCGTGCTCATACCGGATGCTCTGCTTCTGGCGGTGGCAAAGGATGATCCGGATGGCGACACGCAGCTCGACAACGCCCTCATCTACCTCGAACACCTGAGTCGCCATCTCGGGATGATCGAATCGATTCGCGGTCTTCAGACCACCAACAGCACCTCTCAGCCATAGCAGCGCTCGTCGATTTTGTGCACCGACATTGATTTGGGAGGGGTAGCGCAACCAGGACTCTGTTCGAGCCAGTTGGACAAACTCGGTTGGCTCTTGGGCCGCCGGTATTGAGCAAGAACTTGCTGTGAGCGGAGTAACGCCCACAATGTTGCTATTGACCAAGGCGACTACTCGGGCGAGCGTTCAGGCCAATCTCGAATTTCGCTGGACAGAGCTGATCCGCAGCCGCCTCGAGGGGCTGACCGACGAGGAGTACCTGTGGGAGCCGGCCGTCGGGTGTCTTAGCGTGCGTCCCAACGGGACCGGCGGGTTCACGCTGGACCCAGTGAGGGCGACTGAGCTCCCACTCGGCAGTATCGCGTGGCGGATGGCTCACTTAGCCTTCAGCCTCTCGGCCCATCCTGTGGCGACGGTCGCGTTCGGCGCTGACTGGCCGGCGCCCGCGCTGGCCGCACCGGCAGGCACGGCGGCAGCGGCGATCGCCCGCCTCGACAGCGCTTATGCGCACTGGCACGGCGCCGTTGCCTCCCTCACCGACACCGACCTGGCTCGCGGCCTCGGCTCCGCGGCCAGACAGTACGCCGACAGCACAGTTCTCGATATCGTCCTTCACATCCAAGCCGAGGCCCTGCAACGCGGAGCTGACCTCTGGCTACTCCGCGACCTTTATTGGCACCTCCACCGCAACCCTTAACCAGCGTTGTCAGGCGGGCCTAACCTCAACGAACCCCGCCGCGTTGAAGTCACCATCGAATGCCAGGGCCTCTCGGATCCGTCGACGTCGCATCACCGCGAAGCTCGTCGCATCGACAAAGGAGTACTCGCGCTCGGCGCGCGCTCGGAGCCAGCGCCAGGCTTCGGTCTCGGTCGCTTCATCGACGTGCACGATCTCGGCGTCGGGGAGCGCTTTCAACCTGTCGATAAAGCCGACCGCGGCCGAGTGCCCGGAGCGCCTGCGAAGGAGAGTCCATGTCTCACCCACGACGTGGTTTGTGGTGACGACTCGACCAATTCCCCGTTCTACCAGGGCGCGCGCTTGGGCATGTCGGGAGTCTCGGCGCTCTTGCAGGCCAAACCAAAAGCTGGTGTCAGCGAACCTCATCGGTCTTGGTCGTAAATCACGGCGTCGAGGTCTTCGACCTGGCCATCGTCAAGCCATCCTGTAATGGCCTGCCATGGATCGGCGTCCGGCCGCGTATTGCCAGCCAGTTCTCGGGCTAACGAAGCACGGATGAGGGCAGCCTTTGACAACCCCCTGCGCGCTGCCTCCACTTCGGCCGCATCGTCCAGAGCTTCATCGATGTGGATCTGGATCCGTCTCATGAAACCATTATACACACCGTCTGCGCGGTCGATGTGTATAGAAGTAACCCCGGCCGGATTCGAAGCCGCATTTTCGTGGAGGGGAGAAGGTGGTAGCCCCGGGCGGATTCGAACCGCCGATATCAGCCTTGAGAGGGCTGCGTCCTAGTCCACTAGACGACGGGGCCACATCCTGGTGGGCGGCATTG
>Ga0209118_1000893_pt1 | contig 14883 bp, 10 predicted proteins | sample BlaSpr_A8_Ref_M1_FD_187988 | JGI IMG/M metagenome (GOLD analysis project Ga0209118, IMG submission 187988) | Forest soil microbial communities from Thunder Bay, Ontario, Canada - Black Spruce, Ontario site 2_A8_Ref_M1 (SPAdes) (version 2) | ecosystem: Environmental > Terrestrial > Soil > Boreal...
CCGCGGATTCCTCCGCTTCCTTTTTCTTTTTCGCTTTCTCCGATTTCGATCCGCCCATGATGCTGCCGATCACGCTGCTCAAATCCTTCAGGTCACGCCCGATTAATTTGTCCATCAGGTTCGTCTTCGGCCGGCCGACCGTTCCGCTCACCTGAAAACTGATGGCGGAGTAGGCCGGGTCGTCAGTTGGCTGAAAGTTCGAGCGAATGGCCTGGAAAAGCTGGCTGCGCATTTTTTCGTTCACGGCCAACTTCGATTCGAGATGGAGTTTGCCTTCAAACGAAACCGTCCCGGTGGCAGAAAGGCGAATATTTTGCGAACGAAAGATCAACTGATCGATCGTCACGACGCCGGGGTTGATATGATATTTCACCTCGGCCTGATCGAGATGAAGTTTCTGGAGCTCCTCGATCTGGAGCAATTGCCCCAGGGCGACGAGCAGGCTGTATTGCTGCACCTGGCCGTCGCGCAAAATGATTTCGCCCGTGCCGGCGAGCGCGTTGGAATCGGCCGTGTTGCCGGTCGCTTCGAGAAAACCTTCCAGCTTGCCGGTGATCGTCCCGGCGGCGCCGCCCGCCTCTGAAACAATCCGATCGGCCTGGACGTCGCGGAACTTAATGCTCGCGGTGAACGGCGAATCCTTCGTCTGCGGCTGAATCTCAAAGTGACCCGTGATCTCGCCGTCGCCCGCGCGCGCGGTGATCTGGGAGAAATCCAGGCCAGTGGAATCGTAACGCACCGGCGACTGAAGCTCCTCGAGGAAGAACCGGTCGCGCAAGGAAGTCTTCGCGATGCTGATGTTCCCGCGCACATCCGTCGCGGTGCGGAAATTCGAGCGGAAGTCGACCTCGTCAAACATCGCGACCGGTTTCAGTTTTGCATCCAGGAACCGGAATCGCCCGTTGACCAGATTGACTCGACGAACTTCCGGTGTGAACGCGGCGGTCTTGGCCGTTTCGACAGCGACGGGAGCGGGCGGAACGAGCGCCGCAGCGATTTTTGTCTCCGAAACTTTCTCGACCGAAGGATCGGATGTCTGCGCCACCGGCTCCACCTGCGGCACGATAATGTGTGGCGGTTCGTTCTTTTTCGGCGGAGAAATTTTCGCCAGCGCTTCCGGAGGAGAAGAAGGCAGGCGCCACTTGCCGTCGGCGTTCTGCGCCCAAAACACGTCCGGATTAATCAGCGAAATTTCCTTGATGACGAGAGGTTGTGAGAAAAGAGAACGAAACTGAACGCGAAGCCGAAATGTTTTCGCGGTGAGAAAATCGCCGGGAACGCCGGGCTGGGTCTGGGGAATCGTAATGCCGCTGAGTTTCAATCCGGCCCAGGGAGTCACGCTGACCCGGCGCACATGCAGCGTCGTGCCGATCCGCTGACTGAGCTCGCGCTGAATCCTTGCTTGTGTGCCTTGCGACTGCACATACATGTTCACGCCTATCAAAATGAGGATCGCCACACCCAGGATCGCGCCGAGCACGATCAGCAAAATGCGGGTCAGTTTTTTCACGCCGGAAGGTTACGCCCTCCCAGTTTGAAGAAAAGACTAAAGCCCCTGCCCGGTTCGCTGCCGTGAAAGACACCGTCGTCATTCTCAATCCGACCGCCCGCGGCGCACGCGCCCACCGGCTCCGCGCTCAGGTGGAATCGATTGCGCGCGGCGCGGTCCTCTGCTCCACCTCGCACTCGGGCGAAGCGGAAATCCTCGCGCGCCACGCCGCCGCGGAAGGTTTTGAAAGAATCGTGGCCGCCGGCGGCGACGGCACCATCAATGAAATCGTGAACGGCATCGCGGGCAAAAACGTTGCGCTCGGTCTGCTCCCGATCGGGACGATGAACGTCTTCGCCACCGAGCTCGGGTTGCCCTCGAACGATCTGCGCGCCTGCTGGGAGATTATCCGGCGGAACAAGATTCGTCCCGTGGATTTGCCCAGCGCCAACGGCAAACACTTCGTCCAACTTGCCGGCGTCGGGCTCGATGCCCAGGCCGTGAAGGAAACCAGCCGCTCCTTCAAACGGAATTTCGGACCGCTTAGCTATCTGATTTCCGCCGCGCAGATCGCTTCCCGCCAGCCGCCACGCCTGCGGATCGAATCGGAAAACGCCGCGGTGGAGGAAGGCTCTTTCGTGCTCGTCGGCAACGGCCGCCTGTACGGCGGACGGCTTCCTTTCTTCAAGCAGGCCATCATCGATGACGGTTTGCTCGACGTGATTGTTTTCAAGCGCTTGAGCTATGTGGAAATCATCCGTTATCTGCAGAACGTGATTTTTACCGCGCAAATCACGGCGCCGGATGTGGAGTATTTTCAGACGAAGCGCCTGCGGGTGAGCAGCGATGAAGAAGTGCCGGTGGAAGTGGATGGCGAGCTTATCGGATGTTGTCCGGTGGAATTTCGGATCCGCCGCGGCGGCCTGCGCGTGCTCGCGCCGTTATAGCCACAACTTTCGTCGACAATTAATTTTCCCTGCGATACTCTCGGGACATGCGCCTGTCCGGCCGAAAACGCCTGTCGTTTACCCAGCGCTGGACACAGCGGCCGCGGATTGTTTTGCTCGGGTTGATCGGCGCCAACGTCACGGTTTTTGCCGCTCAACTTTTTCTCGATGGGTATCAGCCGGGCTTCGTCCGCGAATATCTCGGGCTGAGCGATCATGGCCTCCGCGACGCCTACGGGTGGCAGTTCGTGAGCGCCGCGTTGCTGCATGACGGGCCGTGGCACCTGATCGGGAACATGCTCATCCTTTATCTGCTCGGCCGGGATGTGGAATCGATCGTCGGACAGGGCCAATTTCTGCTTCTTTACCTCGCCGGCGCGGCAGGCGGAGAACTCGGCCACTTGTTCCTGATGCCGGCCACGTCTGTTTTGCTGGCGGCTTCCGGGGGCGTGGCCGCTGTTCTCGTGGCCTATGCGACTATTCTTCCCGAACTGGCGTTGACCTCGACGACATTCTTCGGCGTGCCAGTCCGTTTAAAGGCGAAGCATCTCGGGTATGGAGCGTTTACGATCTCAATCATGGGCATCGTGCTCGATCGGAGCGCGACGGTAGCACACAGCGCTTTTCTCGGCGGCTGCGTGGCGGGATGGCTTTACGCGCATCTCCTGGGTTTCGGCCGGCCCTCGATCTTGCAGCGGGCGTTGCATCAACGTCGTGCGGAAGCGGAGCGCTACCGGACGATGAGCCCGGAGCAATTCATCGTCGAGGAAGTGGATCCGCTGCTTGATAAGATTTCGCGCGAAGGCATCGCGAGTCTTACGCGGGGCGAGCGGCGGCTGCTGACGAAAGCGGGCGAAAAAATCGCGGAGAAGGCCTAGACGCGTATTTGCGTTGAGTGGGCTAGCCTCGCGGAAGAAGAGAAACGCTCAACGCCTAGCGCCCAACTAGGAAGCGGTTCGCAGCGCGTTTTCCTAATTGGACGTTAGGCGTTAGGCGTTGGACGTTAGGCGTTCTGGTTTTTTCTTTGCCACTTGAAATGCTCGTTTCGTCCCGATGAATTCAACGGCGTGGGTCAAGAAAAAATCGGCGGCGACGCTCAATCCCGCGCAGGTTCAGAACACCCTGGAGCGCATTAGTGAGAGCTGGACCGGGGACGCTCCGCCGCTCCGCGACTTGCTTGAAAAATTTCCTCTCGGGGAAACCTCGCTCCTCCATTTGCTGGCGGTTTCCAGCATCTGCGCGGCGCGGCTGGTCCGGCAACCGGATATCCTGCTCTGGCTTTCCGATCCTGAAATTTGTGCCGCGCCGCGCAGCTACAGCGCGATGCTCAAGTACCTCCGCGAAACCGCAGGCGATTCCGTCGCTGCGGAAAACTTTCGGGCGCTGCGCGTCTGGAAGGGGCGCGAAATGTTCCGGATCGCATTGCGCGAAGTGGCGGAGGCCGCGCCGCTGGAAGAGACCACGCTCGATTTATCGTTGCTGGCCGAAATCTGTTTGCGCGAAGTTTATCGGCATTGGGATGCCGAGCTGCGCGGCCGGCGCGGCGGACCCGAGACGGAATTTGCGATTCTCGGCCTGGGCAAGCTTGGCGGCCGGGAATTGAATCACAGTTCCGACATCGACGTCATCTTTCTCTACGGCGAGGAAGGTCAGGTCGCGCCAAATCTCACCCATCACGAGTGGTTCAATCAGCTCGGGGCGAAAATCATCGAGACCTTCGCCGCGACCGATCCGGCCGGCGCGCTGTTTCGCATCGATCTGCGTCTCCGGCCGGAGGGGACCGCCGGTCCGCTGGTGCGTTCGCTCGAGAGCATGGAAAATTATTATGCCGGTTTCGGCGAAACCTGGGAGCGCCTGGCGCTGATCAAAGCGCGCGGGGTGGCCGGCAGCCGCGAGCTGGCCTACGAATTTCTGCGCCAGCATCAGCCTTTCATTTATCCCAAGAGTCCGACGCCCGATGTGCTCGAGGAAATTTCCTCGATCAAGCGGCGGATCGAACGCGAGATTGTCGGCCAGGAAAATATCGAGCGCGACGTGAAGCTGGGCGCCGGCGGAATTCGCGAGATCGAATTTGTCGTGCAGGCCTTGCAACTTCTGCACGGCGCGCGGCACGCGTTCCTCCAGGAAACGAGCACACTCAAGGCGCTGCCCATCCTCGCGGAACTGGAATTGATCCCGGGCGCCGAAGCCCGCGCCCTGGAATTCGCGTATCGTTTTCTCCGCCGGGTTGAGCACCGCTTGCAAATGGAAGCGGAGCAGCAGACCCACACCGTCCCTGAAAACGGCGAGGCCCTCGACCGGCTCGCGCGCAGCCTCGGCTTTTCTTCGAAGGAAAAATTCACCGCCGCGCTGCGGAAACAAATGCAGGCAGTGCGCGCGGTTTTCCGGCGAATCATTTCGGCGCCCGCTACGGGAACGGAGGCGGTCGTCGAGAGCCTGGATATTTTCCGCGACGGAAAAGCGGCGGCCAAATCGCTGGCGAACCTGGCGAAAGGGACGGGCGGTTTTCATGTCGCCCCGCGGACGCGCCAGGTGTTGCGCAATCTGCGGCCGCTTTTATTTCGCTGGCTCGCGCGCGCAGCCGATCCGGACCTGGCGCTCAATCAATTCATCCGTTTCGTGGAAGCGTACGGCCTGCGGAGCATGCTCTTCGAGTTGCTCGTGGTGAATCCGAAGCTGCTCGAGCTGCTCGTGAAGACCTTCGATGCGAGCCGTTCCGCCGGAGATTTGCTCATTCGACGGCCGCAGTTGCTCGAAGAAATCACGCGCGGCGGCATGCTCGACCGCGAGGTTTCCGTCGCGCAACATTTGAAACGCCTCGAAACGCTCGAGATCACCGCCACGTCGCTGGATCGGCTGCGCGCCTATCATCACACCCAACGTTTGCGGATTTTTCTCCGCGACGTCCTGGGACTCGCGCCGATCGGCACGCTTTTCACGGAACACTCCGCCCTGGCGGAAGCGTGCCTCCTCTTCGTCAATCGCCTCCGCGGCAATGAAAACGATCTGACGATCGTCGCGCTCGGAAAATTTGGGGGGAGCGAGATCGGGTACGGCGCCGACCTGGATGTGCTTTTCGTGGGTGAAGATATCCGGGCCGCGCAACACCTCATGGTGGCGATGGCCCAGCCGACGGCGGAAGGAAGTATTGCCACGCTCGATGCGCGCCTGCGACCCGACGGCGAGAAGGGAATCCTGGCGTGCTCGCTCACAGCGTATGAAGCGTACTACGAGACACGCGCTCAACTCTGGGAGATCCAGGCGCTCACCCGCGCCCGTCCGATTGCCGGGCCGTTGCAAGATCAATTCATGGAACTTGCGCGGCGCGTCTGGCAAAAGGCGGGGGAACGCGCGGATTTGTTTTCGCAGATCGATGGGATGCTGCAACGGATTCGCCGGGAACGAGGCAGCGCCTCCGATCTCGATTTCAAGACCGGCGCGGGCGGGATCGTCGAGGCGGAGTTTCTGGTGCAGGCATTGCAAATGCGCGCCGGCCTCTGGGAGCCGCAGACCATAAGCGCAATGGAAAAATTGGTCGCAAAGGGCTCACTGCTGCGGCAGGAAACAGCGTTGGTGAAGAAAAGTTACGAATACCTGCGCCTGATCGAATCGGTCCTGCGGCGCTGGGAGAACAAAAGCGTCTCGACTGTGCCGGCCGACGGAATGGAACAGCGCAAACTCGCGCGCCGTCTCGGCGCGGACAGCATCGATTCGTTCGGAAAACGCTATCGCGAAGCGCGTGAAATCATTCACGCGATCTATTTGCGTTATCTTGGTTAACCGAACCTCAATGGCGCCCGAGGAATTTTGCGATCTCCCAAAAAAATAAAAAACTGATCAGAAACCCGCAAGCAACGATCGCGATGAGAAGCACCAGGACCGCGATGACGAAAATCCAATCGCTTCGGCGTGAGACGCGCGGCGCACCCATGTGCTCTTTGATGATCTGATAATTGCGAGCGTTTGATTTGAACCAGAAGGAGAAGGCGTCGCCTATGATCGGCACAATCCCAATGGCCTCGTTGATCAGGATATTGAGCGACATCCGAGCGAGAAGGATTTTGGGGACACCGAGGCGGACGGCTTGAATCAGTGCGAAGGCAGAGACGAGGGCCGAGCTAGTGTCGCCAATGCCCGGCACAAGGCCGATCAATGGATCGAGGCCGAACCGAAATTGCGTTCCGGGCACGCGGACGAATTCGTCCATGATGAGCGCGAGCCATTTGAAAAGCGGCTCGAGTCCTTCGCGCTTTCGCTTCTCCTCCGGAGGGAGAACCTCCCACTCGACTTCCTGTAGCGGCGGTCTCTGACCGCCGGGCGCTTCAGGAATAGACACTGCCGAGAGATCGGCGATCAAAGACCGCCGCTACAGCTAACCCGGGATGCCTTTCAGCATCTGTTCGTTGGTCGGGAATTTCTTCACGAACATGAGCAGACGCTCGATCGCTTCTCCCGGTTTGTGTCCCGCGAGTCCGCGCCGGATCAGATTGATCTTCTCCAGTTCCCACGGCTGCATGAGCAACTCTTCGCGGCGCGTGCCGGAAAGGAAAATGTCCACGGCCGGGTAAATGCGCTGATCGCTGATCTTGCGGTCGAGCACCATCTCCATATTTCCGGTGCCTTTGAATTCCTGGAAGATCAGCTCATCCATCCGGCTGCCGGTTTCGATCAGCGCCGTCGCCACGATCGTGAGCGAACCGGCTTCTTCCGTGTTGCGGGCCGCGGAGAATAATTTTCTCGGCGTTTCCATGGCGCGGGCGTCGATGCCGCCGCTCATCGTGCGGCCGCCGCCGCCCATGGCGTTGTTGAAGGCGCGTGCCGTGCGCGTGATCGAATCGAGCAAAATGAAAACATCCTTGCCGGCTTCGACCAGACGCTTGGCCCGCTCGACCGCGAGCTGGGCGATGCGCGTGTGACTCTTGATGTCGCTGTCGTTCGAGCTCGCCATGATTTCCGCCTGCGGACAGGAGCGCCGGAAATCGGTCACTTCTTCCGGGCGTTCGTCGACCAGAAGAATGATCAACTTCATCTCCGGATGATTCTTGACCACCGCGTCGGCGATGTGATGCAGCAAGGTTGTCTTGCCGGTACGAGGCGGCGCGACAATCAAACCGCGCTGGCCCATTCCGAGCGGCGTCATCAAATCCATGATGCGCGTCGTATAGCGGTCAGGGACGGTCTCGAGCTTGATGCGGCGGTTCGGATTGATCGTCGTCAGCTCTTCGAAGGGGCGCAGCCCCTGGTACTTGGTCGGCTCTTCTTCGTTGATCTGGTTCAACCGGATCAGTTGCGGCCCGCGATTACCGCGGCGCGTCTCGCCGTAAATCCACATGCCGTCGCGCAAACCGAAACGGCGCACGATTTCTGGCGTCACGAAAATATCCTGGGGCGTCTGGACGAAGTTGCGTTTCGCGTCGCGCAAAAAACCGAAGCCTTTGCCCGAGATTTCGATTACGCCGTCGCCGAACTCCGGCTCACGTTCGATCTCGCCGTTGGGCGAAGCCGTGGCGTCGCCGCGGGAAGATTGTTCCTCACCCTGGGATGACCCGCGCTGATCGCCTTCGCCTCCGCGAGGGGCGCCAGATATATCTTCGACTCGGTCCGCCGGCCCGTTCAGGTCGCCGCGTTGTTGCTCTTGCGGGCCGCGGTCGCGTGGACCGTCGTGCCTGCGGGGAAATCGCCTGCGAGGACGTCGTGGACGTTCCGCGGGGGCGTCGGTTCGCAGCGGTGGCTGGTTGTTATTTTCTTCACTCATAAATACAGAGATGGTCTCAATGCGGCCGGAGCAGCGGAGCCGCCCGTCTAACTGGCAACTTTTCTACGCCGGCAATTTCGCCAGCAACTCGTCGGGAATATCTAAATTGGAATAGACGTTTTGAACGTCGTCGTCGTCTTCGAGACTGTCGCACAAGCGCAGGACTTGCAGCGCCACGGCCTCATCGTTAACCGGAACTGTCGTATCGGGGATGAAAGTAAACTTTTGCCCATCGGTTGTGACGCCCGCGTTTTTTAGCGCCTCAGCTACTGCATAGAGCTGATCGTGGGAGGTGGTAATAACATACCCTTCCTCCTCGGTTGTCAACTCCTCAGCCCCGGCTTCCAGGGCCAGCTCGAAAATGCGCTCCTCGTCCATGGCGCTTCGCGGCACGGTGATCCGGCCTTTTTTGTGAAACATGTAGGAGACGCTGCCGCTGGTGGCGAGGTTGCCGTGGTTCTTGCTGAAGATGCTGCGGATCTCGGCGGCGGTGCGGTTCTTATTATCAGTGGCCGCCTCCACGATCACGGCCACGCCGCCGGGCGCGTAACCTTCGTAGACGATCTCATCGAAATGCTGCGCTTCCATTCCCTCGCCCGTGCCGCGTTTGATCGCGCGCTCGATATTGTCATTCGGCATGCTTTGCGCGCGCGCGGAAAGGATCGCGCTGCGGAGACGGGCGTTCCCGTCGGGATCGCCGCCGCCGGTCTTGGCGGCGATGGTGATTTCGCGGGAGAGCTTGCTGAAGAGCGCGCCGCGCTTGGTATCGAGCGCGCCCTTGAAGCGCTTAACCTTGGACCACTTGCTGTGTCCCGACATGAGATGCAGTTCTGCTTTCGAAAAGTTGCCGGACAAACCTGTGTTCTGAAAACTCGGAACCGGGAAAGCCTCGAAAAGAAACGCTATCGAGGAGGCAAACTAACGAAGCCATTTAACCGTCTTCGGCGGTTTTTGTCAACAACAGCGCGAACGCCCTCTGGGATGGTCAAGGCAGAGTGCCTTTGGAAATCGCCGGCATCGCTTCCCGCGTATAGACATTCGCAGGCAGATCGCGGTAGGCGAGATCGGCGAAGCGAACATCGGTAATGAGGCCGCGCTCGATGCCGCTGACGATGGGCAGGTGGGTGGGGCGGATTTCATCGAGCACATTTTTGAATTCGGTGTAGTAAGCGGTGCGCAAAAGTTTGCCGCTGCTGCTGTAGATTTGGCCGCGCACAGGCCGCAGTGTTTCCTTGTCCAGCCAGTATTGCAGCGATTCGGGCACGAGGCCGGCTTTGCCGCGGTGGGTGAGTTTAAGATGCCAGCAGACGTGCTCCTTGCGCGCGGCATCCGCGGCCTTGTCTTCACCGAGGTTCTCACCATCGTATTCCTGCACGAAGCTGGCGGTGAGACCGTAGGCGACGAAAAATCTGTTGCGCAGTTTCTCGTACGAGATGGAGACCGGGCGCGCGGATTTGGGATCGTAAAGCCAGGCTTCGTTGCCTTTGGTGAGCAAAACTTTTCCGCGGTCGTCCGCGGGCGTCTTGCAGATTGTGACCGTGTCGAAGTCGGGATAGCCCGCGACCTTGCGGGCATAGACGACGTATTCCCCAACGCGCGACACCTTGCCAACGCGGATTTCGGTGATGGTGATGCTCACGCTAAATGATTTCACCGGCCGGCGCACGCGATCGAGATGCTCCGCGAGCTGCGTGCCGCTCGGAATCTCTGCGCGCGCGACGAGGGCGCAAAGAAGCGCGCCGGAAAGAGCGAAGATAGTCTTCATACATGAGCGGATCACGTGTGACGCAATGCCTCCACGATAGGCGTGAGGGCCGCGCGGCGCGCCGGGAATGCGGAAGAGATCAGCGCGCATAAGAGCGAGCCGGTAAAGGCGACAATGAGGACCGCTGGATTGCGCAGGACGAGCACTTCCACCCTGGCAAAGAAGGAAACCCCTGGCGGCGTATAGACCACTTCCATCGCGCGCAAGGCAAGATCGCCGGCCACGCCCAGCAGCACTCCGGCGATGCCGCCGATGAGTCCAAGAAAAAATCCTTCCAGGATGAGGATTTTCCAAAGTCCCCAGCGGTTTACGCCCAGGGCGCGCAAGGTGCCCAGCTCGCTCATCCGCTCGATTATTCCGGCGTTTTGGGTGTTGTAAATCGTGAAGACTACGAGCATCGCGAGAAGGATAAAAACGAACACGAAAATGATCCCGAGCATCCGGCGGATCTGATTGTAAAACGGCCGGATCTCCGTCCACGTTTTCATTTCCAAATCGAGATTCTTTTCGTCAAACAATCTCTGCAACCGCTGCGCTACCGCCGTCGTATCAGCGGTTTTCTTGAGCAAAACGATCACGGTGGAGACATGCAACGGTTGGCCCGGAAAGAGCAGAGCGGACGCATGCCGGATGTGCAGTTTGATGAGTTGGTCGTCGAACTCTTTCGTCGCGCGCGGCATGAGTTTGCGCACCCCGAGCGTGACCACGTTCGGGACGCCGCCGTCGGGTGGCATGCTGACTAATTCCACGGTGGCGCGCCCTCCCTCCTCTTCCGAAGTTGTCTCCGCCTGCTCCATCAAAAACGGCAGGTCCACCTCCGCGCTGGCAGGCGAGGAAACTTCCGGGGAAGCGCTGGAATCTCTCGGCCTGTCCGTTTTTGCAGAAGACCGGTCGAGGTGCAAAATGCGGCCAAGTCCGGTGCCCATGCTGCCACCCACGAGATCACCGTCAGCCAGTTCCGGCGGACCGCCGAAAAGCGACGCGTTGATCGCGAGGTCCTTCGCAGGAAAGAGCGCGTAAGGATTCCACTGCCAGAGACGCTCATCGTCCGAAGGGAAAACGCCGAGCCCGAAAAATGTGGTCGAGGTATGCGTGCGGGCGGAGGTGACCATGCCATTAAAGATAATCTGTGCGGTAACGAGCTCGAGGCGCGGGCCAATGAAGGGATCGCGCTCCAGCATCGTTTTGATTTCCTCATAGTTTGACAGGGCATAACTTGCCAGATCGCCGCCGCCATTGGCGTAGTAGCCCTTCTTGTAAATCTGGATGTGGCCATAAAGGCCGACGGTCTGTTCCTCGACGCCGCGAAACGCCCACGAAACATAACCGCCGAAGAGCGCCAGTCCGCCGCAGGAGAGCGCCACCGCCAGGATCGTGACCAGGGAGCGGCGCCGATTCCGCCCGATGTTGCGCAACGCGAGAATGACGTCCTGCATCAGTGAAGAAATGCTGTGATGAAATCCTGGCTAATCTTCCAGTCTCCCATCGTGTAACTTGTGCACGTCGTGCGCGCGAGCCGCGACCATCTCATCGTGCGTGGCAATGACGAAAGCCGTGCCGGAACGTTGTTGCATTGCATGCATCAGGTCCACGATGCGGCCGCCGGTGATCGAGTCGAGATTCGCCGTCGGCTCGTCCGCCAGCACCAGGTCGGGGTGCGTGACCAGCGCCCGCGCGATCGCCACGCGTTGACGCTGTCCGCCGGAAAGTTCTCCGGGCCGATGCCTGGCGTGTCCTTCGAGTCCCACCGCTTCGAGCATGGTCATCGTGCGCTCTTTCGCTTCAGGGCGCGGCACGCGGTTCAGCCGGAGCGGATATTCCACGTTCTCAAAAGCGCTCAGCACGGGGACGAGATTGAATGATTGGAAAATGAATCCCAGCCGCCGCGCGCGAAATGCCGAGAGAGCGGCATCGCCCAACTGCGCCACCTCCTGCCCCGCGATGCGGATGGAGCCCCCCGTGGGGTGATCGAGACAACCGAGAAGATTGAGCAAGGTCGATTTTCCACTGCCCGAGGGGCCCGCAATGACAACAAAGCCGCCGCGCCGGATGTTCAGGCTCAGGCCGCGGAGGGCCGTGATGATGGCCTTATCGAGACGGTATTCCTTGAAGACGTTTGTCGCCTCAACCAGGATTTCCGCCGTCGGCATTTCGCGATGCTAGTGAATTCGCCGCCCGATCTACGAGCAGGATTTTAGCTGAGCCGAAAATTCAAAATCAAAGTGTTTTCAAATACTCGATCAGATCGGCTTTCTCCCTCTCGCTCAAACTGCCGCCAAAATTGTGCCCCGCATTTGATTGTCCAGTCCGGCGCGTATCATAGACACTGCGATCCCCATTTTCGCCACGCTTGAGGAGGCGGTCGCCCGCGCGCGCGTCTGGCAGGGTGAGGCCCAGGCGCCTTTCGTCAAAACGCCCGCGCTCGCCCGCGTCCTTCAGCGAGAAAACGGAGGGCCTTTCCTCTGGCGGGCTCAGCAAAGCGGCGATATTCGGCACAGATCCGTTATGGAGAAAGGGAAAGCGGCACCAGATGCCGTCCAGCCGCGGCGCGAAGTAACCGCGCTGCTCCGGGCGCTTCGTTCTGATCAAGTCCGGGAGCGGGTTCTGCTTTACCAGGCGGGCAAACGCCGCCGTGTTTGAGTCGAGCCGATCGGAATCGGTGCGGACAACGTCATGCGGTATCCAGTGAGGAGGTTGATACCGAGGCAGGCCGTCCGCATCGCGCGCATACGAACCGTGACAGGCGCGGCAGTTCCGCGCGAAAACTTTTTCGCCCCGTGCTGCGGCTCCGCGATCGATCGCGAACGGATAGGGCGGCGGGAGAAAGGCGGCGAATAAATCCTCGGCGCCTTCTACTTTCGAGCGCAAGCGACGCACCGTCTCCGGTGTTTGGCCCGCAGTGAGTTCCACGCTCAAAGTCCAGCCCACCCTTGCGCCATCGCCGTAACCTTCGCAGAACTGGCCGACCCGGCGCTTCAACCCGTAGCCCCACAACGCGGGAATTTTCACAGCCCCGCGATGCGTCCCCTCCGGGATCGGCAGATTGGCCTGTTGATAAAACCAGCCGCGGATCAAGGAAACCGGCACCAACCCCTGGGTGAGATTCCCGGTCCGGTCGTTGGCCAGGAGCTCGGTGAATCGAATCGCGGAAGCTTCCACCTCGCGCCTTTCGCCAGAGGAAAATGAAAAGGCCGCGTTCATTTTCTCCATCCCGCGCAAATCCTTTCCGAGCCGCATCGTGTCGAAACGCTTGTTGCCAAGGCCAACAATGAACTGACCCGCAGCTTTTCCTGAATGACAGATTACGCAGCCGACGACACCCACGCGCATGCCCTTGTAATTCACGTCGAACAGTCCCGCTACCCGATGATTCTCCAGAACGTTCAGGCCCCAACGTTTCGCGAAGGGGCCATCGTATATTCCCGTTTTGGCGGTGGCGCGGTAGACGCCGATCATTCCTGGCGCAATGTGCATGCCGCGGCCTTCGGCGAAGAAGTGAAGGTTGAGAAACTTTTCCTTAGCTGCGAGGTCAGCCGCTTCCCGGTTCTCGGGCAAAAGTTTCGCCGCGGGCAGACTGGGAAGTCCACAGGCAGCAATCGATAAAGCCAAGGCGATAGACCACACGGGCACGATTGCCCTTGAGATTACCCGCTGGCCTCCGGCAGGGCCACTTCATTTTCCAGCGATGCGCGTCTTCCCTTTTGAATCAGGAAGAAACCGCGACCGCTCGTTTCCGGGCCGTGGCGTCGAGGATGCGTTTGCGCAGCCGAAGCGACTTCGGGGTTGCTTCCACGAACTCGTCCGCACTGATGTATTCGATGGCGCGCTCGAGAGTCATCTTCAGCGGCGCTTCGAGTTGGATGCCTTTTCCGTCGCCCTGACTGCGCATGTTCGTGAGATGCTTTGCCTTGCACGGATTCACCGGCAGATCTTCCGGCCGCGCGTTTTCGCCCACGATCATCCCGGAGTAAACTTCCTCCTGCGGGCCGATGAAGAGTTTGCCCCGCGCCTGAATGTTGTTCAACGCGTAGGCCGTGCTCGTCCCGGGTTCCATCGAAATCATGACACCGCGAGTCCGGCCTTCCAGCTCGCCCTTGAATGGCGCGTACTCCCGAAAGAGGTGGCTCATCAAACCTTCGCCGCGGGTTAAGTTCACCAGGTCGCTTTCGAAACCGATCAGACCGCGCGTCGGCACAATGGCTTCGACCGAAACGCGGTTGCCGTGATGGTCCATGGCCACGATCTCGCCTTTGCGCGCGGCCAGTGTTTGCAAGACATCGCCGAGATTGTCCTTCGGAATTTCGAGATACAAATTTTCCAGCGGCTCGAGCAGGGCGCCATGTTCGTCGCGTTGAAAAATCACTTCCGGGCGTGAGACCATGACCTCGTAACCTTCGCGCCGCATTTGCTCGACGAGGATCGCGATTTGCATTTCGCCGCGCGCGTTGATCTCGAAGGCGCCGGCGACTTCTGTGTCTTTCATCTGGAGGGAAACATTACCGCGCGTCTCGCGGACAAGGCGCTCACGGACGTGCCGCGCGGTCACAAATTTTCCCTCGCGGCCGGCAAAGGGCGAGTCGTTCACCAGAATCCGCATCCGGATCGTGGGCGGATCGATGTCGACGAATTGAAGCGGCGGATGCTCTTCGCGATCGGTCAGCGTTTCGCCGATGTAGACTTCCTCGAAACCGGTCAGGCCAATGATGTCGCCAACGCTGGCGTGCTTCAGCTCGACCTGGCCCATTCCGGCAAACGTGTAAAGGCCGGTGACATTGGCGCGCTCGCGCCGGCCGTCGCGGTGAACGCAGACGATCGAGTCGCCCACACTGACACGCCCGCTCACGATCCGTCCGAGGGCGATCCGGCCGAGATAATCGCTGTAGTCGAGATTCGAAACGAGCATTTGAAAAAACGGCTCGGGTGAAAC